>Ga0272441_10001161_pt1 | contig 56356 bp, 38 predicted proteins | sample SSMProp6N_FD_193582 | JGI IMG/M metagenome (GOLD analysis project Ga0272441, IMG submission 193582) | Marine sediment archaeal communities from Little Sippewissett salt marsh, Falmouth, MA, United States - SSM-Prop-6N | ecosystem: Environmental > Aquatic > Marine > Wetlands > Sediment ...
AAGTCTGATTTTATTAAAGCCTGTCATCAAAGGTATCTCAAAACAGGGGAATCGCCTGAATTCTCCCTGCAAGGAAAACCTTGCCTCCCGTTATCAAATCGAATCCGGGGTTCCCGAAATCTTCGTAAGGACTCCAGAAAAAATCCATGTCAGAAGACATGGATTAAAAAGCTCGATACGAAAAATATTGTATTGAGCAGTTCAGATAGATACTTCAACACGTTCAAGAATTACACCATCATTGTCCTGATACAGAATAGTCCAATCAGGAAGGCTGCAGCAAATGGATAGAGCTGCGGAATCCACCTGAGGGTCAAGGCAGATTAATGACAACTCCCTCGAGGAAAGCATCTGGTGCCATTCCTCTCTGAATTTTTCAACAGATTCACCGTGTTCCATATCAGAATCTCCGGCTTTCATCCTTCGTTTTCACTGTCAGCTTCCTCATCTTCGGCCTGGTCCAATTGATTTGCCAGCTGCAGAAGAATATCAGAAGCCTCCTCCAGCATAGGAGCCATCACCTCAACAAGCCTTTGCAGCTCGGTGGTGCCAGCTTCAGTAATCCGGTACATCCTCTTTGACCGCTTTTCCGGACGATCCCATTCGCCTTGAATAAACCCGCATTCCTGAAGTGTTGTAAGCAGCGGGTAAACTGCACCAGGATTTGCGGACCAACGTCCGCGGGTTCTTTCCTCGATTTCGCGCATGATATCGTTGCCGTACCTGGGTTGTTCCTGGATGAGCTGCAGCACAATCATCGGCAGCAAGCCTCCCCCCTGGCTGAATACTTCAGCAATAAAGGGGTTGAACTGATTGGGAGCACCCCAGCTGCCGGAGATCCAGGGCCGGAACCTGCGCCCCCCAAACAGCCAGTGATCCTCCGGCTCCCTGCCAAGAAAATTTGAGAAATACTGATGCCACGCATGCCGGGTATATCTCTCCCGGGCATCATAAGCCATTTCCTCATTCCGCAGGTTCTGATGCCAGTCCCGCCAGAAAGGCCCGCGTCGATAATTTCTTCTTCGGTGATAATGCCGCATTCTTCCTCCAATGATATGTATTCATATAAACTATATTGAACTCAATAATATTAATTTAGATAATATCATTTTGAATATATCCTGTCAAGAATGGATCGAAAATAGATTCCGGCATTCCGAATTCCTCGAGAAGCAGTAACGCAGCCCGTTCATCCCCAAACAGTTGCCTGGATATCGAATCAGCTTTATAAGCTACAAAACCGGATTTATCGAAATATCCCTGAATATTATTGCGTCTTTGGTTGTTTGAAAGACAAATCGTAATTTCTCGAAGTATTAGATCGGTTTGCCAGTGAAGGTATAAATCAAACACGATGTGAAATCATTGATTTCACCATCAATAAAAAATTCCACCGGAACTTAAAAAATCCCGATGGAACTATCGGTGGAATTAAGCCGCCGTAGCGTGGCGCGGACTTTGCCTTTTCTGCAAAGGGCGTGACAAGCGTCACGGTCGGCTTTAGTGATTTGTTAGGTGTTTTGAGGATGTTCATTCAACTCAGTATTTCCACTTTTGGCCACTCCTTGTTAGTAAATAAATGGAACTAGCCTTCTAACCTTCTGGCTATAGAAGCGGTACTTTTCACCAAACGCTTCGGATAGCTGGTTTTCTTCTATAGAAATAACACGTAAGACCAGTATGAGGTAGATGATAAACAGGGCAATTACGAAAAACGACTGTACCACTAGCCCAAGCCCCAATGTTACTGATAACACACCAACATTTAGTGGATTCCTCACAAAAGAGTATATACCCCAGGTAACCAGCTGGTCCTGGGAGCGTGGAGCAAAACCGCCAGGCTGAAAGGTTTTCCGCAAAGCCATAAAACCAAGTACGACTATTACGGTACCGCATATTATTAATGCAATACCAATAGCCTCTACCCCAAAGACCAACCAAGGCACGGCTAAAGTCAAGTGAGTCAGATCTAAGGTCTGATACCAACCAAATATCAAGGAAACAGCAATCAAAGGGATAAACAATATGAGTATGGCCGTGTTGAAATAGTTCTCTACAATGACTATACCCTGTCCTTCGGGTTTAATCTGCAGAAATCTCCCGGTGCAGACCAACATTGCCCCGCCCTGCAATACCAATACTGCTATTAAAAGTATCCCTACTCCTTGATTACCTAAAAGATACATGAATATCCTCTTTGTCACCTAACTATACAATATTGCAGGAATATTATGTATGCAGTGCCTCTTTCAGCACTGTGCCAAGACGATAAATACCTTCAACTGTGTGCTCTTCGTCAGCATAAGAAAAATTCAACCGCATGGAATGGTGCCCGCCCTCCCCTCCTGGGTAGAACGCAAAGCCGGGTACATAGGCAACGTTGCGCTCAGCGGCAGTCTCCAGCATTTCAGCCGTGTCAATTGTCTCCGGCACAGTTGCCCAGAGGAACAATCCACCCTCGGGATGGGTCCAGGTTACCCCATCAGGCATGTGTTCTGCGAGAGCATCCAGCATGGTATACATGCGCTTGCGGTATACCTTTCGCAGGTTCTTCACGTGCTGGCGAAGAAGGCCTCTTTTGCAGATATCATGTGTAATCATCTGCACAAAAGTGCCTGTATGCAGATCCGCGCCCTGTTTGGCCTGAACAAGCCGGGCTATAACAGGCTTCGGCCCAGCCACCCAGGCCAGGCGAATCCCTGGTGTGAGCGTTTTGGAAAAAGTGCTCAGATAAATCGTCCTTTCAGGAGCCAGACAGAATAGTGGTGTGATATCTTCTCCCTCATAGCGCAGTTCACCGTACGGGTCATCTTCTATCAGAATCAGGTCATAGCGGCGTGCGATCTCTGCCAGTTCGAGACGGCGCTCATAGGGCAGGGTTGTACCGGCCGGATTGTGGAAATTCGTGAGGACATAGAGAAGTCGGGCATCCGGATTGGCATCAAGCAGCGCAGGAAGTTCCTCGACTATCAGGCCTTCGTCATCCAGGGGAATAGTGAGAAATTGAGCCTGGTACGCAGTCCAGGCTTGCAGAGCGCCAAGATATGTCGGCCTGCCGGTAATAATCTTTGTACCCGGGTTCAGAAATATCTTTCCGACAAGGTCAAGCCCCTGCTGTGAGCCGCTTACAGGAAGAATATTGGTCAGCTCCACCCAGATACCATATTTCGACATGCTTTCAGCGATGTATTCGATCAATGGTTGATAACCTTCGGTAGGGCTGTATTGAAGGGCAATTTCACCATGTTTGGTAAGAATATAATGACAGGCTTCATCAAATTCCCGAATAGGGAAAAACTCTGGAGCAGGAAGCCCGCCTGCGAACGAAATGATCTCGGGTTTCTGAGTCAGCTTGAGTAATTCCCGGATCACAGAACTTTTCATACCCTTTGTGCGGTCGGCGAGATAACGATCCCATCCGATATCTTCCACACTCATAATCATTGATTCCATGCTCTCCTCCTGAGATTCAAAAATCCGAAGTCTGTATGACTCCGGATTCAATCAGTACCTGCGTTCGACTGTTCAACCGGCATTTGCCGGCTGCGTATCAAAAAAAGAATCTGGTTATGCAAAAATCTTTTCTGCATGTTCCTCCTGAATTGCAGGACATGGAACAGGGAAAGATACAACAACAAATAAATTATAGCCAGCTGCTCTTCAGGAAGCAACTGTCACCTGTCGTATATAGCTCTCTGTAAAAAGTCAGGAAGTGGAAAAAGGGCTGATAATCTCAAACAACTCCACGCGGCTTGCTAGTTCAGGATATGAGGCAGGAAAATCCTGTAAAGACTCGCACACTTGGCTTGTGAGCCATAGAGAAGTAAAAATGAAGGGCTAACCTCCAATTGCCGCAAAATGGTTGAGAGAAGTACCCACACTTTTTTCCTGGATGCCCCTGATCATGCTGATCGTTACTTCTCCGGCCAGGAAGGGATCTTCGGAAAAGCATTCAAAATTATAACCGCACAGCGGGGAACGCTTCATATTAACACCCAACCCAAGCACAACATAGACATCCTGAGCGCCGCATTCTTCAACAATTGCCTAACCCGTTTCACGAATCAGATTGCAATCCCATGTCGAAACGATACAGTAAGCAGTTGGCAGACGGGTCGCAGATAAACGCTCTTGAACGACCCCCGTACATCTTCCACGCGCCGGACCCCATGCGGCCCATCCGCCATCAGCATCTGGGGAATTCCGGCAGATTCGACAGCAGCAGTTGTCCAGGAACCGGTTCCGATGCACAACCTGGTTTTCTCCCCGAGCGTCATAGTCTGAATCAATCCTGCCATCGGAACTATCTCCTGTCCTGCGTCAGCGGCATGTGAATTTACTTGAAAAGCGGGTTTGAATTTGAATGCAGCGGCCATGAAATCACATCCACAGAATGTCGGCCAACCCATGCTCCCCGGACAGGGAAGAAAATCAACGTTTAGTCTTCCCGGAAATGACTTTCGTTACCATCTATTTGACACGGCTTAAGTAACATGCTATAAAAAATGTAGTTGTATGTTGTCGGTCAACATACAACTACGGCGGCCCTGATGGTTTAACCATACCCCTTGAAGGAGTCTCATGCTCAATTCGCTGAGAGAAACCAACCGATCCCTCTACGACCAGGCAATCGATTCACTGCTCAATCTGATCCGTAATGAACAATACAAGGCCGGCGATAAGCTGCCAACCGAACACCAGCTCTCTTCCGAACTTGGCATCTCACGCACCACCCTGCGAGAGGCCATCAGCCACCTCGAACGCCAGGGAATTGTTTCCCGCCGGCACGGAGTCGGTACATTTGTTTCCATCCCTGCCCATCATTCCCTCCGGGGAGGGCTTGATGAGCTCGTAACAATAAAAGCCCTGGCAGGCAGCTGCGACTTGAACTACGAACGCATGCTGTGGCAGGTCAGCAGTGCATCCGCAAATCATAAAACAGCTGAAGCTCTACTATTGAATTCCGGTGACCCTGTCACTCGAGTTCGCATGGTCATTTCCGTCCAAGGCAGCATATTCGCCTACCTGGACAGCTTCCTCCGGGCTGATTTACTCGATTCGGAGGAACTCAGGCTCTATGAGGATGGCTCCCTGCTTGATTTCCTGCTGGAGCGACAAAAAGTGGACGTCTCACACACATACAGCAAGATTCATGCTGTCGTAGCAAATGAGGAGATTGCCCGGATCATGTCCATAGAGGTGGGCGCTCCCCTGCTCCATCTGGTAGAAACATACAAATCACTTGAAGGTCGTCCTGTTGTCCAGACTTATAACTACTTCGGTACCGAAATATTGAATTTCCATATCATCCGTCGTGTTGTTCCGCATTCAGTATTTCAAGGGAGAAAAAAAGTATGAACTTGAATGATCTATCTGATTCACAGCAAACCGTTTTAAAAGAACTGTATCAGGGCGTCCTGGATGGTGACGAAGAGCAATGCACCCTCATGGCACAAAAAACCCATGAGGAAGGCATCCCCCCACTGGAAGTGATCGACCGGGTGCTGACCCCCGCCCTGCGGGAGGTTGGAGAAGCCTTCAACCGCATGGATATCTACCTGCCGGAAATGGTTGTATGTGCAGATGCCATGCAGGCTGCCATCAAGGTTCTGGAGCAGTTCTTCGATAAAGCAGATCAGCGAACCAAAGGCACATTGGTACTCGGTACAGTTAAAGGAGATATCCACGACATCGGGAAAAACATTTTCAAGGTACTGCTGGAAGTGAACGGGTTCAAAGTAATCGACCTGGGCCGTGATATTGCACCAGTTACGTTCATCGATCAAGCAGAGGATTCAGGCGCAGAGATAATCGCCATGTCAGGCCTGCTGAGCACCAGCCTGTCCATGATGCGTGACACCATTCAAATTCTGAACGATGATGGAATCCGCGACAAGTTCAATGTGATTATTGGCGGCGGGCCCACAAGCCAGAATTTTGCTGAAGAGATCGGCGCCGATGGTTATGCCGATACAGCCTACGAGGGCGTACAGCTCTGCAATGAGATACTCATTGTCAAAGCCTAACCTCCATCCAGCTAAAACCAGGCCTTGCTGGCAGCATGAAGCTGACAGAATAAAGGAGACAATACCATGCCAGGACTGCATTTTGATACACTTGACCGTCTGAACTCCGGATCCAGAGTCCGGGAGGACGATTTCGACAAGAGTATATTCCCCCGTGTAAAAGAATTGATCAAAAAGTACGAGATAAAATTTGATCCTGAGACTCCAGTTCCCGCCGACGATGCCATGGCTGACCGGCTCTTCGCAGCTGGTATGGAATACGCTGTAGAAAAAGGGCTGTGGGTTCTCGATACCCAGAAAGTTATCAAATTCACGGCTGCCGAAATCTGGAGAGTTCTTGATAATCTGCACTCGCCGCTGTGGTTCGGCCACGCGAAAGACCAGGTCTGCCTCCAGCCGCGTAAACCGGAAAGCACTATCCGTCCGTTGGTTTTGGGTGGCGCTGCCGGCTCCAGTGTTACTGAAGGCGAAATTTACACCAAACTGATGATGGGGTACGCCCTCGAACCGACCATCGATATGATCTCAAATGCCAACCCCACCTTCATTGAAGGTCGTGAGATTCAACCATTCTCGCCCCTTGAAACCCACGGCGCGATACAGGAAGTGGGATGGATCCGGGAAGCTGTTCGCCGCTCCGGTAGACCCGGTATGCCCCTGTGGGTTGCGCCGGGCGCCGCAGCCACAGCACCCCCGGCCATCGCCATCATCAATGAAGAGCGCGGCATCCGTAAGGGCGATTTCCTCTATGCCGCCATGCTTACTGAATTAAAAATAGATTTCGACCGGCTTACCCGCGCAGTTGCAGCGATCGAAAACGAAATCCATGTGGCAACGCTACTGGCCCCCATGATCGGCGGCTGGGCTGGGCCGCCTGAAGGGGCCGCTGTTGTCGGTGTGGCGGAATGTATCCTGGCTGCCACGGCCTTCTCAGCAACTATCGCCGTGAATCACCCGGTCATCATGACACTCAAGAACGGTGCCACAACCCACCGCCAGACTCTTTGGGTTGAGAGCGCAATCGGCCAGGCTATGTCCCGCAATACAAACTTCCCGCTCGGGCAGAATGTATTCGTCGATGCCCGCGCTGGCACCCGGGAAATTCTCTATGAAGCTGCCGCGAATGCAGCCGTTGCCGTCAGCAGCGGTCAGCATACCGGTGCTGGCCCCAGCGGCGTTACCGGCGGCGATGATGTCGATATGATTTCGCCCATGGAAGCCCGCATGATGGGCGAGGTCAGCCGTGCCGTCACCGGTATGAGCCGTGTCGACGCCAATGAAATCGTCAAATACTGCCTCCAGCAATATGAGCCCACCCTTGGACATCCCCCGCGGGGAAAACGCTACCAGGACCTGTATGACCTCGAGTGTATGAAACCCGGTCAGGAATGGCTCGACCTGTTCGAAACAGTCAAAGCAGACCTGAAGGCACACGGTGTACCGTTCAGATACTGAACACATCTCCATAAGGATTAACCATGTGGAATCGATACTACACTGCTGTACAAGAACATGAAGTCCTGGCAATTCTGGAGGAACTGAAAGACGGAGCCCGCATCACTGCCGGCGCAACAGATCTGATTCTTGAAATCGAGCACGGTGTTCGCACCGGCATTGATACCATCATCGATATCAGCCGCGCCGAGGACTTATCCCACATCGAGATAGATGACAGAGGCTTCATCCATCTCGGGCCGGGAGTCACCCATACACACGTGGTGGCATCCTCCATGCTGCGGGAAAAAGCGCTGCCTCTCGTACAGGCATGCTGGTCTGTGGGGTCTCCTCAGATCCGCTGCCGTGGAACAGTTGCAGGAAACCTGGCAACAGCATCTCCCGCAAACGACACAATTGCGCCCCTCATGGCCCTTGGCGCCCATGTCATCCTGCGCTCCACCCATGGCGAGCGCGATATTCCCCTGCATGATTTCTACACCGGAGTACGCAAGACCGTCATGAACCCCGACGAGATGATTGTAGATATTTATTTCCCCGCCATGCAGTCCAATCAAAAAGGGCTGTTCATCAAGCACGGCCTGCGGAAAGCACAGGCGATCTCCATATTCAACGCAGCCGTTTTACTGACTCTTGAGGAAGGCCTCGTCAAAACAGCCTCCATCACCCTCGGTGCTGTAGCACCGACCATTGTCCATGCATCAGAAGCGGAAGCCTGGCTGGCTGGGCAGCCTTTGAACGAAAAGACAGCTTCGAAAGCCGGTGAGCTTGCAGCCCTTTCTGCCACCCCGATCTCGGACATCCGCTCAAGCTCGCAATACCGCCAGCTGATGGTCCAAACGCTGATTCAACGGGCGCTTCAGACGATCATCTCCGGCGATATGGAAAACATCCTTCCTGCCAACCCGGTGCTTATGGATAGCGAGGAAAAACCGTCCGCCCCCTCCCCCGAGGGTTACTACCATGATAAAAACACTCCCATTATCACCACCATCAATGGTCGTGAGTACCGGCTCGAAAGCGGGCAGAACAAGACGCTGCTGCGCCTTCTGCGTGAGGATGTTGGACTCTCAGGCGCAAAGGAAGCATGTGGTGAGGGGGAATGCGGCGCATGCACGGTCATCATGGACGGCGCTCTCGTAAACAGCTGTCAGGTCCCTGCGCCGCGCGCCCATGGAGCCCGGATTGAAACCGTTGAAGGCCTGGCCAGCGAGGACAAACTGCATCCCATCCAGGTGAGCTTCATAGACAATGGAGCGATTCAGTGCGGCTACTGTACGCCCGGCTTCCTCATGTCTACAAAAAAGCTGCTTGAAGAGAAAGCCCATCCAACCCGGGAAGAGATTCAATGGGCCCTGAGCGGCAATCTCTGCCGCTGTACAGGATATTACAAGATTATTGAAGCCGTTGAAAAAGCTGCCCGCGATATGCATCACAACAGCTGAAAGGTCGGAAATTCCATGGCAATACAGCAATCAGTACACAGACTTGAATCCGAGAAAAAAGCTCGCGGGATGCCAGTCTACGCATCCGATTTAAACATGCCGAATACGGCATATATGAAAATACTCCTTCCTGTATATCCGCATGCTCGCATCCGGAGCATCGACACTTCCTCTGCCGAGAAAGCAGAAGGAGTACTGGCTGTGCTCACAGCTGCTGATGTGGTCAATAACGAATATGGTTTCGTCGATACCGATCAGCCAGTTTTATGCGGACCCGGATCAGCAAAACCAGACACCGATCGTGTCCGTTATATAGGCGACAAGGTGGCTCTTGTTATTGCTGAGAGCGAAGCTGCAGCCAGCAAGGCGCTTGATCTGATCAAAGTCGAATACGAAGTACTGCCTGTACTCGATGACCCCTTCGAAGCTATGAAACCCGGCGCTCCCGTTCTTCATGATTACCTGGACGATAATATCTTCAATCATCGAATAATTCGATCAGGAGACATGGAACGTGGCTTTGCGGAGGCAGACGTAATCGTGGAAGGCGATTACAGCACACCAGCCCAGGAGCATATGTTTTTCGAGCCGGAGAGCGGCACGGCCTATGTCGACGATGAAGGCGTTCTGACAGTCCGGACGGCAGGCCAATGGCCGCACCATGACCAGCAGCAAATCTGTCACGCCCTGGATCTTCCCAATGATAAAGTACGGGTTGTGTATTCATATATTGGCGGCGCCTTTGGCGGCCGTGAGGATGTGTCCATCCAGATTGTGCTGGCGCTGGCCGCCTGGAAACTGCATCAGAGGGGGATTAACCGGCCTGTCAAGCTTACCCTCACGCGCGAGGAATCCCTCTGCATACACGGAAAACGGCACCCGTATCACATCCATGCAAAATGGGGAGCGACACGCGAAGGCAAAATAACAGCAGCTGAGGTGTCGATGGTTGCCGACGGAGGCGCCTATATCTACACTTCGGTATTCGTTGCCGGCAACGCACTTCTCAATTGTACCGGGCCATACGTGATCCCCAATGTAAAGATCGACGTTCAAACCGTATACACCAACAACGTGCCGAAAGCTGCTTTCCGCGGCTTTGGCGGCCCCCAGGCCGGATTCGCGGCTGAAATGCAGATGGCAAAACTCGCAGAAAAACTGGGCATGGACCCCGTCGAATTCCGGATGAAAAACGTGGCCCGTGAGGGTGATCTGCAGACAACTGGAAGCCCCTTCCCTCCCGGAATGACCATGGCTGAAGTCGTGGAGCAGTGTGCCCTGGCCGGTGGATGGGAGCAAAACGAGCAGGACTGGAAGCGCAGCCCTTACTCGGAAGACTCCCTCCCGGAAAGTCCCCTCAAGCGGGGAATCGGAATAGCCTGCGCACATAAGAATGTTGGTTTCTCATACGGTTTTCGGGAATTCTGCGGGGTTACCATTGAACTTCATGGTAATGAAGAAATCACGAAAGCAGTCGTGCATCACGGCGCAGCTGATGTCGGGCAGGGCATTCACACAGTCCTTTCCCAGATGGCTGCTGAAGCCCTGGGCCTGCCCCTGAGCAAGATAGAGCTGGTAGCCTCAGATACCGCCACCAGTCTGGACGCAGGAAGTGTCTCCGCCTCACGCATGACGTTTGTAGCTGGCAATGCCATTCGTGAGGCCGCAGAAATGGTGCTTGAAAAATGGCGCGCCGAGGACCGCCCGGCTGTCGTCGAGCACATGTACCAGGCCGAGCCAACAACAGCGCAAGATCCTGAAACCGGGCAATGCGATCCCAATGTTGCCTACGGATATGCTGCCGAGGTGGCTGAAATCGAAGTCGATACCGAAACAGGCATGATCCGGATCCTCCGCATCCTGTGCGCTGAGGATGTCGGCAAAGCCATGAATCCCGATATCGTCGTCGGGCAGATACAGGGTGGCCTGCTGCAGGGGGTGGGTTATACCATAATGGAGGAGTTCCTGGAGAAGGACGGGCGTGTTCTCACACCATCGTTCTCAACCTACCTGATCCCGACCATACTTGATATCCCCGATCAAATGGATATACTCGTCCTGGAATATCCAGACCCACGCGGCCCCTGGGGAGCTCGCGGCATCGGGGAAATGGCGATCCTTCCCACAGCTGCGGCCATCATCGATGCCCTCCATGATGCCACCGGTGTATGGTTTAACGAATTTACGCTTACACCCGAAAGGGTACTGAAAGGCCTGGGCAGGATCTAGGCTTTTCTAGCCAAAAAGCCTGCCGTTGGTGAAGCAGGATACAGTTCAAGGAACAGTATCCTGTTTCACCACAAAGATCTCGCACCTTTACATGACAGAACTCAAGTTAGCACTGACGGTATCTTTCTGCTGCACAAACACAATTGGGACTGAGAAAAAAGGTTATAATTTCCAGATAACCAGCCCCAAGGTTCGGGTAGTTTGATCTCATTTCTATACAGCCAGATGTGGGATCGAGAAACACTCCCAACCGTCTCTAGTTATGGAAAAATACCCTTTCATGGAGAAACGTACTCAATAAAAATCCGTTTTTCAGGAATATCTATTCAATAAAAAGTATAAAACTCTTACAGATGAAAGGATTAATGTCCACTACAATTCTGCTATACTACTTTCTATTCAAAGCCTTCAGCTACCACAGCCTTGACATAAAGTCCTGCGAGGAGAACTGGGCAATATTGAACATAAAAGCATCCTCCCCCAATCGTATAGAAGATTTTTATCATCACCAGATCCTTCATCATTTAATTTCAGGATAAACATATGGCCAACTTGCAAGAAGAATCTCATTCCATTCTCCAACCCATCTTACGTGTGGAGAACCTCACAAAGCAGTTTCCCGGAGTTCTTGCGCTGGACAACGTCTCTTTTGATGTCCGGCGTGGTGAAATCCACTGCTTGCTGGGAGAGAATGGAGCAGGAAAATCCACTCTTTCTGAGACGGTATACGGAACGTATACTCCGACCAGCGGCACCATTTATTTCCGTGGGGCTCCCATTGACATCTCTTCACCGAAAGATGCCATCAAAAGCGGTATCAGCATCGTCCATCAGCATTTCGTGTTGGTACCTCCCCTTTCTGTGATCGAAAATGTCATCCTGGGCACACAGACCAGCGGGCTGCAATTGGACACAAAAGTGGCCCGAAAGCGCCTGATGGAGCTGTGTGAAAACTATGGTGTCGATCTGAACCTGGACGCCAAGGTCTGGCACCTCTCTGTGGGAGAACAGCAGTGGGTCGAAATCTTCAAAGCTCTATATGTGGGTGTTGATGTCCTGATCCTGGACGAACCCACAGCCGTTCTGACCCCTCAGCAATCTGAGCGGCTGTTCCGCGTGATTAAGCAGATGCGAGACGAAGGCCTGGCCATCATCTTCATCACCCACAAGCTTAAAGAGGTTGAAGCTGTCTCCGACCGTGTGACGGTCCTGCGCAAGGGCAGGAATGTCGGCACGGTTAAAACAGCAGATGTCACCAAACAGGACCTGGCCAACATGATGGTTGGCAGGGATGTGGTCTTCACCATTGAACGAGAAGAAATGGAGCCAGGCGAAGTCATCGTGGAAGCACGTGATCTTCGTGCCCTGGATGACCGAGGAGAAGAAATCCTCCGGGGTGTCTCCTTTGATATCTGCGAGAGGCAAATCCTTGGCCTGGCAGGTGTATCAGGTAACGGGCAGAGAAACCTGTTTGATGTCCTTGTTGGACAGCAGAAACCCTCCGGTGGATCCCTCAAAATGGCTGGCAAGGACATGACCAATTCCAGCCCGGCAGCACACATGCATGCCGGCCTCGCCAGCATCCCGGAAGATCGCATTAACCAGGGTCTGGTGATGGACTTCAAAGTTGAAGAAAACCTGGTTCTCGGATTACACCGCAGGGAACCCTTTGCACGCGGGCGAACGCTTATCAATCAGAATGCCATTCGTGTATTTGCCAACGAATCGATTGAAAAATTCGAAATCGTCACCCCGTCCGCCGCGCAGATATCCAAGACCCTCTCTGGCGGTAACCTGCAGAAGCTCATCCTGGCCCGGGAATTCTCACAGGATACCCGCTTCCTGATTGCCAGCCAGCCGACTCGCGGGCTGGATGTCGGTTCGACAGAGTATGTCCGCCGGCAGATCCTGGAACAAAAACGGAACGGCGCCGCTGTGTTATTGATCTCGGAAGACCTTGATGAAATTCTCAATCTCTCCGACTACATCGCGGTGATCTATAAAGGAGAAATAATGGACATAGTAAAGGCCGATGAAGTGACCATCGAGAGACTCGGCCTGCTCATGGCAGGTGTTGCGGAAGGTGCTGCATGATCAAACTGCTCGGTTTCCGTATTGAAAAAAGACTGGACGCAAATCCATGGGTGCAGCTGGCTTCGGTATTTGTGGCCCTGCTGGTCTCCTTCGGGGTCAGTGCCATTCTCGTGAACTCAGCTGGTGTTGACGTCGAGGAAGCCTTCCGTGCCATGCTGAAGGGTTCTGTAGGCAGCAAATCTGCATTCGCAGAGACCATTGTACAGGCCACCCCGCTGATTTTCACCGGTCTGGCAGTTGCAGTTGCCTTTCGCGGCCGGCTGTTCAACATCGGAGCGGAAGGACAGTTCTTTGCCGGTGCCATGGCAGCTTACTGGACTTCCACGGCATGTTCCAGCCTCTCGCCAGTTCCAATGGCTTTGGCTGTGTTTGCTGCTGCAATGATCGCGGGTGCTGTCTGGGGCGCCATCCCGGCCCTGCTGAAGATCCGGTTCGGCGCCAGCGAAGTCATCGTCACTGTTATGTTGAATTTCGTGATCGAATACATTCTCTCGTACCTTCTCGGCGGCCCCTGGCAGGATCCGGGTTCCTCCTTCCTGCAGACAAGCAAAATCCCTGAGGCAGCCATTTACTCACGCATGATCCCCGGCACACGCATCCATCTGGGCTTCTTCATCGCCATGCTGCTGGTGGTAGTGGTCTGGTTCCTGCTCTGGAAAACGACACTGGGGTATGAAATCAGGGCATTCGGTATCAACCCCCTGGCTGCAAACTACAAGGGCATCCCCCAGCTGCGCACCATTCTGCTCACACTTGCCATCAGCGGTGCGATCGCTGCACTCGCTGGAGCCAGCGAGGTGACCGGACTGCACGGACGACTGAGGCTGGATATCTCCACCGGGTATGGTTTCACCGGTATCATAGTGGCGCTGCTCGGACGCCTGCACCCGGTCGGGGTTGTACTCGCCGCACTCGTGATGGGTGCTGTGGTTAACGGGTCTCTGGCGATGCAGATCGCCACCGGTGTTCCCATTGCCCTGGCTTTTGTGATCCAGGGTGTCGTTCTTGTCGCACTGCTGACCGTGGAGGTTGCAGCTCAATACCGCATACGGAGGATCAGCAATGTCTGATTTTTTTCAAACAGCTATTATTGTTGGCCTGCTCACCAGTACCATTCGTATTGCCACTCCCTTCCTGTTCGCAGCTATAGGAGCGCTGGTAACTGAACGCTCCGGCATTCTCAACCTGGGTGTCGAAGGCATGCTGCAGATGGGTGCCCTTGTCGGGTTCCTGTTTACATTCCAGTCAGGCAATCACTGGCTGGGTGTGCTGGCCGCCTGTGTCTCTGGAATTCTGCTGGGCCTCTTCATGGGCTTTATGGTGACAACCCTGAAATTGAACCAGACTGTCTCCGGCCTGGCTGTGAACCTGCTTTCTTCCGGTATCACCTTCTACTGGTTCCGGGTCAGGTTTTCAGGAGGTGGATCATCCAACCTTCCCAACCTCAAAATTTTCGAGGTCGGAGAAATTCCGGTTCTTTCTAACATTCCCTACATCGGTGATATTCTTTTCTCGCAGCACTGGCTGACCTACATCGCCATCCTCTTCGTACCGCTTGTATGGTATTTTCTTCACAAGACACGTATCGGCCTTCAACTGCGCAGCACCGGCGAAAACCCGCGTGCGGTGGACATGAAAGGCCTCAGCGTCGCAAAACACCAGTATGGTGCGCTCGCCTTCGGCGGGATGATGGCCGGCCTCGGCGGCGCCTTTCTCACTTTGGCTTCATCCGGCATGTTCATTCCAGAAATCCAGGCTGGACGCGGATGGATTGCCATCGCCCTGGTCATCTTCGGAAACTGGATCCCGTGGCGGATCCTCCTTGCAGCGCTGTTCTTCGGCTTCATAGAAGCCCTGCAGCTCTCCATGCAGGCACTGGATGCAAATGTGCCGCATCAGCTGCTCCTGGCGCTGCCCTACCTTCTCACCATTTTTGCCCTCACCATTTCGGCAGGGCGTTCCCGCAGGCCGCTCCATCTGGGCATCCCGTATCAACGGGAATAACAACAGATAACAGACGGCTGCCTGTATATCCAAATTAACTGGAGGAGGTGTGTATCTAAAAAAAATTGATCGCTGGTATTAGTAACCTGGAATAAGTGGTAGTCAATTCACTCTAATGGAGAAGAATGATGATGAAGAAGAAGTTTTGGACATTACTGGCTGTAGCCATGATTCTGAGTTTGGCCTTTGCAGCCTGCGCACCAGCAGCCGAAGCCCCGGCTGAGGAAGCACCCGCTGCGGAAGAAGCAGCTGAAGCAGAAGAAGCACCGGCGGCCGAAGAAGAAGCTGTCGTTGAGGAAGAAGCAGCAGCAGACCTGCCCACCCAGGTTGATTTCGCCTGTATCACATCCGATACAGTTGAGCAGCCCTGGCATACAGCATTCGCTCAGGCATTTGACCGTGTCTCAGCCGATCCTCCGTACGGCCTTGAGATGTCCCTCACCGTTACAGAGAACGTAGCGCCCCCGGATGCAGAGCGCATCCTGCGCCAGTACGCCGAAACAGGCGAGTATGAGATTATCTGGGCACACAGCGCGTACTACGAAGCTGTTCAGGTTCTTGCCCCCGAGTATCCTGATATTACATGGATCTACACCGGCTCCGGCAACGAAGGAATCGGCGGCAATGCTTACTGGGCAGATGTCTTCATCCACGAGCCCTCCTACCTGGCCGGCATCATCGCCGGCTCCATGACAGAAACCAACAAGCTTGGCGCAGTGGCAGCCTTTGCATTCCCGAACGTAAACGGCCCGGTCAACGCCTTTTATGACGGTGCCCGCTCCGTGAACCCCGATGTTGAAATGACAGTAACCTACATTGAATCATGGTTTGACCCGGTAAAGGGCAAGGAAGCAGCTACAGCCATGATCGCCACCGGCGTCGACATGATTTACGCCGAGCGCTTTGGTCCCTTCGAAGCAGCACAGGAAGGCGGAATACTGGCTTTCGGTCACTTCCTCGACCAGTACGAACTGGCTCCGGATGTCGTGATCGCCAGCCCGATGGCCATGTGGGATCCCAACATCGTCAACATTATCGAGAAATGGTACGACTACGAAGTGAACGGCGTTGCACATGACGCCCCGATGGAAAGGATCATCTTCAGCTTCCTGGACGGCGGCTCCCAGCTTTCTCCGCTGCACGGGTTCGAAGATGTTGTTCCGGAAGATGTACAAACTCTGGTGCAGGAAACACAAGAACAGATCCTGTCCGGCGAGCTCGAAATCCCGCTGCGGACCGAGGCTTTTGAAGAAATCGTCGACTGAGCTCCGACCGCATCAAGCATAAGTAAGCAGCACACCGCCCTTCCCCCCCGGAAGGGCGGTTTTCTTTTTGATTATTACTGCACTCCTTAAAGCTCTCATCTACAACTGCTGTCACAGTTTCTGTCTTCATAACGATTATTTTCTTAAACTCGGATGTTGGCGAAATATCAGGGTAAACATTTACCCTGATCAAGTTCTCCGCATCTCTGCGCAAGCCTCAATCTGTGTGATATGATCGCTCGCTGCCCGGAGTACACCAGATTGCAATTTTCCAGGATTCCTCATGCCGGATGCCGCCCAGGAAATCACAACAACGAAAGACCTGAAAGCCTTAATCCGGTTCCCTCATATTCTGTACCGGGGAAATCCCTTCCGGGTTCCAAACCTCGTCCAGGACGATATCAATATATTTTCTAACAGAAAAGCCGCCCCATCAGGAGCGGCTAACTTTATACTGTATCAGTTCGCTGGAGGCAATCTATGCCTCAGCTTCCTCCAGCCCATCCAGGACAACCTCAGGAGTAAGCGGGAATTTGTCGATCCATACCCCCGTGGCATCATACACAGCAGCAGCCACTGCAGGTGCCATTGCCAGGAACGGCATCTCACCCACACCGGTTGCACCCCACGGGCCGCGCGGATCCGGAATCTCAAGAATGATGTTCTTGTTCTTCTCAGGAATATCGAGCACAGTGGGAATCAGGTACGTGGAAAAATCAGGTGTCTTCACATAGCCATCCTGTTCCACAAAGTTCTCCAGCAGAGCATACCCGGCAGCCTGCACAAGCGCACCTTCCACCTGCGCATCCACCTGGAGCGGATTGATCGCCCTGCCGACATCTGTGGCGCAAACCAGGTTTGAAATGGTCACCTGGCCTGTCACAGTATCCACCTGCACTTCAACAGCTTCAGCCGTATAGGCATAGGAAATCATCGGATCACAGTGGCCCGTTTCAGGGTCGTCCCCTGTTGTCGGCAGACCGAGATGCTTGTGCGCCACGATGACCGGACGCTCTTCTTCCTTCCACTTCCCAATAGCCAGATCCGCTGTTTCCCTGATAGCATTCCCTGCCATGAAGGTCATGCGGGAAGCCGAAACCGAGCCTGTATCGCCTGAACGGGATGTGTCGGGCCTCTTGATTTCCACCCTGTCGAAGGGAATGTCCAGCGCATCCGCCAGCATCTGTCCTATCGCTGTATGCGTGCCCTGGCCGACCTCGGTTGCAGTGTGCCGCAGCACAGCTTTCTCAATCGTGCTGCCGCCATGAAGTTCAAGCGTCATCGCTGCATTTTCACGAAAGCCGTGTGAAAATCCAATGTTCTTATGTGAGCAGGCAAAACCCAATCCGCGCTTTATAGATGGATCCCTTTCTTCATCGGGGGTTCCTGTTCTCTTCCAGAAGCCATCCTCTTTCTTCCAACCTCCAGCTCCCGCACATGCCTCGACAACTTCGCGTGCCGTCACACCTGGCGGCCAGGGAGCGCCAACAACCTGCAAGGATCCGTCCTTGATCAGGTTGTGGAAACGAATTTCTACCGGGTCCATCCCCAGCGCTTCCGCCAGCTTGTTCATTTGCATTTCAGCTGCAAAAGCACCCTGAGGGCCGCCAAAACCACGGAAAGCAGCCCGAGGTACATTATTTGTGTACACATCCGTACAGTTGATCCTGACATTGGGAACGTCATATGGGCCTGTCACATTGAGGATCGCTACCTTCGAGACAATCGCCGTCGTACAGGCATACGCACCGCCATCTGAAATGAGTTCTGATTCGGCAGCTACGACCGTTCCGTCCCTTTTAGCTCCCCATTTCGCACGGATAATAAATGGATGACGCTTCCCATGCCCCTTGATCGATTCCTCACGTGTCCAGCGAATCTTGACAGGTCGTTCAATCCCGCGTTCCTTCAATTTATAGGCTGCCAATGCGAGGATAATCTGTACAGAATTATCCTCCCGGCCGCCAAACGCACCTCCGATATACGGATAGATAACACGGATCTGATCTTCAGGCAGATTTAGGGCATGAGCAACCGCCATCCTGTCCTTGTGCGCCCACTGGCCTGCAACCTCTAGTGTAATGCGGCCTTCCTCATCAATGTAGGATACGCCCGCCTCAGGCTCCAGGTAGGCATGCTCCTGTGCAGGGGTGCGATACTCGCCCTCCACAATAATATCCGCTTCAGCAAAAGCTTTGTCCACGTCTCCGGTGATAATCCGGCTTGTACTCATCACATTGGATTCCATGGGTGGATGCAGTACAAACGAATCCGGCTTCAATGCTTCCTCGATGGTCCCAACGACCGGCAGGTCTTCATACTCAACTTCTATCGCCTTACACCCCTTCTCGGCAGCCTCTTCTGTTTCTGCAATCACCACAGCCACCTGGTCACCGACAAACCGTACCCTGTCACCGTACGGATTATTTGAGTCCGGCCCACACAAAACAGGCTGATCAGGCTGAATGTATCCATATTCATTGACCGGTACGTCTTTCGCTGTGAGAACAGCTACGACATCATCCAGGGCTTCCGCACCAGATGTATCAATACTGAGTATGCGCGCATGCGGTCGCTCCGCAAACAATGCTTTCATGTGCAGCTGGCCGGGATAGGTCAGGTCAGAAGTGTATTTTGCTTCCCCGGTGACCTTGGACCGCACATCGATTCGATCAAAGGATTTTCCAATACTTCCACTCATGTTTACCTCCAGCGCTATTTATGCGCTCTAGTTCCTGCGGTTCGCTCCTGGCCTACTTCCCGTTCATTTCCTCGGCAGCTCGTTCGATGGCACGGATGATCTTGTAATACCCTGTACACCGGCACAGATTACCCGTGATTGCCTGAACCACCTGGTCGTGAGTAGGATGCTCCTTCTCCTCAAGCAATTTTGCACTCGACATCAGGAAGCCCGGAGTGCAGTAACCACACTGCACAGCACCTTCCTCAATAAAAGCCTGTTGCAGCGGATGCAGTATATCGCCATCCGATAGTGCTTCTACAGTAGTAACCTTTGCATGGTGAGCACGCGGCGCCGGAACCAGACAGCTCATCACCGCCATACCGTCCATCCACACCGTGCAGGCTCCGCATTCTCCCTCACCGCAGCCCTCTTTAGGGCTGTTCAATCCCGCCTCTTCCTTTAGAAGATGCAGGAGTGTTTTATTATGTCCTGCATCGAAAGATAACATCTTTCCGTTCACTTCAATTTCAAGCGGACCCCCTTCCCAATAACCGCCGTTTTCAGCAGCATACATCCTTTCAGGCGTCTTTAGAAGAACAGGATCATCCGGAAGCGGAGTAAGCTCCTGCCCGTCCTTCAGCGCAGTCAGCCCGCGCTCCATCAATCCCTTAACAACCCTGCGCCGGTGCCTGGCAGAGCCGCGCACATCATCAATGGGCTTTGCGGCCTCTGCCGCCTTTCCAGCAGCTTCGGTGATCACAACCTTTTCCAGTTTCTTTCCGACAAGATAGCTTTCGGCTTCCTCGGCGTGGACTATCGTCGGAGCTACCGCGCCTAGTGTTATTGCTGAGGAAGTGACGGTATCTTTGTCCAGACCGAGAATAATTGTGATATTGAGTACAGATATTGCCTGTGCTTTACGAAGCGCATTCTTGATAAATACACCCGTCTGATCCTCTGCCATCGGCCTAAAATGAATATCCACTATCATTTCATCCGACTGCATGACAGTCTTCCGGACACCGGTGTAGAATTCCGCAAGCGGCACAACTCTCTTCCCTGAAACAGACTGCAGCGTGAGGGAAGCTCCAAGTGCCATCATGGGGGATATTGTGTCATTGGCGGGTGATGCAGTCGCCAGGTTGCCTGCAATGGTGCCCAGGTTCCGAATCTGGGGGGATCCCACAGTCCAGCATGCCTGCACGAGCGGCGAAGCGTGTTCCCTCAGGAGCTTCGAAGCTGCACAATCATTATGCGTCACAAGAGGACCAATATGAATGTTCCCATCATTCCCCAATGAGATATCCTTCAACCCGGGAATGCGTGCAATATCGATGAGGACTTCGATGTCTGGATGAAGCTCACGCTTCATCTCAAGAACAAGATCCGTTCCACCAGCCACGATACAGGCTCTTTCACGGTGTTCGGCGAGGACCTCGAGGGCTTCTTCAAGCCGGAATGCGCCGAAATATTTCTGCCACATGACTATCTCTCCTTTAATACAGAGGTCTCCAGGGATTGTTGTATCGATTTGATACCATCTGGATCGAGCATAAGCATTCAATGTCTACATGAAACAGAAAAACCTGCCCAGAAACTGACAGATTCAGTTCTTCTTTCAGGTGAACACCAGATCCATGATGACACTTAATCAGGTTCCACCTCTCACCTAAAGCAGTATAGCACTGCAGGCATCCGTCATATATGGACAAAGAACATGTCTACCCCAGATATCTCGTCCAAAAATACCTGCTTCCATGATCCATAGCCTCCGATTCATATCAGGCAGAGCCCCTGCCCGCTTATTTCAGCTTTCCGATATTTATATCGAAAGATTCCTGGAGTTCAGTCTCCCACTGCCCTGTATCAGCCCCCCCTGATTCAACTTCACCATATCTCCGCTCCAGATCCCCCATCCCGATTTTTATAATCATATGCGAATCAAATCGGGCGGCGCGGTCCTATGCAGCGCTCCCCATCCGCGCAGGAGAAATTCAGGCGCATGGAATGATGCTCCCCCCGGTGGTAAAAGGCGAAACCGGGTACACAGGTGACTTTCCTCTCCGCAACAGCATCCAGCAGTTTTGCGGTATCGATTTTATACAGCACAGTTGCCCATAGGAATAATCCACCTTTAGACTGAATAATCGTATCCGATTCCTGGAAGCACTATTTTTCAAGACCTGGTGTATTAATATCAGACTGTTCTACAACTTCGATAACCCGGTCTGTATTTGCAGGGGTTAGATCAATCCATATATCTCTTTCCATGTTTAAAAGCGGATAATCCTGCAGTACGGCTGCATACACGCGCACAACCAGAAATTTCATCTGGCAATCGTTTACCGGAGGAATAAACCTTCAAAAATCCTGAATGAGAATTTTGCGTGGAAAACTGCGAGTCAGAACCCGGCAGTGGGTAGAACACTATTTGCACAATCAGCATGGATGAGAGAGTAGTATCAAACCAGCCCTATGAGAATAAATCGAAAAGCATAAACCCTGGGGGATTTCTGTTGAGGTGAAAATATTAAAAAAAAAAAGCCTCTTGGCAATGGCTTACTCTCCCAGGCCGTCTCCAGCCAAGTACCATCGGCGCTGACGGGCTTAACTTCCGGGTTCGGGATGGGACCGGGTGTACCCCCGCCGCTCTAATCACCAAGAGGCAATTTTTACAGATTTATCCACAGGCATGCTGTTTGTACAGCCTGTCTGTTTCCAGAACAGCAAATGACAGATACGAAATAATGAAAAGCGCCAAGTTCTCCGCATCACAAATTAAGCCCTCGGCCATTAGTACAGCTTAGCTGAACACATTGCTGTGCTTACACTTGCTGCCTATTAAGCAGATGGTCTTTCTGCGGCCTTACTCCCTTAACGGGATGAGGGATCTAATCTAGGGGCGAGTTTCCCACTTAGATGCTTTCAGCGGTTATCTCTGCCAGACGTAGCTACTCAGCTATGCCGTTGGTACGACAACTGACACACCAGAGGTCTGTCCACCCCGGTCCTCTCGTACTAGGGGCAGCTCCCCGCAAATCCCTTACGCCCACAGCGGATAGAGACCGACCTGTCTCACGACGGTCTGAACCCAGCTCACGTACCGCTTTAATGGGCGAACAGCCCAACCCTTGGGACCTTATCCAGCCCCAGGATGCGATGAGCCGACATCGAGGTGCCGAGCCTTGCCGTCGATATGAACTCTTGGGCAAGACTAGCCTGTTATCCCCGGGGTAGCTTTTATCCGGTAAGCCACGGCCCTTCCACTCGGTACCGTGGGATCACTAAGCCCGTCTTTCGACTCTGCTCGACGCGTTGGTCTCACAGTCAAGCTCCCTTGTGCCTTTACACTCTACGGCTGGTTTCCATTCAGCCTGAGGGAACCTTTGGGCGCCTCCGTTACCTTTTAGGAGGCGACCGCCCCAGTCAAACTACCCACCTGACACTGTCCCCCTGCCGGTTAACGGCCAGGGGTTAGGGTGCAAACTTAACCAGGGTGGTATTCCATTGTTGACTCCACCGAGGCTGACGCCCCAGCTTCACAGTCTCCCACCTATACTAGACAAGTTAAGCCCGAACACAATGTCAAGCTATAGTAAAGCTCCACGGGGTCTTTTTGTCCTGCTGCGGGTACGCGGCATCTTTACCGCGACTTCAATTTCACCGGGTCCCTCGTTGAGACAGTGCTCCGATTGTTACGCCGTTCGTGCGGGTCGGAACTTACCCGACAAGGAATTTCGCTACCTTAGGACCGTTATAGTTACGGCCGCCGTTCACCGGGGCTTCAGATCAGAGCTTCGCTTACGCTAACCCCTCCCTTTAACCTTCCGGCACTGGGCAGGCGTCAGCCCCTATACATCGTCTTACGACTTAGCAGAGACCTGTGGTTTTGTTAACCAGTCATCAGAGCCATTTCACTGCGGCCTCCCGAGGCTCCACTAGAATAAGTTTCACCAAAGGGGGCGCCCCTTCTCCCGAAGTTACGGGGCCAATTTGCCTAGTTCCTTAACGAGGGTTCTCCCGTTCGCCTTGGTATACTCTACCCACCTACCAGTGTCGGTTTGCGGTACGGGCATCCAGGCTTCATCACTTAGAGGTTTTTCTCGGCAGCAAGGCTTAACTACTTCCGCCTCTATGGGCTCGCGATCGCGCCTCGGCTCAAGGTACGGATTTACCTGTACCCGTCATCGCTTACACGCTTCGCACCTGCACTACCAATCGCAGGCTAGCCTACCCCGCTGCGTCACCCCATCGCTCCACCTAGATGGTTCCGGAATGTTGACCGGATGTCCATCGCCTACGCCTTTCGGCCTCGGCTAAGGCCCGACTAACCCGACGCGGATTGACCTTCCGTCGGAAACCTTAGGTTTACGGCGAACATGGTTCTCACATGTTTCACGCTACTCATGCCAGCATTCTCACTTCTGCCCGCTCCAGCCGTCCTCACGGTCGACCTTCCCAGCTGACAGAACGCTCCCCTACCACTCCCGTTATCCGCAGATAACGAAAGCCCATGGCTTCGGTGCTATGCTTAGCCCCGTTGAATTATCCGCGCAGGACCGCTTGACCAGTGAGCTGTTACGCACTCTTTAAAGGGTGGCTGCTTCTAAGCCAACCTCCTGGCTGTCCGAGCAATCCCACATCGTTTTCCACTTAGCATAGACTTGAGGACCTTAGCCGATGGTCTGGGCTCTTTCCCTCTCGACTACGAAACTCATCTCACGTAGTCCGACTGCCACGCTTTGGAGTACCGGCATTCGGAGTTTGGCAAGGTTCGGTAAGCGATAAGCCCCCTAGCCCAACCAGTGCTCTACCTCCGGTACTAAACGCGTGACGCTAGCCCTAAAGCTATTTCGGGGAGAACAAGCTATTTCCAAGTTCGTTTGGCATATCACCTCTACCCACAGCTCATCCCACAATTTTGCAACATTGAAAGGTTCGGGCCTCCACGAGTGATTAAACTCGCTTCACCCTGGCCATGGGTAGCTCACCTGGTTTCGTGTCTAATCCCTGCGACTCTACGCCCTGTTCAGACTCGCTTTCGCTTCGGTTGCGGGTGTTACTCCCTTAACCTCGCCACAAAGATTAACTCGCTGGCTCATTCTCCAAAAGGCACGCCGTCAGGCCTAGCAGCGCATCACCCGGTTTCCCGGGGACACAGACCTGCTATTAGCCCTCCGACCGCTTGTAGGCTGGTGGTTTCAGGTTCTATTTCACTCCCCTAACAGGGGTACTTTTCACCTTTCCCTCACGGTACTTGTTCACTATCGGTCGTTAAGTGTATTTAGCCTTGGAAAGTGGTCTTCCCAGATTCCTACCGAATTAGCGTGTCCGGCAGTACTCAGGATACCGGCTGGAGTCAATTCATTTTTGCATACGGGACTGGCACCCTCTATGGTAGGCTTTTCAACACCATTCTGCTAACAAACTGATTTATCACTCCGTACAGCCGGTCCTACAACCCCAGCAAAGCAAGCCTTGCTGGTTTGGGCTGTTCCGCGTTCGCTCGCCACTACTAGCGGAATAATCTCTTTTCCTCTGGGTACTAAGATGTTTCAGTTCCCCAGGTTCCCTTCCCAATACCTATGTGTTCAGTACTGGGATGACGCCGTTTTACGGCGACGGGTTTCCCCATTCGGACATTCCCGGATCATAACCTGCACACGGCTTCCCGAGACTTATCGCAGTGTACCACGTCCTTCTTCGGCACTTAACGCCAAGGCATCCACCACAAGCCCTTAGTAGCTTAATTTCATGTGATGCGGAGAAATTGACGTTCTTCACTATTTACATTGATTTGCATTTGCTATTCTGTTTTTAAGGTTCACTCACCTTACGGTGGTTGGCGGTTTGGCCGCCAGGCAGCGTGATCTGGGTGCAGAGCACACTGCTTGATTGTCAAACCTGCTATCGACACTACAGCCCGGCAGACTGCCGGGCTGTCTATTTCCCGATCTGTCCGCTTTTTTCTATGCTAGCTGTTCGTGTAATTTTCCCAATCCAATACACTTCCCTCAAGAATGCTTCGCTGTGGAGATGAGGGGACTCGAACCCCTGGCCTATGCCTTGCAAAGGCATCGCTCTCCCAGCTGAGCTACATCCCCAGGTATCCTCACAATTACAGGTGGGCCTTTCAGGATTCGAACCTGAGACCTTTCCCTTATCAGAGGAACGCTCTAACCAACTGAGCTAAAGGCCCTGGCGACCTCTTGTCGCTTGACGCTTCCTACGTCAGCACCTTAACTGCTGAGCAGTGATAGGAAACCAGTAATACGGTCTCTTGCTCTCCCACCGAGGAGAGCGGTTGTATTGCTTGTAGAAGATAGAGCGCAAGTTCGCAAACTTTTGCTCAAACTCCCTAAATAGAAAGGAGGTGATCCAGCCGCACCTTCCGGTACAGCTACCTTGTTACGACTTCGTCCCAGTCACCAGTCCCACCTTAGGCGGCTCCCTCCTTGCGGTTGGGTCACCGACTTTAGGCGTTACCAGCTCCCATGACGTGACGGGCGGTGTGTACAAGCCCCGGGAACGTATTCACCGCAGTATAGCTGTCCTGCGGTTACTAGCAACTCCGACTTCATGCAGGCGAGTTGCAGCCTGCAATCTGAACTGAGGCTGGCTTTGAGGATTGGCTCCACCTCGCGGTTTTGCGACCCATTGTACCAGCCATTGTAGCGTGTGTGTAGCCCTGGATATAAAGGCCATGCTGACTTGACGTCATCCCCACCTTCCCCCGGCTTTATACCGGCAGTCTCCTGTGACACTTGTAACACAGGACAAGGGTTGCGCTCGTTACCGGACTTAACCGGACATCTCACGACACGAGCTGACGACAGCCATGCAGCACCTGTACACGCTCCCCGAAGGGTCGGTCACCTTTCAGATCCCTACTACGTGTATGTCAAACCCAGGTAAGGTTCTTCGCGTAGCCTCGAATTAAACCACACGCTCCGCTGCTTGTGCGGGGCCCCGTCAATTCCTTTGAGTTTTAGCCTTGCGGCCGTAGTCCCCAGGCGGCAGACTTATCGCGTTAGCTACGGCACCGACAGTATTTAAACTGCCAACACCAAGTCTGCATCGTTTACAGCTAGGACTACCGGGGTTTCTAATCCCGTTCGCTCCCCTAGCTTTCGCGTCTGAGTGTCAGGGACAGCCCAGGAGGCCGCCTTCGCCACTGGTGTTCCTCCAGATATCTACGCATTTCACCGCTACACCTGGAATTCCACCTCCCTCTACTGCCCTCTAGTCTGGCAGTTTCGAACGGCATCTCCCAGTTGAGCCAGGAGCTTTCACGTCCGACTTACCAAACCACCTGCACGCGCTTTACGCCCAGTAAATCCGGATAACGCTCGCCTCCTACGTTTTACCGCGGCTGCTGGCACGTAGTTAGCCGAGACTTATTCCTGAGGTACCGTCCTTCCTCTTCCCTCAGAAAAGCGCTTTACAACCCGAAGGCCTTCATCGCGCACGCGGCGTTGCTGCATCAGGCTTTCGCCCATTGTGCAATATTCCCCACTGCTGCCATCCGTAGATGTATGGACCGTGTTTCAGTTCCATTGTGGGGGGCCACCCTCTCAGGCCCCCTACCCGTCATAGCCTTGGTAAGCCGTTACCTTACCAACTAGCTGATGGGTCGCAGGCCCCTCCCAAAGCGGATTACTCCTTTCATCAAGGCTTTCTAAAAACCTCGATCACATGAGGTATTACCCCCAGTTTCCCGGGGCTATCCCTCTCTTCGGGGTAGGTCACCTACGCGTTACTCACCCGTTCGCCACTAGGACACCTAAGTACAAGTACAAAGGGCCTCGTTCGACTTGCATGTGTTAGGCACGCCGCCAGCGTTCATCCTGAGCCAGGATCAAACTCTCCGTAAGAAATATCACCACGTTTTGCAACGTGGCCAATTTCATTTCAGACAGGACCGTGCTTACTGTTTGTTGTTTCCTACCACTATTCAACTGTTAAGGTGCATTGGTTAAGCGGGCGGTATATTATCACTCCGCAACCCGACCGTCAAGGGTAAAGATAGGAATTGCCGATGCCTTTTGCATTCCTCTGCTCCGACACCGGCAAAATCAGACCGGCAGGTTCTGTGAACCCCGGTCTCTGACTTGACGATCTATTCTGTTGTAATCGGTCTGCCCGTTTCCGGGCCAAACTCTCTTCAACGTATCGTAGTGAGATTATACCGCCCTATCTCATCCTGTCAAGGGATTAACCTTCTCTTAAACCTGGTTCTATAGAATTATCATTTGCCCCCGCTCCTCAGTGGCATTTTAATGTCGCAGTATCCTCTCCAATTTGGGAATTCGGATTCGTAACCACAACCCGGTAATAGTACGTCCCTTCACTGCCTACAGCAAATGATGCGGTAAACTTTTTTGTCCCGGCTTTTTCGAAATATACCGACCCCGAAGAAGACGCAGCCTGACTCCTCTCGCGCCTGTACTGGACAATCGTCGGGCCAGTTACGGTTATGCTGTATTCCACCTCAAAAGTGAATGGCAGTGAACTGCATTCGACATCCTTGTTGTTGGGAGAAATATCAACATCCACGATCGATACAAACGGGATTGGCTCCTCCACATAAGGCGCCATTTCCAGATCTCCCTGCAGCGCCAACTCAGTAATCGGAAGCCAGCAGTAGATTCGCTCTCGCGTCGGATGACCAATCTGCACCCATTGCGTTGTATCATCCCTTCCCAGGACAGGTACAAACGCCTCAGCTGACAATGCCCCCTCAATCGAGTATTCTGTGCCCGGGCCAAAATAACACGCCGTTTGGTCCAAATTGGATTTCACATATGGCGGCTGCGGTGCCAGCGTCTCTGCAGCAGTCGGATCTGGCGCTGCTGTCGGGTCAGGAGTATGTGTCGCTTCGGATGGAATTGCTGTTGGCCAGTCTGTAGGAGATTCTTCTGCAGATGCTGCCTCCTCTTCTCCTGGCGGTGGTTGCACGGACGAAGCTGTTGGGGTGCATCCCGTAATAACAAGCGCTGCCATAATCAAAACAGACCTGACTTTCCATTTCATTACCAGCTCCTTATTCTGCCCCAGCGTATCAATTGTCAATTGATACAGCCCGCCTGCACCCGTCTGGCCAGTCTTTCCCTCCCTGCCTTCACGATCAAATTCCATCTCAACACCACATAGGTCCAGCAGGAATGCCGGTTACCAATAGGATCCAATCAAATTGTCAGCAACGATCCCGGCTGCTATTTACACTTAAGTTCCGAACTGTCCTCTCCTATTTGCGAATTCGGACTTACCACTTCCACCTTATACGTGTATGTCCCGGAAGACCCTCTGGTTACTGAATCGGTAAATGTCTGAATACCGGCTTCAGTGAAAGTGAACTTCTCAATAGACCCTGCCGGGTTTCCTGGCAGGTACCGTCGGAATTCCACTGTTGTTGGTCCCGTAACAGAGATGCTGAAATTCACTTTGAACGTATAAGTCCCACATGTCAGCGATCTGGAATCTGGTGACATATCCACTGAAACATAAGCCACAAATGGAGCCGGTGCCGGCACAAACGGTGCCATTATCACATCTCCCTGCAGCTCTACACTATCGACAGGCAGCCAGCAATTAAAACGCTCCCTGGTTGGATGTGCGATCTGAACCCATTGCGAAAAATCATCCCTTCCCAGAACTGCCACGAATTCCTCACCGGATATCTTCCCTTCAATCGAGTATTCCTTTCCGGGACCGAAATAACAGAACGATTCGTCAGCATTTGTCCTTACATAGGGCGGTTGGGGTTCAGGTGTGTATGTTTCTGTGGGCGTAGCCGATGGTTCGGGTGTATAGGTGGATGTTGGCGGAGCGGCAGTTGGTTCTTCCGTAGGAGCCTCGGTTTCTGCCGCGGGCGCCTGCTCCTCTGCAGGCGGGGATTCCGATTCACCGGTTGGATAATTGCATCCAGCCAGTAAAGCCAGCAGGATAAATAACAAACCAATTTTTATTTTCATGTTCATATCTCCTTCCGCCCTTCGGCGGCCGAAAACATCTTGCCTACATTTCGGAACGGCCTGCGAGCGCTTGTGAGAGAGTCGTCAGATCCGCATATTCCAGATCACCCCCGGAAGGAAGGCCGCGTGCCAGCCTTGTAATGCGTAATTGTGAACCTGCGAACTGCTGCTTGAGGTATGTTGCAGTAGCTTCACCCTCCAGTGTTGGATTGGTTGCAAGGATCAGTTCTTCAACAGATTCCTTCTTCACCCTTTCTTCCAGCTCTGCGATACGCAGATTGTCCGGCCCCACCCCCTCGACCGGCGAAATGGCACCATGCAGCACATGATACAAACCGTCATATTGTGCTGTTCGTTCAAGCGCCAATACGTCGAGCGGCTCTTCTACTACACACACTTTACTGGCGTCACGTTTCTCATCCCGACAAATTCCACACGGATCCATGCCGCGGGCGGTTATGTGGAAGCAGCGGGAGCAGAAGATAGTGCCTTCATGCAATGCCTGCAAAGCCTCGGCAAGTTCCAGCGCCTCTTCTGCCGAAGAACGCAGCATGTAGAATGTAAGCCGCGAAGCAGTCTTGGGGCCAACACCCGGAAGACGTGCAAAAGCTTCAATTAACCGTTCAACTGGCTGCGGTATAACCATTATCCAAGGCCCAGCATCCCGGCACCTGCCCCCGCCAGGGGGCCAAGTTTAGCAGCAGCCATCTCCTGCGACTCCTGAACAGCCTGGTTTACAGCAACAAGAATCAAATCCTGCAGCATCTCCGCATCTCCATCCCCAACCAATGCCGGATCCAGTTTCACAGCCTTGCATTCCTGGGCTCCGGTCATCACTATCCGAACAGCTCCGCCCCCTGCGCTTACCTCAACTGTCTCCTCAGCAAGAGAACGTTGAGCCTGCTCCATCTGCTCCTGCATGCGCTGCAGCTGCGCCATCATATTCTGTTTGGATGGCATACCACCTCTGCCTTTTCCTTTTGCCATTCTGTCCTCCTGTACCTTCCAAAAGCAGGTTTTCTTCTACTGCTCTCCTGTACCTGAATCAAGATCCGGAATATCTTCTACCTCCACAACCTGCGCACCAAATTGCCGGACAGCTGTGGCAACAATCCCTTCCTCTGCAACATCTTCAGATACCCGGGATGCATTTGCCGGAGCCCATTGGCTGGTTAAAACACAGCGTATTCCAGCACTTTTTCCCAAAACAACCTCCAGTGCTTCCTGTGCAAGCTCAAGCTTGTCCGGCTTTATCATCTTTTCTCTCAGCAGTTCTGTTTCAAAACCCAACACCAGCGCACCATCTTCGTAGCTCAATGGTTTACTTGAGTTGATCAATCCCTGAAGGATCGGATCGCGCTGCCGTACTTCCTTAAGAAATTGTTTCCAACCACTCTGTATTCTTTCAAATTCACCGCCCGTTGTTGGCTTCTCTTTTTCCACAGCCTCTGCTTCTGGTTGACTGGTGCTTGCATTTGGAGAAACCACTGGTGCAGGATCCGGTTCCTCCCGGATTCTTTTCCTCTCCTGCGCTTTCGCTGACGAATCAGGCAAGTTTCTTTTTACATTTTGAGTGTCATTTCTCTTATTATGTTGATCCTGAACAGCCTCCACAGCGGCAGGGCTGGATTCTCCCTCCTGCAGCAACAGGATACTCTCCAGGAAGCTGATTTCAAGAGGAAGTGATGGAATCCGGGTAGAATGCCGCTCCTGTGTCGCTGCCTGAAACATGCTGATTGTTTCCAAAAGGAATTTCAAAGGCAGCTCTCGAACCTGTTCAGCGGCTTGATCGAGTTCTTCAATACTGCTCCGGGCAAGCTCAGGCGTTCCCATTTTCACTAACAATAACCCGTGTAGATAGTCCACAACCTGGCGGGAAAACTGCCGGGGATCAGTTCCCCGATCCAATGCTTCCTGAATTGCCTCAAGTCCTCCAGCCGGATTGTTCGAAACCACCGCCTGGAACACCTCGACAACTGCCTCATTGGTAGCCGTCCCCAATACATCTCTTGCCAGCTGCAGTGTGACTGATTCGCCCGTGGAAGAAAGTTGATCAAGAAGCGATATGGCATCTCTCAGACTTCCGGTCGCCTGCCTGGCGATCAACGGAAGCACATCGCTGTCCACTTCGAGGCCTTCCTCCTCTATTCGCTCCTTCAGGTAGGGGACGATCGTGGCCGCAGGAAGACGCCGGAACTCGTGTCGCTGACATCTGGAAAGAACGGTCGCAGGTATTTTATGGACTTCCGTGGTTGCGAGTATAAAGACTGCATGTGGAGGTGGTTCTTCAAGGGTCTTCAACAACGCATTAAACGCCGCGGTTGAAAGCATATGAACTTCATCGATGATATAGACCTTATACCGTCCCTGATTGGGTGAGAAGTTGATCTTGTCCCGCAGGTCGCGAACATCCTCCACACTGGTATTGGATGCCGCGTCAATTTCAATCAGATCCAGAAAACGGCCTTCTTGTAACGCCTGGCAGTATTCACATTGATTGCAGGGGCGCTCAGCCGGATCAGAATGAGTGCAGTTCAATGCTTTTGCCAGAAGCCTGGCTGTAGAGGTTTTGCCGGTTCCGCGCGGTCCCGCGAACAGATATGCATGCCCTGTTCGAGCACCTCGTACTGCATTTCGCAGCGTCTGAATGACCTGATCCTGACCAACAACCCCGTCCCAGGTCTGTGGACGCCACTTTCGATAGAATGCCTGTGTCATGGAATGTTTACTCCTGTCAGAGCGAGTCTATCAGACGGATATTTGAGTTGCAAGCTTTCCCTGCAATAACCGGGAGGTTCAGGTCCAGGAGGTCAGCAGATCGACCGACTGCCCTCTGTTATCTGAAAATGAACATGCCCACGCCAGACTTCCCGGGTATAATACATCATAACCATGTCGAAAAGGAAAATGTGATGAATTTTGGTTTTTCTGAACTTTTGATCATCCTTGTCCTGGCCTTGCTTCTCTTTGGTGTTGGTCGAATAAGCAAAATCGGCGGCGAACTCGGCCGTGGAATTTCTGCTTTCCGTGATGGATTAAAAGGCGACGAGGACAAGGAAGATTCCACAAAAGATGAATCCTCAAAATTGGAATGGGATTGATTTTCCCGTCTTATCAAAAACCCACCCTTTAGTCTCCTTGTAGATCAAGAAGGATTCTACACGCACGATTCTCTGCAATTATCAGCCACCAGGGGTGGTTGTTAATTTTAACCAGAGTCTCGCACACAAGAAGAAGAACCCGCAAACCCAACGGCCAGTATGTTTGTTGCCTCCCGCTGAGAATCCACACTGGATTGTTATCCTCAAGAGCTGCTGAAACAATAAAACCCGCGGTTAATTATTTTCCTTGCAAGGACTTCAGAACAAAAAAACCGGGCAGATACTTGCCCGGTGAAATCTACATAGTTTGAAAAAATCTTCTGCAGATCAGGGTATAGCCCACTGGGATTGTAACTGGCCATCGGCATCCCGTAAACGAAGCGTGATCCCTGAAGAGAGAATAGGCTCGTTCAACCCCCAATACAGGTCAGCGACCATGTTCGTTCCTGAACCCACGTGGACCATTACTCCTCCTCCGTTATGAAGCGTGAAATTGGGGAAGAGGTACACATGCCCGGAGCCATCATCCAGTGTCCAGTTCAGCATGCTCGCGACCCCGCCGTTGTTCAACAGGAATATCTGCTCTGTATCAATATCGCCTGTGGCGTCCACGCGCTCGATTGATACAGCCGGATCCCCCTCGTCCACCTCTTCTGTGGAAGAAGAATCCGAAGAAGGTTTTGGAGTGGCTGTCTCAGTCGGCCTGATTCGACCTTCCACCTCGGGGATTATCAACTCCTGTCCCACATCCAGCGACGCCGGATCGCTGATATCATTTGCAGCCATCAGATCTTCCATGGGAATACCCAATTCAAGAGCGATTCCAAACAATGTGTCATCCTGTTGGACTGTGTAAATTTCCGGTGTTGGAGAAGGTGTTTTGGTTATTGTCGCGCTTGGAATGGCACTCTCTACCTGTGCAAAAATATCGACCGTTGCAGTAGGCGGGACAGGCGCGGCTGCCTGATTACGTCCCCATATGGATAGGACCAGCAGAACCGTCACTGCCGATACAACAACGTTCAGTGCCAAAAAGCGCCAATATGGCATCCAGCTGGGTTTTCGTATACTTCCCATATACGCGGAGTGTAGCACAAGTTCCCGATTTTTCAAATTGCCAACGGCATTATTATCAACTGAGTTTAATGATTTCTTTATACCAAATCAGATCATGTTACTGATAATATTAACCCACGCGACCGCTCCTCGTTGGTATTTTTACTGGTACTCAAGTCGTTAGAAAACTGAAGGTCGCGGATCGGGAATCTCTATGCACAATGTGCCCCCCCATGCACTATGCATTCTCCCGATACCCTGAGACTGCCGAATGCCAAGATTCGGCGTCTCTTTTTTTTAGACATTGGTAAACCCCTGAAATATCTCTGTTGACTATCCTCGTCCAATCAAAATAAAGAATGTTGCCAGCGCTTCCATTCCCTTCCTCCAGACGTCAAGTTCAATCTTCTCATCAGGACCATGCAAATTATCATCGGGAAGACAAAAACCGGTAAGTATTGACTCCATTCCCAGAATTTTCTGTAAATCACTGACTACAGGAATCCCCCCGCCCACACGCTGATACACCGGCCCAGTTCCCCAAGACTGTTTTAATGCCTGCGCCATTGCCTGCACGCCTTTAGATTCAATATCTGATATTGACGCAGGGCCTCCGATTATATAAGCCAGATCCCATTCAATACCTGTTGGAATTACCTTCTCAAGATATTCTCTCAGCATGACATGGACTTCTTCCGGATCCTGATCTGGAACAAGACGGGTGGAGATCGTTGCTGATGCTTCTGCCGGCACCACTGCTTTAAAACCTTCTCCAATATACCCGGCAGAAAGGCTGTTGATTTCAAGTGTAGGCCTGGCTGTCGTTCGCTCAAGGGCTGTATAGCCAGATTCTCCCCACAAGATCGGTGAACCTGTTTGTTCCCGGAAAAATGCATCATCCCTGGGCAGCTTTGCCAGCCGGTCTCTCTCCTCATTATCAAGCTCTCTGACTTTTGAATAGAATCCCTCCAATGCAACCCTTCCATCCGATTGATGCAATTTGCTCAGGACATCACACAACACATGGGCAGGATTGGGAATTGCACCGCCAAATAAACCTGAATGGACATCATGCTTCGGGCCGGAAATGCGCAGTTTGAAAAGTGCTGCACCACGCAGTGCATAGGTGATGGTTGGCATATCAGCCTGGAGCATACCTGCATCAGGATTCAAGGCATATTCTGCGGCGAGCAAACCCTCATACTTCTGAAGCACCCCGGGAAGACTGCGTGATCCGATTTCTTCTTCACCCTCAAGCAAGAATTTGACATGAATCGGCAGGCCGGTCTCAAACACAGCGGATACTGCAGCCAGCGCAGCCATCAACTGGCCTTTCATATCCGCGGCTCCCCGGGCATACAACCTTCCTTCCCGCTCTACCGGCACAAATGGATCGCTGTTCCATGCCTCCAACGGATCCGGCGGCTGGACATCATAGTGCCCATAGACCAGTATCGCAGGTGAAGAACCCTGTTTCCCGATTTCTCCATAAACAATCGGGTTTCCTGGTGAAGATAATTCCTGAACATCCTCTGCTCCCATCCGCTTCAACTTGCTTTGCAGCCACGCAGATGCACGCTGTATATCCTTCTTCGCAGATTCCTGTGTTGAAATTGACGGAATCGCCAGCAGTTCCTTCAACTCACTAAGATTCTCTTCGTAATGGCTGTCAAGATACTCAAGCGCTTTCGTTCTCATCACAACCCTGCCTCCGATTGATCGTTGATCTTCTTCCCTAAACAGTTCACTCCCACGGGAAAATGTAATCTGACAGACTCTGTTCGTCACGCATGGCGGCTAACTGCCGTTGAAGTGCCGGAGGAATCTGCAATCCCTGTTCCGACCGCTCCAGCCAGGCATAATACTCCTTTTCTCCGCAGGTCCAGATTCTTTCAGCTCCTGGAACTCGTTTTGAACTTCTCAAGGATCTGAGAATATCTCCGGTATGTTTCTTGAAATCATCCAGATCTGTAAATGAGGAGATATTAATTGCGATAAAGAAGTGACCAAGATGGAATGGTTTTTGCTCCCCTTCTTCAACAGCGAGCAGCGTCCTTAAATATGGCCCCTGCCAGAGTGAGGACGAAAGAAGCTCGACAACCGTAGCAAAACCGTACCCCTTATACCCTGCGTTCTCCTCTCCTGGTCCGCCGATTGGATTCAGCGCTGCAGTTCCTTCTTTGAGTGCCTCTACTACCCTTGCCGGATCAATTATGGGTTCTCCGGATTCGTCTATGACCCATTGTGGAAAGAGATCTTTCTTTTCGCGGTCATACTGTTCAATCTTTCCCCGCTGTGCGATCGATGTTGCGTAGTCATTGGTAAAATGGAAAGGCTCATCAGTCGGTATACCAAATACAAGCGGGTTCGTTCCCAGCATATTCTCCACACCCCACGTGGGTGCAATGGCAGGGCGCGTATTGGTGCCGGTCAGGCCGATCATTCCAGCATCACAGGCTTGCAGCGCATAATACCCTGCAATACCAAAATGAGTGGAATTCTTTGCTGCCACCATTCCGATGCCATAGATCCTTGCTTTCTCTATCGCGAGATCCATCGCTTTTTTTGCGATTACCATGCCCATACCGTCATGCCCATCAACAACAGCAACAGCCATGTTATCTCTTGTGACCTCAAAATCAGTGACGGGATTCTGGATCCTGTCTCTAACAACCCGGTCGTAATAGAAAGGCTTGAACCGAGAAACACCATGGGAATCAATTCCGCGTTTATCTGCTGTAATCAGGACATCCGCGCAGATCCTCGCATCCTCTTCCGGCACACCGATACTTGTGAATACATCAATGGCAAAATTTTCCAGCATATCAAAATCCAATACAGCAGTCTTATCAGACATTTGAACCAACTTTCAGGGTATTTTTTCCACGCCTGTTATTGTTGTTTCAACCTGGCAAGTTCCTGTTCAAGGTTGTGGATCTGCTCCTTGTAAAAGGCTGCATGCTCACCCAGAAGGTCATGCCCTGCATGCTGTGCCAGGCTGAATTCCAGCGCGAGATGAAGTTCATCGGAGGTATTCAATTCATTTATCTGCCGCTCAAGCTGTTGAATAAGTTCATCGAGGCGGTCGATCTCATCGTAAAGATCGAGTACTTTGTGCTCTCGTGTCCGCTCTTGCGAAATAGCAGGCTTTTCCGGCTCATCAGCGAGGGCCATCAGCTGCACCTGATCCTGCTCCATGTAGGCCTGGTTTATGACCGTCATTTTTTCCTGCCTGCACTGTTTCTCATCAGGATCTGTTGTAAGATCGGGATGGAATCTTTTGGCAAGTGACCGGTACAGCTTGCGCAGTTCCTCCATATCAACCGGGGGTGGGGGTTTGACCGGGATTTTTCTGTTGGCTTTGCGACCATTTGAAGTCCATGCCTTGCGGAATTGCTCGGTTACAGTTGTATCGAAATCCGGCGCATCTCCACGTCCCTTCCAGGTCGCCTGATAATCTGCCTTACGCCTGGCTGCTTCGATCTCCTGTTCAAGTTGGGCAATACGTGTCAGATACGGACCGATTCGTTGCTCTCGTTCTGTTCGGAAAGCCTTGAGGGAAGCTTTGATATCAAACAGCTCCAGTTGAAGCGCAGCAATTTTTTCCTGGCGCGCGGCGATTTTTTCAAGCAGACTTTCTACAGTCGCATCCGCTCTCCCCATAGCCTTCCGCAGTGCACCCCTACGACGCCCTTCGAACATATTTACCTCAGATGAAAGGTGAAATAACACATAACGATATCTTTTATAGTATTAACCAAGCAGAAAAAGAGTGCAAGCATTCCCTTCCTTTGAATATTAAAATAAGAAAATATTCATCGGAGTTATTGAAAGAGCCTGATCCCATGGAATTAAATAAACACATGAATGAACAGAGGGGAATTTTAATTATGAACCAATGCTGTGGAAAATATACTGGAAAAAAATCGGACCTGTAGTTCAGATCCTTAAAAACGCCTGATCAGGACGATTCCTGCTCTCGCTTTGCCAGACGAGCCATCAAATCATACTGGATTTTTATTTCGTTAAAAATCTCCGTCTGCCGCTGCCGTATATACTCTGAAAGCAGGCTTTTTGCCTCTTTTGTTGGGAACAGCATGATACCAATCCGGTGCCCGCGGAACCAGCCTGCAGGCTCGCTGTGGATAACTGTCCCTTGCGTTCGTAGTGTTTTGGAGGAACCAGACTTGTTGTATGGCAGATCCATATTGATCATGATATCCCGCCCCGCCTCGAACGCCCGGGCTTGATACAGTTCAGACATCAGATGAACGCCGATTCCCTGCAGGGAGATATCAACCAGCTCGGTGCGAACCTTCCCTGTAAGCAGATCATTTTGCAGGAATACTTCAACAGGATCTTTCGGAACAACACGAACAAGCGCACGTCCGCCAATATGACTGGTCACATATTCAAAATCTGAAAGTGTTACCTCGTTCTTGAGAAAATTCACCTTTACGACACGCGCCCGTACAGTCAGCGGGAGCCAGTTACTCTGGATATAGGTTTCTCGATATTTACTCAGACATACAATCTGGTATTTTTGGGAAATCAGTGTGATCGTTTTGTCCCCGATCTGTTGTATTGTTCCATCGTTGGATATGGGGACACCTTTATAAACATTCAACAGGCGAATCACACGGTCGGTACTTGCTGCTTGCCTGAACTTGCCCAGTACCTCCATGCTTCCTGTAAAACCCATAAGACCCTCAATTTGAATGGACTTGCGTATCCGCAAAGTGATTACGAATATATCCTACAGCAAAGAACCTCAAACGAAAAGCTCCAGATTCGAATCGAAAACAACACTCTCAGGAACCGTTCAGATACCAGAATATCTGCCAAATTCACTGGATACTGGTGCACATCTCCGGAACATTATCGGTTGCCCACGCAGACCAAGCACACAGCAGGCGCATGATGAATTCCTCGCCTCTCTCACTGTTTGAGAGAATGACCATGCCTTCCCCCAGTTCGGGAGCCATAACAGCAAGAGACCTGAATCCCTGCCCGCCACCAAACTGAAGCACCAGTGTGGTTCCATTTCGTAATGAGTAGAGGGCATAGCCCATACCTGCGCGTCCCCTGTCCTCGAATTGAAAAGCACTCCAGGTGTTTGGAGCAGGCTGAAGCATCAAAGACACGGTTTCTTCATCAAGAACACCTGCGCCAACTGGCCTGTCTGCTGCACCTTCCATTGAAGCTGAAAGGAACTGTGCCAGATCGCCAGCAGTACTGTAAAGCCCTGACGCCGCCTTCGCAGGATAATACAGGGGTTCCAATACCTGCTGGGCTTCATCGTGTCCGGCAGCCAGTTTTTCTTCCTGCCCGTCTGGCAACTCGAATGAACTGTTTTTCATAGAAAGAGGTTCCAGAATCTCCTGCTGCATATAGGACGAAAATGAGTCTCCAGTCAAATCCTCCACCACAAGCTCCAATACGGTATAACCGCCAGCGGAATAACTCCATACGGAACCCGGAGATTCGATCAATTCTACCGCCTCGACATTTTCAACTGAACCCGTGAGCAGATCTTCTAGTGTCGGCAGTTCAGCCCTGTCAGCGTAACCACTGTATCCAACTACTGAAAGACCTGCAGTATGGCTCAGGATTCGTTGTACGTTCACCTCATTCGGATCATAGGTTTCTGACTCCAGCTGCCAACGAGTGAGATAGTTTCCCACAGGAGAGTCCAGATCCAGCGCCCCATCTTCCACCAGGGTCATCACCCCCCATGCAGAAACCACTGTAGAGATCGAAGTTACCGGGAATAGAGTATCAGATTGCATTGGAATTTCCCGAGCCCGGTCAGCCCAGCCGTACCCTTTTTCCCAAACCACTTCGCCCTGGTGAATCAGGGCAAGCGATGCGCCCGGCACACTGGAATAATCAAGCAGATCACCCATGCGTTCATCTACTGTTCCCAGAAATTCCATGGGGGGAGAAACCAGTTGTGCAGCAGCAGCTTCAGGTGTAGGCGTCAGATCTTGGCCCATATCTCCATTGCCTTGATTTGCTTGTCGGCATGATACAAGGCTGAACATTAATACTGCAATACCCGTGCTGAGTCCTGCTGTTATTAGTGATTTTCGCATTTTTTTCTCCACAAACCTGAAGAATACTGATCAACGGTTTCCCGTGAAGGGATTAGATCCAGTATTTCATGTATATCAGAGGGATTATACCGCTGTTTTTTTTACATTGACCGCGTCTGCTTTCTTGCGGCCCTGACAGCACGAAAAGCCCCTTGAATTTCCACAGTTTTGAATGATTGGTATAATGTACTTCACTTTGCCCCTATCAACATAACCAGATCAATCCATAAAGTCACATCATCCTTGCCAATAGTAGAAAAAATTGACTTCGCCAGGCGCAATACTCATTTTCATCCGAAAAGACAAGATATTGTATGGATCAACCTGTGGCCAAATCAACCTTTATCAACCGCATTCTGGAACACGCTGAGGTACAGCCTGAAGCCGCTGCGATAGACAGCACAACGGCTGCCCCTACAAGTTATAAAAACCTTGCCCAACAGCTTGTGCGCCATCAAGAACAGCTGTTTAACTATGGTTTGAGCCAGCACCAAACGGCTGCATTGGTCCTGCCAAACGGGCCGCTGGCCGCTTCGGCTTTTCTCTCTGTTTCAACATCAACTGCCTGTGCCCCGCTAAATCCGCGCTATCGGGAAGAAGAATTCATCTTCTACCTGGATGACCTGGGCGCAGATGCATTGATCACCTTTAAAGGATTTGATTCAGAAGCCAGAAACGCCGCGGCCAGGCTGCGCATCCCCATCCTTGAAATTTTTATACCATCCGGTGCGACTTCCGGCGAATTCAGTTTTCAGGGAATCCCCGATCGTAAAGGAACTTCCACCAGCCTGGACTCCAGTGCACCTGCTCTTCTGCTGCACACTTCGGGGACGACATCCCGTCCAAAGTTGGTGCCCCTTTCCCACCAGAATCTGTTAAATTCCGCCGACAATATCGCAGCCACACTTCAGCTTGGAAGCAAGGATATTTGCCTCAACATTATGCCGCTCTTCCATGTTCACGGCCTTATCGGAGCGGTATTGTCCTCTCTTGCGGCGGGAGCTGCTGTCTGCTGCACTCCCGGTTTTATCGCCCCCCGGTTCCTCCAATGGTTCGCCGAGTTCAAGCCCACATGGTGGACAGCCGTCCCGACCATGCACCAGGCCATTCTGGACCGTACTGGTGTCGAGGATATGTCTCTACAAAACAACAGGCTTCGTTTTATACGATCCTGTTCAGCCTCCCTCCCACCCGTTGTTCTTGAGGCACTGGAAGAAGTATTCGGCGTTCCGGTAATAGAAGCCTACGGTATGACAGAAGCTGCACACCAGATCTCGATCAATCCACTCCCTCCTCTTGTACACAAACCAGGCTCCGTTGGCCTTCCCGGCGAAACAGAAGTGGCTGTTGTTGACCACACAGGAGCATTTCTTCCCAACGGGGAAAAAGGCGAAGTTGTACTGAGAGGGTCAAATATCACTGGTGGCTATGTAAAGAATCCAACCGCCAATGCTGCAGCGTTTCTGGGAGAATGGTTTCGCACGGGTGATGAAGGCTATCTGGATAAGGATGGATATCTATTTCTAACAGGACGGCTGAAAGAAATGATCAACCGCGGCGGCGAAAAGATCGCTCCTCGTGAAGTCGACGAAGCGCTTCTTGCACACCCGGATGTAGATCAGGCACTCTGTTTTGCTCTTCCCCATGACAGGCTTGGTGAAGAGGTCGCTGCTGTTGTTGTCCTCAAGGAAAATGCTTCTGTATCGGAAATGGAAATTCGTGCCTTTATCGCACGCTCACTTTCTGATTTCAAGGTGCCTGCACGTATCCTCTTCCGGGAAAAGATACCCAAAGGACCGACAGGTAAACCACAGAGAATTGGCCTGGCAGACAGGCTTGGATTGAACATGGCAGCAGATGAGAATGCGAAGAATTCACAGCTCCAGGGGCCGGGCAGCGAAACAGAAAAGAAACTCCTTTTACTGTGGAAAGAAGTGTTGAACCGGGATCCCATCGGAATTCAGGACCCGTTTACATCCCTGGGCGGCGACTCCATTACAGCATTGATACTTGTAGCCAGAGTCCGTGATGAATTCGGTATTGAACTCTCTCTTATTGATTTTTTCGATGCTGCAACGATCCAGGAACAAGCTGCTTTAATAACCAATCCGCTCAACGATACTGATTTCTCATCATGATCCATTGAGAATAAAATGACCCCAGAATCCGGGAAACAAGACATAAAAAAACCAAAGCTGCCCTCTGAAACTGGCCATAACAGTAGAGATCAAGCGAAACCATACAAGCCTCCACGGCATCGGGAAAAGAATCGATTTCCTCTAAGTCCCACACAGGAGCGGTTGTGGTTCCTGACTCGATTGGCCGCCAATCAATCGGTCTATAATCGGCCTTGGGAACTATGGCTTCACGGGAAACCAGACCTGGCAGCCTTGAAAGAGAGTCTCCAATATCTATATAAACGTCACGAAATACTGCGTTCGGTCATTTTTTCGGATCCCCGGCCATCTCTCGCGCTTCTTCCCCGGGATACCCTTGAAATTCAGGTTTTTGATTGTTTATCAAAACAAGAACAGCAGCGCGACCAGTATGTACTGGAACATTTGAGAGTACATAACGAAAAACCCTTCAATCTCTCACAAGGGCCTCTCTTCCGGCCGGCTGTTTTTCTTGTTACTCCGGAATTGACCCTGCTTTCTCTGCTTACACATCATATGGTTTTTGATGGATGGTCGGAGCATCTTCTTCTGAGGGATCTGAACAACGCCTATAATGCTTTGAGATACAACCGCCCTCTTGATATCCCGGATCCTCCACAATACATGGATTGGGCTGTCCGCCTTCACGAATCACTGGACAACCCTGACATGAAAGCCCACGAGGCATTCTGGCGCCGACGACTGCAGCCCGCCCCCACACAGCTTTTTAAATTCGACAAAAGCAAACTCGATTCCGACTTAAGCTACCGTACAGCTTCCCACAGCAATACTCTGGACTCAGTATTGACATCCAGGCTGAGAAGCCTTGCATCCTCTGAAAAAACAACGCCTTTTACAATTCTTCTTGTCGTTCTTCAAGTTCTGATCCACCGGTTGACCCTGCACGATCATTTCTATTTTGGTATTCCCACCTCCGGGCGGCTTGACACCCTTTCCATGCAGACAATCGGCCCCTTTATCAACACGCTGCCGATACGGCTGGATACCCACGGCATTCCAACATTTCGAGAACTGATCAGGCACTTGCGCAGGTCAACACTTAATGCCTATTCACATCAGGCTTATCCATTTGAGAGAATGATCCCGCTTCTCAACCCTGATCGTGATATGGGGCCGCGTCCAATTTTCGATATCCTGCTGAACGTACGTAATTTCCCGAATTCACCTGCAAAGCTCGGTGACCTGGAAATTGAGGCTGCCCACCCTCTAGATACTCTCTCAAGCACACCACTTTCAATCTATTTCCATATTACAGCCAACCAGATCAGGATTGAGTACTCTTACAGAAAACTCCTGTTCTCATCGGAGAGAATCAATCTCCTTTCCGAACAATACCAAACCTTGCTTGAGCAGTTTGTACAAAATCCTGACACCGACCTTTACCAGCCTGTACTTCAGCAGTCGTTCCCTGAAGGTATCCAAACTCCCACAGAACACTTGCCGCATCCTGTTTACCCTTCTGTAATCCAGCTGTTCCTCAATCATGTACAGAAGAACCCGGATGCACCAGCTGTTTGTATGGATGGGCAATCCTGGACATATAAAGACCTGTATGATCTCTCTGTTTTGATTGCAGGAAACTTGAATGCAGCCGGCTGCAACGATAGAGATCGAATTGCAGTGTTATCTGAACAATCGTTTGAATATGCCGCTGCCATCATGGCTATACTTGGTTCACAGAAAATCTTGTTTCCTATCGATCCCATGCTCCCTGCGAACCGGATCCTGCAGCTCTTATCCATAGCTGAAGCAAAAACTCTAATTTCTTCATCATCCAGCGTCAACCTGATTGAAGGGCTGCTTCCCTCCGATATCAAACTGCTAATGCTTCCAGATATGTGTGATGCATCAGGCAGCTCAAAGCCGGATTCACTTAGGCCCCCAATTTCCCCAGAACAGCCGGCATACATTTTTTTTACCTCCGGATCAACCGGTCAACCGAAAGGCATCCTTGGAAAGCATGAAGGCCTTGACCATTATTTTGCCTGGGAAATCGAACAGTTCAACATCAGCCCATCGGATCGAATTGGTCAGCTGGCATCACCAGGCTCTGATGCGATGCTTCGTAATTTCCTGCTGCCTCTTTGCAGCGGAGCAACCTTATATCTTCTTGACCAGTCTTCTCAGGTTGATATCCCACACTGGATTGAGGAAAACAGGATAACGATCCTCCATACAGTGCCTTCCCTTTTCCGCTTGTGGATAAAAGATAGTGTGGGTGTGAACCTAGAAAAACTGCGGTTCTTGTTCTTATCCGGTGAGTCGCTTACAAGGGACCTCGTCGATATTATTCGGCAGCAGTTTCCAAAAATCGGCGAGATCATAAATACCTACGGCCCAACAGAAACAACGTTAATAAAAACCTGGTATCGTATTCCCGATTTTCCACAACCGGGAATCCAACCTGTCGGTTTCCCTCAACCACAAACAGAAATCCTCCTGTTGAACAAGGCGGGGAAGCTTTGCGGTATTGGTGAACCCGGGGAAATCATTATTCGCACGCCATTTGGAACACTTGGATATCTGCACCCGGAGAAGGACTTACCCCACAGTTTCCAGCCTGATCCCTGGTCGGACCACGGCCATCCTATTTATAAAACCGGTGATCTGGGCTGTTATCGACTGGATGGAAATATCGATTTTCTAGGAAGACTGGACCGCCAGGTCAAGATCATGGGGGTTCGAATTGAACCCGATGAGATCAATGCAGTCATCGAAAACCACCCTGCAGTGACTTCCAGTTTTGTAAAAAGTTTCCCGGTTGAAGGCGGAGACCCGGAACTTTGTGCCTATCTGGTTTTCCAGGAAGAGGGGGCAAATATTGTCGATATCCGAACCTATCTGGCCAAAAACCTCCCAGCCAGTATGGTTCCAAAAATATACCAGGTTCTGGATACCCTTCCACTTCTACCAAATGGAAAAGTCGCCTCTAACCAGCTGCTTCCCCCGAAAAAGCCACCCAGTGTAGATTCAGGTATCTACCTTCCAGAGAGCCCTGCCTTGAAGCAGCTTCTCCAGAAATGGAAAACCGTTCTTGGAGTGGAAGAAATCCATGTTGAGGATAATTTCTTTGACCTGGGTGGTTATTCTTTGCAAATGATAGAGCTTATCAGTAACACCGAGGAAATAACCGGAATCAAGCTTCCAATTGCAGCATTTTACGAGCATCCCACAATCAAGCGCTTGTTTGAAGAAATTCAGACAGCGCAGACACTATCCAAAGGAAAAAACATCATCCCGCTCCAGAATCGGGGAGAGGAGAAACCCCTCTTTCTTATCCATTGGGCCGGTGGTTTTATCAGTGCATATCGAAAGTTTGCATCGCTTCTCTCTTCCTTCCCGGTTTTCGGTATCCAGACGCAAGATTTCAAAATCAGCCCCTCAGGCGCTGCATCAATCCAGGCGATAGCTGCTTTATACCTCCAGCAGGTGAAAGAACTTGATCCACATGGCCCATACCGGCTCGCAGGCGCCTCGATGGGTGGAAAAATAGCTTTCGAAATGGCGCGGCAGCTGTCTGAAAGTGGTGATACAGTCGAATTTGTGGGTCTGATCGATAGTAGAGCTCAGAGAACCACACCTTCACTAAGCACGCGTATTCAAAGCCATAAGAAAAACATTTCCAGAAACAGTTTGCCTGCCACGGTTCGTTATCTATGGAAACGAGCTTCAATCCGTATTTTACGTCTGTATTACCATCTCTGTCTGCGGGCAGGTTTTGCCCCACCACACGTATCGAATTTACACCTATTCCATCTGGAGATGAGCCGTCTCTATCGACCCTCCTTTTATACGGGTAAAATCACACTATTCCGTGCGGCCAGGCAAAGAGATGATTCTGTTCCCGGATCCTTTCTTGGCTGGGATGAATTTGCACAGAGTGTTGAGACATTTGAAATTCCAGGAAGCCACACATCGCTGCTCGAGTACCCTGGTGTTGAAATGCTTGCCAGGGTAATGCAGCAAAAACTCGCAGGGAAATCATATGCAGTTGACAGGCAAGAAAATGAACAGCAGCCCTGATGCACCCGAATTGACTTCAGGCCACGTTCACATCTGGTATATCCCGTTGACTGTAGACCCGGAGCGCCTCCATGATATCCAGGCAATTCTTTCTGATGAGGAGAGAGATCGGGCAGGGAGGTTCATCCATAAGACCGACTGCCTGCACTGGACAGCCGCGCGCGGATCCTTAAGATTGATCCTGTCAAAATATACCGGTCAGGCGCCCGATGCCCTCACCTTCACGAGGAATGAATTTGGCAAACCGGCATTGGAACCTGCAGCATCCTCCCTTCAGTTTAACCTTTCTTATAGCCAGGAGCAGGCAGTCCTGGCTATTTCTGACCAGAACCCTGTAGGTGTTGACCTGCAGTTTATGCCTGCCTCGTTTGATGGATCACTTTTAGATTGGACAGCAAGTCCTCATGAGATAGAATGGCTCACGTCGATTCCACCTGATTCACTCCGACAGCATCTGCTGCGGTTGTGGGTGCGCAAGGAAGCATTACTAAAAGCAGCCGGCTCTGGCTTATCCATCGAACCCACCACTTTCTCTCTCCCTCCAGGCCCCGCACCCTTATCTATGGAATTCGATGATTTTCTCGGTAAATCCAGACTCTGGACTCTCTACGACCTCTCAGAACATGATCCCTTGATGTCTCTTGCGGCCTGCGGAGAAGGCCACATTATTGTGGAGAAGAATTGGGTAGTAACTTAAAACCAGGATTGCGGGTTTCACCAGATTTCCCGCCAGCGAATCCGGAATTCTCCTGCGCACAATGCTGCCGCACTATTACCCTCAGGTTTGCCGGAGTTGATTGTCCGACTTCCGGATATTAGAATCATAACCAAGACATCTATCGAGGAATCTATTGTCAAACAGGAGAAGCATCCCCCTAACCCATAATCAGGAACGCTTGTGGCTGCTTTCCCGAATCGATCGCTATCACTATCACCACAACCGTCCCTGGGCTGTAAGAATTCACGGCTCTCTTGACCGCCAGAAACTGGGCGAGGCTGTGCAGCAGCTGTTTAACGATATTCACATTTTCCGTGCTGGCGTGAAGGAAGAACAGGGTACACCCCGGCTCGAAATTCTGGATTCTCTCCAGCTCCACTTGCCCTTCCTCGACTTCAGCCGTGAGAATAAAGATCACAGGGAGGCTGCTGCCAGGAATTGGATCCTTGAAGATCTGCGGAAGCCTTTTAATCTGGAAAATCCCCCACTTCTCCGTCCAGCCTTGATACGCCTGTCCGACGATGACTACCTGCTGAACCTCTGCAGCCATCCAATTATCATGGACGGCTGGTCGGAGGCAATTTTTGTCCGTGAACTCTCACAACGTTACACACAAAAGGAACATCATTCTGAGCTATCACCCTCGCCCCAATTCACCGCAGTCGCTCACAAAGAGATGGGGACTGATACTTCCATACTGAAAGATCCGCGTGTACGGGAATGGATCTCAACCATCATGCCGGACCTCCCTCCTCTCACTCTCCCCTTCAACCACCCACCTGCCCTGGATAGTGTTCCTGCGTATGCCTCATTTCTTTCCAGGCTGGATAAACCTCTTACAGAAGCTATCAGAGCACTGGCACGAAGCCAGGAGAAAACACCTGCCGCCATCTATACCACGGCCTTTCTGCTTCTCTTGAACCGGATCACCGGAGAGGATATCTCTCCCATCGGCCTGGTGATTTCCACACGGGACCGGACAGATCTCCAAAACATGATCGGCCCGCTGACTAATATCCTTCCTCTTCAGATAAATCTGCCCCCCGACCTCCCGTTTCAAGAGGCTGTCCAGACTGTATGGCGAAAACTGCTGCTTACTGCTGAACAACGACACCTGCCCCTGGAGCTGCTAATCAAGAAACTCCAACCCCCGCGAAATCTCACCCACAGCCCGTTTTTCGATGTTGTTATAAACCATCGCACTTACCCCACTATTCCAAAGAGGATGGGAGACCTGGAGATTTCCAATTTCGAGCTTCCACCACACTCCGGCGGATTCTTCCTCACATTCGATCTTCTCTCATCGGGGAACGAAAAAAACCTGTCATACACATATCGGTCTGACCTTTTCAGCCAGGATACCATACAGCATTTGTCCGCACAGTTCCAGTCGATACTGGAACAAGCGGTCACCAATACTGAAAAGCGCCTTAAGGCATTTACTCTTTGCACAAGCCTCAGTTCCAGCCTGCTTCCGGATCCAACCACCCCTCTGGTCAAACCTGACACCACACCTGTCCCCGAACAGATACGGCAGTTGGCTGAGAAATATCCGGAGTACCACGCTGTTGCAGATTCCAGGCATAACTGGACTTACAGCCAGCTCCAGCATGCTGCTGATTGTATTGGCGGTTTCCTTTTGCAGAAGGGCCTGCAAAAGGGAGATATTGTTGCCCTGCATGGTCACTGCAGTTTCGGCCTCATCGCTGCCATGATTGGCACATGGCAGGCAGGCGGAGTCTTTCTCAATCTTGATCCTGATTATCCACCCATCCAGCTAAAACACATGCTGCGTGAAGGCTCTCCACGTTTCCTGATAGAAGACGAGCGCGTCCAAACCCTCACCAAAACAGATCTTCAAGATAAGCCCACACACTTCCTGCTGGACGCCCTGACGGGCAGGATCCTTTCTAAAGCTTTTCGGGAGGATTCTCCGATCCGCCCACTTCGGAACAGGTCAGCTGATACCGCCTGCATCTTCTTTACTTCCGGAACAACCGGCAAATCCAAAGGAGTCCGGCTCAACCACGGAGGCATTGCGAACCTGATCAAATGGGCTCGGGAATATCTGAAAGCAAGCCCGGAAGACCGGTATGCACTTCTTACGGGCGTTTCCTTTGACGCCCTGATTTTTGACCTGTTTATTTCCCTGACAGGTGGCGGTACTTTCATAATACGCGATCCTGATCTGAGCCCCGGCTCTCCATCTGTTCTTCAATGGCTGCAGCATCAGAACATCACACTTTTTTTGGCCGTACCCTCACTCATTCGCAGCTGGTTAAGCTTGCCCTCTCCAGGTGTGGATTTATCCAACATTCGTCACACAATCTGCGCTGGCGAACCGCTTTCAGAAGAACTATGTGAACAATGGCGGATCCGGTTCCCTGAAGCCGGGCCCATCCAAAACTTATACGGTCCTACTGAAGCTGTTATTATCAACAGCTTCTACCCGGTTCCAACACCTCCCGATTCGGGCATCCAGCCGATAGGATACCCTGTTTCCTTTAATCAGCTGCTTGTTCTCTCACCAGAGAATCGGCAGTGCGGCATCAATGAGCCTGGAGAAATTACGATCCGCTCCCCATGGCTTACTCATGCTTATATGGATCCGGATTCTGCCAATGCGAGCCGGTTCCAGCAGAATCCATTTCGTGACGACCCGGACGACCTGATCTACCGTTCAGGAGATATCGGAAGAATACTCCCCAATGGAGCCATTCAATGGATGGGACGGAATGATGACCAGGTAAAAATTCACGGACTGCGAATCGAACCGGAGGGCATCCGCCATACGATCTTGTCCCACCCGGATGTCCAGGAAACCCTCATCCTTCCGTACACAAATCAAAACCGGGAAACGGCCCTCGCAGCATATGTTGTCGCCCATGGGCTCTCCTCGCAGGAGTTATGCAACTACCTGGCTGGTCAAGTTCACCCGGGCATGATCCCGCAGGCCATCCACCTCCTCGATTCCCTCCCAATCACACCGCGAGGTAAAGTGGATCGTTCGAAACTGCCGGACCCATTGATTCCATCCACTACAAAACGGGCTCCTCTTCCCCCTCAGAACAGCATCGAAACAGCTCTTGCCCCCATCTGGGAGGATGTACTGGAGTGCACCCCCATAAACCGGACCACAAGTTTCTTCGAAGCTGGTGGAAATTCCATCCTGGCAAGCATCCTCCTGGTAAAAATAGAGCAGGAGTTCGGCATCCGTCTGCCATTCCGATCTATTTATAATGCTCCGACGATCGAAGGTATGGCATCTTCACTGGAAAAAGAGGGATACGGTGCAAACTGGAAATCCCTCATTCCACTGCACTCAACCGGTTCCAAACCGCCTCTGTTTTGCTTCCATTGGGCGGGGGGCCATGTCTTTTCGTATGTTGAACTTGCTGCAATGCTGGGAGATGACCAACCGGTATACGGATTGCAGGACCCAACGATCGACCACATGCAGTCTCCATTCAAAACCTTGAAGGAAATGGCCGCCTTCTATCTGGAGGAGATCCAATCCATTCAACCTGAGGGACCTTACTTCCTGATGGGAGCATCGATGGGTGGCAGAACTGCCTTTGAAGCCGCATGCCAGCTTCAGGACGCAGGAAAAGATGTTGGCCTGGTTATTATGCTGGACACGCCTCTGGTACCTCGACAGAAGCCCGGATTTGTCGATCGCGCACGAGCATTTGCGCATAGAACTCACAATCTGAGCCTCTATAAGAAGTTTGAGAATTTCCTGGACCGTTCGAATGCAAAAGTGCGAAGGCTAATCATATTCCTTTGTGTAAAAATCGGGATACGCGTTCCAACAGGTATACAATCCCTGTCGGAAATTCACCGCCAGCTGGCATTCAACCACAATCCAGAGCCTTTGGATGCGCCTGTGATGCTGATTCTTGCCGGGAAAGAAGCTGCGCCTGATGGTATGCAAACCACTTCTGCTGAATGGGGTTCTTTTGTGGTCTCCCCAATTTCTGTGGCATCAATTGAAACCACACATCAGGGACTTCTCGCCCAGCCATATCTTTCAGAAACTGCAAGAGCTGTTCGTAATGCCCTCCGGAAAACCCGTATGTATTGAACTCCTTTCGATCGATGCTTCTGTCTCCTTCTTAAAACCTCATGGAGAAATCCGAATTCCGGAAATTGAGCAGAAGAAAACCCGCCGTACTCTTTTCAGAGGTCAGTATTTGAATCAAGCAAGTCGCTGATTACGTCACGCTTTGTAAATGGGTATGATAAAAAGCGCCAGGCCGCCTTGAGGGTCGACATTCTGCTTATACGTCTGCCGTGTTCCTGGTTCTCGAGAATCTCGTGGGCGATCCACGGCGCCACCACATCCACCCTGTCCGCCAGAATATTGAATACCTTTCTGTTTGTCTCCCAATCAGGACGTTTTTGTAGATCTTCCCCGATCAGCATGTCTGTCAGGACCATGCCAGGCTGGATTGCACCCATCCGCACCGGCGAATCTTTTAACTCCTCGGTTAGCCTATCCATAAGATAATGGAGGCAGTACTTAGTGCTTCCATACAACCCCAAGCCTTTAACCTTGCGCCCGTCGCTGCCCAGCCCCTCCAGAAGATACACAATTCCACTACCTTGCTTCATCATACCGTTCACGGCTGTATGTACCCCATACAATGTTCCAATGATATTGGTTTCAATAACCGCCCGCATCTTCTCCGGGGATAGTGCATAAACCGGAGACTGCTCGTGCGAAATACCGGCATTGTTGATCCAGATATCTACCCGGCCGAATCGCTTAACTGCAAAGGACCACAGCTGCTCCACATCTTCACGCTTTCTTACATTGCAGGCAGTTCCGGCTGCGTAATCCGGCTTCAATTCCTCAAGCTCTTCGACAACTGAATCAACACCCTGCTGTGATCGCCCGCTGATAACAACTCTTTGCCCATATTCAATAAATGCACGTGCCAGGCCAAGCCCGATACCGCGAGTACTCCCGGTAATAACAATGGTCCTGTGCAGCGAGTTTTCCATAAGGTATCCTTTCCTTCCTCGTTGAAGAAAACCAGAGTGAAAAACGGGCAGAAGTGATTGAATGGGATATACATATATCATATTCGATGCTGCCATAAGGTTCCAGAACCTTCGCTGGCACATGTGGCTCCGTTTTTACCAAAAAGTAATGCGCGAACCCTGCCACTTGTCGTTAATCGGGACGGATGGTTGTGCTATACTGGATTTGAGATTGTATGATGTCTTACGTCTGACAAAATCGCCCTGCTTTCCATCAGGAGCATACTGACGGATCCGGGATCAGATGCCCCGGTGCACGCAGCAGTTTTCCCTTCCTGATTCCTGTCGGCAGGTGCGCAATCTCCATCCATAGAGCGCTGAGTCTGGCAAATACCACCCTCATTTTTATTGAGACTCAGCGGAAATCAGAAACTCTCAAACAAGAAGGATCCAACCCCTCTCATTCCATAAACATCAGGAGTGAGTTGGAGGAGGTAAAGGCATAAACATCTTCAACGACCGAAAAGAAACTACCTGAGACTATTGATTTGGAAACATTTGAGGAGAATTTTCGGAAGCCCTGTCTTCGGGCAGGTTGACAATCTCGTTGTTGGGTCAAGCTTCAGTTTCCCTGTAGAATTCAACAGAGTAAACAAGAGTAGGAGAGAGAACAAAATGGAAAGAAAACCGGACATCTATGAAATCCTGGAACGAGCACATTCCGGCGAATACTGCTCTGCCAAAGAGTGGGATATCAAACGAATTGGCGGCACCATCCGCAAATTATTAAAGAGCCATAAAATTGAAAAATCCTGTGATCCGGCGAATCCTGTAAACACAGATTTTTCACTTGCCGACAAGTTTTATGAAGCCGGTTATGAACTGGCATTGGAACTGGGCTACTGGTGTGAGGACACAGAGCGTATCGTAAAGGTTTCGCAGGGCGAGCTGGATGATGCATTGAAGTTCGCACCATCTGAAATCTTCTTCGGGAGGGGCAAAGACGGCACCCTGGTAAAAACCCGTACACCCGAGGATCCCTATCCTACGAAAGTTGCCTGCTCTTTGGGTATCACAGTCAGTGAGGACATCATCCTTGATGTGCTGACAGGAATCGCACGCGAACGCGAAGTAGATATCCTCGAAGGTGTTTCAATGACTTCTATCAGGGGCCATCAGGTACTGGCAGGCACCCCATGGGAAACCCTGATGAACGCTGAATATGCCCGTATCCACCGGCAGGCTCGTCGCCTGGCTGGACGCGAAGGTATGGCGGGCTGGGGATCCATCTCGGCTACAACAGATCTGGGCCAGTTCGGTGCGTACGGCGTACCAGGTGGCTTCCATCCTGATTTCGACCTCGCCCTGATCCTGTTCCCTTCCGAAATGAAACTCGATTACCGCACCCTCAACAAGGTTGTGCACACGCTGAATATGGGCGGCATGGTCAAGGCCGACAGCCCCAGCATGATCGGCGGGATGCCCGGGCCAGTCGAAGGAGCAGTTGTTTGTGAGATCGCCTGCTCGATCCTGTCTTATGCAATCCTGCAGAACCATGCCGGCGGAGGGCAGATGTATGATGCCCGCTACCTGAGCAATGTCAACCGGGAAGGCCTCTGGGGCTTGAGCGTTGTGAACCAGGCCCTTTCACGCAATACGCACACACTCCCAGTCAATATCGCGAACGTCGTATCCGGACCTGTTACCGAAAACCTGTTGTATGAGATCGCAGCCGGCCAGGCCGTGCTTGCTTGCTCCGGCGCCTCTGCAACAGTAGGTCCGCGCACCGCCGGCGGCAAGATGCATGACTACATTACACCGCTCGAATGCCGTTTTACAGCTGAAGTCACCCATGCCGCATCGGGAATGAGTGTCACGAAAGTCAACGAGGTCGTCAAGGACCTTGTTGCCCGGTACGAGGATACCATCAAAACTCCGGATCTCGGCAAGCCATACCAGGAAGCATATGACATGTCTACCCATGAACCCACTGAGGAATGGGAGGCAATCTACCATCGGGTGAAAAAGGAAGTAATCGATCTCGGTGTTCCGATGTCTGAGTATTAGTAACCGCTTGTTCTCAGAGGCGAATCTCTATTCGCCTCTGATTATATAAATTTCCCATTCCCATACGGTTTCGGCAAGTGAAAATATTTTCGGTATCAGAGCTTCCCTCTTTCGCTTGCTGAACCATTCTTTTCTATTCGATCTGAGTCCATGTAGTTTCATGATATAAAATACCCACACATGCGAGGAAGAACAGTCAGGCTGTTTTCCCCGTACTTACTCAAGGGAAAAGAATGAAACCCGAATCTCTGCTCTCACCAGATCTTGCTGCCCCCTGTGGAATGAACTGCGCGATCTGCAGCCGCTACCTTGCCTATTTCAATGGAATGAAACGAAGCCAGTGCAGCGGATGCCGTCCCGGCAGTGTGAAATGCACCTACCTGTTTGAGAAGTGTTCGGGGATCAACCACGCAGCTGAACCAGAAGTTGTTTTCTGCTTCAAATGTGATCAATATCCCTGCAAAGAGATCAAAAGAATGGACAAACGGTATCGGGAAAACTACGGGATGAGCGTAATTAAAAATCTGGAGTGGATTCACGAAAAGGGGATCGAAAGTTTCCTGGAAGACCAGCAAAGAAAATACCGCTGTTCTCGATGCGGGGGTATGGTTTCAATTCATAACCGGAAGTGTTTCCACTGCGATACTATAACCCGACTGGTGGAAAAACAGCCCTGATAATTCATTTTCTTGTCATTACGTCGTTAACTTTTTTATGAGTTAGATATTGATTTTGAAAGTATTCAGGAGGTCCCGATGTAACGTTTTACTCTCTTTATTACTTTGCTTCTTGCTTCACAGCTTGCCTGCCATGTGGTCGGCAGCACACCGAGCACACCCATTCCAACGCAGGCTCCGCTTCCCACATACACACCATGGCCCACCTACACACCGCCGCCCGGGCCGGAAGCGCTGAACGCGGGCACTCATATGTATTGGCGGGAAACCATTGAAGCAGGATGTGATGCAAGTGAAGACAGCCAGGGAGCGGAATACGTGGAGAAAACGCACAGCTTTGCGCCCGACCTCAGCACCGCAGACTATGGTGGTCGAACCTACAATCGTGTCGGGACACATCGCTTTGAGAACGTCAACCAGGACGGGAAACCTCTTGTCCTGATCTATTCCGAAATCGGTTTCGATCTGGAAGTCTACAATCCCGGCGAAGACCCCGAGACCACACCCGCGTGTCTGATCTTCCGGTTCCGTTTGCCGGATTGAGCCCTCACCCCGTTCCCTCTCCCTAGTCAGGAGAGGGAACGGGATAACATGCGGTCGGGGATCGATTAATCAGCCGGCAAGCGATTTATGATCCGCATCAGAATACCAGGATCCATTCGCTCAGAAGACATGATCCCATAATGTCAACCGCCAGAGCATTCATGGTCCTCCACTGAGTCAGTATGCGACTGATTTAACCTGTTACAGATTTCCTTGATCCCCCGGATGACAATATCTATTTCGTCCATTACTAACTGGTTCGAAAAACGGTTAATTATGCAGCCTGGATTTTCCAGAAAGGCCTGGCGTTCAGCATCCTCAGACCACTGGAAATCATGAAAAGGCCTAACCAGTTCAATCACCAGTTTCAACTCCTCATAATAAAAACACACAATAAAGGGTGGAATCGGATGCTGGCGCCTGAATTTATACCCATCCAGGTTGCGATTACGCAGCAGCGCCCACAGCTTTCCTCTGCTGGAGTCTGCTGTTTGTGATTGGCACGACTATACTGAATTAACAGGGAGTTTTTTTATTCGAAATTCCGTGCATGATACGAGTGTATATGAAAAGAATAATCCCTTGCTCGAGTTATGCATGAAATTTTTTGGACCTTCTGAAATACCGGCCATCCCACCCGTTTTCAAGTTCCCCTTCTCCCGGTTTGGGAGAAGGGGACAGGGGTTGAGGGAGAACCTCATCACTATGGCTGCACTGAAAAAAGGGGCTGTCTGAATTACAGACAGCCCACTTCGCTCCTCCAGACTTTCTCGATATATCAATCAGATCAGATCAAAACGGTCGGCGTTCATCACTTTTGTCCAGGCTGCGACAAAGTCCTTTACGAATTTTTCCTGCGCGTCTTCCTGGGCATAAACCTCCGCCAGAGCTCGCAGCTGGGAATTTGACCCGAAGACCAGATCCACCCGCGTGCCTGTCCATTTAAGCGCTCCTGTAGATCGATCCCGGCCTTCGAAAAGGTTTTCATCACCTGATACAGCTTTCCATATCGTTTGCATATCAAGCAGGTTCACAAAGAAATCATGTGTGAGTGTCCCGGGCCTGCTTGAAAAAACGCCGTGCTGTGACTGCTCATAGTTGGCGTTTAATACACGCAAGCCGCCGATGAGAACTGTCATCTCAGGAGCAGTCAGTGTCAGCAGCTGCGCCCGATCAATCAGCATCTCCTCTGCCGATACTGAGAAATTCCTTTTGAGATAATTACGGAATCCGTCAGCAGCCGGCTCGAGTGCTGCAAAGGATTCCACATCGGTCTGTTCCTGCGTTGCATCAGTGCGGCCAGGTGTAAACGGAACTTCGATTTTATTACCGGCTTCCCCGGCAGCCAGCTCAACAGCAGCATTCCCTCCCAGGACTATCAGATCAGCCAGGGAAACTTTCCTGCCGCCGGGCGCTTTTTTATTAAATTTTTTCTGGATGCCTTCGATCGTTTTGAGTACCTTCGCCAGCTGTACCGGCTGATTAACTTCCCATTCTTTCTGTGGTGCCTGGCGGATGCGCGCACCATTGGCACCGCCGCGCTTGTCAGACCCGCGGAATGTGGAAGCCGATGACCAGGCTGTATATACCAGCTCAGGAATTGAAAGACCGGAGTCCAGGATTTCGTGTTTGAGGTCAGCTATATCCTCGGAATTGATCAGTTCATGGTCGACTTCCGGCAGAGGATCCTGCCAGATAAGCTGTTCAGCGGGCACTTCAGGCCCGAGATAACGCGCGC
>Ga0272441_10001162_pt1 | contig 56354 bp, 49 predicted proteins | sample SSMProp6N_FD_193582 | JGI IMG/M metagenome (GOLD analysis project Ga0272441, IMG submission 193582) | Marine sediment archaeal communities from Little Sippewissett salt marsh, Falmouth, MA, United States - SSM-Prop-6N | ecosystem: Environmental > Aquatic > Marine > Wetlands > Sediment ...
CTAGGATGCGATTGCGGTTGGCTTCATCTACAAACCAGCCAGCGTGACGCCAGTCGGCGAACCGTTGGTTGTCGATGAGCCAGCATTCGTCGATCCGAACAACACGGGTAGCGACAGAAACCGCCCAGCAATAGCCCAGACCTTCCGCACCAACAGTGACGACGCCGTCTTCACACCGATCGTTAATCACCTGAAGTCCAAGGGCTCCCCTTGCGGACCCGGCGATGATGATCCGGAACAGGCGAGCTGCAACGTCACCAGGGCGCTCGCAGCGGAGTATCTGGTTGACACGGTTGTCCCTGCCGTACAGGCCGCCAGCGGCGATCCTGATGTGGCCATAGTCGGCGACCTCAATGCGTACGCGATGGAAGACCCCGTCCAGGCGCTTGTCTCCGGTGGTTTCACAGACCTGGTGAAGGCTTTCGCTGGGGAATACGCCTACTCCTACACCTTCGACGGTCTGGTTGGCTACTTGGATCACAGCTTGGCCAACAACGACCTGTTCGAGCAGGTTACAGGCGTCACGGCGTGGCATATCAATACCGATGAGCCGGCAGTGATCGACTACGACGAGAACTTCAATCCGTCTGGCTACTACGGCCCCGATCCTTACCGCGCTTCGGATCACGACCCGATTGTCGTGGGGCTCGACCTGACGGCTTCGCCCAGAAAGGCGAAGGACCACTCGATCGGCGTGCTCTCGGAGCTGCTGCCGACCGGGAATCGCTACTACGACAAGCGGATCACGAAGGCCATCGAGAGCATCGAGGACAGCCTGAACCCGGCCTACTGGGTCGACGACTTCCATCTCACCGACAAGGGCAACAAGGTCTTTGACGAAGAAAAGAAGGCCGTCAAGGACCTCATGAGAGTCCACGGCTCCATAGAGCCCGAGGTGGATGCAGTCATCGCGACGCTCGTCATGGCCGATGAGGAGCTGGCAGCCATTGCCATTGAGGCGGCAACAGCCGCCGGTGGCAACGAGTGGTATCTCAGACGAGCCGAGCGGGAAATGCAGCGAGCTCAATACGACTTGGATCGGGGAAGGCCGGACAAGGCGATCGACCACTACAAGAAGGCATGGCGGTATGCCGAGCGGTCTCTCAGAGGTCACGGGTTGGACGGCGGGCGGTGACAACAGCCGAGTGACCGCCAGGTCGAATTGACAGAGATGGGCCCTTCGGGGCCCATCTCTTCCTTGCAGAGGGCTGCGTAGGAGAGGGCGACACCTCAGCGCGACTCCGCCAACGATCGAACGCCCGACCACTGACCCTCCGTAGACTCTCCCCATGCCCACCGACCCGATCCTCATTCCCGATCCGTCGCCTGAGCGTCGGGTGTTCACCAACCGCACGCTGAACATGCGCTCGATCAGGGCGATCGGGTACGACATGGACTACACGCTCACGCAGTACCACGCCGAAGCGTGGGAGGAACGCGCCTTCGCCCACGCCCGTGAACGACTCGCCGCACTCGGATGGCCGGTTGAGCACCTCGAGTTCGACGCGTCGGTCGTGAGCCGCGGCCTCGTGATGGATCTGGACCTCGGGAACCTCGTCAAAGCAACCCGGTTCGGGTGGGTGATTCGCGCCATGCACGGGACCCGGTTCCTCGACTATCAGGAACTTCGCCGCACCTACTCGGGGACGCTCGTCGATCTGAGCGACGAGCGGTACGTCTTCCTCAACACTCTCTTCTCGCTCTCCGAAGCGAGCCTTTTCGCCCAGGGAGTCGACCTCCTCGACGCTGGGAAGCTGCCGAGTGGCGTTGGCTACAACGAGCTGTTCGTTGCAGTGCGAACGGCCGTGGACGGTTCGCACCGGGACGGGGTGCTGAAGGCCGATGTACTTGCCGACCCGGAGCGGTTTATTTCACTCGACGGCGACATCGTGGCCAGCCTGCTCGATCAGCAGCATGCGGGGAAACGCTTGATGCTGATCACCAACTCGGAGTGGTCGTTTGCCAACGCGATGATGACCTACACCTTCGATCCCTACCTGCCGGCCGGACAGACATGGCGGGATCTGTTCGGGACGGTGATCGTGTCGGCAGCGAAGCCGGATTTCTTCACCTCCTCGAACCCGCTGTACAAGGTCGTCGACGAGAAACGCGGACTGCTCGAACCGCACTTTGGCTCTATCGAGAAGGGCGGCATCTTCTACGGGGGTAACGCCCGCCTCGTCGAAGAGTTCCTCGGCCTGTCGGGCGACCAGATCCTCTACGTGGGCGACCACCTCTACGGCGACGTGCACTTCTCGAAAGCACTCCTTCGGTGGAGGACCGCTCTGATCCTGCAGGAACTCGAGTCGGAGGTGCGGGCACTCCAGGGATTCCTGCCGAACCAGCGCCTGCTCGGGGAGTTGATGGAGCAGAAGGAACAGCTCGAGGCACGCCTCAGCGCACTGCGCCTCGCGGGTCTCCGATCCCGGAGCGGTTACGCATCACCGATGACCGACGTGCCGGACGTGGCGACGGCGATTACCGAGACTAGGGACCACCTCCTCGCGCTCGACGACGAAATCGCCCCCCTTGCGATCGAAGCGGGACAGCTTCGCAACCCCGCGTGGGGTCTCATGATGCGAGCCGGTGCGGACAAGAGCCTGCTGGCTCGACAGGTCGAGAGATACGCCGACATCTACACGTCACGCGTTTCGAACTTGCTCTACCCCGGCCCGTACGCGATGTTCAGGATCGGCCGTCTCGACCTCCCACACGACCCACATCCGCCGCACGAGGCACACGACCCGGGAGCCGGCCTCTAGATCAGGTCGACACCGTCGTCCTCCAAATCGGCGTCGTCAACGACCATATCGAACCGGTCCATGCAGTCGGCGCAGCGGTAGGGGACGATGTCGCCGGCCATCGGCGGGTCGTCCGGCGGGAACCCGGTCAGCAGGTGTGCGGTTCCTCCGCATTCGACACAGACAATCGTCTCAGCGAGCGGACTCATGCGTACTCCTCACTTGACGGTCACAACCGTGCAATCAGCAGAATGGGCGACCTTGTGCGAGATGCTTCCAAGGAAGAACCCCGAGAAGTCGCTGAGGCCTCTTCGGCCCATGACGATGACATCGGCTCCGATGGCATCGGCCGTGTCGCAGATCGCCTGGGCGGGCGAACCGAGCTCAACGACCGCGGTGACGTTCTGAACGCCGAGGCGAGCGGCCTGCTCGGCGGCGTTGGTCACGATCTTGTCTCCCGCTTCTTGAAGGACCGAACGGGACTCTGCATAGAGGCCCTCGAGCTCCGCGTACGCACCGAGCGCCAGCGGGACCGTCGACGCATACGACACGACGTTGAGCACCGTCATTTCGGCGTCGTACTTGAGGGCAAGATCGCAGGCGAACGCCAGGGCCCGGTCGCCGTGGGTGGATCCGTCAACCGCAACCAGGATGTGAGAAACCATCCGACACCTCCTTGGCACCCAGTGTCGCGCACGATGGTCGGGGTGACCAGGGGCATCTCGCAACACGGCCCCGGCTGGTACGATCCGAGGGCCATCGACCCCTGCGGGAGAGCGACGAAGGTCGCGCCGACGGAGCAACCACCCCGGGAAACTTGCAGGCACAAGGACCGTGGGGCGAGGCACCTCTGGAGAGCAGGGTGACGGCCCTCACCGAAGGGGAAAGCCGCTGAGGCGGTGAATCTCTCAGGTCGTGCGACAGACGGGGCGCAGGCCCAACCGCGCGCCGATCGAGGAGCAGCCGATGACCGACACACCGTTCCGAGAGCTGGAACCGACCGACGACTTCTGGTCGCGTCACATCGGCCCGTCGATCGCCGACCTTCCCGAGATGCTCAACGTCGTTGGCGCGACCTCGATCGAAGATCTCATCGACCGTGCCGTGCCGCCAGCGATCAGGATCGACCGACAACACGACGTTCCGGGGCCGATGTCCGAGCGCGAGGTCATGGCCAGGCTCAGGACGCTCGCCGACCGCAATGAGCGGTATACGTCGCTGATCGGCATGGGTTACACGGACACGATCGTCCCACAGGTCATCCAACGCAACGTCCTCGAGAACCCGGGCTGGTACACGGCGTACACCCCGTATCAGCCGGAGATCTCCCAGGGGCGTCTCGAAGCGCTGCTCAACTTCCAGACGATGGTGTCTGACCTGACCGGGATGGACCTCTCCAACTCGTCACTCCTCGACGAGGGCACGGCGGCAGCCGAAGCGATGGCGATGTTCAAGCGAGTGAACCGCGGTTCGGGCCCGGTGTTCCTTGTCGACGAAGAGACCCATCCGCAGACGATCGAGGTGATCAAGACGCGGGCACTGCCGCTCGGCATCGAGATCATGGTCGGTGATCCGCACGCCGAGATTCCGGGCGGCGTGTTCGGCGTTCTGATCCAGTACCCCGGCACCTCGGGCGTCGTCAGGGACCATGCGGCTGCGGTCGAACGCATCCACGACACCGGGGCGATCGTTGTCTTCGCCGTCGACCTGCTCGCGCTGACGCTGCTGGTACCTCCGGGCGAAATCGGTGCGGATGCCGTCGTCGGGAGCTCTCAGCGGTTCGGTGTGCCGATGATGTTCGGAGGGCCACATGCGGCATTCCTTGCGACGAGGGACGACCACAAGCGGCAGTTGCCCGGTCGCATGGTCGGTGTGTCGCAGGACACCGAGGGGCGAGTCGGCCTACGTCTTGCTCTTCAGACCCGCGAACAGCACATCCGGCGTGAGAAAGCGACGTCGAACATCTGCACGGCCCAGGTGCTCCTCGCGGTCATGGCCGGGTTCTATGGCGTCTACCACGGTCCGGACGGCCTCGAACGGATTGCGACGCGAGTTCACCGGCTCACGAGCACACTGGCCCGGGGGCTGAGCGACGGTGGCGTGGGGGTGCTGAACGAAACCTGGTTCGACACGCTCACCATCCGGGTGGTGAGTGCCGAGGAGACGCTGGCGAAGGCACGCGAGCGCAGGCTCAACCTCCGCCCGGTTGATGCCACGACGGTCGGAGTGACACTGGACGAGACCACCACGCCCGCCTTCGTGGAAGCACTCTTCGAGATCTTCGACGTCGAGGCCGACACGGATGCCCTCATTGAGAACGCGGGCTCAGGGATCCCTCACGAGCTGGAGCGCACATCGGCGTTCATGGCCCATGAGGTCTTCCACGATCACCGATCCGAGACCGAGATGATGCGCTATGTCCGGCGGCTCCAGAGTCGTGACATCGCCCTTGATCGTTCGATGATCCCGCTCGGGTCGTGCACGATGAAGCTCAACGCCGCTGCCGAGCTGGCTGCCGTGACCTGGCCTGAGTTCGCCGACATCCATCCGTTTGCTCCACTGGATCAGGTCGAGGGGTATGTCCGCCTGATCGCCGATATGGAGAACTGGCTCGCCGACCTCACCGGCTACGACGCCGTGTCGGTCCAGCCCAACTCAGGGGCGCAGGGGGAATTCACGGGGCTCCTGGCCATCCGTGCGTACCACGAGTCCAGGGGGGAGGGGCATCGCGACCTGTGCCTCATTCCTGCCTCGGCGCACGGAACGAATCCCGCATCGGCGTCGATGGCCGGCATGCGGGTTGCCGTGGTGAAGACCGATGACGACGGCAACATCGACCTGGCCGATCTCCGGGCCAAGGCGGAGCGGCACACAGATGCGCTCGCCGCGATCATGGTCACCTATCCATCGACCCATGGTGTGTTCGAGGACACGATCATCGAAGTGTGCAACGTGGTGCATGAGCACGGCGGCCAGGTGTATCTCGACGGGGCGAATCTCAACGCCTTGGTCGGAATCGCTGAGCCGGGCTCTTTCGGGAGCGACGTCTCCCACCTCAACCTCCACAAGACTTTCGCCATCCCGCACGGCGGCGGAGGACCAGGTGTCGGACCGATCGCGGTGCGTGGGCACCTCGCCCCCTTCCTTCCCGGCCACCCGCTCGTTCCCGACATGCCGGGCCACGAGGACGGCATCGGCGCCGTTGCCTCTGCGCCGTGGGGTTCGGCCGGCGTGCTGTCGATCTCATGGGCATACATAGCGCTCATGGGCCCCGCCGGACTGCGTCTGGCGACCGAGATCGCGATTCTGAACGCCAACTACATCGCGGCCCGTCTTGCCCCCTTCTACCCGGTGCTCTACACCGGCAACGACGGCTTTGTCGCGCACGAATGCATCATCGACATCCGCGACATCGACCACAACACAGGCGTGACGAACGAGGACATCGCAAAACGACTCATCGACTACGGCTTCCACGCACCGACGATGTCGTTCCCGGTCGCTGGGACGCTGATGATTGAGCCGACCGAGTCGGAGTCGAAGGAGGAACTCGACCGGTTCTGCGATGCAATGATCTCGATCAGGGCCGAGATCGACGCCGTCGCGGCGGGGGACATCGACGTGGAGGAGAGTGTGCTGCGGCGCTCACCCCACCCGGCTGAAGACCTCCTGGCCGACGAATGGAATCGTCCCTATGCGAGGGCAACCGCGGCGTATCCGGCCGAGCACCTGCGCCAGGACAAGTACTGGCCGCCGGTGGGCCGGATCGACAACGCGTTCGGCGACCGCCACCTTGTCTGCTCGTGCCCTCCGATGGAGGCCTACGAAACCGACCTCCCCGACCAGAAGGACTGAACGATGACAAGCGAGAGTGGAGCAACCGGCCGCAAGAAGCCCTCCGGCATAGCCAAGTGGTTCATGCAGTCACCGAAGTGGCTGTATCGCGCCAGACTCGGCTTCGTGTTCGGCCAGCGCTTCCTTCTCCTTGAACACACCGGAAGGAAGTCGGGGAACGTCTATCAGACACCGCTCGAAGTCGCTGACCACGATCCCGACACGGACGAGTACGTCGTGACCTCGGGTCGAGGGGTCGAGGCAGACTGGTACCGCAACATCCAGGCCAACCCCGCCGCCGCCGTCTGGATCGGGAGCAGCCGGTATCCGACGACGCAGCGCTTCCTTCCGACCGAAGAGGCCGTTGAGGTCATGAAGATCTACGAGCAGGAACACCCCAAGACGGCGGCCAAACTCGAAGAGATGATGGGTGTCTCCCACGACGAGACTCAGGAGTCTTGGATTGCGATGATGGAGCAGATCCCGATGATCGGCTTCACGCCCGATCGGCAGTAGCAGGTTCGCTCTCGGTTCCGGCTGTCGCCCGCTGGTCCCAACGTGCAAAGACGACCGTGGCGGCACCGAGCCCCACCCCGGCGACCACAAACATCGGCTCCCATCCCGCGGTATCGATGATTGCGCCGAAGAGCGGGCCCCCGATGAGCGTCCCGATGTCGAGCAGCGCGGTGAAGAACGACATGGCCGAACCCCGATCGCTATCGGGAGCGCGGTCCACCACCATTGCTGTGAGGATCGGGAACGCGAAGCCGTGGCCTGCGCCGCATAGGGCACCGGCGACGGCCACCCCGACCCACGAGCCGGTTCCTGCCAGCACGAAGAACCCGAGGACGAGCGAGACCATCGACGCGTACAGCACGAGCTTGCGGCCGACACGGTCGGGGAGCCAGCCGAAGAACAGCCGCTCGAAGATGGCGACTATCACGTAGGTCGTGAAGAACAATCCGACACTTCCGAACCCGGTGTCGTCGACGTAGCGGCGGATGAACACGAAGTAGGCCGTGAGCACGACCGAGAACGCACCGAGCATCCACCAGATCGGCAGCAGGTTCCGTTTCGTGACGATGCTCCAGAACCCCCCGGGTACCTCGCCCGGCTTCAGTTCGGGGCGGCGCTCAGGCAGCGGGAGAGAGAGCAGCAGCGTCGCGATCGCGAATCCGGCAGCCGTCATGAACAACTCGCGGAATCCTGCGATCGATAGGACGAAGTCGCCCAAGATCCCGGCCACGGCGATCGGGAGTAATCCCGACACGCCGAAGAGGGCGATGCCTTCGGTCCTGCGCTCCTTGGGTACCACATCGGTGCCGTAGGTGAACAGGGCACTGAACAGCATCGCTTCGGCAACGCCGTGGCCGATCCGTACGGCGTACACCCACGGTCCGAGGACCGTCACGGTGAGGTAGAGGAGCACGAACGCGATGTTCAGGACGTTCCCGAGCAGGATCACCGGTCTGCGTCCGTATCGGTCCATGACCGTTCCGAGCAGCGGGCGCATCGCCACCGAGGCCACGGCCGTTGCCGCATAGATCACTCCAATCTCGGTGTCGCTTGCGCCGAGGTCGGAGAGGTAGCCGGAGAAGTGCAGGAACAACGCCCACGTCATGCCGCTCCCGAAGTTCGCGAGCCATGAGAAGACGAATGGGCGGGTGAAGAGGCGTTCCGGCACCGGCGAAGCCTATCGACGATGCGGTCCGAGCAATTCGGCGGCCCCGGGCGAGGTGTTGTCTGGGTTGTGTAGGTTTGATGTCACGGTTCTTGTGTTCTCGGGGGTTGTAGGTAGTGAGAGCGCAGACTGGACGGGAGCCACACTGTGGTTGGATCGGTTGAGGATGAGTTCACCGATTTCGTGAAGCTCTACGAGCCGAGGCTCCGTATCGCGTTGATGTCGGCGTATGGCCCCGAACGCGGTCGAGATGCAACGGCGGAGGCGTTGGCCTATGGCTGGGAACACTGGGATCGGGTGAGTGGAATGGAAGAGCCGGTCGGCTACCTATACCGGGTTGGTCAGAGCAAGAGCCGGCCCCGGCTCCGACCGCGCCCCGACCCTGTACCCGTGTCTGGTACTGAGCCCTGGGTTGAGCCCGGTCTCCCCGCCGCATTGGGCCGGTTGAGTCGGAAGCAGCGGATGGCGGTCGTACTCGTTGACGGCTACGGATGGACCCACGGTGAGGCAGCGGAGGTTATGTCGGTTTCGGAGGCGACGGTGAGGACTCATCTCGGCAGGGGTTTGCGGAAGCTTCGAGCGGCTTTGGGGGTGACGGCTGATGCCTGATCTGTCGACGAGCATCCGCGAGTACTACGACGCTGCAGCTGAGCCGGTCGACGTCCCTGAGATCCTTGAACGATCCGGGCACCGTCGGGTCGTCCCAAATTGGGCGGTCGCGGTGGCGGCCGCACTCGCGGTGTTTGTCCTGATCGGCGGGTTCGTCTGGCTGATCAGCGGGACCGACTCGGAAGTGATCGAAGAGCCGATGCCAACTGTGACCACCTCGGTACCGACAACCGTTCCCGATGAGACGCCGGTGAGCGTTCCTGACGAAACACCGCCGGTGAGCTTTCCCGACGAAACAACGCCGCCGACCGGTCCCGACGCAGCGCCGCTCGTCACCATCGACCCTGACCAGATCAACTATCCACGTCCCGGCGACGAGACGTACGGGATCGCTGTCGCCGATGGTTTCCTGTGGGCGGCGACCGGGGAGGGCATCGTTCGATGGGATGTCGCCGAACAACGTGCCGAGGTGTTCACAACCTCTGAGGATCTTCCCTTTTCCGGACGGGGCGCCCATCAGGTCTTGGTTGCACCGGATGGGACAGTCTGGGCCGTTTCCGGACACGAGGGAATCGCTCGCTTCGACGGCAGTGGATGGAGCGAAGCGCTTGGCTACGACCAACTCGCAGCCGCGGGTCCGCCGTGCGTCGACGATGACGGTGAGGATGACGGCGGGGTGTGTGTTCACCCGATTACAGGGATGGCCATCGGACCCGACAACCTCGTGTCGCTGGCCGTGGGACCGGAGACACTCTTGCAGTTCGACGGCGCCGATTGGAGTGTCCTACCCGTCACTGATGCCGAGATACATGGCGGCTCAGCGTGGGGAACCAGCATGGCCGTCGCCCCGGACGGCACATTGTGGGTGGCTTCGTGGGAGGAGCTGTTGGCATACGACGGAGACACGTGGGGTCGGTTCACAGCGAACGATGGCCTCCCATCCGGGATGATCGGTTCCGTGGCTGTGGCTCCGAACGGTGACGTTTGGGTCGGGACGATCGACGATTCTGAGGGGAATCCGTCTGGTGGGGTCGCGCGGTTCAACGGCGACACGTGGACCGTGTTCGACGAGGCCGACGGGTTGCACGACAAGAGCGTCGCCGCGTTGACCGTCGGGCCGGACGGCACCGTGTGGGCCGTCCACAGCGACACGAGTGACCTGGGTAGCGTCGGGGAACCCACCACGGGAGGCATCTCACGATTCGACGGCGCGACATGGTCGGCAACATCGGTCGCCAACGTAGGCATACTCTTCGGCTGGGGTGGAGCCGACGTCGACGATGCGGGAACACTCTGGATCACATCCAGTTGGGGTGTCATCGGCTTCGATGGGTCAGAAGCAACCGTGCTGCGACTCCCCCCGGGAACAAGACCACCAATCAACGCCCTTCCGTCCACATCGGCGTCTCAGATACTCCCGGCCAGCGAGGATCCGTTTGAGTGGCGATGGGAAGTGAGATCGTCGTTCGGTAGTGATGTGACCGGCATGAAAGAACTGGTCAAGGGGGACGATTGCTACGGAGGCGGCTCCCCGCAGGGCCCGTCTGCGGTCGTAGCATTCGACGGCGGCAGCATCGACTTCTCGCTGGGCTATCGGTCGACGCCAGACATCGTCGTCACAGATGCGGCGGGCACCGTCACCCAGGTCGGCAATCCCTTTGGCGAGCTTGCGTGGCTGTGCAGCGTCGCAGCCACCGACACGCACATCCTCGCCGTTGGATCCGGCGTGTCGTGGAGCGAAGACGGCATCGCCTGGCACGGCATCGATGCCTTCGAGCAAGTCGCAGGCTGGAACATTGACGGACTCATGTGGGCCGCCGCGGGATCGGGGGGCTACTTGGTCTTTGGACACGAGGGTGCTGTCTGGTTCTCCGAGGACCTCCAGACATGGTACGAGACGCCTCTTGAGGGCAACGAGTCCACCGGCACATCGGTCTGGGGATGGGTTGGCCCGTACAACGTCTCCGTCGAGGAAGAGATCGTCATCAACATGGGCGGCGATGGGTGGATCGGAACACGCCGCGAAGGCTGACCAGATGCCGTGCATAGGAGCAGACCTCCCCAACCACCACAGAGGACAGAGTTGACACCGCGAGAGGAGACAACGTGAGACACACAGTGCTGCTTCCAATCGCAGCAGCGATGCTGGCAGCGAGCTGCTCTTCTGGAACGACCGATGCAACGACTGCGCCGGACGCGTCGGCGACGACCACCACGCTGCCACCGACCACGACGGTTGCTCCGACCACCACGGTCGAGGCGATCACCACCACCACCACCACCACAACGGCACCGGCGTCCGACTCCGGGGTGATCATCACAAAGGACATCCTCTATCTCGAAATGGATGGAGACGAGTATCGGGTCGACGTGTACGTCCCGGCCGGGGACGGTCCGTGGCCGGTCGTGGTCGCTCCCCACGCAGGCGGGATCTACAAGAACGACCCGGATCTCACAATGGTTGCGAAGGCCGCAGCCGAGGCGGGGATGCTCGTATTCGTCCCGAACTGGGTTGCAGAGTGGCCGTCGCTGGACGATATGGATGCGGAGTTCATCCGAGCGCAGCGACGCGCATTGCCATGTGCGTTGGCGTTCGCCCAACAGGAGGCATCTGGGTACGGCGGAGACTCGGACCGCACCGTCATCTACGGCTTCTCGGGGGGTGCCACCTCTGGAGCGAGTCTTGTGCATGGCCGATATGATGCCGACCTGACGCCGGGATGCCTGGCCCAGACAGCGCCGATGGCACCGGTCGGGGCCGTTCTTGGTGACGCTGAGTATTTCCTCCACGTCGAATGGTGGGACGGGGCGTTCGAAGCCGACCTCGAGGAGATGCAAACGATCGTGGCCGAGGCCGTCGACCCAGCCCTCTGGAAGACCGACCTGCCCGCACGCTTCCGCTTCTGGGCAGCCGCAGACGGCTCCTACCGGCGATCGTTCGACGATCCATGGGATGAGGGAGGCTGGTTCGCACAACGCGATCCCGACGGCACGATCCGAGAAGACCTCGACGCACTCGGTGAACTCGACGACAACGCTATCAGCTACATCGACGAAGGACTCCTCCTCGCCACCCGCGTGCAACAGGCAGGCATCGACGCGACGTTCGACGTCCTCCCAGGAGGCCACTCGCAACTCGGAAGAATCCCCGAAATCGTGGCGTACCTCCTCGACGCGGCTGGCGCCGGCTAGGAATCCACCGTTCACACCCGCCCATGGTCGGGGTGTCCGGCCGGCGGGGAAACTCCTGTGTTGCGCGGGAGCTGGTCCTTGTGCTCTGGCGGGTGGCGATCGTCGGACGAGAATGGAGGTGACCGGGGTGTAGGTTTGGTGATGGAGCATCGACCCCTCATGCCTCGGTTCGGCGCCGAACCCGGGTCTCGGTAGCGAGATTCTTGTGACGGTTCCGGGCCTCTTGAAGCCTTATGGGACAGAAGCCAAGGGAGACGAGTTGGCCCTCGATTCGCTGCTCGGTCAGACGTACACCGCCTTTGTGGAGGGAACGCAGCCTCGTCTACGCCAGGCACTCGTGGCCCGCTTCGGTCCTGATGAGGGGAGTGAGGCGACGGCGGAGGCTCTTGCCTACGGCTGGGAGCACTGGGAGCGGATCGGGACGATGGAGAACCCGGCCGGGTATCTGTACCGCGTCGGCTGTCACAAGGGGATGCGACGTTGGCGACGACCTGTTCTTCCTCCACCTCCGGTGCACGGCGACCCCATTGTCGAACCGGGACTCCCGAAGGCACTTGCCCGTCTCTCTCAACGGCAACGCACGGCCGTGATTCTGGTGCATAGCTTCGACTGGACTCATGAGGAAGTGGCCGACCTGATGGGTGTGTCGGTCTCGACTGTGCGGAATCATCTGCGTCGCGGCATGGAGAAGCTGCGGAGTGCACTGGGAGGTGACGCATGAGCGTCGATTTGGAGCGCCAACTGGCTGCCTACGGCGAGCACCTCGAGATGTTGGCTGTCGCTGCTGCGCCGGACACAGAGATCCCGACTCCAAGCTCGGGGCGCCGCACGTATTGGAAAGGTATTGCCATCGCCATTGCGGCAGGCGTCGTCGTGTTCCTCGTCATCGGATCGATTGCCCTGCTCTCGCCGCTCTCCGAGGAAGAACCCGATACCGTGATCGAGCCTCCGACGCCGTCGACGATTCCAGGTCCGACGATCCCGGTAGCGCCGATCCCCGACGTGCCGACGCCGTCCACGGTCCCGGGCACGACGGTCCCGGTGGCGCCGATTCCCGACCTGTCGGCATCGGGCTTGCTGGCATCCAGCTTCATCAACGAAGTTTGGGATCTGGCCATGGCACCCGATGGAACCGTCTGGGTTGCCACGCGTGGTGGCGTGGTCCAGTGGGACACTGGGGCTTCGGTTCGTGCGGTCTACGGCGAAGAAGATGGCCTGCCAGCAGCCCGAGTCTGGCGGATCGTCGTGGCCACAGATGGAACCGTGTGGGCTGCCGGCGATGGCTGGATTGCGTACTACGACGAAACGTGGCGGCCGATGGAGATCAGGGGGATCAGCATCGACGAGATGGCGGCCGACACCACGGGCGGAGTGTGGGCGGTTGGAGGCGACGGTCTGATCCACTTTGACCGCAGCAGTACGGAGCAGATCAGTATCACCGAGCAGTTCCGTGACTGGAACGACTACGACGCCGTGACCGTCGACGCTGCCGGCCGGGTTTGGATGGTGAGCCGCGGCGGCGACCGCGGCGTTGTCGTCTACGACGGAGACAGTTGGCGGGAGTTCACGATCGCCGACGGAGTCCCCAGCCACATCTTCAGCGGCATCGCGATCGCTCCCGACGGGACGGTCTGGATCTCCACCGAAGCGTTGGATCACGGAGTGCCCGACCCCGGCGAAGACCCGAACGTGCCAGCGGCCGGGGTCGCCTCATTCGACGGACAGACCTGGACGACCTACACCACCGCCGACGGCCTGGCTTCCAATGATGGCAAGATCGTCGTCGGGTCGGATGGCACCGTGTGGGTGGTCCACGGCGACGCCATCTCGCGACTCGATGGGGACACCTGGACGGTTCACGAGGTGGCGAGCTCGCGGCGGTCGGGTGCAGCTGTAGGTCTAGACGGCACGCTGTGGCTGGGTACAGACAACGGCATCGCCCACTTCGACGGCACCAACACGACGCGATACACAGTTCCCGGCGAGATGGCTCCGGCTAACGCGTCTTCATTCTCGCTCGAACCGACAGCTTCGGCCGCCGGCTCGGTCGACGCCGGTCCGTTCGGAGAGATCCGCTGGCAGACCTACACGCCGCCCACCGGCCGTTACCTCTACGACGGTGTCGCCACGCCACACGGCTTCGTGGCGGGCGGTGAGTCTTCGGTGACGAGCCCCGACGGCGTGAACTGGACCACGATCGAGCCGCCGCTCAATGCGCGAAACTTCGCCGTTTCGGGGGACGATCTCTACGCGCTTGGTGCCGGTGCGGTGCGGCTCACCTGGACGGGCACGACGTGGAGAGCCGCGGACGTGCTTCAGATCAACGGATTGGAATCGGGGCGCTTGATCGAACACATGGCGTTCGGCGACGGCGCCACCATCATGACCGACGGGTCCCAGATCTTCTTCTCCCCCGACGGAACCTCATTCAATCCAGCGCTTCAAGGTCCCGATCCTGCGGGTGAGGACAACATCGGACCGGTCTTCTCCACCGAGAGCGGATTCGTGGCGTACACCTGCGGGCACCGCGATATCTGGGGGGAGTGCGGACCGATCATCTGGACCTCGAACGACGGCAACACGTGGGACCTCACCTCGACCGAGTCACCGTTCGGTTCGAACACCTGGGTCCTGGACATTGCCGAGCGTGACGGCCGCTTCGGTGCGATCGTGCGGATGCAGCCCCGCAACGTGTGGGGGGATGAGACGTTGTGGGTGTCGGAGGACGGCCTGACGTGGAACCAAGTCCCCCCGGAGCACATCGACGGATTGATCACTGACGAGACGCCCGTGTCGATCGGGGCCGGCGAGGCCGGGTGGGTGGTCCTTCGGGGCAACAGGTTGATCTACTCAGTCGACGGACTCAACTGGGTCGCTCCCGACGGACCCCCGGAGATTGGATGGGGTTACGGCGCGCCGAGAGCGGTCGTCGGAAAGGGCCGAATCCTGGTGCCCTACTTCGGCGCCATCTGGGTCGGCGAGATCAACCGCTGAATCGGATCGAACAACGAACGGAGACGACATGAAACGCCTGGCAGTTCTCCTGATTGCAGTAGCAACCGTGGCAGCGAGTTGCTCCACTGGAACGGCCGACACAACGAACACGGCGGCCGAAGCCATTGCAGCCGTCGAGGCTAACGAGACGGCGACTATTGAGGCGTTTCTTGCCAAGGATCTCGACGCACTCGCAGACACCTGGACTGAGGACTACATCTTCGTGGACGAGACGTTCGGTGACTACGTCGAGGGCAAGGCCGCCAACAGAGCGTTGAACGCCAACGTGATCAAGTGGGCCGACCCAGACAAGACCCGAGTGCTCGATCGCTTCGTCTCAGAAGATGGGACGTTCGCTGTGAGCACGTGGGAGTGGATCGGCACCAACTACCTAGGCGAACCGTTCGACCTTCCGTTCGCCATGGTCGCCGAGTACCGGGACGGCAAGATCGCCAAACAGACCATCTACTACGCATCGCCGGACGCCCGCAGCCAGCTACTTGGCGGATAGGCGAACCACGGACCACGGAAAATCCACCCGCAGATGCTCGCCCAAGGTGGGCCATACCCGGGCAGAGTCGCGGCCCCCCGATCAGCCGAGTGGCACCGACTTGACGGCCGGCACGGCTAGGAACCGTCCCTCTCTACTCGGGTGTTCGCCGTGGCGAGGAGTTCGGTCCGTTCGTCGGTGTCGAAATCGATGGCCCACACGTCGTCTGAGACGCTGCTGCCGGGCCAGGTGCAGCACCAGTTGTTGATCACGACAACCCGGGCGTTGATCGAGTCGTAGACCATGGCTGCCGACATGGCTCCTCCCTGGCTGCTCGCTGTGCAGTCCCAGTTGAGGGTGGTGGGATCAAGCCTGCAGACGCGCGATCAGTGGAGGGGTAGGCGGTGTCGCCGCTCGTGGCATACCGGAACGGGCCGAATCCTCCCACGACGCCGCCTTCCGGCTCTTCGAGGGGGGTAGCGCTTCCGTTGCGCGGGTTGATCAACGCTCCATCATCCTGGAAGGGCGCACCGTTGAACCCGAGGAACACCAAACGGTCCGTCTCCGCTACGTGGCCGATCAGGAACGGCGGCCCGAGCGTTTGGGTTTGACCCTCGTGGGTGACCTCGCGCGGCTCGGTGATGGTTCCGATCTCGGTCCAGGTGTCGGTATCTACGTCGTAGGCGACCAGCATTCCATCGTCGAACTGGACCAGGACGAGTCCCGAGACCGGGTCGTACCCGGCTCCGGTCCAGGATCCTCTCAGGTCGCGACCGTCGGGAGAGCCTCGACGCGTCCACGTATTCGCCGCGGCGTCGTAGGCGTAAACGTTTCGAGGTCCGAACGCGATCGTACGGTCGGAGTCGATGTCGTAGACGAGTTGACCTTCGCCGAGGTGGGCGGCGTCCGGAACGAATGCCGGTTCCATCGCCCGCCAGATGTTCGTACACACGTCGAACGTCCACGTCTCGCCGGACTCGTCGACGTACACGATCCGGCCAGCACGGGTGTCGAAGACCGCGGCCTGGTTGCTCCATGGGCCCTCGCCGGGACGGGCCTGATCAATCGGCCCGGGTGCGTTCGGATTCGAACCCTCAGGACATGTTGCCGCGGTGGGTGCGGGTCTAGCTTTCGTGGTGGACAGGATCGGACTCCACGCCGCCTCTCCGGACTCGTCGGGTGAGGCGAGCCCGTCGTCCGCTACCGCAGGACTGGTGGTGAAAGGGACCGTTTCCTCGGTTGTGGGAGACGTGTCGGCGGATAGCTCGAGCCGCCAGATCTCCGTGTGGGGATCGCCCACGACCCCGAAACCCATGTTCCTGGCAATGAGGGCATATACGAGGATGTCGTTGTCCTCGACGATCAGGGTGGTGTCGATGACTCCGGCTTCTCCGATTTGGTGGACGGTGTCGGCGAGAGGTCCGAGATCGGTCACCTCGAACCAGGCCTCGGTATCCGGTGTGTACCACAACCCGAGGTTCCCCGCCCTGGGACCTTGGTAGGCCTCATTCCCAGAGGCGGAGACGGTTGCTTCCATGGGCGGTGAGTAGATGACCCAGCCGAGTCCACCCGCCGCTACGGTCGGCAGCCAGTTGTCGTTCGAGGGTCGGAGGGTGATCTCACGCCACGATTCTCCGTCGGTGGTCGCCCACAGACTTCTCGCGCCTCGCATGACATCTTCGTCAGCGACCGGGTTTCGCCTCACCTCAACCGCTGCCCCGCCAGTTGGGCGGTCGGCTGGAGCGGCGGGTCTCTGATCACCGGCCTCGGCAGGTACCCAGGTCACGCCGTCCGCTGATGTCCAGAGGTCGCCTAGGCCCAGAATCGTCCCCTCGACAACACCCTCCGCGAGATCCTTGCGCATGGCGAAGTACGTGCCGTCGACCAGAACCGGTTCGGCCAACCAGCCTTCGATAGTGCCCTCGAGCGACCACGCCGCGTCGACGGTCGTTGCCACGGCCACCGGGTCGCCTTCGATCGGTGCGACGGTTGTCGTTGGTGCCGGCTGGATCACCGATTCGCCACCGTCGGGCACGAGAAGGAACACCGACACAGCGGCGACCACTAGAACGGCCGCGGCTGTTCCTGCGGCGATCAGTGGGCCGCGCCACGCCGGTGACCGACTGGCGACCGGCTCGCTGGTGCGGGGCGTGCCGGCAAGGTCCGCGACCGGTGGCGGGACGAGATCGGTCAGCGCTTCTTTCACTCCCTCAGCCGCGTCGGTGAGTCGTCGTTCAAGCATCAGCGTCCTCCTCCCCAAGTCGCAGGGCAAGAGCCTTCTTGCCGCGCTTCAGATGCGTCCGGGCCGTCTCGTAGGTGCACCCGATCACCTGACTCGCCTCCGGCACTGTCATCCCATCGAAGTAGACAAGCGCAACGACCTGACCCTGACGCTTTGGAAGAGCCCGCACCGCAGCCCACACCTCCGCCGAATCGGCGTCGATAGTCAGATCCGGTGAGGCACTCGGTGTGCCCATTCGTGCGAGCGCCCGCCGCTCAACTCCACGGCGACGCAGACGGGACACCGACCGGTTCACCACCACCCGACGGACCCACGCACCCGGCCGATCCATGGCCCCCACGCTCTCCCACTTGCGACACGCCGCCGCGAAACCCTCCTGTGCCAACTCCTCGGCAACCCACCGATCACCCGTCAAGACGAACCCGAGACCCACCACATCCCGCCATTGGCCGCGATAGAACTCCGTGAACGAATCCGAAACCACGCCCTGAGAATCCGGCCGATACTGTCGCATCACATCCATAGTCCCGATCCCTATGAACGTAACTCGCTCAACCACCCCCAAAAGGGGGACAAAGACCTTTGCATCGATCGAAGACCCCAGCGCAATCCCGGCGGCGCGTTGATGCTATTCGCCGTGGCCCTGCATCTTCGCCCTGGTTGTGCGGTGCTGAGCCAATCGATTCGCTCTCTGTGCGGGCTCGCCATAGGATCATTTCATGGAGAAACGCACCCTTGGCTCTTCTGATCTTGTCGTAGACGTCCTTGGTCTCGGAACGATGACGTTTGGCCAGGAGGCAGACGAGCCGACGTCTCGCCGCATCCTCGATCGCTATGTCGAAGCGGGCGGCGCATTCATCGATACCGCCGACGTGTACAGCCGGGGGGTGTCCGAGGAGTACATCGGGCGGTGGCTGTCCGATCGCGGCGTGCGTGATGACATGGTGGTTGCGACGAAGGCGCGGTTCGCGATGAGCGACGATCCCGCCGATCGCGGCGCGGGTCGGGTCTACTTGCAGAGAGCGTTGGATGCTTCGCTGCGGCGCCTCGGCGTCGACCACGTCGACTTGTATCAGATTCACGCGTGGGATCCGTCGACCCCAATCGAAGAGACCGTGGAGACACTCAACAACTTCGTCGAAGCGGGAAAGGTCCGATTCGTCGGTGTCTCAAACTTTCTCGGCTGGCAACTCGAGAGGGCAGCGCAGGCGTGCGAGACGAACGGATGGGCCCCGGTTGTCTCGCTGCAGCCGCAGTACAACCTGCTGGCGCGCGACCTTGAGCTCGAATTGATGCCGCTGTGTATCGACCGCGGGATCGGATTGCTGCCCTGGTCGCCTCTTGGCGGAGGCTGGCTGACCGGCAAGTACCAACGGGACGCGATTCCAGTCGGAATGTCACGTCTCGGTGACAACCCAAACAGAGGTCTCGAGGCCTACGACGTCCGCAATACGGAACGGACCTGGCGCATCGTCGATGCGGTGCGCATGATTGCTGAACGCCGGGAAGTCATGATGAGCGAGGTTGCGATCAACTGGCTCCGTTCCCGCCCCATGGTCAGCTCCTTGCTTCTTGGGGTCCGGACAGTCGCTCAGCTCGAGGAGAACCTCGGCGCGATCGACTGGGACCTCGACGATGAGGATCTCACCTTGCTGAACGAGGTCAGCGCTCCGGGGATTCCCGCCTATCCACAGGGATTCCTGGAGAACGAAGCAGGCATGGACGTTTGGGAGAGTCTTCAGACCCGCGTCATGAAGGCGTACTAGCCGGGTCAGGGGCACTGGACACCAAACCCAGGCTTCCCCGGTGTGCGACGTGATGTTCAGGCTTCGATTGTGAACTGCTCTGTTGGCATGGTTCGTCGCGGTGACCGCCTGATCACAAGATGGGGGATGAGCGGCCCAATATGGGGGGCCTATTCCGAAGCGAACCGCCCGCTCTGGAGAGACGATGAGGCCCGAACATGGGAGGCCTCAACATGGAGTGGATCACCGCGAACCTGGCCGACATGATGAGCACCTACTGGTGGATCATCGTCGGCACCGTGATCGGCACCGCAGCGATCATGTCGGGATTCATAGCGCCGATCGCGGAGCGACTCGAAGACGCACACAGTGCGTTGGTGTTCCATGCCACCCACCGATACCGGGTGAGGGCAGCCAGTGAAGGGTTTCGACAAGGCGCCCGTTCACCGAAGCACGGCTCGATGGGCGGGGAGGTCGTCGCTATCGTCCCCAATATCAAGAAGACAACCCTCGCCCAAATCTTTGGAATGACCCGCAAGATCGACTTCCTTCTCATCGTCGAGCGGACGTAGGTTTCACGCGCTCCATCGGCGGACACCGGCGACTCGTGCCGTTGAAGAACCCTGTCGATCTGCTGTGGTGCCCATCTGTTGAGATACGAAGAGTCACCCGCGCCCCGTCGTCGTCGGTCGGTGTTATGGGGGTGTTCCGCTGGTGGTGTAGGTGTGGCCGAGGCGGCTGGTCCATTGGTGGGTGCCGTCGGGGAGGGGTGTGTAGGTCCATCCGTGTTGGTGGCGGATGCAGTGGTCGTGGCGGCAGAGTGGTCCGAGGTTGGCTTCGGTGGTCGGGCCGCCGTCTGCCCAGGTGGTGCGGTGGTCGAGGTCGCTTCCGATGGCGGGCATGCGGCAGCCGGGGAAGACACACGTCGGGTTGCGGGCCTCGACTGCGCGTCGTTGCGCAGCGGTGGGGCGGCGTCTGGTGGTTCCGGTGGCGACGGGTTGGCCGGTTTCCGGGTTGGTGATGGTGTAGCGCCACTCAGCGTCTGCTTCGTCCTTGGCGACGCGTCGGGCGATGTCGGCGATGACGGGGCCGTAGCCGGCGAGGTCGCCGGGGTGGTCGTTCAGCTCTGCGAGGGTGTCGATATCGATGCGGAGGTCGACAACGCCACGGTCGGTCTTCCCGTGGTTGGTGCCGCACAGGAGGTCGAGGTAGACGTCGGCCCGGAGTTGGTCCATGGTGCGGTCTTCGTCTTTGTGGCGGAGTGATCGTGCGATGCGGTTGATGCGTTGTGCTGCCGCTGTGGCGCGGTCGGGTGGGAGATCCATGCCGAGGTAGTTCACTGTCCCCGAGTCATTCGGTTCAATGACGACGCGTCGTTCTTGGACGGTGTCTTCATATCTCTGTGCGGCGTCGTCGGCCTCGGCTTCGATACAGAGCCTGCGGAGCCGTGCCCGGAGTTGCCCGGTCGTGTAGCGGACGGCGTCATCGGCGATCTGTTCGACGATTCGTCTCGCTACGTCGTCGTCGAGGTGGGCGGTGCCGTCCAACAAGACCCGTGCTCTGCGCAGGTCCAACACACCCGAGGCGAGCATGTCGTGGATCTGGGGGAGCCTTGTGTGGAGTTCTAGGGCGATGCCGATCTCGTTGTCGGCACTACGGCGAGTCAGATGCAACGCGGCACGGACTTCGGCAGCAGCGGCTTCAGCGGCGTCGGATCGTTTCGTGTCGTCGTCGTCCAGGATGTCGACGACGGCGGCCATATCGGCGTAGAGGGATGCGGTGTAGTGCGACACCAGTCGCTGGTGGGCACGCAACACGACGATGCGGGCATAGCCCGAGATGCGGGTGACGTCGATGCCTGACAGGAACGCGGCGAGGATCGGTCCGGGTTCCATCTCGTCGAGGCCCGATGGGATCCCCTCGTCGTAGTCGCACTTCGCGTCGTACAAATCCAACATACCGACAACGTATCAGCCCCCTATGACACAAAACCCGACCCAGCGGCAACAAACCCAAAGAAATCCTGAGAAACCTCAGAAACCCATACCCAACAACGATCGCGGTAGACCGAACACCTCATCAACCAGCGGCTCCGCGGTGGATTGTCCCGAAACGACTCCGGTTGCCATTGCCGAGCGTGTTCACGAACACCACGTGTGCCGCTATTGGCGGGTCACCTCCAGCGGGCGTACATGTACGAGTCGGAGGGTTCATTCGACATGTTTGGGTTCTGGGCCCAGCGGTGAAGGGTGCCTTCCCGGATCATGCCCGCCTTCTCGAGGACTCGCTGTGATGCGATGTTGGCGGTAGCAACGTATGCCCACACCCGGTAGCCCGTTTCCTGGGCGAGTGCCCAATCAGTGACCGCCGTCACGGCTTCGGTCATATACCCCTTCCCCCACGCGCACCTGCGTAGAACGTATCCCAACTCGACCCCGTGGACCGTCGGTCGTGCCTCGACGGTGCCCAAGAGTTCATCATGATCGTGGAGGGTGATCGCCCATGGGAATGCTGAACCATCCAGCCATACCTGTTGACAGCGCTCCAGGAACTCAACAACGAAAGAGATGTCGGTTGCGGGAGGAAACGTGAGGAAGCGGGTCACTTCCATATCGGAGGCATAGTCGAGCATCGCAGCGGCATCGTCGAGTCGTGGGCGGCGGAGGTGAAGCCGCGAAGTCCCTAGCTCGTATGGAGCCATCATCACACGAGGCTACCTGCCCACGTCATCCACTCGCAACGAACACCACGAACGACTGACCAGTCTTCGCCGCCCACAACCGCCGCCGACATGGGCGGGTTGGGGGGGTCATGATGGTTGCGTTCAGACCGTCATCCGGAACCCTGGGTCGACGAACACTCGGCATGACCGCACTTGCAGGCCTCGTTGAGGTCTCCGAGTCCCATCCGGCAGGCCGGTCCACAGTGGCCGTCGATGGCTTCAACTGTGCAGGTGCAGGGCGGGTACGCACACTTCATGAATGCTCACTCCTTCCGGTCGCGACTCTACCGATCCCAGCAGCGAGGAGTATGCCGGGTGAGGAGAGGCATTTCCACCAAAGCGAGCCGACATTGCCAGACACGTGGGCGCATGGGGATACTCACTGGGAAGCCCTCTTGCGGCATCCTCCGTGCCTACAGCCCTGTGCCGGGCGCAGATCTCACCGTCACCATCACCAAACAATGAGGGCCGCCCCCCGCCAAGAACCGGCTGGGTGGGGCCGGACGGGTAGCCCATAGGTGCCGAAATGGGCGGAGCGCCTACTCCTTCGTGACGGTTCCCGTGCCTTGGAAGGCTGTGCCGGATTCTTCGGCGTTCCCTTCCCCGCTTGTGGTGTCATAGCCGGAACCACCGGTGATCGTCCAGGTTGAGGCGATGATTGTTGCTCCATCCGATCTCGAGGGGTCAACCTCGTTGATGAACCTGAGCGTGAACTCCCCAGATCCGTCGTCGCACGTCATCGAATCGACGGACACACTCACAAATGGTTCCCCAGCCCCGAACAGTGACCCAAGGTCGTCCCGCGTCCGTGCAACTCCGTCTTCGTCCTCGAAGCCTTGAAGAACACCGGTCGCAGCCGGGCACAAGAGACCATCGTCGATCGCTTCCCCTGTGGCGGTCCACACCGAGTCCTCGGTCGACGGACTGAACACGGACTCGAAAGCGATGTCGCCGGCGTCAGAGCCGGATGAGCACCCCGTTGCGAGGACAAACAGACTCAGCAAGGCCAACGATCGGCGGGCAAGAACAGACATAGACGGCGCTCCTCCACTCGTGGAAGACGCACCGAACGACGGTCCCGAAAGAACGCTGCGGCCTCCGAATTCCGATCCAAACGTACACGACAACCACGCCCAAAGGTGGCGACATAGAGCCGCCGTGTCGCGGTCGATGTTGTTCTCCACGTATTGTCAGGCTGAGGCAGGACGCTCACAACTCCGAGATCGCGCCGCCACGAGCCCTACCGGAAGCTCTTCCCCGACTCAGCGTGGGTACGGAGGATCTCGGCTGGTTCGAAGCGAACACCGTGGCGTTCCGCAAGGCCATCGAGGGTCGCGACGACTTCCGCCGCACCGACCTGGTCGATCCACCAGAACGGGCCACCTCGGAACAACGGAAACCCGAGCCCCATGACGGCGCCCATGTCGCCGTCGAGGGCCGACTGGAGCACACCTTCCTCGAGGCAGCGTGCCGCCTCGTTGACCATCGCGAGAGAGATCCGTTCCTGGATCTCCGCCTCGGGGATCACCCGGCGCGGGCCGATACCGAGCGCCTGGTAGACGGTCTCGTCGACACCACCTCGTTTTCCCTTGTCGTCGTACTGGTAGAAGCCGCGGCCGTTCTTGCGCCCCATTCGCTCATCATCGATGAGGTTGCCGGCCATGGTCGGTCCGGCCATTCGTTCACCGAACGCATCGAGCATGATCTGAGCGATATGTGCGCCCACGTCGATGCCGACTTCGTCGCTCAGGAGGACGGGACCCACGGGGAATCCCCAGGCGGTCATGGCGTCATCGATGGCCTCGATCGATGCGCCATCTTCGAGGAGATGGAACGCCTCGTTCAAGTACGGCACGAGGATCCTTGTGGTGTAGAAGCCCGGGCCGTCCTTCACGACGATCACCGTCTTGCCCTGGCGCTTCCCGACTTCTACGGCCGTGACCGTTGCCCAATCAGCCGTGTCCTCCGTGACGATTACCTCGAGCAGCACCATCCGCTCAACGGGTGAGAAGTAGTGCATGCCGAGCACGGCATCGGGCCGCGCTGCGTTTGCTGCGATCTCGCTGATCGGCAGCGATGACGTGTTCGAGGCGAACACGGTTCCTTCCGGAGTGATCGCTTCAACTTCGGCGAGGAGCGCCTGCTTCAGTTCCAGGCTCTCAAATACGGCTTCGATCACAAGATCGGCGTTCTGAAAGCCGCTCCAGTCGGTTGTTCCCGTGATCTTGTTCATCGCACGCTCGGCTTCGAACGGGCGGAGGCGGCGACGTTTCACTTCGCGTGCGACGTTTTTCGACACGTGCGCCAACGCACGCTGAACACCGGCGTCGTCGACCTCCTTGACGCGCACCGTCTTCCCGGCCTTGAGAACGGACACCGAAGCAATGCCGGCCCCCATCAACCCACCACCGAGGATTCCGATCTTCGCGACCTCGTTCGGTTCGGCGTGGCCGGCGATGCCGGTCGCGTACTTCATCATCTGCGAAGCGAAGAAGATCCCGCGCAGCGCTTTCGACTCGGGAGAGGTGACCAGTTCGCCGAAGAAGACCGCCTCGGCTTCGTAGCCGGCCTCTGGGCCCTCATCGATCCCGATCTTGACGGCCTCCAGCGCCCGCTTCGGAGCCGGGTACAGGCCCTTCGTCTTGGCCAGCATGGCCTCCTCGGCTCTCCGGAACAACATGCGCCGGCCGACCGGATTCTGTTCGAGGGCGAGTTCCTGCAGGTGGGTGGGAGCAAGGAATCCCTTGACGGAGGATCCGCCGGACTCACCCAGATGGCCGAGCGCCTCTGCAGCCCGTAGTCTGGCGATGTCGTAGAGGGACTCGACCGGAACGATCTCGTCGACCAACCCAATCCTGTGAGCCTTGTAGGGCCGCACCGATCGACCGGTGAGGATCATGTCGAGAGCGGCAGCGATACCGATGAGACGTGGAAGGCGCTGTGTCCCACCGCCCGCGGGGAGCACTCCGAGTTGGACTTCGGGCTGCCCGAGCTGCGTCTTCTTGCCATCCGCCGCGATCCGCATCGAACCGGTGAGGGCGAACTCCAGCCCTCCACCAAGACAAGCACCGTCGATGGCCATCACCACTGGCTTCGCATGAACGGTGTGAAGTGCCTCGATGCGTGCGAAGAGCGCATGCAGCTCCCGGATCGCCTCGGCCGCCTCGACCGGATCCGTGAGCGTCTCGAAGAACCGGATGTCCGCTCCTGCGAGGAAGTTCCCCTTCTTGGCGGAACCGAATACCGCCGCCTTGATCGATGGGTCGGTCTCGATGCGATCGATGACGGCAATGAAGTCGTCGAAGATCGCGGGACCGAGCGTGTTCACCGGTTCTCCTGCGCGGTCAAGCAGCACGACGGCGATGCCGTCTTCGACGTCGAACGCGAAGTGTGTGAGTTCCATGATGTCCTCCCTAGCGCTCGAGCACAACGGCTGCGCCAAGCCCGCCTGCCGCACATTGTGTGACGAGAGCTCTGCCCCCGTTTCGTCTGGCCAGTTCGTTGGCCATCGTGGTGATCTGTCGTGCGCCGGTCGCCCCGAAAGGGTGGCCGAGGCTGAGCGATCCTCCGTACACGTTGAACTTGTCGTCGGGGATCTCACCAATTGCGTCATCGCGGCCGAGCCAGCGTTGCGCCCACTCGGCAGATGCAAACGCCTGGGTGTTCGACAGGATCTGCGCAGCAAACGCCTCATGCATGTCGATGACGTCGATGTCGTTGAGTGTCAGCCCGGCCTTGTCGAGGGCGATCGGCGTAGCGAACGACGGGCCCATGAGCAGCTGCCAGTTCGGGTCGAGTGCCGTGAACGCCCACGAGCGGATGAAGGCTCGGGGCACGAAGCCGAGCCGTTCGGCCGTCTTCTCCTCCATGAGGATGACGGCAGAGGCACCGTCGGTCAGCGGAGACGAATTGCCGGCGGTGATCGTTCCGTACTTGCGATCGAAGACCGGCTTGAGCGTCGCGAGCTTCTCGAGGTCCGAGTCTGGGCGGGGGATGTTGTCCCTCGATACGGTGGTTCGATAGTCGGGGCCGACCGGGAATGCCATCACTTCATCATCGAAGATGCCCTTGTCCCAGGCCTCGACGGCCTTCTGATGCGAGCGCAGTGCGTACTCATCTTGAGCCTCGCGGCTGATGCCGTTCTCCTTCGCCATGATCTCTGCGGACCCGCCCATCGTGAGAGCCGTGGAACGTTCGGCGATCGCGGGTGGATTTGGCGCTAGGTCCTTCGGGCGGAGTGCCGAGAACGCCTTGACTTTGCTGCCGATGTCCTTTGCCGCGCTCGCGTCCATGAGGATGTCGACGAACCGATCCGAATAGAGGATCGGCGGTTTCGACATGGATTCGGCACCGCCGGCCACCACGATGTCGGCGTCCCCGAGCAGAATCGACTGAGCGCCCGAGACGACCGCCTGGGTCGAGGTGGCACAGGCCCTGCTCACCGAGAACGCATCGACACTGTCCGGCATGTCACCGGCAAGAACGATCTCTCGAGCGATGTTTGGGGCTCCAACGTCCGGAATGACGGCTCCGAAGACAACCTGATCGATCTGGCCTCCTGCCACGCCTGATCGTTGAAGGAGTTCTCCTACGACACCCGAGGCAAGGTCGAGAGCGGACAGGTCCCTGAAGTCTGTTCCAGACTTCACAAACGGTGTGCGGAGGCCGTTGACGATTGCGACCCTTCGGCCATACACAACGCCGGGGTGGTTCGCGGTCATCGGAGGACTCCTTTGCGTTGGTTGATTTCACATTCTCGCGCACCGATCGCGCCTGGGGAGCGAGACTCGCGTCGGGAACGATGAGGGCCGCCCCGTTTCGGGGGCGGCCCTCATGCTGAGACGATTGTGGCGAGGGACTAGAAGTCCATCGCATCCTCTCGGAGCCCGAACGCCGGGTGACGGAGCTTCGACAGGGCGAGCTTCTCGATCGATCGGACCCGGGTGGGGCCGAGGCCGAGGTTGCCGCCGATCTCCTCGTGTGTGCGGGGGAGTCCGTCTTCGAACCCGACCCGCATCGAGAGGATGTAGGCCTCGCGCTCGGGAAGGCGGTTGATCGCGTCCCTCAGGGCTTCGATCGCACTCGCCCTCTCGGTCTCGCGAACCGGGTCCTCTTCGTCGTGGTGGGAGACGAAGTCTCCGAGCACCGCACCATCTTCACCAACCGGTGCCTCGAGCGACACCGAGTCGTTGACAAGCTGTGCCTCCACGACGGCATCGAAGGTCAAACCGGACTCTTCGGAGAGCTCCTCAGGAGTCGGCTCACGCCCAAGCTCGGAGAGCAGACGGTTCCTGGTGCTGTTGAGCGTCACCAGCGTGTCGTGCAGTGAGTTGGGGAGACGAACGGTGCGTGACTTCTCGGCCACGGCACGCTGCATGGACTGGCGGATCCACCACGTCGCATAGGTTGAGAACTTGAAACCCTTGCGCCAGTCGAACTTCTCGACCGCACGAATGAGGCCGAGGTTTCCCTCTTGGATGAGGTCGATGAACTCAATGCCGTACTGGCTGCGGTAACGCTTCGCCTGGCTCACGACCAAACGGAGGTTCGCCTGGGTGAAGCGCTCACGGGCCTCACGCCCCTTGCGGGCGGCACGCTGCAGGCGCACCTTCTCGGCGCCTCGCACCGAGACTGCGGCGAGTTGCTCCTCAGCCGCCGTTCCGGCCTCAATCGCCTGAGCGAGTTCAACTTCCTCGTCTGCGGTGAGCAGCTCGTGATATGAGATTTCTTGGAGGTAGCGAGTCAGGCTGTCGCCCATTTCGAGCGGTTGACCCACCCATCGCATCTTTTCTGCCGTCTTCATGTTTGTGAAATCCTTCACCTGTAGGTTCGCGTCTCAGCGCTGTCCGTCTTGGAGATTCGGCCCAATCGGTTCCAGCGTCCCCATTTAGACGCTCAACTTCGGAAAATGGTTCCCGGTCGGTAGGCCTTCGTACACGGAACAACGCTCTCAACAACGGAGGGGTTCCACGAGCCGACCAGCTCGTTCGAAGCGCCAATATCCCACACTTTGCCCACAACATCAAGCGTTCATCGCGATTTTCGCCCCGATCACCGATCGTACACTCGCGGCATGTCCGAGTTTCACGCCCTCGCCGATCTGATCGAAGTGACCGAGAAACTCATCCCGTTCAATCGTATCCTCGGCGTTCGGGACTGCCGGATCGACGACGACGGCGTGGCCAGGATCCGGGTTGACCACCGCGAAGACCTGGTCGGCAACTTCGCTCGTGGGTTCCTCCATGGCGGTGTTGTGGCGGCGACACTCGACGTGGCCGGCGGAATCGCGGCGATGATGGCGGTAGTCGGACGTACGTCGCTCACCACCAGGGAAGAAGCCGGTCGCATCTTCTCGAACATCAGCACCATCAACATGCGCATCGACTATCTCCGGCCGGGTGTCGGTGAATGGTTCGATGCTTCGGCTTCAGTGCTGCGCAGCGGTTCCCGCGTGGTTGTCACACGGATGGAGTTCCACAACGACGAGGGCACGCTGGTCGCCGTGGGCACCGGCACCTACATCGTCGGCTGAGACGCCGCGTTGACGCTGTCACTGCCCGAGGACGATCCGGCCCGATCGGATGATCACCACCGGGTCGAGCAGAGTCTCGAGGTTCTCCGTCGGGTCATCTCGAACGAACACCACGTCGGCGGTTGCTCCGGGTGCGAAGTCGTGTGCAACGCCGAGGTAGTCGTACGCGGCTCGTGTGACGGCATGGAGCGCAGCGGCCTTTGAGAGCCCGAGCTCTTGGAGACGGATCGCCTCGAGGGCGACCTTGCCGTGCGGGACCGCGAGGTCGGTGCCGGCGAGCACGGTCGTGCCGAGGCGTTCGGCCTCCGGCAGAACTTCTCGTACGTTCTCGACACCCTGCGCCAGCAGCTTCCCGCCCGAGCTTTCCGCCCCGAGGAAGCCGATGATGGACTCGGCTCCCAGGATCGTCGGGACCCACGCGGCGTTGCGAGCCGCGAGTTCAGGGAGGTCGTCCGCAGAAAGGAACAGGCCGTGCTCGATCGAGTCGACACCTGAATCAACGGCCGGTCGGATGCCTTCGGGTGCCATCGTGTGGACGGCGACCCTTCTCCCTGCAGCGTGTGCAACTTCGACGGCAGAGCGCAACGCCGCCTCACCGTAGTTGGCCCGTGGCCCGACGCCCTTGCGTGGCCAGTCGCCGATGATCTTCACCCACGACGCGGGACGAGCGGCCGATGCCCGGATGGCTTCTGCGAGACCGGACTCATCAACCTCACACCCGTAGTCCGGGTAGTAGCCGCCCGGCGGGGCGATCATGCGTCCGGCCATCTGCATCGCCGGACGTGTGGCAGGGGGAGCGTCGAGGATCTCGAGCGAGACATCGCTCGACGACCCCTTGTCCGCAATCAGGAGCACACCACCTTCCACCTGCATCCAGGCGTTCTTGATGCAGTTCGATCGGATGTCATCGTCGGTGAGCGATCCCCCCTGGCCGATGCTGTCCATGCCGACGTGCGCGTGGCAGTCGGCGAGGCCGGGGAGCGCATAGAGGTGCGCTGTCGAGACCTCCTCGTCGATCGAACCATCATCGGGATTCGCGAAGACGTCGCCCTCGACGACGAGTGGGGCTGGGTGCCCGCCGGGCTCCCTGATGGTGATCAGCGTCCGCATGGGAGACAGCGTATCGGCCGGATCAACCGTCCGAAGACCTCACGTGATCGCGTGGGCTGTGGCCACGTTGCCGTACCAGTACAGGCTGTCCTTCGGGATACGCTCGCCGGTCTCGTGGTCGACCCAGATGAGGCCGAACCGCTGGCTGTATCCAAGCGTCCACTCGAAGTTGTCCAGGATCGACCAGACGAAGTAGCCGGTCACGGGGACACCCTGGTCGATCGCGTCGGCAACAGCGTTGAGGTGTGACCACAGGAAGTCGATGCGCCTCCGGTCGTGGATACGACCATCCGGACCCGGACCATCCGAGTAGGAGGCCCCGTTTTCGGTCACGCGTATGTCGGTGGCGCCGTAGTCATCGCGGATTCGCTTGAGGAACGTGGTGAGAGCGGACGGGACGATCTCCCAGCCCATCTCGGTGAAGCCGTCGGGTGGGTCGGGGCCCGGCTTGAGCCAGGTGATCTCCTCTTCTTCGTGGCCGGCCGCAACCGCGAGCGCGGTGTAGTAGTTGACTCCGATGAAGTCGAGGGGCACCGCGATCTCGCCGAGGTCGCCGGGATGGATGAACGGAGGCTCATCTGGGTCGTACGCACCCCGTTCCCGAAACGCGTCAACCATGTCCTGCGGATACCCCTTGCCGAAGACCGGATCGAAGAACCAGCGATTCCGGAAACCGTCGAAGTGGCGGTTCGCTGCCACGTCTGCGGGATCGGAGCTTGCGGGCGTCGACGGTCGGCAATCCAGGATGATGCCGACTTTGCTGTGCGGAACGTTGGCACGGATGACGGGTACCGACCGGCCATGGGCGAGGAGCAGGTGATGGGCGACGGTGAGTGTCTCCCTCAGGTCAGTGTGGCCCGGGGCGAACTCACCGAAGTAGTGGCCGAGGAACGAGGCAACCCATGGCTCATTGTGGGTAGCCCACTGTGTGACCCGATCGCCGAGTGCGCCGCTCACCACGTCGGCATATCGGACGAACGCGTCGACGGTCTCCCGATTGGCCCAACCGCCGATCTCCTGGAGGGCTTGTGGCAGTTCCCAGTGGTAGAGGGTGATGTACGGTGTGATGCCGTGCTCGAGGAGTTCGTCGACGAGGCGGTCGTAGAAGGCAACACCCCGTGGTTCAATCGGCCCGGTCCCGTCCGGGATAATCCTGGTCCACGCCGTGGTCAGGTTGTATGCCGGGATCCCCGCGTCGGCCATGAGCGCAACGTCCTCGGGATACCGGTGGTAGTGGTCACACGCGACACCGCCGGTTTCCCCGTTGAGAATGCGCCCGGGTTCTCGTACGAATCGGTCCCAGGTCGACTCACCTTTGCCATCCTCATTCCAGGCCCCTTCGATTTGGTACGCCGAAGCCGTGACCCCGAACACGAAATCGTTCGGAAACGTCGTCATGTGCCCAATCCTGGAGTCACGACGCCAGGCCGCCGAGGGCAGCGACAACCCGGTCGACTTCTTCGAAGGTGTTGTAGTGCACGAAGCCGATTCGAACGAGTCCCCCTTGGTTGGCGACACCGAGGCGACGCATCACCTCTACGGCGTAGTAGTCACCGGACCACACGAAGATGCCGAGATCTCCGAGGGTCGCTGCCACCTCATCCGGGTGTATGCCGCTGACGGAGACGGCGAACGTCGGTGTGCGACCGTCGGGGGTGTTGCGCCCGTAGAGGCGGACTCGGGGAAGGCCGGTGATCCCGTCGAGGAATCGCTCGGCGACGGCGCGTTCGTACGATCCGATGGTCTCCATCGCCGATCCGATCCGCTGCCGTCTCGAATCTCCCTCGCCGAGCGATGCGATGTAGTCGACGGCCGCGGTGACGCCAGCCAGGCTCTCGAAGCTCTGTGTCCCGGTCTCCCATTTGCCGGGTGGGTCGTCCGGAGCCGGTCGGATCTTGTACGCAGCCACGTCAGTGAGTACTCCCTTGCGCCCGTAGAGACATCCGGTGTGCGGCCCGAAGAACTTGTACGACGAAGCTGCGAGGAAGTCGGTTCCAAGGGCAGCAACATCGAGGAGGCCGTGCGGGGAGTAGTGCACCGCATCGACATAGGTCAGAGCGCCGACAAGGTGAGCCGCGCCGATCAACGAGCGCACATCGGTGACGGTCCCAACCGCATTGGAAGCTTGGGTTACGGCGACGAGGCGGGTGCGACGGTCGATGACGTCTGAGATCTGCTCGATCTGGAGCCTGCAGCCGTCGTCCGGATCGAAGTCGATCCATCTGACTTCGACACCTGCGTCGCGGGCTGCGATGACCCACGGCCACACGTTGGCGTCGTGATCCAGCCGAGTGACGACGATGTTGTCGCCGATCATCCACGTTGCTCCAAGGGCGCGACTGACGGATAGCGTGAGCGAGGTCATGTTCTGTCCGAACGCGATCTCGTCCGGCGATGCTCCGAACAGGTCGGCGACCGCCCGCCGGGCCGACGCGGCAACCGTGTCGGTCTCGCGCGAGGTGACGAACGGCCCACCGTGGTTGCTTCCTCCCGCACGCATGAAGTCCGCCATCGCGTCGATGACGGACTTCGGAACCTGCGTCCCGCCCGGACCATCGAGATAGGCAGCAACCTGCCCATCGACGACCCGAGAGAGCGCCGGGAATTGACTGCGAACAGCTTCAACATCGAGCGCCACGGTTGCCTCCAAGTGTGGAGACCGACGCTACTCGGCTACTCGGTCACTCCGCTACTCATCCGCTGGTCGTTCGCGCCGAATCGCGGGGAGATTCCTCTTCTTGACGACACCCATCCTGATGACCGTCCGGCGCTCGGGGTCGCTGGCGAAACGGGCATCGGACTCCTCCAGCAATCGCCGTAGGCGTTCGACTTGGCTGCGATGACGCTCAATCTCGTGCTCGAGGAAGAGGATCCTGCGGACACCTTCGAGGTTCACGCCGGCGCCTGTGAGCTCTTGAATCAGCGACAGGCGCTCGATGTCCGCCTCGGAGTAGCGACGTGTACCGCCGGGTGTCCGATACGGCTCGATCAGGCCGCGCCGTTCGTAGATCCGCAGGGTCTGCGGGTGCATACCCGACATCTCCGCGGCGACAGAGATCACGTAGCGGGCTTCTTCACGGTTGCTCATGTCACCCCCAAGTGCGCGCGCGGGTTGTCCGGGGCCCGCTCGTCTCGGAAGGCCTCAAGGAGGTGGCGCTCCTCTTCGGTCAGCTCACTTGGCACCGTCACTCTGAGGGTTGCCAGAAGATCTCCCGTGCCGTTCGACGTCTCGACACCTTTGCCGGACACCTTCATGACGGTACCGCCCTGCGTGCCGCGGGGCACCCGGATCTTGGTAAGGCCGTCGAGCGTCGGTACCTGGATGACCGCGCCGAGCGCGGCCTCGGAGAACGTGACCGGTACGTCGATCTTGAGATCTCGTTTCCCGGACCGTTCGAACACCGGATGGTCTGCCACGTGCACACGAACGAAAAGATCACCCGGAGGGCCGCCGTTCGATCCCGGTTCACCCTTCCCAGCGAGGCGAACTTTGGTGCCGTCTGAGATTCCCTGAGGAACCTTTACCTTCACCCTGCGCCCATCGACGTTGATCGTCTTGGTTGTGCTCGCGAGAGCTTCGTGGAACGTCAGCGAGAGGTCCGCTTGGAGGTTGCGACCGGCGGCCGGCCGCGGCTGGTATTGCCGTTGACCCTGACCGAAGAGGTCGCCGAGGCCTCCCAGGAGGTCCTGGAAGCCTCCACCATCGGCCGCAGCTTGACCGCCGAAGAGATCCTCGACGCGGACATACTGCTGGTGGCCGCCGGGGTCCCCGACGAAGTAGCCCATCTCGCGTGCGTGGTCGTACTCCTTGCGCTGATCGGTGTCCGAAAGCGTGTCGTATGCCTCGTTGATCTCCTTGAACCGGGCCTCGGCGACGGCGTCGGAGTTGTTGTCCGGGTGGAACTCGCGAGCGAGCTTGCGGAAGGCCTTCTTGATCTCCTTGCTCGACGCGGTCTTCGAGACACCGAGCGTCGCGTAGTAGTCCTTCTCAAGCCATTCCTTACGCATGTTTCACCGTCACCAATGAAGGCCGGATCACCCGACCGCGCATGAGGTAGCCCCGTCGCAGCTCAGTGTCGACGAACAGGTCGCCCTCACCGTCGCCGGGTCCGGACACCGCCTCGTGTACCTTCGGATCGAATGGTTGGCCGATCGCCGGGATCGGCTGGAACCCTTCGCGTGCGAGGGTCTCGAGGAGCTGTGCACGCGTTGACAGCATGCCTTCGCGTGTCTTCTCCTCCGACGCGGTCTGCGGCTCGAACACGGTGGCCGCGTCGAACGCATCAAGCGTCGGCAGAAGGCTCTCGATGACCCGTTGTGATGCTCGCTCGACATTCTCCGCCTGGTCCCGCTCGACGCGGCGGCGGTAGTTATCGAAGTCGGCCGCAACACGCTGCAGCATCTCAAGTTGCTCACCGGCTTCCTGCCGGGCCTCGCTCAACTCGCGAAGCAGCAGCGCCTGGGCTTCGTCCGGGTTCTCGGGGAGCTCGAGACCAAGGTCATGCGCCGTGGGCCCCGGCTCCAGGATCACGAGATCCTCGGGAGTGTCGGGCGCGGGTGGTGCTTGACCCTCTCCGTTCCTCGCTGCGCCGAGGATTCCTTCCCCTGAGGGGTAGGAATCCTGGGCAGTACCGTCAGACTCGAAGCTGTCTCTAGGACTCGTCATCGTCCTCCACCACCTCGGCTTCGACAACCTCGTCGTCGCTCGCCGGTGCGTCGTCGGATGCTGCCGCAGCGCTCTCCGCCGCCGATGCCTCATAGATCTTCTGTCCGAGGATCTGGGACGACGTCAGGAGCTCGTTTGTGGTGTTCTTGAGGGTTTCGGTATCGGCTGCCTCGTTGGCAAGCAACGTCCGCAGCTCTGCGATCTTGTCCTCGATCACCTTGCGCTCGTCATCGGTGAGCTTGTCGCCGTGCTCGGCGAGCTGCTTCTCGATCTGATAGGCCGCCTGGTCCGCCTGGTTACGGGCCTCGGCTGCCTCCTTGCGCTGTGCATCGTCGTTGGCGTGCGCCTCGGCTTCTTTGACCATCTTCTCGATGTCATCGTCGGACAGCGCGGTACCGCCCGTGATGGTGACCTGCTGGGTCTGACCCGTGCCGAGATCCTTGGCCGAAACTGAGACGATGCCGTTGGCATCGATGTCGAATGTGACCTCGATCTGGGGGACGCCGCGGCGTGCCGGAGCGATACCCGGGAGTTTGAATCGTCCAAGGCTCTTGTTGTCGTTCGCCATGGCCCGCTCGCCCTGGAGGACGTGAATCTCCACCTCTGGCTGGTTGTCGGCGGCCGTGGTGAAGATCTCGGATCGGCGTGTCGGGATGGTGGTATTGCGCTCGATCATCTTGGTCGAGACGCCACCCTCGGTCTCCACACCGAGCGTCAACGGTGTGACGTCGAGCAGGAGGATTCCCTTGACATCGCCGGTGAGAACACCCGCCTGGAGCGATGCACCGTCGGCCACGACCTCATCCGGGTTGACACCCTTGTTGGGCTCCTTACCGGCGAGTTCGTTGACGACGGCCTGCACAGAAGGCATGCGGGTCGAACCACCGACCAGGATGACCTGATCAATGTCGTTCATCGTCACGCCGGCATCCTTGAGGGCCTCTTCGAACGGCATCCGGGTCCGCTCCACGAGATCCTCTGTCATCTGGTCGAACTCCGACCGCGTGAGCGTGCGAAGCAGGTGGATCGGGCCCTCGTTCGTCGCAGTGATGAACGGCAGGTTGATCTCGGTCTCCATCACGGACGACAGATCGATCTTGGCTTTTTCCGCGGCCTCCTTCAGGCGAGTCATCGCCATGGCATCCTTCGAGAGGTCAACGCCGTTGTCGTTCTTGAAGCCTTCGACGAGCCAATCGATGATCTTGTCGTCCCAGTCGTCGCCACCGAGATTGGTGTCGCCGTGGGTTGACTTGACCTCGAACACCCCTTCGCCGATCTCGAGGACCGACACGTCGAACGTGCCGCCGCCAAGGTCGTAGACGAGGATGAGGTGATCGTCATCGGTCTTGTCGAGTCCGTATGCCAGGGCGGCAGCGGTCGGCTCGTTGATGATGCGCAAGACTTCGAGACCGGCGATCTGGCCGGCCTCTTTGGTGGCCTGGCGCTGTGCGTCCCCGAAATAGGCGGGAACGGTGATGACCGCCTCGGTGACCTTCTCGCCAAGGAATGCCTCAGCATCCCGCTTGAGCTTCATGAGGATCCTGGCCGCGATCTCTTGCGAGTTGTAGGACTTGCCGTCGACCTCGATATCCCAATCGGTACCCATGTGGCGCTTCACCGAACGAACGGTGCGCTCCGGGTTCGTGATGGCTTGCCGTTTCGCCTGGTCGCCGACCAGGACTTCGCCGTTCTTGGCGAACGCAACAACCGAGGGGGTTGTGCGGTGCCCCTCTGCATTGCTGATGATCTTGGGTTCTCCGCCCTCGAGGGTCGAGATGACGGAGTTTGTGGTTCCGAGGTCAATACCTACGGCGCGTCCCATGTGGGTGTGCTCCTTCGTTGCGCGTGCTCACCGGCCTGGTGGCTGGTTCTCTGAGTGATTACGTACAGTATAACTTGAGTCGGGTCGTATCAATTCCCGACAACTCGCGATTGTTCAGAGGTTTCTGATCGCCCTATACCCCTCGGGGGTATATCATTGCGACATGAAACCGGAAGACGCTGAGGTGCACGACATCCTGACGAGATTGCGCCGGGTGGAGGGCCAGATCCGCGGCATCCAGGGCATGCTCGAGGACGGGCGCGACTGTTCGGATGTGATCACGCAATTCTCCGCTTCGATGCGTGCGCTCGAACAAGCCGGATATCGATACTTCGCGATGACACTCAGCGCGTGTGTCAACGAACCGGAACGCGCCGCGGTCGAGGGCTACGACCCCGAACGGCTCGAGAAGCTGTTCATGCAGCTGACGTGATCGGCAAACGAATGGGTGAGGTTGTTCTCGTCGAGGCACGGAATTGGCAGGTGTGGAGCCAGGAGCGCGACGCCGTGATCATCGACGTTCGGGAACCATTCGAGTGGGCGATGGGAACACTCCCCGGCGCTGAGCTCATCGGCCTCGGATCTTTGTTCACGCGTATCGACGAACTCGATCCCGACCGCCCGATCTTGTTCATCTGCCGCACCGGAAACCGCTCTGGTGTGGCCGCCGGATTGCTGGCACAACGCGGCTTCAAGGAAGTCGCCAACCTCACTGGTGGACTCGTTGCACTTGGGTTGGCGTAGTCGATCCCACTGTGGGTCGCATCAAGAAGGAGACACAATCACTGTGACATTTGGATTGAATCGCACGTTGGCCGGACTGGCGCTCGTGGTGTTGCTGCTGGTTACGGCGTGCTCGTCCGGGAGCGACACGGCGACGATCGAGCTCGTCTCTCCCGATGAAGCAGCCCAGGTCATCGATGATGATCCGACCGGGCTGGTTGTTCTCGATATCAGGACTCCCGAGGAGTTCAACGAGGCGCGGCTCGCGAATGCGATCAACGTCGACTACTACGACGCCGACTTCGCAGACCAACTCGACGGCCTGGACAAGAACGATCCGTACGTGATGTACTGCAGATCCGGCAACCGCTCGTCCGACGCGGTCAAGACGATGAAGGACCTTGGCTTCGTCGAGGTCTACGAAATCGACGGAGGCATCGTCAACTGGTACGACTCAGGGTTCCCGGTCGAGCAGTAGCCGCCAGCTGCCAGTCCTCAGCCTGACGGTGGGAGAGACGTGGAGGGGAAGCTCTACTCAACCAACGCCGTCTCGCGTGGTACGAAGAATGAGAAATACGGAAGGTACGGGGTCGGGTCGGCGGACCAGTCGAACGCGGCGATCTGATCGAGGCTGCGTCGGCCAAACAAGGCTCGTGTGATCTCGAAAGAGTCGCCGTGCATCGAGATACCTTCATCACCCGTCCCGAAGACGCGGTCGAAGCCGTCGGTCCGGATCCGGAGTGCTGGAAGGTCGGCGGCGTCGAGGCGAGGGGCGATTGCGTTCGATGCTCGAAGACAAAGGCGCAACCCTTCGTCGTCGTGTGGTGGCCGGATTCCTCGCGCGCCCATGACGTCGCAGTGGTGCATCACCACATCCATCACCATGGCCGACATGGCCCTGCCCGACGCTTGCAGCATGGCTTCGATTGTTGGGCCGAGGTCCGCCCATTCGGCGGCGATCTCAACAGCTGTTCTGTCTCGCCGCTCTTCGACCTGTCGTTGTGTCCACGGTTCGGAAGGTGCATCGTCGAGTCGGCCCGTTGTGTAGTCGGAAGCGACTCCGGTGACGTGTGCGAACGCGTCCTTCACCGTCCACGACGGCGTGGCAGGGACCGTTGCCGCGAGGGCGACATCGTCGAGTCCGAGAACAAGGGCGGTGAACCCCTCGCGGTTCGACCGGTAGATGGCGGGGAAGTCGAAGCTCACGCCGTTGACTCCAGCCAGTCGGTGACCAGCCCGACAAACCGCTCGGCGGCCTCGAGCATCGGAACGTGGCCGATACCGTCCATCTCCTCATACGTCCAGTCGGGTCGTTGTTCGGCAGCCCACCGTGCCGAATCCACTGAGACGAGCCGATCCTCCGAACCGTGAACGAGCAAGGTGGGCGCGCTGATCTTGTGGATCAACCGAGTGAATCGTCGCGGACGTAGGACGTACCGGGCGATCGACCGGTCGGCCTCGAGGAATGAAGGGATCGCCCATTCATGCCCGCGCCGGCGGCGGTTGGCATCCGTGAGTCGTCCTCGCGCCCACTCCGGGACGGTCTCCACGTCAGCGGTCACCATGCGAAGCGTCTCGGCGGTCTCCTCCTCGGGTGAGTGGGCGGCGCGATAGACCCGGAACGCGGGAACGCCGATGCCGGGAATCAGGGGTCCGATGAGCTTCGTGAGGACCTCGAGATCTGGAGGGTGCCTGCGGCTCACCGGAAGTGCCGGATTGACCAGGACGAGTCGATCGACCCTGGATGCGTGCTCCACAGCGGCGATCATCGAGACGAGGCCGCCCATCGAATTGCCGATGAGCGTGGCAGAGTCGTAGTCGAGCGCGTCGATCACTTCGGCGACGAGGCGACCATTGTCCTCGACACTTGGCCTGCGTTCTCCCGGCGTCGATTCTCCGAAGCCGACGAGGTCGACCGCGTACACTCGCCCGCTGCCGGTGAGCATCGGACCCGTGATGTCCCAGTTCTCCGTCGATCCGCCGAGTCCATGAACGAGGAGGATCAGAGGCCCCTCGCCTCCGTAGTCCGTGACCCGTACCGGTCCACCAATATCGAGCATCGTGCTGTTCACGGACCCAACGGTAATGGCTTCAGCCGGTGACGGCTTCGACGATTTCCGGTGTGCGGTCCGGGTCGTAGCCACCCTGAAGGTAGAAACGCGTGATGCCGAGATCCTCGAGCGCGGAGAACTGCTCGCGTAGTTGGTCGTACGTGCCGATGGGAGTGCCACGCTTCGCGAACTGAGCGGCGAGATCCTCCCTCGTGGTGTTGGCCTCTTCCGCACGTGCGTCGAGACGTCGTTCGAGCTCGGCCTCGGTCGGGGCTCCGACCACCTGGCCGGCACTCGAGAGCATGAGGGCGTCCGGGTCGCGGCCGGCGGCGGCAGCCGCTGCACGAGCGCGGTAGATCCTGGCCTCCAGGCCAGGTCCTGGGTAGACGTTGAACTCGTCCGCGAACATGCCGGCGAGTCGAGGCGTCTTTGTGGCGCCGATTCCGCCAACGAGCAGCTTCACGTGTCCGGCAGGCCTCGGAGCGATTGGGAACCGCTCGAGGGTGAAGTGCCGGCCGTCGAAACCGATCGGCTCGTCCGACAACATCGCACGGGCGTAGGCGAGGGCCTCCTCCAGCATCGCGAACCGTTCGGCCATCGGCGGATAGGGGAACCCGAACACTTCGTGTTCCCGGTCCATCCATCCCGTCCCGATCCCCAGGGTGAATCGGCCCCCCGACATGTCGTCGATCGTGATTGCCGTCTTGACGAGGACCGCCGGGTGTCGGAAGGTGATCGGGGAGACCAGCACCACCAACTGGATATCACGGGTGTCGCGTGCGAGGCCGGCAAACTGCGTGAGTGCGTCGGGCGCAGGCGTGGTCTTGGCGCCCTCCTCATCGAGGGACATCAGATAGTGGTCGGGGAGTGCGATGGCAGGGAGGCCGCGTTCTTCCGAGAACCGAGCGGCGGCGAGGACGTCTTCGTAGACGCCGCTCGTCTGAATCGCGAACTCCATGTCAACCTCCGGTCATATTCGTACCAGCCCGATGGTACGACACGGGGCCGAGCTCTCGTGATGGCGCTATTGGGTCACACGCGCCGGCCGGCCGAGCCCGCCGTCAACCGACGCGGCGAGATGGGCGCGAGGAAGGGGAGACCGGGTCAGGTGCACTGGGAGGCCGCCGCACGGGCGTGCCGCGCGAAGTCGAAGGTCCGGTCGAGGACCCAGCGGAAGGCGAGACCGTCGAGGGCACCGAGCAGCACTTCGGCGGTCATCGTCGCCTCGGCAGGAGCGAGACCTGGGTGCGTGCGCTGGATTGCGGCAGCGAATCGCTCGACGCGCCGGACGTGGTGGCGCAGGAACCGCCGAGCGACGGAATCATCGTTGCTCCCCGACACTGCGATCTGCAGGTAGATACGTGCCAGTTCGGGTTGGTCGGTGATGAACCGGATATACGCATCGACGAGGTCATCGAGGGTGTCGGTACCGGCGAGGTCCGGGTCAGGGTCGACGGCCCGGATGGCGTCCCGGGCGACCCTCATGATGGCCTGTTCCTTCGAGGCGAACAGGTTGTAGAACGAACCCGCCTGCACCCCTGCGCGGTCGCAAATCGCCTTGAGTGTGGTTGCCTCGAGGCCGCCTTCGGCGAGCAGTTCGCGGGTCGCGTCGAGGATCTTGGATTCGGTCCTGATTCCGACCTGATATCTGGCCATTCCCGCGTCTCCTTCCCGCCGAGTCTATCCGAATCTTGAGCGGCCGCTCCAAAATAGAGTGTATACTCAAAAAGCCGGATGGCCGCTGGTCAAGATCCGCGGTTGTCCGTTGCCAGGTACACAGCGGTCGCATGAGCCGGGGAGAGCACCATGAGTCACTACAAGAGCAACCTTCGAGACCTCGAGTTCAACCTCTTTGAAGCGTACGGCGTTGACGAATACCTCGGGGTTGCACCGTTCGAGGAGTTCGACCGCGCCACCGCGATGGACATGCTTCGCGAAATCGAGCGTTTGGCAACTGAGGACTTCGCGGAGAGTTTTGTCGAGGCCGACCGCACGAAGCTCAAACTGGTCGACGGCAACGTCGAGCTACCGCCCGGGGTGAAGAAGAGCCTCGATGCACTCCACGACGGCGGCTGGCATCTCATGGGCGTTCCGCAGAGCCTCGGTGGGTTCGGAGCACCGGATGCTTTGCGTTGGGCCGGCAGCGAGATGTTCGCCGGCGCCAACGCCGCCATTTATCTCTACCCGATCGGTGGCCTGATGGCCAGAGTCATCGAAGCGGTCGGCACCCCGGAACAGGCTGAGCGATTCGCGAGGCCGATGGTCGAGCGCAACTGGGGATCCACGATGGTGCTCACCGAGGCGGATGCCGGCTCTGACGTCGGTGCGGGAATCACGAAGGCCACCCACGTCGAGGGTGACGTGTGGCATATCGAGGGCGTGAAGCGGTTCATCACCTCTGCTGAGAACGACTACTACGAGAACATCATCCACCTGGTGTTGGCCCGGCGGCCCGATGCGGAACCGGGCACGAAAGGGCTTTCGATGTTCATCGTCCCCAAGTATCACGTCAACGAGGACGGCTCACTCGGTGAACGGAATGGCGTCGTCGCCACGAATCTCGAGGACAAGATGGGTATTCGCGGATCCACGACGTGCGAACTCACCTTCGGGATGGATGAGCCCGCCGTCGGTTACCTCGTCGGCGATGTGCACGACGGCATCCGCCAGATGTTCCTCATCATTGAGGACGCCCGTATGTCGATCGGCGTCAAGGCTGCCTCCACACTCTCTACCGGGTACCTGAACGCCCTCGAGTACGCGCAGGAACGGATCCAATCGGCCGACCTCACCCAAAGCCGCGACAAGACGGCGCCGCGAGTGCCGATCATCCGCCACCCGGCCGTACGCCGGATGTTGATGACGCAGAAGGTGCACGCCGAGGGGATGCGGGCGATGTCGATGTACGCCGCGTGGCTCCTCGACATGGCACACCTGCATCCGGAGGAGCCGTACTTCGCGAAGCTGAACGACCTGCTGCTGCCGCTCGTCAAGGGTTACTCGTCCGAGAAGGCCTATGAGCTGCTCGCACAGTCGCTGCAGGTCTTCGGCGGGTCCGGGTATACCCGCGACTATCCCCTCGAGCAGTACATCCGGGACGCCAAGATCGACACGATCTACGAAGGCACCACAGCCATTCAGGGCCTTGATCTGTTCTTCCGAAAGATCGCGCGTGATCAAGGTGTGACGTTGATGCGCCTCGGCCAGGACATCCTGGAGACGATCAAGGGTGGCTCAGAGGATCTGGAACGGGAACGGGAGCTGCTCGGCAAGGCGCTCGACGATCTGCAGGCACACGTGGGGGTGTTGGTCGGCCACTCGATGGCCTCGATGCAGGACCCGCCTGCGATCTACAAGACCGGGCTGCACACCACCCCGCTCCTTGAGAGCCTCGCCGAGGTGATCATGGGCTGGCTCATGATTCGCCATGCGGAGATCGCCCTCGATGCGCTGGACGGTGCGAGTGAGACCGATCGTGCCTTCTACGAAGGCAAGATCGCTTCTGCCCGTTACTTCGCGACCACAGTGCTTCCGAAGGCGAAGCTGCGCCGGGAACTGGCAGAGGCCGAGGACGGGAGTCTCATGGATCTGCCCGTGGAGTCGTTCTGAGCTTCGCCTGCAGATTCGGTTGGTCCTAGAATGCGAGGGTGGTTGTGATCGTCGAGGGGCTCCGGTTTCTCGACGGCTTGGCCGCTGAAGGAAGTGTCGCTCGCTTGGAAGGTGCCCCATGTTGATTCTCGCCGAATCGTCGTATCCACTGCTCAACGTCTTCTGGTGGATGTTGTGGTTCTTCTTGTTCATGATCTGGATTTGGCTGCTAATCACGATCTTTGCGGACATCTTCCGCAGCCCGATATCCGGTTGGGCAAAGGCCGGATGGTCGATCTTCATCATCATCCTGCCGTTCCTCGGCGTGTTCATCTATCTGATCGCCAACGGCGGCAAGATGCAGGAACGGTCGATGGAGTCAGCCGCCGCGGCGCAGCAGGCGCAGGACAGCTACATCAAGAGTGTGGCCGGGACCGAAACCACGGCCGACCAGCTCAAGACATTGTCGGATCTGCACGACGCCGGCAAACTGACGGACGAAGAGTTCGCCGCTCAGAAGGCGAAGCTCCTCGGCTGAGCCGATCGAGTCGATTGAGTGATTGAGGGACCGGGCTCGACCCGGTCCCTCCTACCTTGGACGGTCGCGAGAGCAGCCCGTCTACGCTTGGCCCATGAGCACCAACGACTTCTACGACCGCATCCTTGGGCTACGCGCCCTCCGGTCGTTTCGCACGGATCCCCTGACGGACACGGACCTCGAACGGCTTCTCGAGGCCGCCCGATGGACCGGCAGCAGCAAGAATCTTCAGAACTGGTCGTTTGTGGTCGTCGACGGGGATCAGAAGGAGCGCCTCGCCGCATGCGGCAACTTCACCGACCCTCTTCGCAATGCGCCGGTTGCGATTGCGCTCGTCGAAGAACCTGGTGGATACGAGTTCGATACGGGGCGCGTCGCCCAGAATGTGATGCTCGCCGCTGATGCCATGGGGATCGCGTCCTGTCCGATCACCCTCCATCGAGATGGGGAGGTGGCAGCCGTCCTGGGCTTGCCGGAAGGCGCGAGATGTCGGTACGCGATCGCTGTCGGCTACCCGTCGGACGACGCCGGTCCGGCCCGATTCGGTGGACGGAAGCCGATGAGCGAGGTGGCCTACCGCAACCGGCATGGTGAGACCGGGTGACGGACCGCTCGATCGGCGTATTCGACTCAGGTGTCGGCGGGCTCGGTGTGCTGGGCGAAATCCGATCGCTGCTCCCCGACGCAGCGCTGGTCTACGTCGCCGATCAGGCGTTCTCGCCATACGGTGAGCGCGGTCTCGAGGCCGTCCGCGAGCGGGCGTTTGCGGTCAGCGCCTACCTGATCGGCGAAGGTGCAACCACCGTTGTGGTGGCCTGCAACAGCGCTTCGGCGGCAGCCCTTCATGAACTCCGGGTTCGTCATCCGACGGTCTCGTTTGTGGGCATGGAGCCCGCGGTGAAGCCGGCGGCCGGGGTCACCAGGCGCGGGACTATCGGGGTTCTCGCAACGGAAGCGACGTTCCAGGGTGAGCTGTTCGCGTCGGTGGTCGATCGACATGCCCGCGGTGTGTCGGTCGTGGCAAGGGCGTGTCCGGGCCTCGCCGCGGCGATCGAAGAAGGCGACGACGTCGACGACCTGGTTCACCGCTACACCACAGATGTCGTCGGCCGCGGAGCCGACACCATCGTGCTCGGGTGTACGCACTACTCGTTTGTTGCAGATCAGATCCGGGCCGCGGCCGGTGCGGATGTCGAAGTGATTGACCCAGCACCCGCAGTTGCTCGCCAGACAGCGCGCGTCTCCACCGGAGTCACGCACAATGAGCCGGGGCCGACGCGATACCTCACGACCGGCGACCCGGAGTGGTTCGCTGCCCAGATCACCCGCATGACCGGAGATCAGGTCGATGTTCGAGGCATCGAGATTCCGAATCCCCGCCGTCCGCGTATCTGTGTCGTCGAGGGAGACATCACCGTTCAGGATGTCGACGTGATCGTGAATGCCGCCAACGCCCAACTTGCGCACGGAGGCGGTGTCGCCGCGGCGATTGCCCGAGCAGGTGGTCCCTCGGTGGACGAAGCGTCCCGGGCCTGGATTGCGGAGCACGGACCGGTGCCGCGCGGTGGTGCGGCCGTCACCACTGCAGGCGACATGATGGCGCACCACATCGTCCACGTTGTTGGTCCGATCTACCGTGGAGTCCCTGAGGACGAGATCGAGTTGACCAGAGCGGTGCGGGCGGCCCTCGATGCTGCTGAGCGCCTTGGGGCTGCCTCGATTGCGCTGCCGGCCATCTCAGCAGGGATCTATGGCTATCCACCGGATGAGGCATGCCGTGTCATCGTCGAGGCCGTTGAGAGATGGCTCGCGGACGGCGGCTCGCTCCAGGAGATACGCCTCGTAGCGTTCGGCGCGGATGTTGCAGCGGGCTTTCGGCAGGCCATGCGTTCCTCGCGATAGCATCTCGTCCTAACATCCGTGCAATGGAACCTTCGGTGGCCATTCTTGGAGTCGGTTCGATGGGCGAGATCCTCGCCCTCGGCCTGCTACGCGCCGGTTGGGAGCCGGAAGACCTGGCGCTTGCAGCCAGGCGACCCGAGCGAGCCAGAGAGACGGAGTTCCACACCGGCATCGCGACCTCACTCGACGCTGCAGAGGCGGCGGCAGGAAAGCGGGTCGTTGTGATTGCGGTCAAACCGAAGGACGTTCCGGCCCTTCTCGCCCAGATCAGCGAGACGGTCACAGAGGATCAGGTCATTGTCTCGTTTGCCGCCGGGGTCCCAACGGCCGCCTTCGAGCGTGAATTGCCGGGGGTGGCGATCGTTCGCTCTATGCCCAACACGCCGGCGGCGATCGACGAGGGCATGACGGCGTATTGCGGAGGTTCCGAAGCGGACGAAGCCGCGCTCGACGATGCTGCTGCCGTTCTCGGAGCTGTCGGTTCGACCATCCGTTTGTCAGAGGATCTGCTTGATGCGGTCACGGCTGTTTCTGGCACGGGACCTGCATACGTCTTCCTCCTTGCCGAAGCCATGACCGAAGCCGCCATCCGCGAAGGCCTTCCGCACCATGCCGCAGAGAAGCTCGTCCATCAGACGCTCCGGGGCGCAGGGATGCTGCTCTCGGGTTCCGAGAAGAGCGCATTCCGTTTGCGGGGTGAGGTGACCTCGCCGGGGGGAACGACCGCCGCGGCGATGCATGTCCTCGAAGAGGGGGGATTTCGCGCACTCATGGAAGATGCGATTCAATCGGCTGCTCGGCGGTCTCGTGAACTCGGCGACGCAGCCTCGAGCGAATCGGACGTATGAACGTCGTCGGCCGCAGTCTGCTCGCCGTCACGAATCGATCCACCATCCGCAAGATCTTCGCCGAGTCGTCGACCGGTCGAAGGTTGTCGCTCCGTTTCGTCGCAGGTGAGACACTCGATGAAGCTGCGGCTGCCGCACGGAAGCTGAACGAGGTCGGGGCTCAGGTCTCGCTCGACCATCTCGGGGAGCACGTAGCTGACATCGATGCGGCGGCTCAGGCAAGAGACGACTATCTCCAATGTCTCGATCGCATACGCGGGGACCGGCTCGACGCAAACATCTCCGTGAAACTCACGCAGCTCGGGCTCGGTCTCGACCACGATCTTGCCATGGAGTCGCTGAGCGCCCTCGCCGCTCAGGCCGCGGAGGGTGGGGCAACCGTCACCGTCGACATGGAGGAGTCGGAACTGGTCGAGACGACCGTGTCGGCTTTCGAGACGGTTCAGAGCGAGTACGGCAACCTTGGGATCGCCGTGCAGTCCTATCTCTATCGAACCCCGGCCGACCTGGACCGGATCGTTGTTCGTGGCGGCCACGTGCGGCTGTGCAAGGGTGCATACGCCGAGCCGGCAGCAGTCGCACACCAGGATCCGGACCGGGTCGACGCCGCGTTTGACGCGCTCACGAGGCGATTGATGGCGACACCCGGGGTTGCCCCGGCCATCGCCACCCACGACGCGGATCGTATCGACCTTGCGAAACGGCTCGGCGAACGTCGCAACGAGCCGTGGGAGTTCCAGATGCTCTACGGCGTCCGGAACAGTCTCCAGCGATCGCTCATCGAAGATGGTTATCCGCTTCGCGTGTATGTCCCATACGGAACCGCCTGGTATCCGTACCTCACTCGAAGGATGGCTGAGCGGCCGGCGAACCTGGCGTTCTTCTTGCGCGCCGCCGTCGGCCGCTGAATGAGGTCGGTTGTGCAGACCGTCCCAAAGGTTGGCAACCCTGGGCGTCAGCTGCTCCGGGTGAGCGAGCGGTACGACTCACCCCGATCGTCGTCGGTTCGGGTCCACTGCGAGGTCATGGTCGGCTTGTCGCCGTCGACGATCGTCGCCGTCCAGCGGTAGGTCGTCGGCCAGGAGCGAAAGACCGGGGCTACCCGCGTCACGATCGACATCAGGAGTGGCAAACCTTTCGGCTGCCAGCCGTCGATCACCTCGAGATCGACTCGCACCTCACCGTCGCCGGGACGCACTCGCCAGGCACCACCGACAATGGGTGTCCCATCGATCGTGACCGACCAGGCACCTGTGCTCGATCCCACATCCGATGGCTCGCCCAGATCGGGGAACGGTGGGTCGAACGTGAGGCGGGCCTCGTGGCCGCCCGCGAAACCGACGAGCGCCTCGGTGCCGCGGTCGCCACCAACGGTCTTGCCACCCGTTTCGAGCGCATCGAACCCCACCGGATGCTCCTGAGAGGGATTGACGGCCACCGCGCACAGATCGGATGTGATCTTGATGAGGCGCCGGCGAATCAGCCATTCGGCGGGCAAACGACCGAGGTCCGCCTCACGCCCGTCAATACGAACGATCGGCGAGGGTCCGGTGCGATGGAGGAGGTCGAATTCGGACATCCAGATGAGGGGGAGCGAGCGGGGCTCGGCAATGGCGGCCCCCATCGGCGCCAGGAACGCCGCTGTTCGGCGTCCCCGAGGGGTTCGGTCGCCCGCTTGAACGTCGATGAGCCTGCCGTTTGTGTCTGTGAAACGCACGTTCGCGTTGACACCGCCCGCATCGACGTCGAGGATGGCCATCTCGAACTCTGTCTCAACCCACTCACCGAGCCCGTTGCCGATGGCGTAGGTCGCGGGATCGAGTCGGAGTCCACGCTCGAAGTAGACGTCGGTCTTGCCGTCGTCACTTCGGCCGAGGAAGACGAGAAAACCTCGGCCATGGTCGATATCGTCGAATGCCTGGATTTCAAGTCCCGAGTAGTCGGGATCGCCGGTGATCTCGAAGTTCAGCATCCGGTCCAGCAGGTCGATGTCGAGGGAGAACGGATGCATCGGCGCACGCGCTCGTCGGTTGCTGGTCATGACGTCATGATCGGATTCAATCCGGGACCCGTCATGAGTCGAATGTCCTGATCACGGAGCCGATCTGACGTTTCCTACCCCACACGGTCGTCGGCCTCCGAGACACACCGATCCTCCGATTGGGTACGATCCTCATATGAGACGTCTCATCTTCGCCGTTGTCGCTCTCGTGGTGCTCGTTGCAGCGGCGTCACCCGCCGAGGTCGCATCGGTACTCGAAGCCCAGGGCTTCTTCGTCGAGGCCGCATCGAACGCTGACCCGGATGCTGTCGAAGACGCTGTGGTCGCAGCGCGGTTCGAAGGAGGTGCGTTGTCGGTCGCCGTCTTGGCCTCGGAGCCTGCGGGCGGTGCAACGATCTTCGCCGAGAACACGCTCGACGAGTTGGGCGGAACCGGGACGGTATTCACCGTCGGCCCCGAGACGGTTGGGTGGGCATCTGAGGGGGACCTCTACACGAACGAGGAACTCGACAAGGCGACTGATGCATCCCTCGACGGTGGCTCAGACACCGAGGTGGTCGAACTCTTCGTCGCAACGCTCATTGACGAACCGGTCGGCGCAGCCGAACCGGGGGGTGGCGGTGGCCTGCCGTGGGGATGGATTCTGCTCTTTGTCGTCATTGCGGGCGGGGCATTCTTCCTGTGGCGCAGGTCCCAGTCGTCGAAGCAGAACGAGACAGCCGCCATCAATGCAGCGAGGGATGAAGTCAAGAAGCGGCTCGACGACGTGGCGAACGACATCATCGATCTCGAAACCGATGTCGCGAGTTCGGACATCGTGGCGGTGCCTGTCTTGTACAAGTCCGCCACCGAGGCCTACTCGAAGGCGCTGAAGGAATACGAACGCGCCGAGACACCCTCCCAGCTTATGGCTACGGCAGAGGACCTCGATCAGGCGATCTGGCAACTCGACAGCGTCGAGGCCCTCCTCGACGGGAAACCGGCTCCCCCGAAGCCCGAGAAGCCGAAGTTGCCCAAGCCGACGGTCCCTCCGCGAACCTCGACATCACCACCGCCGTCCGGCGGGTCGCCACTCGATACACCACCTCGGGTGCCGCAGCCGACGTACCGCCGCCCGGCGAGACGCAGTTCATCGAACACATCCGCGATCCTCACGGGAATGCTGATGGGTGCGATGTCATCATCACGCCGCTCGCCCTGGGGCCCGTCGGGTTCGCCGCGCCGATCAGGCTCATCCGGCTCATCGAGCCGATCCCGCTCGTCCGGCAGTTCGCGCATGCGTGGTGGGGGCCGACGCAGGCGCTGACACCCGCCCTAGAATCGGCAGAACCGTCATAGACGAAGAGTCGCAACCAAAGAAGAGGGGACTCGGCGATGCTCAAGAAATGGTGGAACTACATCAAGTCGTGGTTTGGCGCGACCTCGGACAAGATGATGGATCCCGAGATCGAGATCCAGATGGCGATCGACCAAGCGAACAAGAAGAACCAGGATCTGAGGAACCAGGCCGCGAACATCGTCGCGCACCGCACCCAACTCGAAGCCAAGATCGAGAAGGCGGCAGACCAGGTTGGCGAGACCCGCGAGATGGCCAAACAAGCGATCCTCAAGGCCGAGGACGCGAAGAATGCCGGCGACACCGCAGGGGTCACCAAGTGGACCAACATCGCTCAGGCGCAGGCGACAAAGCTCCAGGCCGCCGAGAACAACCTCACGTCGCTCACCGGCCAGTACGAGATGGCCATCTCTCAAGCCGACGAAGCCAAGGCAGCCGTTGTGGCGAACGCCGCCAGGCTCCAGGAACTGTCCGCCAAGCAGATGGAACTGCTCGGTGCACTCGAGCAGGCCAAGATGCAGGAGTCGGTCAACGCCGCCGTCCAGTCGATGTCGACGACGATGGACGACTCGATGCCGTCGCTCGAAGACGTGGCGAACAAGATCGAGAAGCGCAAGGCGCAGGCCATGGGCCAAGCCGAGGTTTTCGACGTCACTCCTGAAGGCGGAGAGATCGAACTTCGCCAGGCGATGAACGAGGCGCAGGCCGACGCAAAGCTCGAAGAACTCAAGGCAGAGCTTGGACTGGCGGACGAGGCCGCACCGGCACCAGCGCCGGAAGCCGAAGGTGAAGCGTCCGGCACGACCAGCTGAACCCAGAACGGAAGGGGTCCTCCGCGCGCGTCCTACCATGTAGGACTCGCGATGCCGGAGGATCTCTTCTTATGACCACGATCGAGGCGCCGACGCGGACCGTCGTCACCGTTGACGGCAATGAAGCTGCGGCTTCGGTTGCCTACCGAACGAATGAAGTCCTGGCCATCTATCCGATCACACCGTCCTCACCGATGGGTGAGCTGTCGGATACCTGGTCGAATCAGAACCGGCCGAACATCTGGGGCAATATCCCCGAGGTGATCGAGATGCAGAGCGAGGCCGGCGCCGCCGGAACCGCTCACGGTGCGATCCAGGGTGGTGCGCTGACCTCAACGTTCACCGCGTCTCAGGGCCTGCTCCTGATGATCCCCAACATGTTCAAGATCGCGGGGGAGCTCACGCCTGCAGTGTTCCATGTCGCGGCGCGGACCGTTGCAACCCACGCCCTGTCGATCTTCGGTGATCACAGCGACGTGATGGCGACTCGGGGGACCGGCTGGTCGATGCTCGCGTCCAACTCCGTGCAGGAAGCGCACGACATGGCAGCCGTCGCCCAGATGGCGACCCTCGAAAGCCGGATCCCGTTCCTTCACTTCTTCGATGGGTTCCGCACCTCACACGAGGTGAACATGATCGAGCAGTTGTCCGACGACGATCTTCGAGCGCTCATTCCGATCGAAGGTGTGCTCGCCCACCGCGACCGTCGCATGGATCCGGATCGCCCTGTGCTGCGCGGCACAGCCCAGAACCCCGATGTGTTCTTCCAAGCCCGAGAAGCCTGCAACCCCTTCTACGACGCGGTCCCGGACATCGTGCAGAATGCCATGGATCGATTCTCCGACCGCACGGCACGCCGCTACCACCTCTTCGACTACGTTGGGGCACCCGACGCCACCGACGTCATCGTCATGATGGGCTCGGGGGTTGGGGCGGCCGAGGAAGCCGTGAACGCTCTGGTCGACCAAGGTGAGAAGGTCGGCCTCGTCAAGGTGCGCCTCTTCCGGCCGTTCTCGACGCACGCACTCGTCGCGGCGCTGCCCGCAACCGTGCTGAACATCGCGGTCCTCGACCGGACCAAGGAACCGGGAGCGGTCGGTGAACCGCTCATGCAGGATGTGATGATGTCGGTTGTCGAGGAGACGCAGGCGGGCCGCACATCGTGGGCCGTGATGCCGCGGATCATTGGCGGACGGTACGGTCTGTCCTCGAAGGAGTTCACCCCGGCAATGGTCGCCGGAGTCTTCGACGAGGCACGCAAGGAAGATCCGAAACGCCGCTTCACCGTCGGGATCGTCGACGATGTGACCGGTCTCTCGATCGATGCTCGCGAGGGCTTCACCACAGGGCGCCAGTCGCAGGTCCGAGCCGTGTTCTACGGTCTCGGCGCCGATGGCACGGTTGGTGCCAACAAGAACACCGTGAAGATCATCGGTGACCATTCCGACCTCTACGCTCAGGGTCACTTCGTCTACGACTCGAAGAAGTCCGGCGCTATGACCACGTCACACGTCCGGTTCGATCCGAAGCGCATCGAGGCCACCTACGAGATCAGCGACGCCAATTTCGTCGCATGTCACCAGTTCGAATTCATCACCAAGGTCGACGTGCTCGCGAAGGCGTCGGACGACGCAATCTTCCTTCTGAACAGCCCATACGGGCCGGATGAGGTTTGGGACCACCTGCCGGCCGAGGTACAGCAGACGATCATCGACAAGCACCTCAAGTTCTACATGATCGATGCGACGGCGGTTGCGCGGTCGGCAGGACTGGGCCAGCGTACGAATACGGTGCTTCAGACGTGTTTCTTCGCTCTTGCGGAGCTCATGCCTCAGGAGCAGGCCATCGCATCCATCAAGAAGGCGATCGAAAAGTCGTACTCGAAATTCGGTGACGTTGTTGTTGAGAAGAACAACGCGGCCGTCGATCTTGCGGTCGCGAATCTGCACCAGGTCGACTACCCGGACGCAGTCACCTCGACGATGAAGATGAAGCGGATGGTCCCGGCCGACGCTCCCGACTTCGTCCAGCGGGTTACCGCGATGATGCTCGAGGATCGCGGGAATCTGCTTCCGGTTTCGGCATTGCCGGTCGACGGCACCTTCCCCACCGGCACAACGCAGTACGAGAAGCGCAGCATCGCGATCGACATACCCATCTTCGATCCGGAGATCTGCATTGAGTGCGCCAAGTGTGCACTCGTGTGTCCGCATGCCGCGATCCGGATGAAGGTGTTCGAGCCTTCGGCCCTCGAGGGATCTCCGGAGACGTTCAAGTCTCGCGGGTTCCGGAGCCGTGAGCTTCCCGATCATGTGATGACCATTCAGGTTGCCCCGGACGACTGCACCGGATGCGGCGTCTGCGTTGACGTGTGCCCGGCCAAGTCGAAGGAGGAGGTCAAGCACAAGGCCATCAATATGGAGCCGAAGCTCGACCACCTCGATGACGAGAGGGTCAACTGGGACTTCTTCCAAACGATCGAGGAACCGTCGCGCGACACCTTCAAGATGGGGACGGTCAAGGGTTCTCAGATGCTCGAACCGCTGTTCGAGTTCTCGGGAGCCTGTTCCGGCTGCGGCGAGACGCCATATGTGAAGCTTGTCAGCCAGCTCGTCGGGGATCGGCTCATGGTTGCGAACGCGACCGGATGCTCGTCCATCTACGGAGGCAACCTCCCGACGACACCGTGGCGGACGAACGACCAGGGTCGCGGACCGGTGTGGTCGAACTCGCTGTTCGAGGACAACGCCGAATTCGGTCTTGGGATGAGGCTCGCTCTGGACATGGAGGAGTCGGAGGCCCGGCGTCTCGTCGGAGCCCTCTCATCGCTCATCGGTGAAGATCTCGCAACGGCCCTGCTCGAGGCGGATCAGTCCGAGCCGGCCGGCATCGAGGCGCAGCGGACGCACGTCGCCGAGCTGATGACGAAGCTTGCCGCAATCGACGATGAGGAGGCGCGGCGCCTCGAGTCGGTCTCCGGTTCACTCGTCCGCAAGTCCGTGTGGATCATGGGAGGCGACGGATGGGCCTACGACATCGGGTTCGGCGGTCTCGACCACGCCCTGGCTTCGGGTCGGAACGTGAACATCCTCGTGATGGACACGGAGGTCTATTCGAACACCGGCGGCCAGGCGTCGAAGGCCACTCCACGTGGTGCCGTCGCCAAATTCTCTTCCAGCGGCAAGGCGACCGGCAAGAAGGATCTTGGGCAGATCGCGATGTCCTACGGCAACGTGTACGTCGCTCAGATCGCGATGGGGGCCAACAACCTCCAGACCGTCAAGGCCATCGCCGAGGCCGAGGCGTTCCCGGGGCCGTCACTGGTTATTGCCTACTCGACGTGTATTGCACACGGGATCGACATGGAGACATCGATGAGCCACCAGAAGGATCTCGTCGAGGCCGGATACTGGCCGCTCTACCGGTACGACCCACGACTCGTCGAGGAGAACAAGCAACCGTTCCGTCTCGACGGCCGGCCGCCGTCCAAGCCGCTCATCGACGTGATCTCGAAGGAAGCCAGGTACGCCGTGCTCAAGCGCGTGAATCCTGAGCACTACACCGAGCTGATGAACATGGCCCAGCAGGACGTCGACGATCGGTGGTCGCTGTACAAGGACTTCACCGAAATCGATCGAGTGAGCGCAGAGGAAGAGGAGGAGGAAGGATGACCGTCGATCTTTCGACGACGTACCTCGGGTTCGATCTGAAGAACCCGATCGTCGCCTCGGCCTCGCCGATGACGGCACGCCTCGACTCCCTTCGTGCGCTCGAGGAAGCAGGTGTCAGTGCCGTTGTGCTGCCGTCCGTTTTCGAGGAACAGATCGAGCACGAGGCGATGGAGATGCAGCGCCTGATGGAGCAGGGTGCCGGCACATTCGCCGAGGCCCTGTCGGGGTACTTCCCCGAGTTCGACGACTACGCCACGCGAACCGAGTCCTACCTGCGTCATGTGACGCAGGCAAAAGAGGCTCTGTCCGTTCCCGTTATCGGTTCGCTCAACGGGACGACGAATGGTGGCTGGGTCAACTACGCCAAACGGATCGAGGAGGCGGGCGCCGACGCGTTGGAGTTGAACGTCTACCTCATCCCGACGAACCCGGAAACCACCGGACCTGAGATCGAGGATCAGTACCTCGATCTTGTGTGGGAAGTGCGCCAGCAGGTGTCGATCCCGCTTGCGGTGAAGGTCGGCCCGTATTTCTCGTCGCCACCGAACATGGCGGTGAGGTTGGCGGACGCGGGAGCGAATGGTCTGGTGCTGTTCAACCGGTTCTACCAGCCCGACATCGACCTCGAGAGCCTCGAGATTGTGCCCAAAGTGAACCTCTCCACGTCAGCAGCACTCACGCTGCCGCTGCGATGGATCGGTCTCCTGTGTGGTCGTGTCGATGCCGACCTTGCCATCACCTCGGGTGTTCACACGTCCGAGGACGCGCTCAAGTCGCTGCTTGTCGGATCAAAGGCCGTGATGATGGCGTCGGCCCTGCTGAAGAAGGGTCCGGGCCAAATCACGGTGATCATCGATGAGATGCGAGCCTGGCTCGAAGAGAACGAGTACACCTCGGTTCGCCAGATGCAAGGGTCGATGTGTGTTGGAACCGCACCGAACCCGGACGCGTTCGTTCGCGCCAACTACATGAAGATGCTCGTGACGTACTGGTCGCAGGGCGTCTAGATCGAGAGCAATTGGATGTGGATCGGGGGCCCGTGATCGGGCCCTCGATTGCATTCTCTACACTTCTCCTCGACCCACAGGAGGCATGTGTTGACCACGACCGAAGCGCCACCGGACAGCGACAAGCAACGCACGGGGTGGAAGGTCAAGCCGAGTGTCGTCCTCGCGGTTCTCGGCGGGCTGTCGGTCGTCGGAACGCTCATCTTCTGGTGGCTGGGGTCGCTGCCTGAGGACCCGGAATTCGCAATCGGTCGTGTCGTCTTCGGCAACATCCCTGCGCTGATTGTCGCCCTCTTCTACGTCACGATCGCCACATTCCTCGCCGTCATGTTCTACCTCTTCGCTCAGCGAGCATCCAGTTGGCAGCGAGGCACGTGGGAGTCTCGTTCAGGGATGTGGAAGCAGCGGATGATCGCCCTGCGTGATGCGGTGCTGATGCGCACGGTCCTCGAGGATCGCCAGGCCGGGCTTATGCATTCGATGATCTACTGGGGATTCATCGTGCTGCTGATCGGAACGATCACCCTCGAGATCGATCACCTCCTCCCCGCCAGCATGAAGTTCCTGCACGGATGGTTCTACGAGGGCTACTCGGCGGTCCTCGACCTCGCTGCGGTTGTGTTCCTGATCGGCATCGTGTGGGCGGTGGTTCGCCGCTACGGCCAGAAGCCGTGGCGTCTCAGAACGAAGACGCGGCCTGAGGATGCCTGGATTCTGATCGTGCTCGCCTTCATCGGCGTGTCCGGCCTTCTCACCGAAGCCGCCCGAATCTCTCTCGCGGGCCGTCCGTCGTTCGAGGTGTGGTCTTTTGTCGGCTATCCGCTGTCCTATCTCGTGCCATCCGAGACCGCCTCGGGCTGGCACCAGGCCTTCTGGATCAGCCACGCCGTCGCCTTCGTCGCCTTCCTCGTGGCGCTCCCAGCCACCAAGCTCCGCCACGCCGTGACGTCACCGGTGAACCTCGCTCTTGCGCCGCGTACCCGGCCGAAGGGGGCCATGAGCCCCGTGCCGAACCTCATGGAGGCGACCGATATCGAGACAATCGGCGCGTCCCGTCCTGGAGAGTTCACGTGGAAGCAGCTCTTCGATACCGACGCCTGCACGATCTGCGGCCGATGCACCGACGTGTGTCCGGCGAACCAGACGGGCAAAGCGCTCGACCCACGCGAAATCGTCCTCAAGCTGGGCCAGGTCGCTGACCAGACCGCAGCGGACCCTGTTTCGCCGCCGGTGAGTGTCGACGCCGACCTCACGGTCTCTTCGGACCTCGTCTTCGAACGGATCACGGCGGAAGAGCTCTGGGCATGCACCACCTGCCGGGCGTGCGATCAGGCGTGTCCCGCCGGGCTGGAGATTGTCGACAAGATCCTCGACATGCGCCGCTACCTGTCGCTCATGGAGGCCGAGTTCCCGTCCGAGCTCGGCAAGGCCTACGTGAGCCTCGAGAACTCTTCGAACATCTACGGCATGGATCAGACGACGCGCGGTGACTGGGT
>Ga0272441_10001163_pt1 | contig 56351 bp, 45 predicted proteins | sample SSMProp6N_FD_193582 | JGI IMG/M metagenome (GOLD analysis project Ga0272441, IMG submission 193582) | Marine sediment archaeal communities from Little Sippewissett salt marsh, Falmouth, MA, United States - SSM-Prop-6N | ecosystem: Environmental > Aquatic > Marine > Wetlands > Sediment ...
CGGAAGCGGTACGGAATAAAAAATCGAAGGCCAAGGAACGGTCCATGATCCGTCATCTCGAGAGACTTGGATACTCGGTCAAACCGATTGCTGTAGGCACATAGGCCAACCTATTTACATAGCAAAATGGATGAAGAAACCCCATCCACCGAGCCGTCCTGATCATGATACCGGTCCGATCGGGTTCAAAAAACATAATGAGTGTTAGTCAATCCCGAATCAATCCTATCCCGATCTATATATTGGTTAACTATTAACGATTTAACAAATTATATATAAGCTCCCGAGGGTACACTAACAATCCTCAGAAGGGTTCAGCTCACCATCCCGTTACCGAGGCCTTCCATATGAGAACGAGAAGGAATCATCAAGTTCAAAAAGGTCAACGCCGCTTTGACCGTACCGCTGGAAGTGGTAAACGCGGTCGTTTCGGTCTTACCAACGGTGGGGTAAATAACAAAGGAAATAGCGACACCCATACCCTTGGCCAAACCCAAGGTTTGTCAAACGGCAACGGACTCACAAATGGGAACGGACTTACGAACGGTGGGGGTCGCAAGCTCCCCTATACCCTTGGCCAAGCAACGGGCTTGACCAACGGCGGGTCTGAAAATGGTGGGAAAGGATACGCCTATGCCCTTCGCCAAACCAAAGGTTTGTCGAACGGCAACGGGTTGACCAACGGTGGGGCTCCAAATGCGATGAAAAGAACCGCCTATACCCTTGGTCATACCTATGGCTTAAAAGATGGAAACGGTCTGACCAACGGTGGGGGTCGCAAGCTCCCCTATACCCTTGGCCAAGCAACGGGCTTGACCAACGGAAATGGGTTGACCCTAAACAGAAGAAGTTACGATCGCAGCTTCCAGCATCGTTTCTTTCCCAGGCGTGGCCTGACGAATGGGAATGGCTTGACCAACGGTGGGGGTCGCAAGCTCCCCTACACCCTTGGCCAAGCAACTGGCTTGACCAACGGCGGGTCTGAAAATGGTGGGAAAGGATACGCCTATGCCCTTCGCCAAACCAAAGGTTTGTCGAACGGCAACGGATTGACCAACGGTGGGGGTCGCAAGCTCCCCTATACCCTTGGTCATACCTATGGTTTAAAAGATGGAAACGGTCTGACCAACGGCAACGGGCTCACAAACGGAAACGGTCTTACCAATGGCAATACCTTCATCCTGAGGAGGGACGCCCGGCCCAAGACGGGATTTTCAAGCCTTTCATTTTCGAAAAAAGGCCTGACGAACGGGAACGGTTTGACCAACGGGAATGGGTTCACGAACGGTTTCGGTAGTGGTGGGTCCGCCACATCGAAGATTGGCCAGGCCTTCGGAGTCACCAACGGGAACGGCTTGACCAACGGCAACGGGATGTCTGTTCAGCGTAGGGTGACGGTGCGCGACCGCAGGATATGCTCCATCATGTCCCGCAACAGAAAGACCCAGTTCGTTACCGTTGCCCTGGCTGTCATGCTTGTGGTTATACCCTTGACGTTCTACCTATACGATTTTGGGGCGTTCCTGGACCATCCTCCCGGAATAGTCGTGGACGGGGATTTCGATGACTGGGACGATTCCGTGACCATCTCGGACCCGGAGTTCGATGTTGAGGGTAACCCGGATGTGGATATCCGTGAGGTCAAGGTGGAGATGTCCGATTACGATCTGGCAGTCATGGTGGAGGTCCAAGGTTTCATGCTCGGGACCGGTAGGCCCAATCCACGTCAGCAGGCTGTTTACATAATGATGGACACGGATAACAACCGATCCACGGGGTATTCCTCCCATGGCATGGGCGCGGACTGGTTGATCCAGGTGGAGGGTCGGGGCGGGTTTACCGATGTTTCCCGGTTATGCCACTTCGAGCAGGACCACGGGTTTGAAGGGATCAGGGATCGGGGTGACTGGAACGGGTGGAAACCCATCATGAACGTTCCCACCGCCATGTCGGACAATCGTCTGGAAGTCCAGTGTCCCACATCCTACCTGAGCACCGATGCGTCAAGGATATCCATGGATATCTTCATGCGTGATGATACCGGATTGATGGATTCATGTGATGCCTGGTTCACGCCGGTGGGACAGTCCGTGCTTGTCCGGCAGGAGTGGGTGGCTCCCCGAACACTTGTGCCCGACAGGGAAGTTGAACTACTCCGTATAGAAATGGAAGTTACTACCCAAGGGGCCATCCCGGACCACATTCAACTGGAACCGTTGGGACAGATGGACCCGGATGAGTGGGACCTTTCAGCATCCCTGAACGACGGGACGAAGATCGAACTGAGAGAATTGAAGGGTCAGCTGATCGTGGACCTTCCCTCGAACGTTGAGCCCTCGTCCGATACCGGTACCTTGGAAATGACGGTATTGGGCACGACCCCTCACTGGATCGATTCAGGTCAGACCGCGGGCTTGAGGGTATCTGATGAACTGGATCAGTGCAGGGTCCAACCTGTCCGAGGTGACAGACTGAGCTACGTCAAGGCCGTGCCAAGGCGGGTGGTAATTGACGGGGCGTTTGGAGAGTGGGACAGCAGGCTGGATTCGTCCAGCGGGGACCCTCTCGGTGACGTGGAAACCTCAATGGGGGGGTCGGACAGTGTCCATCCCAATATCGATCTGACGAGCAGCCTGGCCGTTTCGGAAGGTGATGGGATCGGGCTCTTCATGGAGGTTGAGGGAAGTATGCTTGGCGGAGAACTGGTGCCTGTTCCTTTCGTACGTGTCACCGTTCCCACCCCTGAACCGGTTAACTCCGATGAAGATGTAGAGGATACCGAGGAAACACCGGTCATCGAGACCGGAACAAACCAACAGGTGTTCCTACCCGAGATACTCGGCGATGACAAGATATACGCTTTCTTCGATACAGATCACGATCCGGAGACCGGGTTCATCATCAACGGCATGGGTGCTGAATACCTGCTGGCGGTAAAGGGTCGCAGCGGAGAGTGTGAAGAGGCGGTGATGGGCCGGTTCCCTGCCCAAACTATGGACCTTGATGACTGGACCCCTCTGGAGAACGTCGATGTCGGGTTGGACACAACGAGGTTGGAGTGCCTGGTGGATCCCCAGTTGCTGGGGGGCTGTGCTGAGCCTGATGTATACTTCCACCTGCTGACCCTGGGCGGGTTCAACGACGGTAGCGATATCGTGAAGCTCAATGATATTACCAGGGGTTCCGAGCTCAGATACGTGGACGATTCAGGATCGCTCAGCGATTCTATCTGGAACTTCAACGATGGTTCGGGACAGACCGCGTCCGATTCCAGCTCGAACTCCAACGATGCCACCCTTGGCACCACCACCGGGTCCGATCCGTTCGATCCAACCTGGGACAACGGTATGTTCGGGGGTGGGCTGACCTTTGACGGTCTCAATGACCATCTTTACGCTTCCACTCTCGGTTCCTACTCGGATTTGACAGTAGAGGCCTGGGTCTATCCAACCGATGTCAGTTCAACAATGACTGTGGTGACCAACGGGAAGGACAACTTCTTCAGATCGTTCAATCTCAAACTTATCAACCATGACGCCGATGAGGCAAAAGCGGTGTTCGAGGTATCCAGCGATGGAAGTACCATGGTAGCGGTAACCTCCAGCACCACGGTTCCTGTCAACAAGTGGTCTCACATAGCGGGCATTCTTTCCGACACCAATGACCTTATCTATATAATCATCAACGGGAAATTGGACAGCAGCGCGTCCGTGGGATCCTCTTTCTCCACCATGGGCACTCCCGATAATTTCTACATAGGCAGGGGTGAGGGATTTTACAAGGGTTCCCTGGATGAGATCAGGATATTCAACGGTGTCAGGTTGGGTACCGCGACCGCCAGCGGGGAAAGGACCGCTTTCCACGGCGGACTGGTACTCAATGAGGTGGGGGTCGAACCATCCGGTACGACCTGGGTGGAGTTGTACAATTATGGAAGCGTGGCGGTAAGCACCGATAAATGGTACATTTCGGCCGATGGCGGAGGGACCCAGACATATGCTCTGCCGAACCATAACATCCCATCCAAGGCGTTCATGCTCATCTACGAGGGTGACGGGACCAGTGATTCGGATTATTCCGATGGCATTGGTAAGTACTATTTGGGATCATCCAACACCTTCGATCTGACAGGCATCCCGGATTCGGTATCGCTCTACATAGATGCCAAGGCAACTCCCACGATCAGCTCCACCACCATTACGGATTTCGTCTGCTGGGGCGGGGTGCCTGGGACCCTGGACGATCAGGCCACCGCGGCGGGAATATGGGTGGACGGACAGTATGTTGATACATCCACCGAAGGTGCCGGTGACAGCGAGTCCATAGGACGGTATCCCAGTGGCAAGTGCGATCTGGGAAAGTCGGACTGGATAACCATGACCACTTCGGCCGAACCCAACCCTTCCCCTGGGGTCATCAACGAAACCCCCGAGGTCCCGACCATACTTATCCCCGTATTCATCGTCCTTTTAACCATCTTCATCATGGACCCACGTCTCACCCGCAAGGCCGGGATCATCAAAGACAAGGGGGGTGAACCCAAATGAACCCCCGGACCAAGAAGGTGCTGGTGGCGCTCTACGCCGTGTACCTCTCCTTCATCGTCCTGTCCATATCCGTGGACGTGGCCCTCAAACAGAACGAGTTCTACACCGAGGATTTCATTGACCAGCGGCATTTCATGTTCAAGGAGGACGGTGAGCAGGGATACTACACGGTTTACCGGGAGAACACCTCGGCGCTGGCATTCCTGGACGTGGGATACGACAGGACCATCAACCGCATATGGGTCAACTGCGAGAACATCCGCCATCTGGAGGTTAACGCCTGGGAGATCGCCCAGGAAGACCCGGACAACGCCCGGGAATTCTTCGACGGTGACCAGAGCGGCATTTCCGGGTACTACAAGAAATACTTCATGGGCGTACAGCGGCTGGAGGCCAACATCTCCTGTGACACCGATATGGAGCTGATCTTCAACGATGTGATAGACCCTGTATCGGTCACTGTCAACAACCAGAGATACGATAGGGGCGACGAGGAAGGCAGCGGGGATTATTATTTCGACGATGAGGATTACACCATATCAACCACGGTCCCCGAGGGATACTCCCAGGTGGTTGTGGAGTTCGTACAGAACATTGACGATGCCGATCCCGTGGCAATCATCGATGCATCTGATGTTTACGTGACCCTGGGCGAGACCGTGGAACTCAATGCCAGCGCCTCGGTCTCCGGTAACGGGGAGATTATTGATTACCTTTGGGATTTCGGGGACCAGACCTTTGATTCGGGCGTGGCCGTGGAGCACACCTACGATGAGGCCAATGAGTACGTTGTCATTTTGACGGTCAGGGCGATCCACGATACCACCGGGAAGACCATGCTCAATTCCGTGATGGAAACAATAAACGTGTTCAACGAGACCAAGGATACGGACGGGGATGGAATGCCGGATTACTGGGAACTCCAGTACGGTGATATACTTGACCCGGACTTCGATGATGCGGATCTGGATCATGACAAGGATGGTCTTACCGCCTACTCGGAATACAGGGCCGGCACCGATCCGAATGATTCCGATACGGATGGTGACGGGATGCCGGACGGGTGGGAACTGGACAACGTCCTGGATCCACGGGATGCGACCGATGGCCCCAAGGATTACGATGGCGACGGATACTCAAATTTGGAGGAGTACGAGAGCGGCACCGATCCCATGGACGACGGAAGCCATCCCAAGGAAGGTACACTGGGGACCATGGAGATATCAATGATCGTCCTTTTTGTGGTGATCCTGGTGGTTGTTCTTATTCTGGTCATCCGCAAACGGAAGGTCAAGGAGGAGGATTCCGTCCCCGCGGAGGTTGTGGAAGAGGAGGAAGAAGAGGAGATCGTGGAATCCGCACCGCCTCCTCCACCCAAGTTCAAGTGCTCGTCATGTGGAAAGGAACTGGACGATCCCAAGGCGGAGCTTTGCCCCTCCTGCATGCTCCTGGACGAGCTGATGGATAAACCCCCGGAGACCACCAGCCTTAAGAAATCCATGGAGACTGAAAAGAAGAGGGAAACGGGATTGGACCTCTCCGGAGCTGATGCCGAGAAGAAGCTGAAGGCAAACATGGCCAAGGGCATAATCTACCAGTGCCCCAGTTGCAATGTGCAACTTACCGATGTGACAAACAGGTGTCCCAGGTGCACCAAGGTGCTGGATTTCAACAAGATTCCGGGAAAGCTTCCATGTCCCAATTGCTCCAATCTCACGGAGATCAGACAGACCGAGTGTCCCATGTGCGGAGAGAGCATGCCTCAGGTTCTCGAAGTGGATGAGGAAAGCACCTGCCCACACTGCGGCATACCCATTAGCAAGGATGCCTCTGTCTGTCCCATATGTGGAGAGATGATCCAAACCCAGTTGCCCGAGGGTATGATGCGGTGCCCCGACTGCGGTAGTCTGGCCCCAAAAGACGCCGTGGAATGTCCCGGGTGCCATCAGGCTTTCATAATAGAGGAATTTGGTGAGGAAACGGAACGATGCCCGTTCTGCAGCGGTGAGGTCCAACCCAACGTGCCGGATTGCCCCCACTGTGGAAAGACGATCCTGTTGGGTCCCGGTGAAGGTCTTTTCGTGTGTCCCGATTGCGGAGTTCAGATGGACCACTACAGAACAGATTGCATACGCTGCGGAAGCGAGCTGCGGATACTGGATGATTTCGATTGAACGGATACCGAACGAGCGGATACGTTCGAACGGGTGGAATGGGCCCGGTCAGTCGTCTGATCGGTCACGTTTGCTTTCGGAAGGGTCCCGATCCTCATTTTGAAGGTGACCTAGCAGCTGGTCTTTCTGGTCCGAATCAAGGTTTTCCCACATCTTCATGGACTGTTCCATGACGTTCTTCATGATGAGTCCTTCCATTATGGGCAGCAACTTCTGGGATTCCACGATCTCCTTCCACAGCACCCTGGCATCCTCCCTGATCTCCTCCAGCGCCGAGTGATCCATATTCCCATCATCCAGGATGCCCGGACACTCCCTGGACACCACCCGGAACCTGGAACCGTCGAAGGATAATGGATACGCCCTGCAGGACATGGGTCGGCTCTCTTTGAGGGTGCACCTTTCATCATCCCTGTGATACTGGGAACAGAAACCGTCGTCATCCCTTTGGAGAACGGTTTTGGGTATCCCGGTGGAGCGGTCGAGTTCAATTCTGTGGGCAACCTTCATGATGGTGCCATCATCGGACCATCTGGAAAGGTCGCCCAGGGTGACGATCACCGGGTCCCTTTTGCAACATTCGCCGCAGTGCTTGCAGTTGAAGATGAATCTGGGAGGCGATGGCCTGGATGTCCGATCATCATCTTGACCTTCAATATTACCGTTCCCGTTCTGTGTGCTTTCCTGGTCACAATTCATGTTACCCCTCGGGCCTGTTTTGCTTTTCTGGATGGTGTCTGCCCCAATTCCATACGAAGATTTAAAAACGTCGAAAAGGGTGACTGGTTTCCTTTTAAAAATATAAACCGGTGTGCGAATGGGGGACGTCGAACCGGACATACAAAAAAAGGTCCATGAATGGATCACCAGTCGCAAGAGTGAGGGCTTTATCGTTAGCAATGTCGAAATCGCGCTTCAGCAAACTCCCGAATCCGTATGGGACATGCTGGTGGAGACCGAAGAGGCAATCTCCACGCTGAAAGAGCTTCGCACCAGGGTCGATAACATCCCCCGACCGGGAAACGAGATCAAGATCGCCAAGATCAAGACCATGTTGAAGAACCCTTCAAATATCGACAAGGTCAAAGAGCAGGTTGAGGCCCTGGAGAAGAAGAACCACAAGGAAACCGCCAATGGCGAAGGGAAAACCTCTGAAGAGCCGGTCCCAGAACTTGTGGAATTGAAGTCGGTGGAGGAGGAAGCTCCCGACAAATCCGATGTGAGTTCCGATGAAAAGGACAGGGAGATAGCGTCCCTCAAGGAACGGCTGCAGTTTGCCGATGAGGATTTTGAGGAATTCAAAAAAGATGCCGATGAAAGGCTCCAGTCCCTCCAGAAGGCCCACCAAAAGGAGCTGGGGACCCAACTTGCCGAGAGGGAAAAACAGCTTCGTGATGATTTCGAAGCGCAACTGGCCCAGGAGCGTAAGCTGGTAAAGGATCAGCTTTCCAGTGCCATGGAGGGGGACAAGGCCGCCCTTCTAAAGGATCAGCAGACCGCCCTGGACGAGGAAAGGAAAAAACTGGCAGCCGAAAGGGAAAAGGCCATCACCGAGGTGGAAGCCAGACTGGCAGCCGACCGGCGGGACGCTCTGGAGAAACAGAAGACCGAGCTGGATGCCCAGTACTCGCAGAAGTTGCAAAATGAGATAAAAACCCTCGATGATAAGAGGGAGAAGGAGCTGGCCCTGGCCAGGCAGAGCGGTGAATCCGTTCATGAGGAACTCCTCAAAAACCACCAGGCCGAGATGTCGGCACTCAGGGAGAAGATGGGCGAGGAAAAGGATGATGCACTGGCCGCCCTCAGGGAGGAGCTTCAAACGATCCGCCAGGAGGAACTGTCCGCTCAGAAGGCCGAGCTGGCGCGCAAATACGATTCAGAGCTCGCCGCCGTGAAGGATGAAATGACCGCCAAGCACCAAAACGACCTTGCCGCCATGCGGGACACGGTTGCCGGTGAGGGTGAGAAGGTCCTGGAAAAGCTGAAGGCGGATACGAGAGAGGAGCTTGAGCGCAAGGATGAAGAACACCATGAGGCCCTGGCCAGTATAAAAAAGACCCTGGCTAAGGCCACTGTCCAGAAGGAAGAACTGGAATCCGCCCTGGAGAAGAAGGATGCAGAACACCAGGCCGCCCTTTCCTCCGCCCTGGAAAAGAAGGATTCAGAACACCAGGCTGCCCTTTCCTCCGCCCTGGAAAAGAAGGATTCAGAACACCAGGCCGCCCTTTCCTCCGCCCTGGAAAAGAAGGATGCAGAACACCAGATCGAGTTGGCCAAAAAGGATCAACGGTTGGAACAGGAACTCATGGAAATGGAGGAGAAACTGCTTGCTACCTTCGAAGAGGACAAGGCAAAGCTCGAAAAGTCCATTCGTGCCGAGGTCAAGGAGTTGCACCTAAAGGAGATGGATGATGCCCTGGACCGGTTGAAGAAGGAGCATCAGTCCCGGCTCGAAACCCAAAATCAGCACCATAAAAAGGAGCTCGAGACCGCATTGGAAAGATCGCGTTCCGAGCACAAATCCGAACTGGAGACCCTGGAGGCCAAGCGGTTACAGGAACTGGATGTCCAGACCCAGAGCATGAAGGTCGAGGAAGACAAACGCCTGCAGCAGTACAAGGAGACCATGGAGAAGAGATTGCGGGAAAAGGTGGAGGAGGCCCAGGGGAAGATACAGACCGTGAAGGAAAAGGCCGAATCGGTAATAGAAGAGCTCAAAACAAGGTTGAAGAACCAGAAGGCCGACAGTCAGAAGCGAATTGATGAGCTGAACCAACAGCACAGCGCGGAACTCGACACGATAAAAAAAGAACTGGAGGAACAACTGAGATCAAAACATCGCGAGGAATTGGAATCCGTCAAGACATCCTTGAAGGAAAAGGCCCAGGAGCAGTTGGAAGGGATACGTGAGAAGTTCAAGTCCCGGGAATCCCAGCTCAGGGAACGTTTCGAACTGGAAAAGGACGAGCTCACCGGTGGTTTTGAGAAGAAGGAAAAACAACTTGTAGATCGAATGAGGAGGGAGACGGAGAGCGCCCTGGAAAAGCTCAGATCCGATTTTGAAAAGGAGAGGGCCCAGTTCCAGAAGAACATGGCGCAAAAGGATGCGCAGGTCAAGGAGAAACTGGAACTCAAGGTGTTAGAGATCAGGGACAAACTGGAGGATAAGAAGATCCAGCTCAAGCAGCAGCTGGAAAAGGAAAGATCCCGCCTGGAGGAGTCCTACCAGTTGAAGGCGGAAAAGCTGGAGGCGGATAAGGAACAGCTGCAAAAACAGCTGGCTACGGAAAAGGCTCAGCTGCAAAAGGAAAAAACCCACCTGTCGGAAGCTTACCAGTTGAAGGCGGAAAAGCTGGAGGCGGATAAGAACCAACTGCAAAAACAGCTGGCTACGGAAAAGGCTCAGCTGCAAAAGGAAAAAACCCACCTGTCGGAAGCTTACCAGCTGAAGGCGGAAAAGCTGGAGGCGGATAAGAACCAACTGCAAAAACAACTGGAGAACGAAAAGGCCCAGCTAGCAGAGTCCTATCGGCAGAAGGAGAAAACGTTGGAGGCCCAGGTGGAGAAGAAATCCGCTTCCCTTGACGAAAAAATGAAAAAGAAGGAAGATGCCATGGCCAGGGAACTGGCCAAATACAAAAAGACACTGGACGATCAGAAGAAGAAGATCGAGGATGCCATGGCCAGGGAGCTGGCCAAGTATAAAAAACAGGTTGATGCCGAGTCGGAGAAGAGGCTATCCGTCAATGCCGATAGACTGGCAAAGGACAAGGAAAAATGGGAAGAAAGGCAACTTGAAAAGCTCAAAAAGATCGAAAATGACCTTGCCGGGAAGGAAAAGATCCTCGAAAAGGAACGCAAGGCGTTGCACGAAGAGCTGGAAAAGAAAGAGAATATCCTAACCGAGACCTTTAAAAAGAAACTGAAGAAAAGGGAAGACGAACTGGAAAAACAGACTGAACTGGATGTCAAAGAAAAGGTAAACGCTCAAAAAGCCGAGATCGCTGCCAAGAGCGAAGCACGTATCGGGGAGATCAAGTCCAAGTTGCAGCAGAAGATGGAAGAGAACATAGCTCTTGTCAAGGAGAAATACGAAACCCACATGAGTAGGAAGACCGCCCAGTTCAACAAGAAGATGGAAAATGCAACTGTTGAAAATAATAATATCAGGGAATCGTTGGAAGGAGAGCTCGATTCACTCAAGAATACGATCAAGGCACTGGAGAAGGCCAACAATGCTTTGGAAAGAGAGAGCCTGTCGCTCACAAAAGAAATTGACAAGGCCCAATCTGAAAGAGATGGTTTGAAAGAACAGATCAAAGAGTTCAAGTCCAATTTCCAGGAGAAGGTCAAGGAAACGGAGACGCTGGAAAGGCAGATGATGGAACTCGAGCGGGACAAGGAGAAAAACGCCAAGGAACTTGAAAAGAAACTTGCCGAGTTCGAAGACGAGAAGAAGGCCCTGGCAGATAAGATCAGAAAGGATGCCTCCAAGGAGATGGAGAGAAGGGTGAACGATCTGGAAAAGGAGAAGGGATCGCATACAGAGGACCTTGAAAAGAAGCTCTCGGAACTGGAAATGGAGAACAAGGAACTCATCGAACGTAGTGACACATTAGAAAACGAGTTCAGGGACGATAAGGAGAAATGGGAGTCGGCGCAGAAGGATTACGAGAAAATGATAGAGAATTACGAAAAGAAGATCGATGCCCTCAATGACAAGGTCAAACTGACCGCAGAGAAGACCGCATCATCCTCAGACTCTGCCGCGGAGATCAAAAAGCTCCAGGATGAGATAACATCTCTTGAAAAGGAATCCATAAAGATGCTCGAGGAGCAAAAACAGGATCTGACCAAGGCGTTTGAAAAGGAGAAGAAGATACTTGAAAAAGAACACGAAAAGGAGCTTGCCCAATTGCGCAGGGGGGTCAAGCATGTGAGCCGCAAGGAGGAATCGCTCCTGGCGGAATGGAAAAGGGAAAAGGCCGGCCGATCGGGAAAGGTGGGCCTAAAAAAGAAGACGCCAGGCCATCTTAAAAAGATTTCCGGGAAGCAGGACGATGATACCCTTACCTTGCTCAAACAGCTGGAAGAGTCCGGTTACAACGTGGCCGACCTACGGGCCAAGGTCGACGAAGATCCCGCCAACGCCAAATCGCTGATCGACGGTTTCATCGAGAGCAGGCTGGAGATCGAGGCGCTCAAGGATAGGCTCAGTACTCTTCATGACAAGGGTTACCACGAAGAGGTAAGTGAGATACTTGATATGATGGATGATGTTGAACTTCTTCCCCAGATAAAAGAACTGGTCATCGAGATGGAGTCCAGGGGATAGGCTGAATCCGTTCAATGTGATCAAATCGATATGATGACCCCGACCGATCGGGTCCGGTGGGTGCCGACCGTTGAGCCGTTCATTTGATCTTTCCCTTAGCGCCACAGTTGGGACATTCGATGTTCAGGGGTCTTTTTTCCGTGTATATGGGTATGGGACCCCAGCACTGGGGACATTCCACGGTCTTCAACGGCTCCTTTTCTTCAGATGACTTGTCATCGGACTTGTTTTCCTCCCCCTTCTCCTCGTCATCGGCATCCTCCCGTTGTTCCTTGAATGTTTTCAATGCGTCCAGGAACTTGTCTTGGGCGTTTTTGAAATCCGGGTTGATCTCAAGTACCCTGTAAAATGCCTCCATTGCTTCCTTTCCTCTCTTCATCTCCAGCAGGGCGCCTCCCTTGGAGAACCAAACCTGTTCGGTATCGGGAGATATTGCGATGGCCTTTTCAAAGCATTCTATGGCGCCGGTGAAATCCTTGTTTTTTGTGAGAATGATGCCCTTGTTATTCCAGGCACCGAAGTTGTCGGGTTCCATCTCCACGAGCCTGTCAATACACTTCTCCGCAAGATCGAAGTTCTTCTTCTGAAGGGTGTTCTTGATCATGGTCTTGAGCTCTTCGGCATCCTCCGGGATTTCCGCTACCGGTATCTTGGCACCGCACTCGGAACAGAATTTCTCCCCGCCCACAGGCTTGCCGCATTCAGGACAATATTTTGCCATGCTATCACTTGATCGGGGATTTGTGGAGTTGGATAAAACCGTTTTGGTCCCATCGGTTGCTTTCGTTCACATTGGATGTGCTGGTTCAATATTCCCCCTAAGGATGCTTGGACGGTTTTGGAGTGGATCGGAAATCGATGGGCATCTGTTCATACGTGGGTTATCCGGAAACGCTTATGTATCCACCCGCTTTTCATCGAGTGCATGGCCTGGGGAATACGGCAGATGGGCAGAAGTGTCCAATCGCATCTGGCACCCTACTTTCGATGGGGGCTGGTGGCCATGGTGGTGCTGTCCATGGTCCTGATCATTTTGGGCAATTCCCAAAGGGATTCAGTAGAGGATGACGATGATTATTCCCTAAATGAAGAGAACAGTTCCGATGGCTCATCATTACCATTTCCCCTGGGGGAGGAGATGTTCTGCCAGGTCCGGCTGGACGACGTGATGGTCGCTGCCTATTTCCGACCCGATGACGGTGATCGGGGGAAGGTGACCGTGGTTGCCACCAGGGACCTTTCAACCTGGAGCAAGGATTTTTCCATTTCGCCGGGAGTGTATGATCTTGGCGATCTGGAGGATATCCGTCTTAACGGTGGGGACGGGAGGTCCACCGCTGTTCTTGAACTGGCCTTTGTCGATTTGACCTCTTCTCATGGAGGCAGTGGGGATGGCGATGGGCCGGATGACGATGGGCCGGATGACGATGGGCCGGATGACGATGGACCGGATGACGATGGACCGGATGACGATGGACCGGATGACGATGATGTCAGCGACGTTATCGTTTTTAAGCTTGAGATTCTCCGGCGGGATGATGAAGCCCACGCCATGGCTATCACAGGTCCGGTCGTGGGAACCGAGACGGTGCAACTTCCCCCGGAGGACGGGAGCGATTCCACCGACATCGATCTGGTCATGGCCTCCGGATTCGTGCTTCTCATGGTGGCATTTCTGATGATCTTCCAACAGGAGTTGGCCCGGGACTGACGGGAAGTGCCTTTCGCTTAGGATGGGTTATCCGGTGAGGCCAGACTCCCGTGCACCATGATAATACATTTATATAGGGACTTGATTCTACCTCCCCCTCCTTCGTCCTCTTGGACGTGGAGAACAGTATAAAAAAACACCCCAAATGGTGACGAAAATGGCCCGAGGACTCTATTCGGCCCGCAAGCTGGCGATGACAAGACAGAAGTTTCGCTGGAACGACCGGAATTACAAAAAGCGGTTGCTCAATCTCAAGGAAAAATCAGACCCCCTGGAGGGTGCCTCCCAGGCAAAAGGTATCGTTCTGGAAAAGGTGGGTATCGAGGCGAAACAGCCCAACTCCGCCATACGCAAGTGTGTCAAGATACAGCTTATCAAGAACGGAAGGCAGATAACCGCCTTTGCAGTTGGCGAGGGTGCCATCAACTTCATAGACGAGCACGACGAGGTGATGGTGGAGGGTATAGGAGGACGTATGAGCCGTTCCTACGGTGATCTGCCCGGTGTTCGTTTCAAGGTCATACAGGTCAACAATGTATCCCTGAACGAGATGGTCAGGGGTCGCAAGGAGAAACCAATCCGCTGAGGTGGATGATCATGGCAGCCAAGAAAAAAGACGAGCAGGGAGCGGATTTCACTCATGTGCCCATGTTCAACAAGTGGGATATGGGTGAGATAGAGATAGTCGACCTCGGCCTGGCCAGGTACATCAACCTGGACCCAATAAACATACCTCACATATCCGCCCGGTATGCCAACAGGCCCTTCCACAAGCAGAAGGTCAACATAGTTGAACGTCTCATCACCAACATGATGAGGAGCGAGAAATACACGGGTAAGAAATCCAAATCCTACGCTGTGGTGGAGAAATCCTTTGACATAATAAACAGGAAGACCAAGAAGAACCCGATCCAGGTTTTTGTGGATGCCCTTCAGAATGCCGCACCCCGTGAAGAGGTCACCCGTCTGCGCTACGGTGGCATATCTGTTCCCAAGGCAGTGGACTGCGGGCCTTGCAGGAGACTTGACTTTGCCCTCAGGTACATATGCCAGGCGGCCAACCACGCCTCATTCAAGAACCGGAAGTCCATCGAGGAGTGCCTGGCCAACGAGATCATCCTGGCGGCCAACGGAGACATAAACAGCTTCGCCATCTCCAAAAAGGAGGAGATAGAGCGGGTAGCCCAGTCCGCGCGTTAGATACTTTGGTATGGATGTGTGTGGACAGGTATAATGTGATATGCCGACATATTGACATGTGATATAGGAAGTGAAATGTAAATTGTAAGGTGGGAAACATGGGACGAAAGGAGGAAAACATAAAGAAGGCCCAGACGATCATGCTCAAGCCCAAGTTCATCCGTAACATTGGGACAGCTGCGCATATCGACCATGGAAAGACTACCCTCTCAGATAATCTGATAGCCGGTGCCGGCATGATGTCGGAACAGCTGGCTGGCAAGCAGCTTTTACTTGATTATGATGAGCAGGAGCAGGAGCGGGGTATCACCATCAACTCTGCAAATGCTTCCATGGTGCACGAGTTCAAGGGCAATGAGTATCTCATCAACCTGATAGACACACCCGGTCACGTTGACTTCGGCGGTGACGTTACCCGGGCCATGCGGGCCATTGACGGATGCATCATCCTGGCCTGTGCCGTGGAGGGCGTCATGCCACAGACAGAGACTGTCATTCGGCAGGCCATCAAGGAGAAGGTGGTTCCTTTGCTGTTCATCAACAAGGTGGACCGGTTGATAAACGAGCTCAAGGTAACCCCGGAACAGATGCAGCAGCGGTTCGTCAAGATCATAGCAGAGGTCAACAAGCAGATCAAGCGCCTTGCGCCGGCAGATTTCAAGGAGGCCTGGAACCTGGATGTGGAGGGGGGCAGGGTCGGATTCGGCTCCGCCTATCACAACTGGGCCATATCCGTTCCCTACATGAAGAAGAGCAACATCTCCTTCAAGGATATATATGATCACTGCGCCAACGACGACCAGAAGAACCTGGCCAAGAAGAGCCCCGTGCACGAGGTCCTGCTGGACATGGTCATAGAACATCTGCCCGACCCGCTTACCGCCCAGAAGTACCGTATCCCGGACATCTGGCACGGGGAGAACGACAGCAATGTTGGTCAGGCCATGATCAAGTGCGATCCAAACGGACCGCCGATGTTCATGGTTACCAAGGTCATCATCGACCCCCACGCCGGAGAGATCGCCACCGGAAGGCTGTTCTCCGGCAAGATCAAGCAGGGCGATGAGATGTACATATCAGGCATGCCCAACCGCAACAGGGTCCAGCGGGTCAGCCTGTTCGTGGGCCCTGATAGGATCACCGTGGATTCCGCCGAAGCCGGAAACGTGGTAGCCGTGGCGGGTCTCAAGGACGCAATATCCGGATCCACCGTTTCCAATAACCAGGAGATGGTTCCCTTCGAACAGATCAAGCACGTGTCGGAACCGGTTGTCACCGTGGCCATCGAGGCCAAGAACACCAAGGACCTTCCCAAGCTGGTTGAGGTTCTGAGGATGGTGGCCAAGGCCGATCCGTCCATCGTTGTGGCCATAAACAGTGAGACCGGAGAACACCTGATGAGCGGTATGGGAGAGCTTCACCTGGAGATCACCCAGTACCGCATCGAAAAAGAGTACGGTGTCCCCATCAACGCATCACCGCCCATCGTGGTATACCGAGAGACCGTGAACAAGGCGTCCCCGGCAACATTCGAGGGGAAGTCGCCCAACAAGCACAACCGTTTCTACTGCATAGCCGAGCCCATGGACCCAAAGATACAGGAGGCCCTCCGGGATGGTACCATCGATGTGGATGACAAGCGTATCAAGGACAAGAAAAAGCTGGAGACAACCCTGCGGGAGCTGGGCATGGACAAGGATCTGGCCAAGGGCGTTTACGCCATCAAGGGCCAGAACATGCTGGTGAACGCCACCAAGGGTATCCAGTACCTTTTCGAGACCAAGGAACTGCTGGTGGAGGCCTTCAACGAGGCAATGGAGCTGGGTCCCCGGGGCCGTGAACCCTGCATGGGTGTCATGGTAAGGCTGATGGACGCGAAGCTCCACGAGGATTCCATCCACCGCGGGCCCGCACAGATCATCCCGGCCATGCGCTCGTCCGTCTACGGCGCCATGGTGACGGCCGGAACCGTGATCTTGGAGCCAAAGGTCAAGGTGTTCGTCAACACCCCCATGGAACAGGTGGGCAATGTGACCAGGGAACTGCAACAGCGTCGTTCCATCGTGGAGGATATCACCCAGGATGAGGATATCTCCATAATCGTTGCCAAGGCACCGGTGGCCGAGATGTTCGGATTCGCATCGGCTATCCGCTCCGCCACCCAGGGAAGGGCGCTCTGGAGCACGGAGTTCTCGGGCTTCGACAAGCTTCCGGGTGATCAGTTGAACCAGATCACCACCCAGATACGCACCCGCAAGGGCCTGAAACCCGAACCGCCCACGGCGGATTATTATTCAGCTTGATGCTGTTGGAGGTTGTCTACAGGGAATGAAACCGGGATATTGGGAAGGATATTTTCCGCAATGTTCTTAAGCAACCTGTTTATTACCAACGGCACCATCCCCAAGAGGAAAACCAAACTGGAGGAAATGGAATGGCAGATAAACCACACATGAACCTGGTATTCATAGGTCACGTCGACCACGGAAAGTCAACCTCGGTCGGCCGGCTGCTTCTGGATACCAACGCCATAGATCCTCACCTGATCGAGAAGTTCCGCAAGGAAGCCGACTCCATCGGCAAGGGCAGCTTCGAGTTCGCGTGGGTCATGGATGGACTGAAAGAAGAGCGTGAAAGGGGGGTCACCATCGATGTGGCTCACAAGAGGTTCGACACCGACAAGTATTACTTCACGATCATCGACGCTCCCGGTCACCGGGACTTCGTAAAGAACATGATCACCGGTGCCAGCCAGGCGGACGCCGCCGTTCTGTGCGTTGCAGCCCCTGAGGGTGTTCAGGCCCAGACAAAGGAACACGTGTTCCTGTCCCGGACCCTGGGTGTTCAGCAGTTGATAGTCAATGTCAACAAGATGGACGCCACCAGCCCCGCCTACTCCCAGGACCAATTCAACAAGGTCAAGGAAGAGGTCACCGCGCTGCTGAAGACCGTTGGATACAAGACAGACGCTGTGAAGTTCGTACCCACGTCCGCTTTCAAGGGCGATAACGTGGTAAAGAACACTGACAACCTGTCCTGGTTCAAGGACGGGACCCTTCTGGATATGCTCAACGGGCTTCCCGTCCCCGACCTGCCCACGGACCTGCCCCTGCGCTGGCCCGTTCAGGATGTATACTCCATAACAGGTATCGGGACCGTCCCAGTGGGACGTATCGAGACCGGTGTCATGAAGGCTGGTATGGCCATTACCTTCCAGCCATCCGACAAGAAGGGAGAGGTGAAATCCATCGAGATGCACCACGAGGAGATACCCCAGGCCGGTCCATCCGACAACGTCGGTGTGAACATCCGAGGCCTTTCCAAGAATGACATCAAGCGTGGGGACGTTGGCGGTCCCGTCGACGACCCACCATCGGTTGCGAAAACCTTCACTGCCCAGATCGCGGTGCTGCAGCATCCCTCGGTGATTGCCCAGGGATACACCCCGGTGTTCCACTGCCATACCGCCCAGGTGGCCTGTACCTTCGAGGAGCTCCAGAAGAAACTGGACCCCAAGACCGGTGAGGTGAAGGAAGAGAACCCCGATTTCCTCAAGACCGGTGACATCGCCATAGTCAAGATCCGGCCCACCCGGCCCATGGTCATAGAGAAGGCCAAGGAGTTCCCCCAGTTGGGACGTTTCGCCATCCGTGACATGGGTACCACCGTGGCTGCCGGCATGTGCATCGATGTCGAGAAGCGCTGATACATCGGCGAAAGACGTAAAAACGAATTGAAAGAGGACTGTGACCGTGACTCAAAAGGCGCGAATTTCCCTGACCGGGACGGACCACAAAACCGTGGACGGGGTCTGCGATCGGATCAAGAAGATATCGGACATCACCGGTGTTAACATGGCCGGCCCGATACCCCTGCCCACCAAGCATCTGGTGGTTCCGGTGCGTAAAAGCCCCGACGGGGAAGGATCTGAAACCTGGGACAGATGGGAGATGAGGATCCACAAGCGCCTGATCTACCTGGATGCGGACGACCGAGCCCTCCGTCAGCTAATGCGGATACAGGTGCCGGACAACGTCAACATCGAGATAGTGTTGCGCTCGTAGTCCTCTCTCTTTTTTCTTTTCCATTTTTTTTACCCAGCGATAGCTGGGTTTGGATAAAATCCTGCACATGGATTTCCTCACCTCCCCTCGCCGATTTGGGTGAAAGGGGACAATTGCCAAAAATTCATATTATGGATTTTAAAATAAAAAATGATCATCAACATAAAAAAATATAAGTCCTCGACAGATCATGTTCTTTCAAGGTGCGTTATGTTTAATCGGTCACCGGCGGACCAGAGAAAGGAGGACGGTCAGTATCTGCAGAACCAGTATCTGCAGTCCCAGGTGCCTAATAATACCAAGTACTTTAAGAAGAAGATACTTACCAAGGCGCCTTTCAGAAAGAACTCCGTGGACATGGATCGGGAGTTGGATTTCGATCTTGACAGGGTGCTTGATATACGTTTGAAGGGTGTGCGCTTCAGAAAAAGAGGTGTGGTCTTTCGAAACAGGGGGGTGATCTTTCGCAGGGGCTCCATCGATTTGGATTCTTCTCTGAAGGACACCAGGGACCAGTGGAAGGATCATGCACGGTGGGATTCAGGAAATCACACCTACAAAAGGTCCACCATAAAGAAAAAGTCCCGATTGAAGGAAGAGAAACGACTTCTGGAAGAACAGAGCATGGCCACTTCAAAGGTCACCCGTTCGCAGGTGACCGCTCGCAGAAAGAAACCGCAATTAGATAATGGAAAGTATCAGCACCATGATGATACAGAAACTGAGAGCCGATCCTACGATTACCAAACAGATTGGGATACGGGATTCGGGTCAAGAACCGAGGTCGAACCTCTCGATGATGCCGGTGGGTTGCCCGGGAGCCCGGGAGCCGTTCCCCGGGGAAAATCGTACAAAAAGGACGCCATCGTGCTCAACAATTACGGGGCCGAGCATTACAAGAAAGAGGATTATTCCACTGCCCTGAGTTTCTTCACAGCGGCTGTCCAGACCGACCCTTACCTCGAGGTGGCCAAAAAAAATCAGCAGGCGTGCCTGGACAAACTTATGGATGAATGAAAAGGAATTGAAAGATGATGATAACTGATATGGAGGTGTGATGATGTTGTGGATATATCTGATCATATGTCTCGTCGGATTCATAATGCTGCTGATAATGGCACTGTCCGGCGGTTTTTCTGATATCGATGCCGGTCCCGATGTGGACATGGACATGGACGCGGACCTGGACATGGATGGAGGTGGGGACATGGACGGAGGTGGTATAGATGCCACCAGTCCCAGCTATCTCAGTCTACCGGTGATACTGTTGTTCCTGACGGGGTTCGGCGGGGTGGGAGCCATTGGAGAACTGATGGACATCGGGAAGTACATGGTCCCCATCTCTGCGATTATCGGAGGGGCGGCGGTGGCCGGGGTGGGACTGGTGACCCTGATCAAGTTCTTCGATTTCGTCCAGTCGGATTCCACGGTCAAGATGAACGAGTTGAAGGGGCGGAGGGGTACGGTCCAGGTGCCCATTAAAAAGGGCAGCGAGGGCCAGGTAATGCTGTTGACATCCAGCAGAGGCCGGTTCCTCATAGGTGCCATATCCGACAGGAACATACCCAACGAGGCGGTGGTCGTGGTTGAGGAAGTGATTGGTGATGTGGTGAGGGTGAGGCAGGTCAAGATCGGTAAGAAGGGTGGAAGGAAGAGATCGGAAAAGTGAAATATGAGAGGACTGAATAGAGAAAAAAAAGGTAAAAGTGAAGTGAGGTGTGAAAGACATGGACCCTATGACAATGGTAGGTATACTGGTATTTTTGATAATTCTTAGCTTGGTGATGGTTCTGGCCATCTACGCCGCCAGGTACAAGAAGGTACCTCCGGACAAGGCCCTTGTTGTATACGGCAGGAAGGCATCAGGAAGCGGAAAGAAGGGTTACAGGGTAATATCCGGAGGCGGTACGTTCATATTACCCGTGGTGGAAGACTATGCCTATCTGCCACTGGATGTCCGCACCCTGGAGATAGTGGTGACGGACATCGTTACTGATGTAAAAACATCCGGCGCCAAGCTCAATATAAAGGCAGTCACCCAGGTGAAGATTGCATCCGAAAGCCATTCCCTGGACACCGCGTCCGAGCAACTGCTCCACAAGTCCGACGCGGAGATAAACGAGATCGCGCTCAAGACCCTGGAGGGTCATGTCCGCGGTATCTGCGCCACCATGACCATCGAGGCCATCAACTCGGATCGGGACACCGTATCCGAAAAGATCCAGTCAATGGCCGACCGGGATTTGAAGAACATGGGTATCGAGATCCGATCCTTCGTTATCAAGGAAGTGGAGGATGAGTACGGATACCTGGACGCCCTGGGTCGCAAGAGGACCGCAGAGGTCAAGAGGGACGCCCGTATCGGTGAGGCCGATGCCAACAAGGAGGCAACCATCAGGGAGGCGGAGGCCGCCCAGAAGGGAGAGAAGGCAAACGCCGAGGCGGAGGCCCAGGTGGCGGAGTTCCACAGGGACAGGGATATCATCCGGGCCAAGGCGGAGACCCAGGTCGAGGTGGAACGGGCCAACCGGAACATCGCCTTCGATCTGCAGGACAAGAAACGTCAGCAGGAACTTATCCGTGAACAGGTCCAGATACGTATCGAAGAAAGACAAAAACAGATCGAACTGCAGTCCAAGGAGATCGAGAGGCGGGAGAAGGAACAGGAGGCTGAGAAGGTGGTGCCCGCCAAGGCCATGGCCAACGCCAAGATAGCAGAAGCTGACGGTGAACGGGAGAGGATAATCCGTATTGCAGATGGTGAGAAGGGCAGGCAGATTCGGTTAGCCGAGGCCACCAAGGCACAGTTGACACTCACAGCAGACGGTCAGTCCGACAAGATCCGAAAGGAAGGTACCGCCGAGGCGGATATCATACGTCTCAAGGGCGAGGCCGAGGCAGACGCCATAAAGGCCAAGGGAATGGCCGAGGCAGAGGCCATGCAGAAGAAGGCCGAGGCCTGGGAGAAGTACGGGTCAGCGGCGGTGACCCAGATGATCATCGAAAAGCTGCCGGATATAGTCGGCGCCGCGTCCAAACCCCTGGAGGGAGTGGACAAGGTCATCGTCATGGGCGACCAGGGCCCCCAGGGACTGGTGCGCAAGACGGTGGACATCGCCGCCCAGATGCCCGCCCTGGTGAAATCCCTCACCGGTATGGACATCCATGATCTGGTGGGTCAGGTGGGAGCGTTAACAGGCGGTGGCGGATTCGATGTGCCCAAGAAATCTGAGCCCAAGGAGAACAAAGAGACCAAGAAGTGATCTCTCGCGGGTGGACTGATTGGAAATACGAGCGGAGTGGTGGACGGCGGGACTGCACCCCCAGGGTGCGGTGGAGGCGCTGTCCACCTCCTCCCTCACTCTGCTGATAATTCAGCTTGTCATGGAAGATAAATTGGATCGGGGAGAGATAACTCCTGAGGAGATCGCAGAGATGATGAAGGGTGAGCAAGTTGGACGAACCTGAACAAGTACCTGGCGGAATTGAACCGCTTCTTCGGTTGCACACGCCCGATGAACTGTGGCAGGTCCGATCCGCCGTCTGGAGGAACCTGGCCGACGCCCCCAACGCCAGGATGTTGCTGGCACTCACCGGGGATTACTACCGTTTCTCCTGCCAGGTGCAGCGGGCGGTTTCCGCGGCGGATTTCACCATGCTTGCCCGGACCATCGAGCTGGGCCGGGACGCCATCGGCACCCTTGAACAGATGATAATGGAGGACAACGCCAACCCCGCCAAACTGCTGACCATGGTGATCATGGCCGGGTCCAATTACCTGGCGGACACTGCCTTTATCAGGGCATCCCTTGAAAACTGCGAGCAGCTGGTGGACGAACACAGGCTCCTGCTCTATGACCATTGCTGGGAACTGTCCAGACAGTTCGGGCGCGGTGCCGAGGCCGGGGACGGGCTTGACGGGTTCTTTCAGCAGGCCTATGATGAGAGCGTTCCCCTGGCCCAGCGGGTGGCACTCACATTCTTTCTCTACCGTCTTCTGTGCATAGGTTACCTGGGTTCCATCATCCAAAACGACGATGTTGATCTCAACTGGAATGACTGTATCAGAAAGGATCAGTGACTGGCAGGCGGTTGGTCCATTGCCAGCCCGGCCCGAAAGGATCTTACCATGTTGGACTTCTTAATGACCCGTTCCACCGACGCGGGATCGAGGATGTCCTCTCTTCCGATCAGGACCCCCAGCCACACCATGTTGGCGTCGCCCATCTTCCCGGTATCTTCGGCCACCCGGGTGGCCGGGACCAAAACGGGCCGGGTCCTGAGAGTCTTTCCACCGGACAGATCAGTTACAAGGTCGCTGTCGATGTAGAGACGGGTTTCATCATCAGCAATACGGGAGTACTTGTCGAATGCCTTCTGGGCCATGCAAATTAGAATATCAGGGATATCGACGAAGGGGAATATCACAGGGTTTTCGGATATTATTACCTCTGAATGGATGGCCGATCCCCTCTGCGCCGAACCGTAAAGGTTCCGTTGCGATGCAAACAATCCCTCTTCCGTGGCGGCAAGCCCCAGGTAGTGGGCGGTGGTGATCACCCCCTGACCCCCCACTCCCGCAATGATCACACGTTTCATCCCTTCACCCCCTTTTCTTCCCCGATCCGTGCCGAGAAGCCCGTTCTGGCCTGGTCACGGAACGTGCCCACAGTGATCTTTCCCTCCAGCTCGCTTTTGGACATCTTCCTGGCCTGATCTATGGGAACGGAACTGTCCAGCAGGTGATGATAGAGGACCACCGGATCGGTCTCCCTTTCCACGAACCTGCCGTACTGGGTGGGGCATGTGGATATGACCTCCAGGAACGCAAACCCCTTCCGGGACCGTTCAAGGCCCGAACGGATGGCCTCTTTGAGCTTTTTGGGTTGGGCCACCGTCCACCGGGCGCAGAAGGACGCCCCCGCCGCGGATATGATGGGTGCCAGGTCGTAGGGTGACTCGGGGTTGCCAAAAGGCGTTGTCAGGGTCACGGCATCCTCCGGGGTGAGCGGGCCGCACTGGCCGCCGGTCATGCCATATATCCGGTTGTTCACCAAAATGACCAGCATCTCCACGTTTCGCCGGGCCGACTGGAACAGGTGACCGCCACCGATGGCCGCCAGGTCACCGTCCCCGGATATGACAACTGCATTGAGCTTCGGGTTTGCCAGCTTGGCTCCGGTGGCCACGGGGATGGATCTGCCGTGGGTCGTGTGGACAGCGTCGGCGAGCAGGTGAGGGTTGGGTATCCAGGACGCGCACCCTATGCCAGAGAAGAACGCGAAGCTGTCCAGGCTCCCGAAATCCTCGTCTATCACCGACAGGAACGCGTTGAGTATGATACCGTTCCCGCACCCGGCGCAAAAGGGAGTTTCCTGCCGCAGGTACCTGTCCAGGGGATGGCCTGTAGGGGTGAAACCCAGTTCCCGTATCTCCTCGTCGCCGTCGGGTGAGATGAACCTCATTTCAACCCTCCCGCGATATCAAGTATGTCCCGGGGAGTTACGGGCTCCCCGCCGCCTATCTTCGAGTAGGAATGAACCTTTCCGGGTCCCAGGACCCGTTGCACCTCCCGAACCAGCATGCCGGAGTTCATCTCGGGCACCAGGATGTGATCCATATCTTCGGCGAATTCCTTGACGGCCTCGTCCGGGAAGGGCCAGATACAGCCTATCGACAGATGGGCAAGCTGATTTCCATCGGATTCAGCCAGGGCCTGGTCGGCCGCCCTGGACACTGAACCGAAGCTGATCAGACCCACCCTGGCGTTCTTGTTTGGGGTGCGGACCACCCGGGTGAGCTCGTGCTGCTTGGCAAGAATCTTTTTGGATAGCCTTCTTACCAGTTTCCGGTGCACGTGACCCGATGAGGTGTCCCGCACGCCCCACATGTCGTGGGTGGACCCGGTCACCAGCATCCGGTTGCCCTGTCCCAGTATCGGCATGGGTGGCACCCAGTTGTCGTCATCGGGGTCCTTTTTGAATCCGAACGGGGGTGAGCTTTCTTTGCCCATGGTCTTTCTGTTTACTATGGCGGGGGTCTCGGGTAGCGTTACAGTCTCCCGCAGGTGGGCCACGTGTTCGTCTCCCAGCAGGATCACGGGACATCTGAACCGTTCCGACAGGTTGAACGCTTCAATCGTGTAGAGAAAGCAGTCCTTTACAGTTGAAGGGGCCAGGACGATTATCTCGTGCTCGGCCCCGTGGGTACCGTACCGGGCCTGGTAGAAATCCCCCTGGCCGGACAGGGTTGCCTGGCCGGTGGACGGACCGGTTCTCATCATGTTGACGATCACCATGGGCGTCTCCGTCATCACGGCGTAGCCGATCCCCTCCTGCATCAGTGAAAAACCGGGTCCGGAGGTTGCCGTCATGGCCTTTCTTCCCGCCAGTGACGCTCCCGTGACCGCCGCCAGTGACGCTATCTCGTCCTCCATCTGAACGCATATGCCGCCCGCCTTCGGAAGTGCTATCGAAAGACCGTTGAACACCTCCGAGCTGGGGGTTATGGGGTATCCCGCAAAGAAACTGCAACCCGCCGCCAGGGCCCCTTCTACAACTGCCTCGTTACCCGTCCAGAATACCCGCCTGGACCTGTTTGTGCCAGACATGGATTGGGGAAATCGGTTTTGAGGTCTTGAACTTTGGGGAGGTTGTCAGTTCCCGTGATCGGCAACCGTGTTCGTGGGGGTGCCCAGTTTTCCGTTCGCCTCGTCGTAGCTTTCGAAGGACCCGATATCGAACCAGTCCCCTTCGAACCTGTAGGCATACACCGGCGATCTTGGGACGAACCAGTGGAAGAAGTTGCCCAGAGCATCGGCGTTGTGACCCTCGGCCAGGTAATCCATGAGTGCGCTGACACCGTTCTTTGTAAGATAGATGCAGGCGGTGGATGCCAGGGTGGACGGAGGATTTTTAGGTTTTTCCAGAAATTCGCTCATCCTGCCGTTGTCATCGGTTGCCACTATGCCGTACAGGCTGGCCTTCTCCAGGGATCCAACATCGTACACCGCCACCACCGATCCACCCTTTTTTCGGGAAAAGTCCATGAGCTTTGAAAGATCGTAAAAGAAGAGATTGTCACCGCCCACCACCAGCAGATCACTGTTGATTCCGGTATCGCTGATGATCTCCCCCAGGGCGCCCAGTGAACCCTTTTTCTCCCCCTCGGTGCGGGACCGTTCCACGAACAGTTTCCAGTCGTGTTTCCACACCCGGCCGTCAATGTACTCCTGGAACTTTGGAGCAAAAGCGTCGTTGACCGACAGCCACGGGTTATCGATCATATCATCCGGAAGGGCCTCCACCCTTTCCATGACGTAATCCAGCATGGGTCTTCCCCCCACGCTCAGCAGGTGCTTGGGGGTGTTCTCGGTCAGGGGCCACATTCGTTTGGCAAATCCGCCGGCAAGCACTATAACGTCCACTCACTGTCCTCCTCTTGCAATTCCCGTTAGGAGCTCCATGTCGAACTCGAAGGCCACCAGGGGGTTGCCCAGGTCGTAGCTTTCCAGGGTCATGGGATGGACCTCTCCGAAGCTGCCCAGGTGCTTGCCGTCCTTTTGGATAACCACGTACCGTCCCCGGATGAATCCTCCGTGATCCCCGGCCTCCAGATCGTATTCTGCACCCACCGCGTCCAGCAGGGTCTCGCAGATGGATTTTATCTCCGTGAAACTCGCCTTGGAATGGGTGGAAGCGCCGGCTATGAACCTCCGGTTCTTACCGCCGATGACCACGTCGTCTATCTCGAACACCTTCTGGGGAAGGTCCCGGTGCTTGTTGGCCCGGAGCACCGACATCATGGACGGCAGGAGCGAGAGTCTCATGATGGTGAGGTCCTCGTTGATGGGGTTTGTAAAACCCACCGCGTCGGTCTCCGGTTCGTTCCAGAGCCCGAACTGGTGGTCCCTGTTGGACAGGGACTGGGTGAGGAGTTCCAGATATCCTAGACCCACCAGAAGTTCCCTCAGTGACCTGCACACATCCTCGATCTTCCGTCCGCTGCCGAAAGTCACCGATGTGGGCATGGTGCCCGAGAAAGTGTGGTACCCGTGTCCAATGGCCACGTCCTCCACCAGGTCAACTGGATGAAGGATGTCCGATCGCCAGGCCGGGACGTCCACCAGCAGTCTGCCTTTTTCAACCTGGGTCCCAAAACCCATCCGCTCCAGGCACTCGGCGGTCTGTTGTGGTTTGAGATCGAGCCCCAGCACCCGGTTGGAATAGTCGTTGTCCAGTTCCCATCGGGTGGGTTTGAGGTCCGGCATGGTCTGTTCACCATCCGGGTAGATCACCTTTACTGTCTCGACGGTCCCTCCCCTCTCGGCAAACAGGCTTGCCAGGATGTTCAAGGCGGTATGGCAGGCTGTCTCGTCGGTGCCGGTGATGTCCAGGAACACGTCCTGGGAATCCTCCCTGACCTCCGTTTGCGTGCCGTTGATGATGGGCGGGAAGGAAAGCACGGTCCCCTCCCGGTCAGTGATGATGGGGTAGAGTTCCTTGCCCTCCAGGACCCAGGCGTAATCCCTGCCCTTTTCATGGTCTTCCAAAATCTCCGCCAGGTTCATGGGTTCCGTGTGTCCCAGGGGGACGAAGGTCATGGACTCCGGGGGGACAGCTGCATAGGTGTAGGGAGGGGTTATCTTTTGCATGTCGTGGATCCCGATGGCCACCTTCTTCCTCTTGCGGCCCAGGGTCAGGTGAAGTTTCTCCTGGAACGCCATGACGCTTTTTATGAACGGGTCGGTGAAGTTCACGTTGCGGACAACCCCGCAGCAGATCACCGGTCTGACTGCTTTGACGCTGGGGTCCACCTTCATCACCTGGTCAGATTCCCTGATAGGGTATTTACTCAGACCTGTGCGGTATCCGAAGAACGCCCTGGCCGACCGGGCAAGCCCTTCAACGGAGAAGTTGTCTGGCCGGTTGGGGAATACCTCCAGTTCCACCACGCCGTCTTCCTCCTCCCCGATATCCACCCCCAGAAGGGGTATACGTTCCATGAACTCCTCCAGGGGAAGCATTTCCCCCATCATATCCTGCAAATCCCTGTACTCGAAGCTGATTACGGGCATCGTCCGGCACAATGAGGCGAGGGTATTTTAGTGTTTTTCGATTGGAATACGGGGATTCGGTAGATATCTGGGCTTTGGATTTGATGTACCCCAATCCTTTTTACTTTCTCAACTGTTGGCACAACAATAAGATAACCCCGGGAACGCTTTGACGGGGCGGCAGGTGCAGGCCCTTTGGACATCTTCAAGACCCTCCTTGGCATTCTCCCAAAAAGACTGGAGCATCGGATAGCAGTGATCCTGGCGGCAACCCTGCTTGTCCACGGAGCGCTTTACCTTACCGTGGGTGCCACCCGTACAACCGACAGCCTCAGAGAGGCGGAAACGGACACCTTCACCATAACGCCGACGGACAGCGGCAACGGTGGGGATGTATACACCCTGACGGTCAACGACAACAAGGACCGGTACATGTGGGACCTGGTCCACGATCCCCCGGAGGGCTCAACCACGGGTGATGTACGTATCGAGGCAGTTGTCCACGATCCCACCCTGCATCTCAAGGGGATTGAGCTGGAGTACGGATTCGACGGGGGAGAGACCCGGCGCATCGCGATGGATCACCGGTTTACCGACAAGAACAACGAGACTGTGTGGTGGGTCGATGTTCCAGCGGGCGAGGGATCGGTCCTGAGCTATTCCATTCACGTCACATACCTTCCCTGGTCCACCGACGTTTACAGGTACCACGATCGGACCACCACCGTCATGGACGGAGACATGCTATACCGGGACACGGGCTGGCGCACCGAGTACCCGCCACTCATGACCTACGCATTGCTCCCAGCACACCTCCTGGCCCAGTTGATCGGACCGGAGAAGGGGTTTTCCATCTACTTCATCGCCTTCTCCATTGCAACAGCCCTGGGGGTGTACCTGCTCTTCAGACGATGGGGTGAGGATCGGGCGTTCCTCATGGGACTGGTGGCCAGCATGTATCCGTCCATGCTTATAGCTCCCATGTTCTCCCAGGACGACCCGTTGATAGTTTTCGTGATGATGCTGGTGATGTACATGGTGCTGTCCAACCGTCACAGGCTGGCCGCCCTGGGCATCGGTATGGGGATCACCATGAAAATGTGGACGGTGCTGCTTTTCCCGGGCCTTCTGGGCGACGCTGCCCGATGGGAAGAAAATGCGGCAAAACGCGTGAATCGGACCGTTGGCCTGACCGTGGTGCCGGCGGCATTTATACTTGCCCTGTTCTGGTCCATGGCGGGGTCTGACTTCCTCTACTTTCTCAAGATATACACCGGGTTCGGAGGGTTTGACGACCCGCTGGGTTCCTACTCGATATGGTACACCCTTTTCGGGAACACCTCTATCTATTCAGGTCTCAAGGCGGTCCTTATGGTCATCATAGCCCTGGGGACGCTGGTCTTCTTTAGGCGGTTTGTGAAAGGCGGCATCCATCCCGTCCGGTTCCACATGGTGGTCCTGCTTTTGTTTTTGATGTTCTATTTCAAGGTCTACAACGAGTACTACGGTTACCTGATGGTGGTGCTTCTTCCCCTCATGGTGGAGGACCGTATCGCCCTGGTGGAGATGTACGCGATCCCGCTTCTTCTGCTCCTGGCTCCCCTGACACCGGCGTCGGTGGTGGTCTTCATACTGCTGGCGGATATCCTTCGAAGGGTGCTGCTGTGTCCCTACCGGTTCGACAATGATCTGGGTTGCTGTACAGAAGACGGTGATTTCAAACCCCTGGAAGGTGTCAGGGACCTGATTTGAACTGGCACCCACCTTTTCATGATGGTCTGAAAGGTTGTGCACCTGGAAAAATATACCCCCGGGAGAAGCTTTAAAGTACGACTCATTGGATATGCTTGAGGGGATAAAATGAAGCTTCTAGTGCCCACCGCAGGACCCGTTCCCGCCAGGGAGAACGCGCAATACATACTGGAGATTGCCAAGAAGGTGGGCGCCGATGTCGTCACCCTTCATATCATGGATCTTGCCGAGGAGGACCTGGGCAACGAGGCCGTGAAGATTTTCGAGGACAAGGCCAGGGAGCTCGGCGTCAAGGTCAAGGGCATAGTGACCGAGGGGAACGTGGTGCCCACCATTGTGGAAACAGCCTACGACGAGGAGGTATCGCTCATCGTAATGGGGGCGTCTCGGGGCAGGGCCATGGGGGAATGGATAGTCACTGATGTCATGGACCGTTGCCAGATACCCGTGGTTATCATCCCATACAGATACAACCGCTGAAGGAGGACGACGGATGCCCGAAGACCAGGCGCAGATGCCGCTTCCCCAGGAAAGGATCGTTCAGCTTCACGGCCAGCTTCTCCCCGGTGACTTTCTGGTGGACGATTACCTGGGCGACCGAATACTTGTCATCCGTTCCCGACGCCAGTTCCCGGACATAGTAAACGACGTCGAAGCGGTGATAGAGAAACTGGATAACGATGAGACCGATTCGTACACCCACACGGTGATCATCGGCGAGGAAGAGGCCCAGGGAATAGATGTGGAACTCATTAAAAAGAGAATGGTCAAGCGAAAGGAGGATGATGAGGCCATCGTGGCCGATCTACGGACCAGGCTGGCGGAGAAGGACGATCCGATCATCTTTGAATCCGAGGCGGATCCCCAGAAGCTGGTTCGATTCGGAGTGGGTATCGACCGGTCACTGACCGAGTTCGTTGGCGACAACCGACGGGATATCCTGGAAGGCATGGACATCCAGGATGTGGGGGATGTCAACTACATAGTGGCGGATGACGGTTTTCTACGACTGGACAAGGAGGAGATGCAGGATATCCTGGGCATCCCCGGTGAGGATCAGAAGGTGCTGGAACTGGAATCCCGGCTGGACGATTTCGTGTCCGGTGTTTCATCGATGGGCACGGAGAGCGTCCTCGACCGGTTGGGGTCCGATGGTGCTGAACCCCTCTCGGAGACCAGTCCTGTGGAAGAACCGGAGGAAATACAGTTGACCGATGATGAAGTCGGGGTAATGTCAAACGTCCCTGATGTGGTACCGCCAGAAGATACCGCCGGTGATACCCCCTCGGAAAAAACACCTTCCACGACCACAATGGCAAAGAATGACGCCTCGTCCAGGAATGGTTTGATGCCTCGTCCCAAGTCCCTGGGGACGATCGCGTTGGAGGCCGCCCGGAAGGTGGGCGCCATATCGGATTGCAGCTCCCAGTCCCGTGAAGGAATGAAACAGCCGTCGGACATGGCGACTGATGAATGTATGGAAAACGAGAACGCTTATGTGGAGGCAACCGCTGAAAGGCAACCTCAGGAAAAGGTTTTGGCACAAACGGATCAGGAAACCGTGCCCGGGATCGAAACTGAGACCATGGCACAAGTCGTGCCCGAAACCTTAACGGAGGTAAGCCCGGCTAGTCCAGACCCTGATGAACCGGAGGTTGAAATGGTCCCGGACACTCCAGATACAATTGAACCGGTAGCAGAGATGTCACCGGGTATTTTAGATACGAATGAAACCGTGGAGGTGCTGGAACCGGAACAGGTGGAGGTGCTGGAACCGACCTCCCCGGCGGTGGACGCCCGGGAACCTCCCCTGGTTCAACCGGAAGCGAGAGGCGATGGCACTCTTGAAGACGCAATGACCGCGGCGGGTTTTGTCCCCAACAGGGACGGTCCAACTGACGCCGATGCCATGTTCACCGATCCTCAAAACGGTAACCGACCGGTGCTGGTGTTCTCCCCTGCGGGAGAATGCTCTCTTAGGGATATGATAGAGATCGAACGGGAAGTCCTGCGCATCCACGGTGCATTTGGCCTGGTTGTGACGGACAGGCTTGATCAGGAAAACCAGATCTTTTCAGTGGGAAAGCCACTGGCGTTCGTATCCGCTGAAGAATTCCGGACGCTCGGACCTCGTCTGAGGGACCTGTTAAAATGAAGCTGGGCACGGACGTTGCCCCCGTGGACGCGCTCATGGGAGGCGGGGTGGAATCCGGGACATTCACCATGTTCTACGGTGAGGGCGGTACGGGCAAGACCACCCTGTGCCTTCACCTGTGCCTCCAGTGCGTGAACGCCGGTGGAAAGGTAGCCTTCGTGGACACTGAAGGGGTTTCCATGGAACGGTTCCAGCAATTGGCCGGGGACCGGGGCGATCAGGTGGCCCGGGACATGCTGTTCTTCGAGGCCTACGACATGAAGCAGCAGACCGAGGCGGTAAACAAGGTAATCCACCTTTGCCAGGCCGAGAAACGCATCCGGCTGGTGGTCCTGGACTCCCTGACTGTGTTTTACCGGCTCGCCCTGGGAACCGGGGAAGAATCCGCGTTCCGATCAAGGCTTTCCTCCCAGGTGGTCAAGCTCCTCTCCACTGCAAGACAGCTGGACCTGGTGGTGGTGGGTACCACCCAGGTATACCGGGACGGCAACACGTGCCAGGTACGTCCCATAGGCGGGCACATGCTCATGCACAACGCCAAGGCGGTGTTCGCAATCGAGCGTCACGAAAGCGGTGAAAGGGAGCTTGTGGTCACCAAGCACCGGTCACTGAAGGAAGGGGACAGCATCAGGTTCGTGCTGGGACCCACGGGGATCGAGGTTCTTAATAAAACAGGATGATCTAAGGATCATTCCCTGTTGATCTTGGCCGAAAAGTAGCCCAGCATGGCCACCACAAGACGGATGAAATACCATTCGGTCATCTTGTGCCGCAGCATGTCGCCGGGGTTGTACTTGCCCCACATGGACCCGTGCTTCCTGGTGAGCTGTTTGCGGCCGTAACCGTTCCAGAACGCCTGTTTGAAGAATGCCACAAAGGTGGACCGGGCCCGGTGGTACACGATCACCCTGGGGTTGTAGAAAATCCCAAAACCCGCATCCACCGCCCGAACATTGAGATCGATGTCCTCGGCGGTTATGAACCTTGGATCGAACCCGTCGATGCGGTCGAATACCTTCTTGCGGTACAGCAGGTTGCAGGACGGGAACGTCACGTCCACGTCCTTGTAGAAAAGCTCCACCCTGTCCAAATCAACAAAGGGCTGGTAACCCAAATTGATGGTCTTCCCCGCCACGATGTCCTCGTTTTTTAGCCCGGCCCGCATCTCGTGAAGCCAGAAGGGGTTGGCTATACAGTCACCGTCGATGAACGCCACGGCGTCTCCCTTGCATCTCTCTATGCCGCGATTGCGGGACTCTCCCCTCTGGGCGGCGTACTGTTCCAGGTGGATGAAGGGATACTTCTTCTGGTATCTCCTAACGATGTCCTGGGTGCCGTCAGTGGAAGCCGCATCGATTATCCACACGTCAAATGGCTGTTCCTGGACCACCAGGGAATCCAGAAGGTCCTCCATGTTTCGGGCCTCGTTCTTGACCGTGATAACCACGGAGATATGGACGGGTTTGGACATAGGCAGTCCGTCGGAAGGTCGGGCTCTTCTTTAAGCTTTCGGGATGGGATGCAACTGTCCAAAGGGTTTTATTTGATAGGTCCATCCTTGGGGGCAGTAAAACGGAAGGTGTCTGGAACGGATCTATCAAAGACCATATCGGATTCCATATACAACGTCTACGAGAAGCAGCTGGTCAAGTTGATCATGGAAGGACCGCTGCCGGAGCACGTAGCCATCATCATGGACGGTAACCGCAGGTTCGCCGAGGATCTGGGAATGGAACCCTTCGAGGGACACCAGTTCGGCCGGGACAAACTGGAGGAGGTGCTGGACTGGTGCCTGGAGCTTAACATCAGGATACTGACGGTCTATGCCTTCTCATCCGAGAACGTGGAACGCTCCGAAGAGGAGGTCCGCACCCTCATGGAGCTGTTCGTGCGCAACTTCAAACAGCTGGCCACCGATGAACGGGTCCACCGGCACAGGATCCGGGTTCGGGTGCTTGGCCAGAAGGACAAGCTCCCTGAAGAACTCCAGGCGGTTATCGATGAGGCGGAGAGCAATACCGAGGATTACGACAGCTACTACTTCAACCTGGCAATAGCCTACGGGGGTCGACAGGAGATCATCCAGGCAATCCGTACAGTGGCCCAGGAGTGTGTGGATGGCAAGGTCAAACCCGAAAATATCGATGAGAAGCTTTTCACCAACTACCTCTACACCTCGGACATCCCGGACCCGGACCTGGTCCTTCGCACCTCCGGCGAGGAACGCATTTCGAATTTCCTGCTCTGGCAGCTGGCCTACTCGGAGCTGTATTTCACGGATGTTTTCTGGCCCGGATTCAGAAAGACGGATTTTCTAAGGGCCATCCGGTCTTACCAGATGCGCAGGCGCCGGTACGGAAAGTGACCCTGCCAGCCATGCCTTTTCCCATGGTAAGAGTTAAGAAGTACTATGCCGTGGCAGTTGTTGGGTGTCTGATATGGACCTGGCTGGACATCGAACACCGATAATGCTTGCAGTCTTTGGAATGATAATCCTCATGGTCATGCCGGTTTCGGCCGTATATGCCGAAGAACCGGACATCAGGGCCAACCGATACATCCTGATCGAGACCAGCATGGGTCGCATTTGTTTCGAGATATATGAGGACCTCATGCCTGCCACAGTCGCCAACTTCATAAAGTATGTCAATGATGGTTTCTACGACGGCCTGATCTTTCATAGAACAAAACCGGGTTACGTTGTCCAGGCAGGCAGGTACTACCCCGACCAATCCGCCAAGGACGCCACTTACTCCGCCATACCACTGGAGGCCAACAACGGTATCTCCTTCGTGGACGGATCTGTGGGGATGGCCCATTTCGATGACGATGTTAATTCGGCCACCTCACAGTTCTTCATCTGCGATGGCAAACATCCGGAGTTCGATGCCAACAATGCCATGTTCGGTTTGGTGGTTACCGGTCTTCATAACGTTAAACGCATGACACAGGTGGAGACGGTTAACGTTATGATCGATAACCAAACCTTTGCAGACTGGCCCGTTGACCCCATATCAATATCAGATGTCTCGATCCATGACTCCATTCCCAACTTTGCGCCGATTTACATGGACGGTTCCACAGATGCATTTGACGGCAGTACGATCAAGGAGGACACCACCTGGACGGTTAACATCAAAAACATGTTCAGGGACGATGAGACACCGGACGATCTCACATACACCTGTTCCAGCACCGATGTGCTCATCGAAGGGAACATGGCGGTATGGACCCCCCGGCACGGGTCGACCGGGCTGAACGGCGTGACATTCACCGCCACAGACCCGGAATCCCTCTCCACCACATCACCCGCCTTCAGCATGGTTTATGAGGAGGTCAACGAGGCACCGTTCAAGGCGCCCGGCGTCCCTGCCAACGTGTTTGCGGAAGAGGACGTCGAGTGGAAGGTGGACCTGGCGGACTGGATATGGGACGAGGAGTCCAACGGGTCGATCAACTTCGAGATCGACAACGAGAACCTTACCCTGAGCGGGTCAACGCTCACCTGGACCCCCACCAATGGCCCCATAACCCACACGGTGGTGATCACCGCCAAGGACCCGCAGAATTCCTCCCTGATGGTCGTCCATACAGTGGACTTCACCTGCAACGGGACCAACGATCCCCCGGTTTACCTGGGCGGGTTGGAGGACCAGTCGGTGGAGGAGGGCAGTCTCTGGTTCATCCATCTACGGGACTACTTTGTTGATGAGGAAAGGAACCTTGGCATGCGTTTCGAAGCCAGTTCCGATGTTCTCTACATAAAGGGCGATAATGTTTCCTGGGCCCCGGAGAACGGGGACGAAACCCTGACAGATGTGGTTTTCACGGCCGTGGACCCGGACGATTCCTCCATGAGGGTGGATTCCCCCGCAATAACCATAACGGTCATCCCCGTGGACGATCCGCCCCATGTGCCTGCCACGGAAGATGTAACCGTTGATGAGGACGTGCCCTTCCTTCTGGAGCTGGATACCTTCATCTCCGATGTGGATACCGATCTGGGTCTACTGGACATTTCCACGGATTCCGACAACGTGACCGTGGACGATGATAACAACCTGGTGCTCCTTTACGGGGAGGACGAGACCAGCGATGAGGTCAACTTGACGGTGAGCGATGACAACGGTGAATACTACTGCATCCTGATGGTGACGGTGAATCCGGTGAACGATCGGCCGGGCGAACCGGTGTTCACCTCCCCGGAGGACGGAGGCGAGTACGAGGTCAACGAGCTCATCGTGTTCCGTATAGACGTGACGGATCCGGACAACTCCCGATCCGAGATACAGGTATCATACCGGTCCGACCTGGACGGTGAGATATTGAACGTGGACGGCGCCATCCTCTCGGAAGGCACCCATGTGATCACCTGCATCGTTACCGACAGGGAAGGGCTGAAAAACTCAACCGAGATAACCATCAAAGTCGGAGGCGATGTTATCGAGACCAGTGTGGCCTTCGGCCCTGTATACTATTCCGACGGTAAGACACCCTATGGCGGTGTAACCGTGGTCGTCAAGTATCCTGATGGGACTGAATATACGGGAAAGACCGGTGCCAACGGGATCGTCACTATTGCCGTTCCCCCGGGAGATGCTGAGGTCCGGGTGGAGGACCTGGGGAATGTTATCGTGGCACCCTCATCTGTGACAATCGACGGATCGATGTCATCCGTGTCAGTTACCGCCTCATCCGTGACCGCGCCGAAAAAGGAAGCTACTCCGGATGATGATGACGGCATTTCCACCATGGCCACTGTTGCCATCGTCGTGATCGTGGTCCTGATTGTGGTCTTTCTGCTGGTGTTCTTGGTGATCAAAAAGAAGAAGGACAAGGAGGCGGCGGAGGAGAAGGCCAGGATAGAGGCGGCCCGCAGCCCCATGGCGGGCTACCAGCAGCAACAGCAGATGTATGGCGGTCTGCCCACCCAGCAGCAACCCCAGTACCCACAGCAGGGGCAGCCGCCCCAGCAACCAGGGAATCCTCCCCAGGGTGGGTATTGAGTCCCGTTCCAATCCGAACATTCACTGAATAAACAATGTGCACTTACATGCAATACTCAGGGATAACTACTTTTTCTTGATCTTGCGCAGAAAATGCCTGGCCTCCTCGTGGTCCGGGTCTATCTGCAGGGCCTTTTTGAAAAGTACCCTGGCCTTACCCATCTCTTCACGGGCAAAATATGCAAACCCCAGGTTGAATATGGGATCAACATCCTGGTCATCCAGGGTTATGGCATTCTTGTAGGCCTCCATGGCATCCTCGATGCGGCCCATGTTGCGCAGGATCACTCCCCGGTTGTTCCACATGGTCACGTCCTTGGGCTCCTGCTCCAGTATCCTGTCCGTGATATCCAGGGCCTTGTCGTAATCGCCGGTGTTGAACGCCAGTACCAGGGATTCCGTGAGCCGTTCGATCTCCATGGCCTTTTGTTTATGTTCCATGTAATGGTCGAATGCCTTTTTCTCCTGATCGATCTCCTTTTGGACCCGGGCAAGATCCTCTTTCACCTCAAGCTCCTCGATCACCATCTCGTACTTGCGGCGTATCTCCTTGATCTTTCCAACGAAGTCCTCTTCCAGCTCGGCTGCCTGGTTTGCCAGCTGGTCGGTCAGTTCCTTTTGATGCTTCTCCCTTTCCCTGGACAGCCTGTTTTGTATGTCCGCGTCCTTTTCGGCGGCCACCTGGGCGGCCATGGCATTTACCAACGTGTTGGCCTCTTCTTCCCACCGGGCCTCGGCCTCCGCGAGCCTGGTGGTCAGGAGCTTTTCGTACTCATCGTGAAGGTCCCTCCTTTCCGAGTACCCGCCGGGTGAGCCGCTCTCCTTGGCGGCAATGGTGATCTTGCTCCTTTCCATCTCGAGTTTTTTTGTGAACTCCTGCTTTATTCTGTTCTCTATATCGACTTTCATTTTCTCCATGTCCGAAAAGAGCAGGTCCTTTTCCTGCTTGAGCCTGTCAATAGTGCTTTTCTGGATGGACAACTCGTCCTGGAAGGATTCCCTGATCTCTGCCCTGTTTTTCTTGATTGCGAATTCCAGCTCGGTTCCAATACTATCCTCCAACGCCTTGCGTACCTCTATGGGAACCCCGGTCTCCTCCATAATCCGTTCCCGCATCTTTACAGATTCTTCGGCCTTGACTTCCAGTTTCCTGAGCCGATCGTCAAGCTCAACCGCCGACTCCCTCTCCTCGGTGGTATCGGGCTTCATCAGCCCGCCGTCAACCAGGCTTTTCTTGCTCTTGATTAGGGCGCCGAGCCCCCTGCCGAGTCCCTTGGGAATGTCCGGTCCTCCGGAAAGGGGAATGGGGTTTGTTATTTCTAAATTATTCTGTGTGACCAAGGCTTATTAATTCCACCACCATTCCAGCACAGGCAGACGTGGTAGGACCATGGCAGGCCACAGCTCTTACGATGTGATCGTTGCCGGTGGAGGCCCGGCGGGTCTGAGCGCGGCAACCGCCACCTCCCGCCGGGGACATTCCACACTGGTTCTGGAGCGGTCCCGGGTGTTCGGGGAGCCGGTCCACGATTCCGGTGGCTCGTTTCTGGAGGACATTAAGGAACTGGGTATAGACGACCGGTTGATAGCCACCCGTATCAAGGGTATTGATTTCATTCCGCCCAACGGTAGATTGGTCTCCGTGAACTGGGGCCGGGATATCGGTTGCGTTCTTGAACGCAGGGAACTGAACAAGGCACTTGCCCGAAGGGCTGCGGACGCGGGGGTGGATATCCACCTGCCCGAAAGGGCCAAGGACCCGGTTATGAAAAATGGGTCGGTTTGCGGTGTTCGGACCCGGGCCTTCGGCGTCGCCAGGGAATACCGTTCCCGGGTCCTGGTGGATGCCACCGGGGTGAACGCGGTATGCGCCCGAACGCTGGGTATTCATCCTGGACTTGATGGGATCGAGCATGCATGCGGGTACCAGTACGAAATGTCCAACGTGGAACTGGATCGTCCCGATCACATTCAGATATACTTCGGCCGGGATATTGCCCCATCCGGTTACGCCTGGATATTCCCCAAACGGGAAGGGACGGCCAACGTGGGTATAGGTTATTTCAAGGGGGCGGATGCCCGTCCCGGGACGGACTATCTTAAAAGGTTCGTGCGCGCACATCCCGTGGCGTCCAGGTGTCTCAAGAACGCCAGACCGCTGGAGTTCCATTCGGGCATTTTCCCTGTGGGCCCCATGTTCTCCAGATCGGTTCGCAACGGTTTTCTGGCCGTGGGTGACAGTTCATGTCAGGGAAGCCCTCACCTGGGGGAGGGAATCCGTTTCGTGATGCGGACTGGAAACATCGCCGGAGAAGTGATATCCGATTGCCTGGACGCTGGCGACACCTCTGAAAAAAAGATATCCCGATTCGATACAAGGGTGAAAAAGGAGGTCTATCCCAATTATCGTCTTCTTCATCGGATGCTGAAATACGTGGTATCCCGTTCAGATGGTGACTGGAATTTCATAATATCCAAGATAGGGGAGGTTGGAGATACTAAGTGGGGAAAGGATATTGTCCGCAAGGTGGTGGACGGATCGGTTTCAAAGAAGGATATGATGACCATCGGGCTGCGCTATCCGGTAAAGCGGATGGCACGGATATGGAAATGAGTCGGATTCATGCCAGCCCTTCCAAAACGTCGTATATGTTCTTTCGGTAGGTTTCGAAGGCCGACCTCCCCCTCTTCGTCAGTACCAGCATGGTGTGGGGTTTTTTGCCAACGAACTCCTTTTTCACCTTGACGTAACCTGCCCTTTCCAGTTTGCTCATGTGTGAGCTGAGGTTGCCCTTGGTTAGCCCGACCTGCCGCTGCAGGTAGATAAAGTCCGCGCTCTCCACCACGTACAGGTTGGCCATTATCAGGTATCTTGCGGGCTCGTGGATTATTCGGTCTATGTGGGGGATGGGACCCTCCGATCGGGGGTCCTTAGCCGCTGGCGCCACTGGTTCCCACCTCCCTTTCGTCATGGGTCGCCGGGTACTTCCTCAAAAAGTTTGCGAAGATGTAGATACCGCACACGAAGATGATGATACCGGAGATACCATAGGCCACCGGTCCCACGGTGTAGTCTTCAGCATAGTTGAGGGCATGGGTGATGAACTCTCCGGCGATGAAGACGAAGCCATACAGGGCAATCCTCGGTGTCTCGAAATAGTAGCCCATGGCCGCAAACACCGTTATGAGGAGTAGGTTGATCATCACCCCTCTACCGTACTTGACTATAGCCAAGTCAGCAGCCCATTCGGCCCCGGATGTCCCAAGATAGAAAATGATGAACGTCGCCAGTGTCGTCACGAGGATTATTAGGTGGATCCTGAGTATTTTTTTGAGCCTGCCGGTCCCGAACTTCACCTTGCCAAGCCTTGCGGGGGTTATCCATATCTTCCCGTAGGCGACGAAGACGAGGGTGGGAATGATGAAGAGGCCGTAGCCGATGAAACGGTTCAACCCCAGGTGCTCCAGGTAAGGGATAAACCCTGTCATTATGAGAAGTACACCTATCTCGATGTCCAAAAGACCGTCCGAGAATAACCGGGCGAATGCTGCCTTTTCCAGGTTTTCCAGTGGCATATTTTTCACTCCTGTGACTACTATGGTGAACATAGACAATAAAGGTTTGCATTGCAAACCCGTTTGCGGACACGGCGATCGGCCCAATCATGGGAATCTGAACAATACATCCTTTCATACAGTTTGGACCATTGCGGGTTAAACTTATTAGACCGCCCATCCATAATCGGGACGTTCAATGTCATTGCGTGATATGGATTTTTCAAAAAACGCGGATGCCGCAATTGCAATCCTTGTGCTCATGGCCGGTCCCAGAGCCCGCAGGATCACCGAGGGACTTGTGGGAAACCGACCCTTCGTGCCCACTGAAAAGGATCACAAGTCCAACATAGTCATCAACCGCCTCAAGTACGAGAAGGTAATAGGCGAGTACGACAGGGAGATCAAAAAGGACCCCAACAACCCCGTCCTTTGGAACAACAAGGGGGTATCGCTGGTCCGGATGGGCGCCTGGAAGGAGGCGGTCAAATGCTACAACAGGGCGGTCAAGCTGGACCCCACATATGCCAACGCCTGGTTCAATTTGGGAAAGGTCCACACCAAACTGGGCAAGCACCGCAAGGCGGTTTCATACTACCGCAAGGCCCTGGACCTGAACGATCAGAACATATCCGCCTGGAACAATCTGGGCATAGCCCTTCGCCATGGAGGTCATCACCGGGAGGCAATCGAATGTTTCGACCGGGCAATAGAGATACAGAATGATTACGAGTGGGGATGGCATAACAAGGGTTTCACCCTCATGGAGATGGAGGTTTACGATTCCGCACTGGAATGTTACGACCGGGCCCTGGCCATCAATCCCAATTACACCACCGCAAAAAAGAACCGGGATGAATGCCTGCGCAGGATGCGCGTTGCCAAAGCGATCTGAGGTGCATGCCGTTGGCCGAGACCAAGCCGGGAAGGAAGAAGGTCCCACACCGGACCATGGGCAGCGATTTCTTAAAGGCCCTGGAGGGGGTGCGGGAGCGGAAGATCGCCCGGGATAAGGAAAGGGGTGAAGAGGGCCAGTTGGAAAGCGGGAAAATTCCAGATGAAGATATGGCGGTCAAGGACGACGTTAGCCTGATCGACGATCTGGAGGACGAGTTCGAATCGGAGATCAGCGCCGAGGACAAACCACCTTCACGGTTCAGGCTTCCCGGGCGGAAGGGAAAGGAAACCACAACCGACCCCGAAGATGATGGTCACGCCCATGAGGTTGAATGGATTGAGGAGGGGGACGCCCTGTTCAACCTGGGCGCCTTCGAGGAGGCCCTGGAATCCTACGACAAGGCCATTGACGAGGACCCCGGCAACGAGGAGGCCTGGAACAACAAGGGTCTCACCCTGACCATCCTGGGCGCCTACGAGGACGCCATCGATTGTTTCGACATGGCCCTGGACATCAACGAGGATTTCTCCATTGCCTGGTACAACAAGGGATACGCCCTGCACGGGATGGACCGGCTGGAGGAGGCCATCGATTGTTACGACCGGGCCATTGCCCTCAACCCATACGATGAGGTCCTCTGGAACAACCGGGGCAACGCCGAGTACAACCTGGGCCATTACAAGGAATCCATCTGGTACTTTGAACGGGCGGTGATGATCAATTCGGAATACGACATCGCCTGGAACAACATCGGGAACTCCCTGGAGCACCTGAAGATATTCGACAGGGCCATCCAGTACCATGAAAAGTCCATCGAGTACAACCGGGACTTCGATTATGCCTGGTATGCCAAGGCCTACGCATTGGGGAAGATCGGCATTCACGACGAGGCGCTTCGCTGTTTCGACGTGGCCATAAGCCTCAACCCGTACTACGAGCTGGCCTGGAGCCGAAAAGGTGACGTTTATGCCGAGATGGGCCAGTACAACAACGCCCTGGGATGCTACGAGAAATCCCTGGACATAGATCCTGATTGCGAGGAGGCATGGGAGGGCAAGGCAAACGCCCTGGTGCTCTTGGAGAGACAGGACGAGGCCATCCAGTCGTTTTTGAAACTTGCAGAGCTTCAGGTGGAGGAGGAGGCCGCTCAAAGCCTTGAAGAGCTTTCCGAGGATGAGCAGTACAAGGTGGCCATCGATCATTTCGACAGGGCGATACAGATCAATCCCAAGGACGACCTGGCCTGGAACAACAAGGGTTACGCCCTGCTTCAGCTGGGGAAGGCGAAAAAGGCCCTGGGCTGTTTTGACATGGCCCTGAAACTGAACCCCAAGTACGAGGTGGCCTGGGGAAACAAGGGGTATGCCCAGGCGGCCCTGGGCAAGCACCGGGCAGCCATCAAGTCCTTCAACCGTTCCATTCGCCTGTTCCCGGAGAACGAGTACGTGTGGACCGGCAGGGGTGATTCCTACACCTCCCTCAAGAAGTACAAGAAAGCCCTGGAATCCTACGATATAGCCCTGGAGATCAACCCCGAGTACGAGATCGCCCGGGAGAGCCGGGAAAAATGCGTCCACAGCTACAACAAGTAGGCACGGCCTGCGCTCTGAGCAATGATTGCGTGTTGTCTGGTCGGTGGTATTAGGGGGTTAGGGGTATTGGTGGTGGTATTGGATCAGCTTTCATATCTCACCAAAGAGATCGTCGGAATCGTCACCTTCGTCGGCCTTTGGTTCTGCGTCCCCTGCAAAGGGGTCGGGTTCTTCTGTCGAAGATGAATCATCTGGCCCCTCACCCTCTCCGCCACCGGCGAAGAAATCGTCCTCCGCCACCGGTTCCTCCGCGGGCATGTCTCCGTAAAGATCGTCTCCACCCTCGGGCATGGACTCGGGATACTGATCGGGATACTCTTCAACCGGGGGCTGATCGTAGTAGGTGTCCTGTGTTGCCTGCTCGCCCTGGATAGGGCCCTGGGGATCCATTCCCTCTTCCATGGGCATCTCCTCCTCCATGGGCGGCTCTTCTGGAACATCATCCTTCTTGCGCATCATCACAAGAAGCAGGACCACGATCACGATGATCACGATTATGAGGATGATTATCCACCAGGGGAATCCGTCCCCGTCGGAATCGTCCTCTTTCGGCTTTGAACCGGCGTCCGTGGGATCGGTGTCTTTCTTGTATTCCTCCAAATTTGTGAACCCGTCATCGTCCGGGTCACCCTCTCCGTCCTGGGAGGTGATGTCTCCCCAGTATCCAATTTCCCAATTATCATCCAGGCCGTCCCCGTCCTCGTCCACATCAGGTGTTGTGTCGTCATCGGTGTCGTCATCATCGTCACCCCCGCCGCCCGTAACATCGGTCACGCTCACCACGAAGAAGGTGACAAATTCGTCCTCCCCGTCGGTGATGGTAAGGGTAACGTTGTACTCGCCCCCTTCCTCGTAGGTGTGGGTCACGTTCCAAAGCGCCGCCCCTTCCTTTTCCTCGCCGTCATCGAAGTCCCATATGCATGTCAACGTGGAGTCCGGGTCCTCGTCCGTGGTGGGCGTCGCCGAGAACTCCACGTCCATGGAACCCGGTATCTGGGAACCCTCGAAATCCGTGGGCTCCGGCGGGTCGTTGACGTTGATGATCTCCAGCTGGATATCCACCGAGGCCTCCTCGTCCTTGGAATCCGTTACTGTGACGGTGATGTCCTTCATGCCAACATCATCCTGGTCCGGCTCGAACCTCCATGAGACGGATCTGGTGTCCTCGCTGGTGTCGATCTTGATGAACGAGCTGATGGCCCCGGCATCCCCGCCCAGGGAGTATGAGAGTCTCTCGGAGGCCACCTCGAAATCGGGATCGTCGGCGGATACGTTTAGATAGAACACCTGGTCCTCCACGGCGCCGTCGGTGCCCTTTAGGCTCACCGTTTCACCTTCCGTGACGGTCTTTCCGTTGACCTTGACCAGGAAAGGCGGATCAGGGCTGTTCTTCACGTCCAGCTGGATATGCACCCAGTCCGAAAGTTCGGATGAACCGCCTCCCTCCGTGTTGGTGGAGGTGAGGGTTATGTTGACGAACACTGTTCCCGCCTTGACATCATCTGCAGTGGGGGTGAACTTCAGCGTTACGTTTGCACCCCCGCCCTCCAGCTCGAAGGCGGTATCGTTGGCCGAGAATGTCAGGGTGTCGCTCTCGCCCAGTTCAACATCAACGTCGTACCCGGTGATCTCCACGGTGTATTCTTCCCTTTCCACTGCGGCGTCGCTGCCCCGAAGTATGACCTGTTTGTTCTGTATGGGCTTGCCACCCACCTTGTCCAGCTCAGGTGCGTCGTTCACCGGGGTTACAGTGATGGTAAAATCCTGTTCCACCGATGTGCCGCCGGATGTTGCGTTTATTGTATAGGTCTCCTGTCCGTGCCAGTCATCATCCGGAGATATCTTGGCGGTGTCTGATCCGGCGGACCTGGTGATCTTCACGTTGCCATCGCCTGTCCCGGCGTGGGTGAATGTGAAGGTTATGGCATCGAAGGGACCGTCCGGGTCGGAAAACAGTTCCCGAAGGTTGATCTCCGTGGTGTCATCCTCATCCACTGTGACACCCGATGTGAACACGGAGTGGGTGGTGTTGGCCACGGGCGGTTTGTTGGTGATTGTCACCGAAACCTCGTCGGACGGGTCGCTCCAGACGAATCCGTCGTATGCGGTTAAGACACAAGACCACACATCCCCCATGGTCGTGAAATCCGATCCCAGGGTCGACTCGTCATCGCTTCCCTCCTGGGTGAAGGAGGGCTGCAGCACTCCGTTCTTGCTCCACTCGAACTTGTAGGTCAACGTGTCATCAGGATCGGTGTCCGAGTCCACTCCGCCGCTTTCCAGGCTGCAGACGATATCGCTGTCATCGGCCGGGTTTGCCGGGCTGATCGAGGCCGTGGGTTTGGAGGGCGCGGTGTTGGTGACGGTCAGTGTGCCTGTCGCCCTGGCAATGCCGCCAACCCATCCATCGTCGGACCAGATGGTGATGTGGTAATCGTTGGACCCTGTGCCGTAGTTGAGAAGCCCGTCGGCCACATCGAAGGTGGTACCGTTGATTCCACCCGTGGTGTTGTCGATGATATCCGTACCACCCGCAGTGGTCCCGATGTTGAGGGTATAGGAGATACCGTCCCCGTCGGGGTCCGTGGCGGCTGTCCATGATATCGTGGGGGTCAGGTCATGGGTGGTGGTTGGCGTGATGGCCGAGACAGCTCCGGGAATACCGTTGGCCGGGACCACCAGGGTGACATCCCTGTTCTGGGTCAATGCCACATCGGCATACCCGGTGCGGTGTCCGTCCTTGGCACCCGACACGTTGTAGGGGGTGTTGGTGGTCACCTCGTTGGTGTGATCTCCATTGGAGTCGGTGATTGTTTTTTCAGGAAGCGTGTACGGACCCAGTTGTCCGGATGCTCCGGTGACGTTGGCCCCGGTCTCGGTATCCTGGGCATTCTTGATGGTTACGGTTACCCCGTCCACCGGGTTCGAGCTCTGATCCTCCACGGATATGTTCATCACCCAGGATTCGAATATCTTCGAAGAGCTGTCAATAAAGTAATAGTCCGGGGAACCCAGGGTGTTGTCGATGAGTGTGGGGGTGGCGGATTCGTTCACCGCCACCTGGGACCGGGTGTTGCCTGTGATGGTGTTCTGGACCAGAACAGCCGGGGACGCCTGGACATTGACCCCGTCCTGACCGTTGCCGGTGATCAGGTTGTTGGTTATGTTCTCCTTCTGACCCACCACAAATATCGGATTTGATCCAAAATCACCTCTTGGTGGCACCACCGCGGATTGGTAATGGTTGGTGTAGGCCGCGTTGCAGAATATCCCGTTCCTGCCGTTGTTGGATATCACATTGTCCCTTATCTCAGGGTTGATCGGGAAGATGTAGTCCCCGGCGCTGGTGACCGGGGCCCTGGCGTAGATACCATCTTGCACGTTGTTTGATATCTCGTTACCTGCAATGTAGGCATTCTTTCCAAAAAGGAATATTCCCACGTTGTTGTTTATTATCCTGTTGTTCTCGATGGTGGTGTTGCCGTATGCAATGAGGAAATTGGAGTGGGTGTTGTTGGTAAGGTCTACCATGATACCCTCGTAACCGTTGTTGTAGATGTCATTTCCCCTGATCACGGTATCGGATTTGTAGAGGGTGTATATGGCCGATCCGTGCATGTTGTGGAAGGTGTTGTTGTACACGTAGTAGCGTGGGTACGGGGGGACCTCGAACCAGTATCCCATGACCCAGAAACCGTAATAGGTGCAGTTGTGAATATTATTATCCTCGAGGAGTGTCCTCTGGGCCTTACCATACACGTAAACACCCAGTACGTTATCCTTGATATCGTTGCCCTCGATCCTGGTATCGTTTATGAAAACAGGATCGTAAGAGAAGAACCCACCGTAGAGGTAAATACCCCTAAAACCTCCGAAAATCTCGTTGTTTTGAAGGATCATGTCGTTGGATTCTGTGCCTCCGTATACGCACTTGATCTCCAACAGGGCGTAGACAGAGTGCGAACCGTTGAAGTGGCAGTTCTGGACGGTGACGTCCTTGCAGTCCAGAAGCGAAAGGGCGCCACCGTGGTAGTAGGTGTCGAGTCCGTAATGGTATTCCGACCCCACTTCGGATATGGTGATCCCGTCGATCACCGCGCCGGATGAGTTCCAGATGTCCATGCCGAAGATGGAATGGTTGCTTGCCCCCAGGTGACGGAACTCGGAATCCTGCAAATAGAGCTGGCTCGGTCGGCTGCGGTCCTCTTCAATCTTTATGTCGTAATATTTGTCAACCACCACTGAGCCGAAGTAGCTGTCCTTGATGGTGACGAAGTCGGTGGATGATGTTATGAAATGGAACACCGAAGTTTCGTTGATGGTCCTGTTCATGTAAACGTCTACGTTATCCAGGAGGAACGTTCCCGAGCAGGTGATGTTCTCTTTTATGAGCAGGGTGGAGTTTCTCATGATCAGTCTACTGCCGGAAGCGATCGTGATGGTGTTTTCCACCGTCAGGTTGTAGTCCTCCAACACCAGCGATCCGCCGGCCTGGATGTTCAGTCCGTTTATGACCTTGACCTCGGAGACCCGGGATTCATCTGTGGATATGTCCCAATCCTCGTTGTCGTTCGGATAGGTCGCCATTGCCGGTGTGATCATAATGGACATGGCGCTCAGGATGGTCAGTGCGGCAAGCAGGATAGCTAATTGCTTCGATCTCATAGAAATCCCGTTCACACTATCTTGTTCTATTATTTTATATTTATTCAACACACGATTACTAAAGATGTAAGGACGGTCACCGAGGATATCAGACTCGAGATATTTTGAAAAAAATGTTCATAATTGTACAATTTTAATTGAAAGTTGAAAACATGTAATGATCGGGAAATGTGGATGGGGAATTTCTGAAGAACGGATGGAATCATCACAAAACTTTAATATTGTACAGGATCGAATGATATCCATGGACTGCACCCTCTGCAACCAGGAGATCGAGAACTTCGATCCGGACATCCACCACATTGACATCGATGACGAACACGCTGTTGACGTATGCTTCGATTGTTTCAAGAAGCTCAACGAGTGGCAGGGGCGGGTGTATGCCAGGCTCTTCCCCACCAAGGGCATGAAGAAACGGTTCGGGGAATAGTCGGGATCCAGTGGTTACAATCCTGCATGGCTACACGCCCGTGGTCCAGGACGCAAGAAGTGTTCCACAATTTCTAATATAACCACAGGATATCGTAAATGCGATCCGGAACACAATTACCCGGAGGTGATTCAATGAGACACAAAAATGTCGCGGCAATGACATTGACATTTATCCTCCTGGTGGGAATGGCCCTTTGTACGGGCAGTGACGATGACGGTGACCACAGGGCCGTGGTGGAGGACGCATACTGCGACAATGACGGCCACTTTCATTTCACGATAGTGAGCCGGACCGATGAGACCCTGGATGTCGATTACAGTTGGTCGCTCAACGATCCTTCCGCGGATGAACCTGTTTTGGAAGGGTCGGGAAACGCGGCCCTCCTGCCCGAGTCCCGCGAAGATGTCGGGATAACCTTCGAGGAATCGATGTACGCAAGTGCCTGGCATTATGAGAACATGGGTGATTATGATGCGAGGTTCTTTGTAATGTATGTAGAACTGGGATCGAACGGGGACCTCATCTCCGAATACCGGGAGCAGAAGTCCACCCATGACTGGGATTACTCGGTCCTGCCTCCCATCAAGTATATGGAAAAAAGGGACCACCTGGGAGTTGCCTTCGAGACATTCATAGATCAGAATAGGGAAGGTGATTACACGATCATCATTGACAACATATCGTACAACCCCCCGGGAAATCCTGTGAGGATGCTCCTCGAAGAGGTCGACCTTTACTTGGATGATGAGAGGTTCCGGGTCCGGAACATAATATCTCCCGGAAATGACCCTTCCGCGGTCGTCTTTTACGATGCTGACGGCAACGGGCATTTTTCCGATGGCGATAAATTCATTGTCAAGGGTGATGGTGAGGGTGGGAACGGGTATGATGGTGCAGAGGTCAGGATAGATACGGGTACCGCCGAGGTCTACAAGGAATGGATGGACGATAAGTTGGTTTCCGAGGACCCGGATGCCATCGTGATCGAGGAGATATCCATCGATCCGAAGGACCCGTCAACCCTGGACCATCTCACGTTCCAGGTGAAGGTGAAGGCTAAAAACGAACTGGGAAGGGTGAGGGTCAGCGTGAACATGGTCGAGGGCAAGGGAGGAAGCAGTTCCGATCTGCCGATGGATGAGGTGGGGACCGAAGATGGGATAACCACCTACAAGGGGACCTTCGGCAAGTTCGTGTACGATGACGATACCCGATCCGACTGGCGGATGTTCTACATTGTCGTAAGTGACGACCAGGACAATGAACGACTGGTGTCCTACCTGATCGAGCTGAAGTGACCATTAGGTTTGTGCAATTTACCAAATCTCCACACATGTAATTTTGGGCGTTTCACCCAAATCGAATAGTCAGAAGAGATATCTCAGCCTTCTCTAGGATCGGTTACTTTCACCTCATCAATCAGTGCGAACACGTGGTCTGTCGAGAGCATTGTTTCATTCTCAACTATCGAGGTTGCAGCATGGAGAGCGTCGAACACTCCTAAAAAATCGTATTTGATAGATAGTTCCCGGCTCTTTTCCAGTATCTTTTCATTTAGAGGTAATAACTGGATCTTTGTTTTCTTAAGGACCTTCTCAACAGAATGTGAAACATCCCGGCCTTCTTCCCGGATGAGAACGAGCCGGCATTCAACAACTGTCATCACTGATGTACATAGGGTCTTTTCACCCTTGATCCTCATCTCGACATCGGTCTTGAGCCAATCCGATTCCTTGACAAGAGCCAAAACACTGTCCGTATCAAGATACACTCTTTCCCCGCCTCAATCCCTTTTTTGCCTCATCGTAAGCGTAATCCTCTGCCCGGGCGTGTACCCTGTTTTGGAAGAGCACTGCAAGTCTGGCCCCGTATCTAAGGGCTTCCGATCGGGACCCGAACACCTTCATTTCCACCAACCGGTCGATCTCATCGACCAGACCCGTAGGTAGAGATACCGATGTTGATACCCGTTCTTTTGGTGCTGCCATGTTTATACATATGTATAAATGAGGTATTTTGGTTTTTCCACAAAAACCAACCCCAGCTAATCCAGTTGCGTCTACTCCTCCCAAGCAGGTCTACCTACTTCCCCTCACAATGCCCTGACGCCCGCCAGCACAATACCATATCCCTCGCCGCTTTCACTTCGTCTACTCTCCCCACCTTCGAGTTCACCGGCGCGGCGTGAAGCTCTTCCTCGCTCGCCTGAAAGAGAGAGACCGCCGGGGGCTGCGCCCCCTTGCCTGGTCTCGACTCCACCCTCGAAAATTTGGCATTTTCTCGGGTGCCTTCGCCGTTGGCGTCTCCACTCCTCTTCGGTAATGAACTGCGTTCATTACTTTCGCCCTTCGCACCTTTCAGGAGCTCACGGTCGGAGTGCCTACGCCAATCCTGACTTCGTCAGGACCGGCGCGGTCAAGCGGGTATCACCACCTCAACCGAGTTGTCCCCCACCCGTCCGGTGCAGGTCATCCTTCGGATAACCCGACCCTTTCGCATTCCTGCGGAATCCTCAAGGCGCCAGCCTTGGGCTGTCGGAACGACAGCCCTGGTTCGGTGCTTTCCTTCGGAAAGCCCAAAACGGTAGCGGGAACCCGTCCCCCTTCCCGCCTCCTCGGCGCGGGATGTATCCTATTTCTTCACGTATTCCACGCTTGGTAAATGCTCGAAGTCCTCATCGCCTGTCAGGAACAGCAGTCCATTCTCTTTAGCGATGGAATAACCGATAGCATCAACAAAGCTGATGTTCAACTTGTCATCCTTTAGGGATTTCCTAAGCTTCATCGCGTTCTTGATCTGTTCATCCGAAACTTCGATGCATACCGTGAGAAAGGAATTGTAGATCTCGTTGGCGTATTCCTCTCCTTCTTCTTTGTATAGGTGATAGAATACCTCCATCAGGTTGAACCGTGTTGTGATCCCAATCGGATCGTCGAAATATTTCTGGTACTTTTGATTCCCCTTGAGATACTCGAAGATGGCATAGGAATCGTAAAAGAACTTATTCATCCCATCCCGCCTTGAGCTCTTTCTTTATCTCATCGGTGGACTTGTCGGTCTTGTACGTTCCAAAGAGGTTCTTCAAAGGTTTGATCTTCTTTGTGATCTTGATATCAATAACATCGTTTTCTGATAGGTTGAGAGTTCTGACCTCCTTTATCGGCAGGATCACGCCATAGGAGTTGCCCCATCTCTTTACAACGGCATTCGTCATTGTTTCACCATTTTAGTTATACATTTAGTTATACATATACTTTTTCTACTCCGGCAATGAGTTCAACTCTCGTATCTCGTATACGAAGTATCCCTCGCAGTTCGTACGGATGTTCGAGGGTATCCCCCATATCTCGGATACGAAATGCGATGAGTAAAGAGGTGTGATATCGAGGTGGGATAGAAGTTTCGACGGGCTGGATTACGCGATGTGAGGGATGGGAATGGTTTATTGTTTGCCCTTTCAGGTTTCCCACGTCTGCACACCGGTAATTTAGGACGTACAATATCAACTGTTTATAACAAAATTTATTACTATCAATTTTGAATTCCATTTGAGGAATTATGCATGAATGAAGGGTTTAACCATGAATATCGGCAAGATGAATATCCACCCGCTCAAGGCAGAGTAAGAAATCAACCTCTACCTCGTCAGAGGGTAGCACCCGGACCAATCATGACCGCTAAATCTGCTGGGTTTATAGTAGTCTTTGGAGTTCTTCTTTTTTTCATTGGTTCCATGTTGTCTCAATCTGTTGTTTTCATGTATGCGAATGAACCCGATGACTACGATGATTATGATGATTATCAGAATGCGATCGTCCAGCGTTATGGTATGGGAAAAATGTTGAATTGGGCTGGGGCAATGATCATAGCAATTCCACTATTTCTCTTCGGAATGACAAATGAGTTCTTAGATTGGAAGGTAAGAGCAACAATGATTACCACAGGAACTGCCTTAGTGATATCAGCAATGGTTGTTTCAATTTTCAATTCATTTCCATGGTTTGGTTTTTAAAATAGTTGGATGTCTGATATATGACATCGTTATCAAGAAATATTGAGGTTATCGTCGCTCTAGTAATACTACTATTATCAATTTTTATCAACATGATGAATGGGGTAGACGCTGAAGCATCTGATGACTGGTACCAATTCAAGGAATTCAGGAATCACTCAAACTATGCAACGACCGTTGATTGGAGCCCGGATGGTAAGTTCATTGCCTCGGGTGGAGATGACAATAAAGTCGTCGTAATAGATTGCAACAGCTGGGCGAATATAAAATGGCTCAAGCTTGATAAAACATTAGCAAAATATGTTTGTTTCTCGCCGGATTCAACGATGTTAGCAGTAGGCGATCATCAAGGATTCTTATTCGTCTATGACACGGAGAATTGGGATGAGATCGTATCATTTGATGCCCACAACGGTTGGCTCGAATCGATGGACTGGTCACCTGATGGAAAATACCTGGCCACTGGAGGAGGTTATGCCTCTGGTTATGGTGACAAACACGTCAAGGTTTGGTATACTGATAATTGGACTATGGTTGCTGAGATGGGTGGATTTATCGACTGTGTTCGGACAATCGATTGGCATCCCAGCGGTGATTACATTGCAGCTGGGTCGGAAGACTCTGCTATTAAGATTTGGTACACCTCAAATTGGACCCGGTACCAGTATCTGACAAAACACGAAAGCTCGGTCACATTTATTGAATGGAGCCCTGATGGGAAATTATTTGCATCCGCATCTGACACGAACGAGGGTGCGATCAAGATATTCGAAACTGAGACCTGGACCAAGATAAAGACCATTGATGAGGGTGTTGATGAGATATACAATATCAGATGGAGTCCTGATGGAAAATGGTTGGTATCCGCATCTCATTTCAATAGTATGCGCATATTAGACACGTCCTCATGGAAGGTGGTTATTAGGGTTGAAAATACCCATACGACCATGAGCGTTGATTGGCATCCCGATGGATCAATGCTAGTCACCGGTTGTTATGATGGAGATGTGAAGGTCTGGCAACAATACGGAAACCTAGACCCGAGTGATTTCGAACGGGACTTGGAAGAAAAGGAGATCATTTACGGTGATAGTACTGTATGGATAGATAATTCTGGTACCGAATACTATGAATACCATGCATTAGGATTCGATCCATCAGGCAGATTTTTGATATCAGGTTCATTGGACCATCCGAAGTTAGAGGTCTGGGATACAGTGACCTTTTCTTTGGTCAAAACGATATACATGTCAGATTATTTTGGTTCAAGTATTCCTGATGTTGAATGGAGCCCGTCAGGACACTTTTTCGGTGCCTCTGGAAGCGGAATTCAAATATTTGATTCCAGTAATTTTGAGATCGTTAAGACTTTTTCAGGTTCCGTGTTTTCATGGTCACCTGACGAAAAGACTCTGGTGACTGGGGATGGGAAAATTGTCGAAATCTGGGACTTTGAACAGGAGAAGCTTAAACACAAATGGACGATCGATGAAAGTAGATCGGCTTTTGGAATAGCTGAGATATCCTGGAGCCCAAACGGAAAATATATTGCAGTTACCAAAGACAGCGATGCAACGATTTATAATGTTGATGAGAAAAAAGTGCACAAAGAACTTCGCGGGATCGGAGGGTCCTGCATGAGTGTTTCGTGGAGTCCTGATATGGAACACCTTGCACTGGGTTTACCCCACCGGTTCAGGATATACAACACGGTCAGCTGGGAGGTAGAGAAGGATGTATCAGGTCTCTCTGATTTCACAAGTTCGACCGCATGGAGTCCATCGGGTAGATACTTCATCTGTGCATCTGATGATACTGTTGTCGATGTATGGGATTCGAATGGATGGAAAGTTGTAGATGAGTTAGACACAGAAACTGATGACGTTGCGTCTGTTGCATGGTCTCCAGACGGGGAATGTATCGCATTCGGATGTGATAAGAAGATCATTCTTTTCAAAACGGAGCTAAAGGATGTGGGTAGCTCTGTTGATAACTTTGAACTGTGGGAAACGGATAAGGACGATGATGGTGTGCCTGATTTCATTGATGCGTATCCATCCGATGGTTCAAAATGGGATGATATCGGCACCGGAGCTGATTCTACATACTCACTTGCAACTCTGTTGATCATTCTCATTTCGATCATAGTGGTGATAGCAATGGCTATCATTATATTGAAAAAGAGAAAGAAAGGAAAAATATCAAGAACAAACCAGCCAGTGCAAACACAGCCAATGCGGACACAACCAATACAGACACAAAGAAGAGAGCAATATCCCCCAGTTCAGATGAGCTCAGTTGATCACAGTCAGATATTGTTGGAGATCAACAGAGGATCAATGATGATCGAAAGCGGAAGAGTGGAAGAAGGGGTTGTTATTCTTCAGAATATTATCACCAAACATCCCGAGTATAAAATGAGGATCGTTCCAATGATCCGCGAAGCAATGGACAATGTGAAGAAATAAATATCAGAGCAAGGAAGAATTTCCTATGAGAAAGGCATCCAAGATCATTAGAAAAATGACGACTCCTTTTATCATATTCCTAATCGTGCCAATCCTGTGTCAAAGTCCATATTCCTTATCTGAAGAGACTCCGAATGAAGTTGCCACACTATATTACCAGAACAACATGAGCGCTGAGATTCAAAAATGGAGACCCGATGGGGCCTATGTGATGCTGGGTTCAAAGATATTAGAAGTGGGTTCAAAGGAGCAATACTTCGATCTCAGTTACTATGATTTCTACATTGAAGATGCTTCATGGAGCTTTGATGGATCAATGATAATCTTTGGGAATAGATATGGAGATATCTGGGACCAAGGTAACCTTCTCATTAATTTCGATGATTGGAATAACACGGTTCATCCAATGGATAAGAATCCAGAGTTCTCAATGTGTACAGCCGTTGAATGGCATCCTAAGATGAACGTTATCGCTTCGCAATTCGGGAAATATGCTCAGCTCATCAATTATGGATCATGGTCATTGGCCACTGAGTTCGAAACCCTAAACAACATACCTGGAAGTATGGACTGGGATCCTGAAGGGAACTATCTGGCAACAGCCGGGTTAAATAACGAAATATCGATATGGGATTTCAACTCCTGGTCTCTTTCAAGAAAACTATCGGCCTCCGATGTGAATGTTGATAGAGTGTTTTGGAGCCCGGATGGGTCATACATCGCTGGTGTAGATAATAGGAATTCAAATCTGATTGTTTGGAATACCGATGATTGGACGATTGAGCATCAAAGAGGAGGGGTGAGTGGAAGTCACATCATGAGAAGGTCATTTGGTTGGTTACATGATGGTAAGTATTGCATTCTTGGAATTGACCATATGGAATTTGCTATCATGGAGGCCGGTACCTGGAATATCGTCACTAGTGTCGAGATCGATGATGTATATACTGATTGGATCTCTTGCAGTCCCACGGAGGATCTTGTTGCCATAAACGGGGATATATGGGAGATAGACAGAGAGGTTCTGGATGAATTGGCAAAGAATCCAGAAGAAACCGGTTATGACGATACAACCTCAGATCCTTTCGAGGATGAACGAGCAATTCTTGAAGGTAATGATGATGATGATATGTCCGAAGGCCACACGGAATCCAACATCAGGTTTCTTGACGAGAACTCTATCATCTATCTGGTAATCCTAGCATTTTTACTCATCGTTATCGTTTCATTCATATATTTTAACAGAAGGAATACTATCAATTCAAATCAATTTCAATCCCGGCAACAGATTGTTGCTCAGAGTCACTTTAACCAACCACATTATCCCGGGCCACCGGGTTCAGTGAATCAACTCCCTCCCGCTCAAGGGAGTTTCACACCTCCACAACAAAACCTAACCCATGGGACTAATCATCGATCTGAGCAATCTTATCAAGAGCAGAAAGAAAATATCGTGAACTGGGACTGATCGATTTTATTCCGGGGTACCCTGTCACATTTTTTTTCTTGAATATTTAACAGCCCAGCTAACCTAGTTGCGTCTCCTCCTTGGCTGGAGCCCCTCTACTTACTCTCACAATGCCCGCTGGCTCTCCAACAGAGCACTTGAACTCCCAATAAAATGGGCACCATGGATTTTATTCCCTGCTTAAATTAAATTCACCCAACGTCGAAAAAGTCATCCACCGAAAAGTATTCATAAAATGGCGCCCATGTGGGCACCATGTCT
>Ga0272441_10001164_pt1 | contig 56331 bp, 42 predicted proteins | sample SSMProp6N_FD_193582 | JGI IMG/M metagenome (GOLD analysis project Ga0272441, IMG submission 193582) | Marine sediment archaeal communities from Little Sippewissett salt marsh, Falmouth, MA, United States - SSM-Prop-6N | ecosystem: Environmental > Aquatic > Marine > Wetlands > Sediment ...
GCATCGATCATTATCTTGCCAACGACGGGTACAGGGGGCTTGAGAAGGCTCTCTCGATGACTCCCGATGAAGTGATACAGGTCGTGAAGGACGCGGGTATCCGCGGACGAGGCGGCGCGGGATTTCCGACCGGACTGAAGTGGAAATTCTGTAGAGACGCGGTGGGCGATCAGAAATACATGATCTGCAACGCCGACGAGGGTGACCCGGGCGCGTTCATGAACCGGTCACTGATCGAAGGCGACCCGCACTCGGTCCTTGAGGGGCTTCTCATCGCGGCGTACGCGATAGGAGCGTCGAAGGGTTATGTCTACATCCGTGCCGAGTACCCGCTCGCGATCGATCGCCTGAATACGGCAATCGATCAGATGAAGAAACTCGGGCTTCTCGGCGATAAAATCCTCGGAACCGAGTTCAGCTTCAGCCTGAAAATCAAGCAGGGAGCGGGCGCATTCGTGTGCGGTGAGGAAACCGCTCTGATGGCGTCGATTGAGGGTCAGCGTGGTATGCCGAGGTCGCGACCACCGTTCCCGGCACAGAAGGGTGTGTTCGGAAAACCGACCACTATCAACAACGTGGAAACACTCAGCACGGTACCGAACATTCTGAGAAACGGCTCAGAGTGGTACAGCGGCTATGGAACCGAATCGAGCAGGGGGACGAAGACGTTCTCTCTGACAGGTCGTGTCAGGAGAACCGGGCTCATAGAGGTACCGATGGGCACGACGCTGAGGGAGATAATATACGATATCGGTGGCGGGCTGTTCAGGGAGTTCAAGGCTGTGCAGACCGGAGGTCCGTCGGGAGGATGCCTGTCGGAGGAATTTCTCGACACCCCGATCGACTATGAAAACCTCGCGAAGGCGGGTTCGATCATGGGATCGGGCGGTCTTATCGTCCTCGATGACAACACGTGCGTTGTCGATCTCGCGAAGTATTTCCTGAACTTTACCCAGAGCGAATCGTGCGGGAAGTGCGTCCCATGCAGGGTCGGCACACGTCACCTTCACGAGATCCTGACCCGGATCACGGAGGGGAATGGGACAACCGACGACCTCGCGAAGCTCGAACAGCTTGGACAGACGATCAAGGGAACGGCGCTGTGCGGTCTCGGACAGACCGCCCCGAATCCGGTCCTGTCGACGCTGAAATATTTCAGGAACGAGTACCTTGCCCATGTGAAGGACAAGACGTGCCCGGCTGCAGTCTGCCGTGACCTTGTTGAATACAGGATCATTCCGGACAAGTGCACCGGATGCCAGTCATGCGTTAAGGTGTGCCCGACCGGCGCGATCACGGGTCCGAGGTCGGAGCCTCACAATCTTAACCAGGAACTTTGTATCAAGTGCAGGGCGTGCTACGAAATCTGCCGCTTCGATGCTATCGCGGGTGACGCGATCCAGATCGTGTCGAGGGCGGAATAGCTGATTAAATTACAGGCGTAGCCTGATGAGTTAATACAACAAGATTAAATACCGGAAAAGCATATGCCTGAGGAAGCAAAGATAAAAATTGAATTCAATGGCCGGGAAGTAACCGCACCGGCCGGGGTAACTGTACACAGGGCCGCGGAGATGAATGACATCTACATCCCGACCCTGTGTTCTCACAAGGACCTTTCCCCGTACGGCGGATGCCGTCTCTGCATCGTGGAGATCGAGGGGATGCGCGGATACCCGTTATCCTGCAATACAACTGCGCAGGACGGGATGAAGGTTCTCACCGACACTGTCGCGATCCGTGAGATGAGAAGGGACCTTCTCCAGCTCATCCTGAGCGAGCACCCATCGAGCTGCCTTGTCTGCGACGAGGCGGACGAGTGTGTGGAGTTCCAGGGAACCGTCCGGAAATCCGGAGTCACAACCGGTTGCCGATACTGCCCGAACGATTCACGATGCGAGCTTCAGAAGCTTGTCGAGGAATTCGGGATTACAGAGATCAACTACCCGATCCTGTATCGCGGATTCGAGCCGGAGCGTAACGACCCGTTCTACGACAGGGACTACAACCTCTGCATCCTGTGTGGACGATGCGTGCGGATGTGCCAGGAGATGCGCGGAACCGGAATTCTCGCGTTCAACTATCGTGGCCCGAAGGCGATAGTCGGTCCGGCGTTCGGACGGAACCATGTCGAGGCCGGATGCGAGTTCTGCGGCGCATGTGTATCGGTCTGTCCGACCGGAGCACTTTCGGAGAAGGCAAGCAAGTGGGACGGTGAGCCGGACGCGAGTGTCACGGCGACGTGCCCGTACTGCGCCATCGGATGCCAGATAGAGCTCTGGCACAAGGATGGAAGGTTCTCGATGGCCCTACCCATCAGCGATCCGGAAGTGAACGACGGTCAGGCGTGCGTGAAGGGTCGATTCTGCCTTGGCGAAGTATCGCATCATTTCTCACGTGCACGGAAGCCGATGATCGACGATGACGGTTTCTGGAAGGAGATCCCGTGGGACGAGGCCGCGGAGATGGCCGCTGAAAAGGTAAAGGACCTGAATCCCGGCGAATTCGCGATTCTCGTCTCCCCGGACCTCGATAACGAATCGCTTTACGCTGCTCAGAAATTCGCACGTGCCGCGATCGGAACCAACTCGATCGACTCTGTCGCGAGGAGGACGCTTTCCGGACATCTCGGGATGTGGGCCGATCTGTTCTCGAAGCCGGTATCGATAAACGAGATCAAGAACGCTTCGAAGATACTCGCGGTGACTCTCGATACGAGGTTCAGTTTCTCGATCATCGGTGTCGAGATCAGGAAGGCGATGCAGAAAGGTGCGGAGCTTGTAACTATCGGTCCGCGCGAATCGAACCTCGCGAGGTACGCAAGCAAATGGCTTCAGACGGCGCCCGGTTTCGAGGGCGACATCCTGCATGCGATTGCATCGGGTAATGTGAAGGATTTCAAAAAGGTTGCAAAGGCCGCGGGAATCGATCCTGAAGATCTGAAAGCCGCGTACGAAATCCTGACATCCGGTGAAGAACTGATGGTCATAATCGGGCCGAGTGTTTTCAGGTACTCGGACATCGCGGAGCTTGTGAAGGGGATAAGCGCCCTCTCGATGCGCAAGAACACGAGCATCATCCCGCTCTACAACGGTACCAACACACGCGGCGCGATCGAGATGGGTACGTTCCCGGAATTTCTGCCCGGTGCCGCAGGCAGTGAGGGAGAGGATGCGATCGGCAAGTTCGAGAAAGCGTGGAAGGTAAAACTTCCCGACGACAGCGGGATCACTGTTGACGATCTCATCGATGGAAAGGTCAAACCGAAGGTTCTTTGGCTGGTCGGTGCTGCGCCGTTTTTCGAGAGGCCCGAATGTGATTATCTGATCGTGCAGGATATCTACGAGCCGGACTTCGGATGCGATTTGTTCCTTCCGGCGACGAGTTTTCTCGAATCGTCGGGAACGCTTATAAACGTCGAGGGCAGGGTTCAGGAAGCGCCGGTTGTCGAGGAACTTCCCGACAGCGTGAAATTCGGACGCGCCCGCCCGGATTGGTGGATATTCTCAGAAGTTGCGAAGAAACTCGGAAGTTCCGGGTTCAAATACAAAACAGCGGAAGATGTGCAGAAGGAGATCGCGAAGCTGATTCCGGACTACCCGAAACCGGGGAAGATCGACAGGAAGAAGCGCGTGTTCGAGCATCCCGCGTCTGTGCCGGTCCCGGCCGACGAGCAGGTTCGCGCGAACGCATCGAAGGGTAAGTACCTTCTCGTGCTCCGCCCTGAAAATTACGCGCACAGGGGTATTTCAATAACCTCGAAAGTGGAGGGACTTCAGGTTCTCGACCTCGAACACGGATTCTACCTGAACGACCGCGACGCGGAATCGCTCGGTGTTGCTGTGGGAGATGTGATCGAGGTTAAGGCGAAGGGCGCGAAGGGAATCGCGCCGGTGAAGATCGAGCGGGAGCTTCCCGGGGGAGTGATATATCTCTACATCCCGGATGCATATGGTGGTCTGCAGGACAGGAAGGGGCTTGAACAGCTCTTCAATCTTGAAATCAATCCGGTACCGGTGGAGGTGAAGAAGAGTGCCTTATAAAGTGATAGAACGAAGAATGATAGTCCCAAACCTCCACGAGATAGTTGTGGAAGCGCCGGATGTGGCCACGTCGGTGAAGCCCGGGCAGTTCGTGATAGTCCGGGCGGACGATACCGGCGAACGCTGTCCGCTTTCAGTGGCGGATTACGATCCCGAAAAGGGAACCGTTACGTCGATCTTCCAGGAAGTCGGTGAGACGACGAGCAAGCTCGCGCTTGTGAATCCGGGGGAGACGATCCCGACCTATGCCGGGCCTCTCGGGGTCGAGACGGAGCTCGGAGAGTTCGGCACGGTCGTGATGATCGGTGGATGTTACGGAATCGGCAGCATCTACCCGATCGGCAAAGCCCTCAAGGAGATGGGCAACCACGTAATAGTAATAATCGAGGCGCGGTCAAATTTCCTCGTCTACTGGGCCGACCGTCATCGTGATTATGCCGACAAGGTTCACGTGATATCCCGTGACGGTACGATAGGTCACAAGGGTCATGTGACAGGGATTCCTGACATACTCAATCGCGAGGGGGAAAAAGCGGACCGTGTGATCGCGAACGGCTGCACGTTCATGATGAAGAGAATCGCCGACCTGACACGCCCGATGGGCATCAGGACGATCGTCAGCATGAACCCGATCATGATCGATGGAACGGGTATGTGCGGTGTCTGCCGTCTGACGGTCGATGGCGAGACAAAATTCGCCTGCGTGGACGGACCGGATTTCGACGCGCACCTGATCGACTGGGAGGAGTTCCTCCAGAGACGCAAGACATACAACGAGGAAGAGACCGAGCCGCTTCGAAGGAGCGGAAGCGGGATCAGTCATACATGCATGTCATGTTCCTGACAGGAGTAAAACGAAGATTCATGGATTCAGCGTGAAGGAATCGACTTATGGCTGAAGAAAAGAAGAAAAAGAAGAAAATAAATCCGAATCGAATACCGATGCCGAAGCAGACTCCCGAGGAGCGCGTGCGGAACTTCAACGAGGTTGCACTTGGGTTCACTGCGGAGCTTGCGATGATGGAGGCCGCGAGATGCCTCCAGTGTAAAAAGCCGTTGTGCGTCCAGGGATGCCCTGTCGAGGTCAATATTCCGGGCTTCATAGGAAAGATCGCGGAGGGGGATTTCAAGGGCGCGGCAGGCGAGCTGAAGAGCAAGAACGCGCTTCCGGCGGTGTGCGGACGTGTATGTCCGCAGGAGGAACAGTGCGAGAAGCTCTGCATCCTCGGAAAGAAGATGGAGCCGGTCGCGATAGGACGTCTCGAACGGTTCACAGCGGACTACGAGGCGCAGCAGGGGACTGTCGAGTATCCGAAGATTCCGAAGAAGACCGGAAAGAAGGTCGCGGTGATCGGATCGGGTCCTGCGGGAATCACCGTCGCCGCCGACCTCGCCGCTCTCGGACACGAAATCGTGATGTACGAAGCGCTTCACGAACCCGGTGGCGTCCTGATGTACGGCATCCCGGAATTCAGGCTGCCAAAACAGATCGTTGGGCGTGAGATGCAGTATGTCCAGGATCTTGGTGTCGAGCTTATTCTCAATTACATCATTGGTAAGACCAGAACGATCGACAGCATTCTTGAAGAATTCGATGCGGTGTTTGTCGGATCGGGCGCTGGGCTTCCGTGGTTCCTCGGAATTCCCGGCGAGAACCTGAACGGTGTTTACTCCGCGAACGAGTACCTTACGAGGGTCAACCTGATGAAGGGATACACGTTCCCCGAGCATGACACGCCGATCAAGCGACCCCACAAAGTTACGGTTGTCGGGGGCGGAAATGTCGCGATGGACTCTGCTCGTACGGCGTTAAGGCTTGGTGCAGATGAGTCCCATATCGTATATCGTCGATCGCGGGAGGAGCTTCCCGCACGGTTGGAGGAAGTAGAGAACGCGGAGGAGGAGGGCGTAATTTTCGATTTCCTTACGCTTCCGAAGCGATGCGTGGGTAACGAACAGGGATGGCTGATTGGGCTTGAGTGTGTGAAAATGGAACTGGGAGAACCGGATGATTCGGGAAGACGTCGCCCGGTGGAGATTCCCAATTCTACGTTCCTGCTTGAATGCGACGCGATGGTCGCTGCGATCGGGAACAGTCCGAACCCGCTGATACCGCAGACGACACAGGGACTTGAGATCGGGAGGAAGGGAAATATCGAGGCTGAAGAAGAGACAGGTAAAACATCACTCGATAAGGTCTGGGCCGGTGGTGACGTTGTAACGGGGGCGGCGACGGTAATCATGGCAATGGGCGCGGGTCGAATCGCAGCAAGATCAATGCATGAGTACCTGGCTGGCAAGTAAAACGGTAAAGAGAAAAAAATTATGAAGCTGTCACACATAATAGAAAAAATTAACTGCGATCTGCTGACTGAACCGGGGCCTGATCCCGAGATCACGTCATGCCTCGCATCTGACATGATGAGCGACGTACTCGCGTTTTCGGTGCCCGGTGCGCTTTTGATCACCGGACTTGTTAATTCGCAGTCCGTGAGGACGGCAGATGTGGCCGATGCAGCTGCCATCCTGTACGTAAGGGGCAAATTGCCCGACGAAAAAACAATCGAACTTGCAGGTGAACTTGACATTCCGCTTCTGGCGACACAAATGACGATGTTCGATGTCTGCGGGATGCTTCACTGTGAAGGTTTCGAAGGAGCATGCTGATATGGGGGATGATGCCCTGTATCAAAAGGAATTCCCGGTCCACGGGGGGGATTTCGACAAGGCCGGGGAGGTCTCGACTCAGATAAAGGCGATCCTGAAGGCCGCGGGCATTCCCGACGACCTGATACGGAGGGTCGTGATCGCGTGTTACGAGGCCGAGATGAACGTGGTTATCCACGCAGATTCCGGCAACATACGATTCCTGCTGACACCGACGAATATCCAGATATACATCAGGGACAGGGGACCCGGAATCGAGGATATTGAACAGGCGATGAAGGAGGGATTCTCGACCGCATCGGATGAAATGCGCGAGATGGGTTTCGGTGCGGGTATGGGCCTTCCGAACATTAAAAAATCATCTGACGGGTTCGAGATCACATCGACGGTTGGCGAAGGCACGGAGTTGAAAATAGTCATAGAGCATAACCAGTCATGATCACTTACGTTCACGCACTCGAGATCGATAAGGACAAATGCATGGGACGCCGCGCGTGCCTTCGTGTTTGCCCGACCGACGCGATTCGCGTGAAGGATGGCAAGGTTTCGATAAACCCGGAATTGTGTATAGACTGCGGGGAGTGCATAACCGCATGTCCGGAGGGTGCCATCCAGGCCCGGACCGATTCATGGGCGGATACGGAGAAGTTCAAATTCAAGGTGGCAATTGTCACACCGACTCTGTTCGGCCAGTTTCCGATGTCGATAACCCCGATCGATATCATCAATGGCATGCATGCAATCGGTTTTGACGCGGTTTACGATCTTTCGATCGAATCCGAGATCTATTTCAGGGCGCTGCAGGATTACCTGAGGGAATACAAGGGGCCTCTACCGCTGATATCCTCGATGTGCCCGACCGTCGTCAGACTGATACAGGTCGCGTACCCGAACATGGTCGGGCAGGTTACACCGCTTCAGCCACCCCGCGAGATCGCAGGACGAGAGGTCAAGAAATACTATTCGAAAAAGCACGGGATTGATGAGAATGAGATAGGCGCGATATACATAACTCCATGTCCCGCGAAGATGGTGTCAATCAGGCAGCCGGCGGAGGGTACAAGCTCGAATCTCGATCTGGCGCTCGGGATGCGCGATATCTACAATCCGCTCTTGGCAGCCATCACAAAGCATAAAAAAGAGCATGGCGATACAGCAGAAATCCTTCCGGACGACAGGCTGAACACATCGCTTTATCTGAGCCTTGCAATAACCGGCGGACTGAGCAGGGCGCTTCGACAGAAGCGTTATATCACTGTCGCGCAGCTTCCGCATATCGTACAGGTTATCGAGGACCTCGAGATGGGCAAAATCAGGAACATTGATTTCCTGGAGTGTTTTTCATGCACCGGAGGGTGTATAGGCGGCGCGCTGAATGTCGACAACAGGTTTGTTGTCAGGGCGAAGCTTCAGAAGCTGGTCGAGGTGATAGACAGGGAGGAAAGGTCGGTTGAGGATATTGTTGATGAGAGGTACGAGAAGGGGAGCTATTACCTTCATCAGCCCCTGAAACCGAGAAAAATATCGACCGGAACCGGGAGCATAATCGAGCAGATAGAGCGTGTGAAAAACAGGGAGAAATTCATCAAGAACCTTCCCGGAATAGACTGCGGACTGTGTGGCGCGCCAAGCTGCGCGGTTTTCGCGGATGATGTGGCACAGCGTAAGTCAGAACCGGAGGAGTGCGTTCTGATATCGCCTGAAAAATTGAAGAAGTTAAGGGATTTTTACAATATCCTCGATAACCCGGATTCCGATTGATTGAATAATCTCAGAGGTTACGGCACGGGATAATTCCCCTTGTGTTCGAGAAGCCATTCGTGCATGTAAACTAACTGCCCGTCGGTCAGGTCGTAGTTATTAATCCCTTTGTTCTGTGCTGAGTACCACATGAGGTTCCATGGGTTTTTGTTCCACGAGTTTGGTTCCTGCTGGTACTGTCCGTTGAAATCGCAGAAGAGCGGATCGTAGTTTGGCGGAGGATCGGTACACCATGTGTTATTGTTCTCGCACGATGAGCCGTCATCCACCCTCATATTGTGATTAGTATCAAGCAGATAGTTATCCCAGAAATGCCCGAGTGCGTGTCCCAGTTCATGCGCAAGGACAATGGAAATATCGTTCGGGGGTGCGCCACCGCTTGAATCGCTTCCCATGATGATGAAAACCTTCTCGGTGTTATGAAAACTGCCCGGACAGTAAGCCTGGCAGTAAGCGCGACCGGGATCACCGTCCGATGAATTTATGTAATAAACATTAACGCTGTCCGGGGCCTGGATCTGCCCGTACGACTCGTGCATAGTCTCTGCTTCCTGCTGGTTGACATTTTTGTAATCTGGATTATCAACCCACCTGAAGCCATCGGGATTCTGAAGGACGAGGTTCATTCCATACTGGGACCAGAACGCTTTCGCGTCGTTGAAATTGGTGGCAGCCTGATTCCATGGAACGACTGCACCGCCTCCGCTTGCATTGTCAGCAACACACCAGAGAGTGATCTGAAAACCACGCGGAAGGGGATAGCCTGTGTCGGTGGTGTAACCCGGGGATGAGCCGGCGTCATTTCTCGCGCTTATCCTGTACTGGAGCGGGTCGGCCGGGCCGCAGTAGCGCGGGTTGCCGTCTATCCAGCTGTCGACCGGATGCGGAGCGGATTTCACGGGGTGCCAGTACCACGACCATGTGTCCCAGTTCCAGTCAAGCCTCTCAATGTCGTACCATTCGACCGAATCGTCAAGAATTTCCCATGTCAGCTCGACCTTGCGGTCGGGAAGGTCAGGATCGGCATCCGACACCTGGAAATCGGCAACCATGGGCGGGGCCTGGGCGCCTACGCCCAGCTCGTGAATCTGCCAGCCGGTGAGGTCAAGCCATTCGGGCGCTGTATCATTGTCGTAGTCTTCGGCCCTGATAAGGCAGTCATAGACACCATCCGGGGCGAGATTGTCGTTGCTTACCGTAACTTCGAAGGTCGAGAAACCGTCTCCATCCGTTTTGTACTTGGTGTAGAGAATTCCGTTGAAAAGTTCAGGACACTCGATGGTAGGCACAGCATGGCTGAACTTGCCCTGGTAGTCGTATACATGTATCGAAAGTACCACTTCACCGCCGGAGCTTGTAAGTCCCACGCCGACCGGGGTCTCGTCGACATCGATACGCCATGGTTCTGAGCAGTTTGCCTCGGGCGGGAAATCCGCGATCGGATCGTTAACCGGATCGACCGATGCCGGTACCCATGAAGCGTCAACAGCGTAACCTACGATAAGCGGACCTGACGGTTTGAATATCTCATAGATTCGCGTGATTGCATCGCCTGCGTAAAACGCGTTACGCGTGTTCGCTGGATCGTCCGATGCATAACGCTTGTATCCGTTGAGGGTGGTGTCGGGATACGGGATGGTGGCTTTCAGCCCCTGGATGTAGCCCTGCAGCCCGCCGGGACCGGTGTCCCACAGGTAGGGGTTGTATAAAGCCGTGTAACCATCGGCGTTCACGAGTTCAGCCTCACCGACGAAACGGTTCGAGACCTTATGAGCCGCGGATGGAAAATAGTGCGTTCCGTGAGACATCGCGATGCCCCTGACATCGAAACCCGTAAGTTTCGGGTCGGAGAACGGGTGACGTATCTCGATGAATACCTGGAGCGTGCCCTTTGGAGTCGGTGTAATTCCACTAATGGAAAAGCAGTTTGTACACGGGCCCTGTTCGAGCCATTTAAGGACGTTCCAATGATCTGCGACCTGCCTCATCGGGATTATTTCATATTCCGTCGCGTCTTCATTAATGTAAAGAGCATTGTAATCCCAGAGGAAGCGTGTGGGAGTGTAATCGGACGCTGTCTGAGTCGGGGACTGAATTCCCTGTGTGTCGGGCAAGATCGGGATGGAGGTTTCTCCGCCGCTGCATCCGAGGGCCATAATGACGAGTGAAGATAACAGGATCGCCATACGTGAAACAATACGCACGTAAACACCTTCCGAGTTAAAGCTCGCGGGATAAGCCTTGAAGTGAATTGCACACCGAGGCGTCATAAATCCAGTGAGCCAGGAATGAGTCAATCATCCTTCCCAACCCTGCCAGGGTGCCGGGTCAATATGTAACTTACCGCAAATATCAGCTTATGTCCAGTCCGTAGTTATACACTTAAAATCTGATTTAAAGGGGCTTCAGTCCTCGACAGGTGTCCCCGGACGGATTCCCGGCATCGTAACAAGACCGATGCGCTTTCTTCCGTTTACTGCGATTCCGACAGGTTTATCGAATCTCATTAACTTCACATACCTGGTCTCGATTTCTGATTCGCAGTTATCCAGCCAGTCCGTGTTGAGATAGCCATCCGTGGAACCAGTGTTGACGGTCAGGTAGGGAATGCCGAATGACGTGATGTTATGGAAAAAATGGGTTCCCTGGGAGGGCTGAACGGATACTCCCTGTATGTCGGTCTCGATAATCGCCTTTACCTTCGATATCTGTGCCCAGTTGACCGGGATACCATAGAACCTGTCTGCGGTACCCCATCTTCCGGGGCCGATGAGAAGATAGTCGGCGTCCTCCTGCCTGCACTTGTCGGTCATAATCTCGATTTCATTCGCTATATCAACAGTTTTCTGTCGATCGAAATCCTGCGGTTTTACGTAAATGATGTCCCTTATGCCGGGCACAATTCCCTGGCCAAGCGCGTTACTCGACCTGCAGATCAGGTCTGATTCATCGATATCCGCAAGGTTAAGGTCGGTAGTGTCCGAACCTGTTACCAGCGGACGGATCTGGAGGAAGGCAAGCTCGTTTGGGACTTCATCCTTCTTCGCCATATTTACAGCAAATTCCAGCTCGACCGGGCATGAAAATGCGGTCTCTCCAACCTGCAAAAGGAATTTCAGTGTTGCGGCAAGCGGGAAGAATTTGTGCTTGAGAATCCCGGCCATTGTTACAAGGCGGACCCCTTTCCTTGATATCCCGTCGTAGACAGCATCGTTTTCCGGTACATAGGTCGAACCGACGAGGTTAAGGGTTCCATGTTTTTCAGCGATGTCCAGCCCGAGAAGCTCAAGATTATCGATTACGTTCCCGTCGCCTTCACGGGTTAATCCCGATTTTGACATATCGAGTGCGAAAAACTCGCGCTGGGAATTCTCCAGATAGTCCTCCACGCTGGAAAACTGGTAGAGTTTTTTAGGGTGCGATGGGGAGAAACGGATCGATTTCCCGCCATCGACGACAATCTTGCCAAGCCCGAGGGCGACGTTAACGGTTCCGTCCTCAGGGCTGCGGCCCTCGACCGGGTAGAAATCGTAGGATCGCGCGACACCCGCGAAGTCGGGATAAAGGTAGTTGTCATGCTGCCTTCCGGCGATCTGCTGGATAAGGACCGCCATCTGTTCTTCCTCCAGGCGATTGGGCGTTGCTTCGAAATAGCTCCTCGGATCGGGGTAGTAGGTCGAGGCATACACGAGTTTTATCGCCCTGCAGAGTTCCGCGAGTCGTGTATCCAGGTCATCGGCGTTGTTTGGAAGCATATAGGTGCGATACATTCCCGCGAACGGCTGGTGGGAGGCGTCCTCCTGGAGGCTTGACGATCGTACGGCAAGGGGATACTCGACGAGTGTCAGGAACTCACGCAGCGGCCCCACCGCTTCTTCGGGAAGGTCCGAGTCGAGAAATGCTGCCGTGATTTTATCCTCATCCGTCTCCTCGAACACCAGTCTTGTAAGATCATTGTTCTGCATGAATTTCTGGAATATATCTGTCGCAAGAACAGTGGAGGGCGGTACGTAGATCCTTACTCCCCTTAAGTGGTGCTTGATGTTGTAGCTGTCGAGGAGCGAGTTGATGAAGGCAAGACCTCTTCCCTTGCCGCCAAGCGAGCCGTTTCCGATGCGGACAAACATGTTGACCGGATGGAATGTATCTCTTGAAAACTCCGCGACGACGCCGGATCTCTGTTCCTCGAGGTGCTCATCGAGTGCTTCGAGTATGAAGGACCTGATCGCCGCCGGACTCTCAAATTCATCCGGATGCCGGGGCCTTAACATTCTTGCGAGATCGAACTCCGTCCGTGCCATCAGCCACCTTGAAAAGTGGTTCCGCGTGACGTGGAACATCAGTGATTCTTCCGGTATTTTCTCAAGAACTTTTCTAAGGCTGATAAGGTCTCCGGCACGGTCGACTTCGGTCCCATCGGGAAGGCGAAAAACGAAATCCCCGAATCCGAGATGGTCCCGCATGAACTGTCGTACGTCGCTGAGGAGGGTTGGTGAATTTTTATTGATAAATCGGGCACCGACAGCTGCGGCTTTCGCGGCGTAACAATCGTCCGATGACTGGACGAGCACAGAGCGGTCCCATATCTCATCCCGGACCATTTTTGTGATCTCAAGACCCGCGTCACGATCGGTTTTTCCATCACGCGGGAAACTGACATCGGTTATCACACCGAGGACACATTCCGGGTGACGCTGATAGTACTGGAAGGCTTCCTCCCATGTTGTCGCGAGCATAATTTTCGGACGCGCACGCATCCTGAGAAGACGCTCCATGCGGTTCAATCCCTCCGCCATGAGATCCTGCGTCTGGACCACAAGTTCCGTATACAGGAGCGGAAGGTACGAGGAATAGAAGTTGATGTTGTCCTCTACCAGGATAATGTACTGCACACCGGCTACCCGCACGTCGTGATCGAGGTTCAGCCGGTCCTCGACGTACTTGATGATCGCAAGGAACAGCTTTACGTCACCGTGCCAGGTAAATATCCTGTCTATTCCTGCAAGTGTGGAACGTGACTGGAGGGCGGGAAGTTCGCGCGTATTAAACGCAAGGAGGATTATCGGTACATCCGGAGAAATGTCTTTTGCCTGCCGGGCAAACTGCGCCACATCCAGCTCACCGACACGGAGCATCGATATTACAAGGTCGTAAGTGTCGGTGCGAAGTTTCTGAAGGGCCCCCTGCGCAGTCGATACCCTTGTGATCTGCGGTGCGTATCGCAGGTTGAGTTCCAGGTACTCGGAGAATAAAACCTCCGACAGCGCGCCGTCTTCCTCGAAAGTAAAAGAGTCATAAAGACTTGAAACAAGAAGGATGTTCCTTACACGGTTTGGCATCAGGGATGCCATTGGAACCTTCCTCTTGTAACTTTTCTCAACGAGCTTCGAAAGAGAAGTGCTTCTAATTACCATTAATCACCCTCCGATTTGTAATTTTACACGAACCTCGATAATTTGGCACATCCCCGTCGATTGCAGTACAGGAATGTGATGTGGGTATCCTGCATGTCTCCAATAAAAAAAACCGACCCAAAAGGCCGGATACAATTTCAGGATGTCACATCAACTTTTACTCGGGAAGGCGTACGGGCATAACAACATACGTGTAACTTTCATCCGACGGTATTGTCAGCACACCCGGTTCGAGCGAACCGGCGTACGAAAGGCTGATCTTATCGTCATCGACTGCGAGAAGCGGGTCGAGAATGTACTGGTAATTAAATGCAATCTTAAGGGCTTCTCCCTCGCGATCGACAGGAACCCTGACCTCGGCCTTGCCCTCGCTTTCTGCCTTGGATGAAATTGTCAGGTAATCATCCGAGCTTTCAAGGACCGCCATGTCGCGACCGTCCTGCTGCCGCGCAAGGATGCCGACCTGCCTGAGGCTCGCGATAAGTCGCTCCCTGTCGACCGAAATTTTACCCTCGGTCTTTTCTGGGATGACCTTCTCGTAATCGGGGTAGGGTGTGTCGAGCAGGTGAGTGATGATCTGGACCTCGCCGCCGTCGCCAAGGCTGAACATTGCCAGGTTCTCGGCAAGATGGAGTTCGAGGTCGCCCTTCCAGCCCATCCCGAGGATTCTCAAAAGCTCGTGCATCGTCTTTGACGGTATCAGGACAGCTTTCTCGCCATCCTCGCGACCTTCCATCTTGTCCAGTATAAGAGCGAGACGCCTTCCATCCGTCGCGACGATCTGGAGGTAGCCTTCCTTGAGATTTATAAGAATGCCCGAAGTGTAATTTTTCGGCATATCGAGACTGCTTGCGAAAATTGTGCGGCGAAGGTTGGTCATGAACCTGTCTATAGGCAGTGTCAGAACCTCCTCCTCCTCACCTACGTCCGGAAGCCTCGGATATTCCTTACCGGGTTTTCCGACAAGTGTAAACTCGCTTTTTTCACCCCTGAGGTTGATGCGGGAGATATCGTTGAATTCGAACTCGATATTTTCTGCAGGAATCTGGGATACAATTTCGTTGAGGGTTTTTGCCTTTACCGCAACCGATCCCTCATCTATCACCTCTGCCGGGAAACTGACCCGTATTCCCATCTCCATGTCGTATCCCGTGAGGACGACCCGGTCCCCCTCCGCTTCCATCAGCATGTAATTGAGGATTGGAAGAGTTGGGCGGGTTGCGATGGCACGCATGGCAACCTGGAGGTGACGTGTGAATTCCTTTAGTTGTAGTTTAACTTTCATTTTTGTATACAGCATTCGCCGGAAAGGTATTTCTGTACTTCCGTGATGCTTCTCCTGCCTCAGGCTAAAATTAAAAAAATAGATCAACCACCCGGGCCGGGGGTGAAAAATATGTTTTTCAGACCTCCCAAACTGGGATAGCAAATATTAACGGAGCGAGTGATTCAAGTCAACGGATTAAAATGCGTTAAGTTGTTTATTCAGAATTCGTGTGAAAATCAGGTGGCGGGTAAATCAGTAAAACCATCCCTGCAATTCCATGTGCTGCTAACTTCCCGACTGCTCCTCAACCTCGTAGAGTTCCCTGTAAAGGCCCGCACGCCCTATCAGCTCTTCATGGGTTCCACGATCGGTGATCTCGCCGGCTTTCAGGACGATTATCTCTCCGGCGTTCCTGATTGTTGTCAGCCTGTGAGCGATTACAAAGGTTGTTCGTCCAACCATGAGTTTTTCGAGAGCGGCCTGCACTATCTTCTCGCTCTCGGTATCGAGATTGGATGTTGCCTCGTCCAGAATCAAAATCCGCGGGTCCCTGAGTATCGCGCGGGCGATGCTTATACGCTGACGCTGCCCGCCTGAAAGTTTCACTCCGCGTTCACCGACTATCGTGTCGTACCCGTCTTCAAGCTGGGTTATAAATTCATGGGCGTTTGCCGCGACAGCGGCCTGCTTGATCTCTTCGTCGGTCGCGTCGAGTTTCCCGTACGCGATGTTTTCGCGTACCGTGCCATGGAACATCACAGTCTCCTGCGGCACGATTGCCATCAGGTTCCTCAGGCTCTTTAGCGTTAAGTCACGCACATTTCTCCCGTCTATTAACACTTTACCCTGCGCGACATCGTAAAACCTCGGAATAAGCCGTACGATCGATGATTTTCCACCACCCGACGGCCCAACAAGCGCGATAGTAGAGCCGGGCCTGGCGTCGATATTTATGTTTTTTAGCACCCCGTCACGTGTCGGGTAATTAAACGAGACATTCGCCAGTTCGACATGCCCTTCGCAACTTTCAATTTCGATCGCACCGGGTTTCTCTATTATCGTGGACTCTATCTCCATGAACGCAAAAATCCGGTCGGATGCTGCCAGGGTGTCCTGGAACGCCATGTACGTCCGTCCGAGCTTGTTCGCCTCGGTGTAGGTTTTATGGAGCAAAAGAATCACGAGTGCGAAATCACCGGCAGTGAATTCACCCGGTCCGGGAACAAACCATCCCAAAGAACCATTAAGTACGGATTCGGGTCGTGCAAGGAGGACCGCACCGATGAAAATCAGGATTCCAAGACCGATTGATGCTATGAGGTTGAGTGACGGGGCAAGGATGGCCTCGATGCGTGCGCGCCTGAGTTCCGCCCTGTAGGCATGCATGTTGACCTCCCGGAACTTGCCAATTTCGTAGTCCTCGTTCGCGAATGACTTCACGACCTGAATCGCGGAGATCGCCTCCTGGATCTCGCCGGATACCTCGGCAAGCGTTTCCTGTACGCTGGTCGCCGCGGTACGTGTAAGTTTCGAGGTGTAGTTGACTATCAGGACAAGTGGAGGAATAACTATCAGCGCCGTAAGGGTAAGCTGCCAGCTGGTGTATATCATGTAGGCAAGTGAACCAATCACGAGCAGTGGCGATTTCAGAAGGGTGGGAAGCTGTTTCCCGGCGAATTCGCGTATGCGCTGGACATCCGTCGTAACCCAGCTCATGATCTCGCCCGTACGCTGGGACTCGAAAAAGTCGAGACCGAGCAGCTGCAGGTGATTGAATATCTCCTGCCTCAGCCTCATTATCAGCCGCTGCCCGTTAAGCTGTGTGAGAAAAAATTCGGCACCCTTGAATATCCCCTGCGTCAGCATGATTATGACGATCAGGAGAATAATTGACTTCGCACCGGCGAGAATTTCGCTTCCGGTCTGGCTGATTACGTTATCGGTAAACGTTTTGACGACCGAGATAAGCCAGAGATCGACCGCCGCGGCGCCCGCGATCACTATCAGCCACAGAATAACCTGGTTGCGCTGCTCCTTTATTCGGGCAAGCAGAAGCTTCGCGGTATTGGCGCGATCGTATTTTAGTGCTTCGGGTTTTTCGGGCTGACTGGCCATCTTGCTCAATATCAGTTATATCGACAGCTAAAGCGGCCTTTCGGGTGGATTCCCCGTGACAGGTTTCTTTTTAATAAGGCCACGCTTATAGAAGTACCAGATCGATTTCTCCATCGCTTCGCGTACCGGTGTTAGTTTCAGTCCAAGCTCTCTCACAGCTTTCTCGCCTGTGAACCATGGCGGGAGTCCGGTCATCCTTGCACCGCCCGCTGTCAGGATCGGAGCGGATTTCGTAAACGTGTTCGCCCACCACTCAAGAAATGCTCCTCCCATGATCGCGATACCCTTCGGCACCTTCAGCCATACCTTCCCGACACCAGCTATCTCACTCGCCATATCAAAAATCTGCTTGAGAGTGAAGTTCTCATTAGTAAGAATATACCCCTCACCGATCTTACCCTTCTCATACGCGAGCACGTGGCCCTCACCGACGTCGTCGACATCGACAAGGCTGAAACCGCCATCGTAATACATCGGGACCTTCCCGTTGATCAAATCGACGTACATCTGTCCGGTCGGTGTTGGTTTGACATCGGCCCATCCGATCGGCGCTGACGGGTAAGTTAAAATGATCGGCGCACCGTCGCGAATGAACTCGCTGACAGCCATGTGCGCGAGATGTTTCGACTTCACGTACGGGTCTTTCGTCCATTCGAGGTTCCATTCAACCGTTTCGTCTGACGGTGTACCATCATCCCGGTGCCCGATCGCGGCCACGGACGAGGTATAGATGAATTTCGTCACTCCCGCGTCAAGCGCGGCCTGGATCAGGAGAGTTGTTCCCTCGACGTTGGTTTTGTAGAGAAGGTCGGTGTCGCGGACCCACATCGAGTACATCGCGGCGACATGAAACACCGCGTCAACACCGTCGCAGGCCTTTCGAAGGCTCGCAGGATCGGTCAGGTCGCCGGAGACACGCTCGAAGTCGAGGTGCTTCACCTGGTCGAGGTACTTATCGGAGCGTATCATCAGGCGAAGGTCGATACCCCGTGCGGAAATCGCCTCAGCGACCGCGCGTCCGATGAATCCGGTTGCACCTGTTACAAGGACTTTTGTCATGGTCTCGAATGCCGAAAAGAATAATCCGGTAATGTACCCGGACGTAAAATCGTACCATTTTCAGCCCCGCAGAGGCGAGTGGACATAATCAGGTGATAACAACCGCTTCAGCCTGTGATTACGGATAGTATTTTGCGTTATAGCATCTCTCGTACTTATATTGACGGTCCGCTACTCAATTTTTTGACAATCCACCATCTTAATCCTTATAATTGGTCCCTGACAGCAGACCCACTGTCGATCTGGATTACTGAATTAACTCCAAAAATCGGAGGGGCGTTATTAATGCGAACTCGCGCAGCGAACGTACTGCAGGTATGCGCTATATGCATGCTATTTTTCCTATTAGGATGTTCCGGTTCGCAATCACCCACCACACCGGTGGCAGGCGATCCGGCTATGACAGGGAACGGCGCGACGGACGCAGGAGATAGAAGTTCCGAGGACAGTGACAGTATCATTCTCGGGCTCTACGAGTTGAGCTTCGATGGAGATTCGGAGGTAATTGACCTGTCCCCGCTCAGGACAGCGGTCAATACAATGAACATCCCGTCACTGGCGGGATTCGACTGGAGTGAAGAGCTACTCGACATTCAAGTCGGCTCTTTGGCCCGTTACGAATCTCAGGGCATCATCGAACTTGACTGCACAATTCATTTCCCGGACACAATGCCGGATATCGGGCTGTACGACTTATCAGGGGTGTTGATAAGCAGTTCAGGTGTCAGAGGTGTATACGATCCCACGATTGTATTGCCGGGTGCTAACGATCCGATTCTTATTAACGCCGATGGCTATATTTCGCTTCCCGGCGAGGTTAACGAATCGATCTTCGGGTACAGGTACTTCTCGGATGGGATAGGTCCGGATGATTCCCTGGATGACTACTTTGAAAACTCGTCCGGGCTTAAGGGGGTATTCCCGCAAGGGGCGTCCATCATCCGGAATTATATCGTCCGTATACCGGACGACCGGGATGTTTTGAGAGAGATGCAGTTTGCCGTTATAGCAAATTCACCGGTCAACACCGGGCGAACTCTTGTAACCGATTGCGATACATCCCGAAGCACGACATATCGTCTGGATGACGGCACTAGCGGTGGCGAGATCGTTCTGGATATCTCACTTTTCGACTGGCAGCTTCCCGATACCGGCGGCGACATTACATCGCAGGTTTCGCGTATTGTCGTTGAATCCGGATCCGGAATGATCCCCGGCGGATACTCCATTTTTGAGGGTGCGGAGCTTGCATCGGTGGTAAAACCTTGCTGCACCGGATTGTATTCATCGAGGCTGGAACTGATTATTCCGGGAGTTACCCCGCAAAACGCGTTGGAACCAATCCTTATAACGATTGAGCCGGTGAATGGAAATTCCCCGAAATCATGGTTCCGGGCACTTGTAAGGGTATCGGATGAATATATCGAACCGCTGACAGACCGCGTAATGGTTACTGTGGTTCTGGAAGGAACCCCGCAGGGACTTTACAGCGATGTCAGGTTCGCCGCGAACGATAGTTTCGCGCTTATAGACGAACTTGAAGACCAGATCAAGGAAATCTACCGCGAGAACCGTGAATCGGGCCTGAATTCATCAGTTCAGGCGCTTGTGACCCCACTCGTTCAGCAGATACTGGAACTGAAGGCCGAACGTGCAGCGTACATTACGGCACTTCTCCATGGTTCACTCGATGAGAATCTCGATGAGATGTCAGCACTCGTCGAAACAATACCGGGAACGGTGACAAGGTTTAAGGATGTTATAACCAATACGTTATCAGTCGAGACATCCCGAGACAGAATCTCTGAGATAGCCTCCCTCGATGGCGTTCTCGAGGTGATTTCCGACACGTACGAAATTCTCCCCGATATTGATCTCAGCGCGCAGGCTCTTAAGCTTCGTCCCGGGGCGTATCCGGATGTTTTATGGGACGAGGGTTATCACGGTGAGGGAATCGACGTCATGGCGCTCGATTCAGGCGTGAACACAGCGCACTCGGCATTCAGCGGGGTTAATTTCATCTCTCAGTACTTTCCGACATACGCAGGTGGCTGTTCGGTCAATGACAATATTAATCATGGCACAATGACCGCGGGTGTTATTACAAGCCGTGACTCGTCATACCGGGGAATGGCGTACAGCATACAGACCTATTACAACGCCAAGATGTGCGACGGGACGTGGCAGATAAACGACACGCTTGTCGCTGCATATAACTGGGCTGGTCTTGGTGGTTCCGGTTACAACGACGCGGAAGTAATCAATTTCAGCATGTCTTTTCCGACCGACTGCACACAGACGAACGGTCTTCATTACATTTCATCGTTCGTTGACCAGACAATCGACCTTTACGATGTTTTCTGGTCGGTATCATGCGGCAATCGCGGACAGTCCTGTCCGGGAGACAACATCTCCGATAAACCGGCAACCTGTTACAACGCAGCATCAATCGCAGGAATACAACATAACAATACGGCAGGCAGGTCCAATGACACTTACTACACAACGAGTAAATACGGGCCTGTATACGGACCATTATCATCCGAACAGCGACTAAAGCCGGATATTATGGGCTACACAATGACAAGAGCCCCGGGTAATACCGGGGGGTGGTTCTGGTTCAGCGGGACATCAGCCGCGGCTCCGCACTATACCGGACTCGTGACCTGTCTCATGAGCGCAGGCGTTACCGATCCGCTTGAGATGAAAGCACTGACTTTCGCAAACGCGGAGGACTATACAGCGTCGCCGGGCGTAGTCGGTCCGGATTATTACTCGGGTTTCGGAAACCCGGACGCATGGGAATCGTACTCGCACATCGCTGATACCTATTCGAACACGCTGTTCAACACCGGCCAGGTGGATTACTACTCAATCGATAATCTTGCACTCGGTGACCGTGTTGTACTTGTTTACAACAAGCATGGCGTTTACCCGTCATGGCAGATCAGCAACTTCGATATCCAGGTTTACGATCGCGATACGGACGAGCTGATCTACGAGAGCACTAAGCAGTACGATAACAAGGAGTATTACCAGTGCGGCGCTGCAGACATGGGAAAAGACATCCTGATAGCAGTCAAGCTTACACAGCTCGCATCGGGACTTTCCGGCGACACGTACGCGATCTCTGCAAACACAACACTTAGCGAGGAAACGGTTGGCGATATCTCGGTCGAGATTACATCGCCGTCCGGAACCAGTGCCCACCAGTACCAGGTGACAGAGGTCGCTGCCGACGTTTCCAACGATGGAATTCTGCTGCTGGAAGATGTTACGGCTGAACTGACGCTGCCATCAGGTACGGTACTTGTCGGTGGTGATAATCCGCAGGCGCTTCCGGATATCGGAAGCCTTCAGGTGGAAACCGCGACATGGTATGTGCTTTTTAACGGTGACGGTTCGAAGGAGTTCACCGTCGATGCGGACGGTACCGTTAACGGGCAGAATGTTGAGGCCCAGGACAGCGTTTCCCAGGATGTCCAGCCTGAAACACTCCTGACACACCCGTCATCGGTCGACGAGTACGACACTTTCAATGCCGACGCAAATTACGTCAATTATTCGCCGGGACCTTACGAAGATATGTTCCTGACGATTAATTATACGGGATCGCTTCTTTCGCTGACCGGAGGCAGTTCGCAGGTCGGGAAGGGCACAATCGAACCGGGTAATCCCGCGACCTACCAGTGGGAATTCACTGCCGATCACGACGGCACGGCGACGCTGTCGATGGATGTCGTGTTTGATTACGCGGGATACCCGGTTGAATTTTCCACACCGGAGACAACAGTGGATATTTATGACTCTGATCCTCCGGTCGACCCGCTTGCACCAGTGCTTCTCGCACCCTACGACGGCATAACATGGAACCTGACGAATAACCTTAATTTCTCGTGGAAAGCGGCGACAGGTACAAGTCCTTCCGGATATTTCCTGAACGTCTGGACGGACGGCTACCATTCGCCACTCGTCCCCCTGGAGGGGATTTTCATGGGAGGAGCCACGTCACTGTTCGTGCCGGCTGAATTCGTCGAACTGGAGGCCGAGGATGGAAACTGGGAGTGGTCTATAGGTGCCAAAATAGGATCGACGGTGCACTGGTCCGAGAGGTGGGAGATTAAGAAGCATGTCGCGCCGACGCTTCTGGTCCCGGGAGACGGTGAACTCGTGGGACTGAATGAAATGTTCCAGTGGACGGCATGTCCGGGAGCGAACAACTATGTGGCGCGTGTGACCGGACTGCTTCCGGGTTATACGCCGTACTACCTGCCGCTGAACAGCACCTCGGTTTTCTTTACCCTTGCCGAACCATTCTACAAGGAGCTCGACAAGGGGAGCAGTTACTCATGGGCGGTGGCACCGACAACACTTGGGGCTGCGATTGGCGCCGGTGACCAGGCGACGCTGTCGAAACTGTCGTACAGCGAAATATGGAGCTTTACGGTCGAGTAAATGGTAAAATCTAACCGGGTGCTTGTTTATGAAAAGTAAGCTGAGTTACTCGGATATTGCGATATTTTCCGGAATAATCGCGCTGGTAATCTTTGCGCACTTCTGCGTTGCGGGATCCCCCGCGCGTGCATCGGGTCACAGGCCACTTCTTTTGCAGGGTGGTGGAATGACCTATGCGGAGCCGGTTAATAACAGGCTGAGCGAGCTGGAATTTAACGCCCGCACGACATTGAGCTACCTTGGCCAGGCCCAGCAGTCATATGCATCTTCGCATGCTGATTGGAGGTATGTGTGGCTTCAGGATCTCGTCAACTCGGGATACCTTCAGCCAAACGCCACCGGCCGAACCCTTACCGCAAGCTACAGTATCACATTCTACATTCCACCCGATCAGTCCGGATTTTCGTTGATCGCGGAACCACTCGAGCTCGATTTAAGGTCATGGATGATTACCGAGAATCAGGATGTCCTCCTTCTCACACCGTCCGTGATGGATGATCCTGATGAGAACTGGGCGGAAGTTAGGAGCATGCAGCTCGACAACCTGTACGAGTACGGGCATTACGAGTACATAAACACGCTCATGCTGTGGAGTTACACTCCGGTGCTTCAGTGCAGGTACAACAGGGAACTGACCAGTTACCTGTTAACGGCACTTACAGAGGACTATATGCGGGGGTTTATTCCCGATGACTCATTGATTTATATTTCATCCTACGCATCGTATCTCGTGGGGGATGTCAGGGATATTGAGGATTAACAGCGACCTGGATTTTATGGGAGGATACATAAGGTGAAACGACAGTCGAATCTGACAGATTTCGCGGTTGCGGGATCGATTCTTTTTCTGGTTATTGCATGTAACATTGTCATCTACAACCGGGCTCATGCGAATCCGGTGGTACTGGCTCAGTCCGGAAGCTCCTCCTACGGGTATTCATCGGAGGTTCGCATTTTCGACACCGAAACCTACGCCCGTGAGAACCTGAGATCGCTCGGCAGCTCGCAGACTGCTTATGCGGCCATCCTGACCAACGGACGGTATGGGACATTCGACGACCTCCAGTCGGCTCACTATATTCTTGCCGATTTCACCACTGAAAATTACGTCACCGATTATCATATCTTCTGGTACCTGAACCGTGACCGGTCCGATTTCGTTATTCTTGCGCTCCCCGATGAAGGTTACGACAAACAGCCATATATGATCGATAATCGCGGGATGGTAATGGCGATAGAGTCGCTAGACTATTTCGAGGCTGACGACGAATGGCAGGCCATATTGGATGATCTAAACGATTCGGTGAGCGAGTATGGTGAATATGACTGGGTGAATCTTCCCGTCCCGTTTCAGACGGCGCTCGAATATGACCTTTTCCTGTCCGGGGATGGTCTAAATTTCATGCTTAATCACGCCGCTCCCTACATCCTGTATAATAACGATACGGGGGAACCGGAACCGGAATATTTCTTCTGGTCACTAAACGGATTGTTCTACGAAGCCATACTGGTCGAAGAGGATCCAGTTTTCTCTTCGGAATAAAGGTTTTAAATAAAAAAATCGGAGGATAAAAACCGTGTTAACAGCGAGGAAGCATTCATGGTCTTTATCAGTTCTCAGCGCAGCTTTACTGTCACTATGTATCTTTAACCCGTTCGGAACTCCGGCGACCGCCCAGTCCGCCGGGGCCGATAATCTCGGTGATGTCGCGGGCATGCTCCGCGAGATCGCCGCAATCGAAACCGATTACTTCAACAGTGCAGGGAATTACAGCTATGGTTATTTCGAGGACATGCTTGTCTCGGGGCACCTGAGACCCGACGTAACCGCATCGAATCTGGTCAACGGGTTCAGCTTCAGGTGGTTTCTTAACGAGGATAAAAGTAACTACGTGGTTGTTGCCGAACCCGTATCATCCCCCGAACTTATCTGGCTCGCGGTTGACAGTACCGGAACCGTATGGTCGATACCGATGAGTCCGGTTGATGATGAATCCGAGAGGTTTGTCTTTGAAACCGCGACGCTTGTCGAAACCACGCTTGATGAGGAAGGGCTGTTCGACTTTATCGATGTTTCACCACTCGAATACTGGTACGAGGGAGTCGAACTGTATTTAAGCTTCGACAGGTTGTCTTACATGGTCCGGATTACCGGCACCGATGAACATCCCCGTAACTTTGCCTGGACGTCGGTTATTCCCGATATGTTCTGCAGAATTGTGGAATATGATCCGGCTCTCGGTTCTACGAACGAGGCACTGATCGCGTCGCTTGAGGAAATACGCATCAGGTCGCGGGCGATGGGTACGATGCGGTCGCTTGGCTCCACTCAGCTTGCGTATTCTTCTACCTCGATGGACAGGACGTACGGGACGCTTCAGGACATGATCGATTCAATGTACATCGACGAATCATATACATCGGAAAACATGACTCCCGGCTATTTCACGATCTGGGCACTTAATAATCTCAAAACCGATTTCACGCTTGTCGCTGTACCGAACGAAGGGAATGAGCATCTCGGGACCTATATGGTCGGATCGGACCAGGTTGTACGCGGACTAACACTGACGGATATGATTTCTATCGACAGCTCCTACTACGAGCTGGTCCAGTCGATGGAGTCATGGTTCGAGGAGAACGGGACGTACAGCTGGCCTTCGGAGCTTGGCATCACGGTTCCCAATGGTCTCGAAGTGTTCTTATCGGATGACATGTCCGTCTTTATTGTCAGGCAGGCATCGGTTGGAATCGATGACGTGTTCTATATCTCCGATCCTGCGGGATTCTACAGCCAGGAGCAGATCTAACTGCTTCTGCCCGAACATCTGATGGAGTAAATAAATGCAAGGTCTGCGAGACTGCATCGCAAGGTTAATCGCTGTCGTTCTGGGTGTTCTACTTATCGCCTTGCCAGCGGGAGCAGGTCCGTTTGCGGTTGATTACAGCAAGCAGACAGAACGCAATAACAACGCTCACCTGATTCGCAACGTGGAGACAACGCTTCGCCTGCTTATGGAATGGAGCGAGCAGTATTATGCGAACGAGGGAAACGGTGAGTATGGCGATATTTTCGATCTCAAGGCGGCAGGCTACCTTCCGGAATTTATAAACTCGCGCACGATAATCTCGGGTTACGCAGTTAATTTTTATATTGACCGGATTAACGATGTGATAGTTCTGGTGGCTTACGCGGATGAGGATACAGGTCTTCCCGGCCTGATGCTTGAGCAGACGGGCCGGATAATGCTGCTTGCGCCCTATACACAACCCCTGAATATTTCAATGCCCGGTTCATCGCACCCCCTCATGAATGCTTCTGAAAATGTTGTTTCACCGGTAGAATTTTCGTATGGAAGCGAGGTCGATGGTTCTCTCAATGAGCAATTTTACGAGGCTTTCGACGGGGTTGTGAACATCGAGTTCAGTACCTGGAGCGCATCGGGTGAAACTCTCGGATTTCTTATCGATCGAGGTAATCAGTATCCGTTCCTGATGATAACTTACGACCCGGACATATACCCGACTGCTGTGAAGCTCATCTCCACCTGGGAAATAACGATGATGGACCTTCACGCAAAGGGCCTTCTCCGCTGGTTCGGATCGCTCGAATCGGAATTTGTGGACGGCGGATCGGAAAACTATGGAACGTTCAGTAGTATTGCAGGTGCCGGATGGCTCGGTTCTTCCCTTGACGTCGATGATTACGCGTTCGGTTATAACCTTCTCTGGGGAGTCAGTACCGACGGTTCCGATTTTACGATTGCCACGATTCCCGAGGGCCATAGTGAGGAACTGCAGGCAATGATTATCGACAGCGATAACAGGCTGATGAGTCTGTCACGGGTGAATTCAAACGACAGCGCGTACCATAACTGGCTGGGATTTATCGCGACGCAGGGAGAGTATTACTTCAGAAACGGTACGTTCATAAGGCCGTCGGGTACGGAGCCGGGTCTGGGGACCGAATTTCTTGCCTACATGGATGAGGACCTGGATTTCTATATCCTGAAACCATACCGGGCGGTTGAGAGAGACACCGTTTATCTGTCAGTCACCGGGGATTTTTACCTTGCGCACAGCCTGATTCAGTAACTCTGCCCGATCCAGTACAATCGGTCACTCAGTCGTCATCATCGTCGTCATCGTAGTCGTAATGCCAGTCATGGTCGCCGCCTGATCTTCCCTTTTATGTGAGCAGCTTCACAAGTTCGCCCAGAAGATTAACAACGGCGGTAATGAGTTTGAGAATAGTTTCGATCATCCTGAAATGTGGGCCAGAGGCATGTTTTTCCTAAACCTTATTATAATGCCATGAAACCGTTTCCTTGTACATACGTCCATAGCATGTATAATTGAAAGGTTGTCTGTCCTGACCGGGAGGATATGGAGAAGCAGAGTACTGCGAGCTGATACCATATGCCGAGTGACCTGAAAAAATTTTTCGATAAGATCCTGAAGATCGATGAGCGTGAGATCAAGAAACTCCGCGAACGCACCGATCATATCAACACACTTGAGCCCCGGATCCAGAAGCTGTCCGATACCGATATCAAAGAGACGGTGCTCAAGTGGCGCGACCCGCTGAAGGAGGTCCGGGACGATTACGACAAGCGTGAGGCCCTTCTCAGCGAGGCCCTTCCCGAGGTTTTCGCATGCGCGAGAGAGGCATCGGTCCGAACGACCGGCATGCGCGACTACGATGAGCAGCTCATGGCGGGGATGGTGCTTCATTCAGGTTCTATAGCGGAAGCCAAAACCGGTGAGGGCAAAACTCTTGCGGCAACTCTTTCACTGTCACTTAACTCGCTGGTCGGATACGGGGCCCATCTGGTTACAGTCAACGACTATCTCGCCTCCCGTGACGCGGAGTGGATGGGGCCGATCTACAATTTCCTGGGGCTGACGGTAGCCGCCTTACAGAACGGCCAGGTCCGCGACGACCGCGTGGACGCGTACGATGCCGACATCACCTACGGAACCAACTCCGAATTCGGGTTTGATTACCTCCGCGACAACATGGTCACCGATGCGCGTAACAGGGTCCAGAGGAAACTGTATTACACGATCGTTGACGAGGTCGACAGCATTCTCATCGATGAGGCCCGTACACCGCTGATTATTTCGGGTCAGCCACAGCAGGCGTCGATGGAGTACGTGCGCTATGACCGGATAATCCGGAGACTTCGAAAAAACGTACATTACGAGCTTGACGAGAAGGAGAAGCATGCCTCCCTGACAGAGGAAGGCATCGACGCGATAGAAAAGTCGCTGGGTATAGACGATCTTTATGAGCCATCGAACGCGATGCACGCACATCATATCCAGCTTGCGCTTCGCGCCCATGCGCTTTTCATAAAGGACATCGACTACGTGGTCAAGGACGGTCAGGTCGTGATCGTCGATGAGTTCACCGGACGGCTGATGCCCGGACGGCGTTTCTCCGAGGGTCAGCACCAGGCTATCGAGGCCAAGGAGAACGTCCAGGTCCAGAATGAAACCCAGACGATGGCGACGATAACGATCCAGAATTACTATCGTCTCTATGAAAAACTCGCCGGAATGACCGGTACCGCGAAGACCGAGGAAGAGGAGTTTCAGAACATATACGGCATGCGCGTGATGGTGATCCCGACCATCAAGCCCATCAGTCGAAAGGACTATGCCGACCTTGTTTACAAGACCAAGAAGGCGAAATTTAACGCGGTTCTGGAGGATATAAAGGACTGTTACGACCGTGGCCAGCCGGTACTTGTCGGCACAACAGCGGTCGAGACGAGCGAGATGGTGTCCGCGATGCTTCGCAGGGCCAAGGTTCCGCACAATGTTTTGAACGCGAAGAACCACGGTCGAGAGGCCGAGATAATCAAGGATGCCGGCAAGAAAAAGGCGATTACAATCGCCACCAACATGGCAGGTCGCGGTACGGACATCAAGCTGGGTGAAGGTGTGATGGACCTCGGCGGACTCCACATCGTGGGCACCGAGCGTCACGAGTCGAGGCGTATAGACAACCAGCTTCGCGGACGATCCGGTCGCCTGGGTGATCCGGGTTCATCCCGGTTCTATGTAAGCCTCGAGGATGACCTGATGCGCATCTTTGGCGGTGACAGGGTCAAGGAGATGATGGACCGGTTCGGCATGGAGGACGATGTGCCGATCGAGTCCGGACTTGTATCGAGACAGATCGAGAACGCGCAGAAGAAGGTTGAGTCGCATAACTTCGACATCAGGAAGCATGTTCTCAAGTACGACGACATAATGGAACGTCAGCGCACGGTCATCTATCGCGATCGTAACGCAATCCTCGACGGCGAGGACATGAAGGAAAAGATCCTTGAGTATATTGACGATGTTGTCAAAGCGGCGGTGTACGATAACTGCGATCCGAAACTGAAAAAGCCCGACTGGAACCTTGAAGCACTTTTGACGAAGGTCCGGACATTCCTCCCGCTTGGAGACACGATCAAGCTTCCGGACCTGGAAAACCGGGACCACGAGGAGCTGATCGAGATGATCGGCGCCCAGGGCAGGAAACTTTACGAGCTTAAGGAGAAACACATAAATTCCGCCGGGATGGACATGAGGGAGCTCGAGCGGTATGTGGCGCTCAACCTTATCGATCGTCACTGGGTCGATCATCTGAGAAGCCTTGACGATCTTCGCGACGGAATCGGCATGCAGTCGTACGCCCAGAAGGATCCGCTTGTTGTCTACACAAAAGAATCGCACCTTCTGTTCGAGGAGATGTACCGGGTTTACAAGGAGGAGAGTCTCAGGTTTATCTTCGCATCGCAGGTTGTCAAGAAGGAGAAATCGATCTATGACAGCGCGTTGACCGCGAGCCATGGAGGTCGAGCGGGCAGGCGTCAGAAGCAGGTTGTAAAGAAGGAGACCGACAAGGTTGGAAGGAACGATCCGTGCCCGTGCGGCAGCGGCAAGAAATACAAGAAATGCTGCGGAAGGACCGCAGCCCAGGGTTAATAACGCCAGTTAAGATTTTGATCCGAATGGATTGGACTTATCGGACCGTTTATGCGGTCCGTTTTTTATTGACCATCCCGATTATCATGCCCGCCGCGGGTTCCCTGATCAGGCAGATACGGGTGGTTGTTCCCGGGACCTCGATCGGGCCGTGATATATAGTGCCACCCGCTTCAACGACCTTCTTCGCCATCTCGTCGACATCATCGACCGCGACATACATCGTGAAATGCGGATCGAGTTCGGGGTTGAGAAGAGTGAACGCTCCGCCACCCCTCAGGCCGCTCGAACACTCGCCTTCGTAATTGGTCTCGTGAATCCGCGAATCCGCGACGCATTCAAGCCCCCAGTCGAAAACATCGTTCAGGAACTTCGCGGTTTTGTCGCCGTCTGATGAGGCGAACTCCCACCAGCAGATCGGATTTTTATGCATATTGGGCTCCTTTCAGAAAAAAGAGGAATCAAATCCGGGGAATGGTACAACAAAAGGTTGAAATTGGCAACCAATAACAGGTTGTAGTTTTAAGGGATGTAAGTAACTGGGAAATTAATCCGGATCTGTTTGATTAGTCGTACGCCCACACAATCTTATAGTCGGCCGGTTCCTTGAGTTTCTTATCAACCGAGCCTTTCACCATAATAAAAAGTCTCGTGTCGCAGTCCGACTTTATTTCCAGGTTGAAATTGCTTCCCGGCTGTGCCTCGTTATTCGAGATGAAAATCCTGCCCGACTCATCCACCACGACCGCCTTAAGCCCGACGTTGCACTCGCTTCTTACGCGAAGGATATCGCCGGGATGTAATTCCTGCGTGCGATACCAGTCGATGTCATCCGCCGAACTTAAAAAATTCTCCGTTTCAACCTCGCATGAATCGCGTGTCAGGACATCGTATGTGTTCGGGGGAAAGTTGCCTTCATAAATTCCCTGGAGGAACACGCCGGGTTCATGACCCTCGATCGCGCCACTTACCAGAACTTCGGATTGCATACTAAATTCGCCACCTTACAATCGTTATAAAAGCAGGACAATCAGTACTATCATCAAACCCGGATAAGAAAATCCAGGATATTTTTCAGTGGAGTAACCTCCTGAATGAGTCCCCTCGTCATCCAGAATTATCGCCTAAAAAATACCCAATCCAACATTAAAATTTTACTTAAAAATCACACGGATAACAATACGACAGGGCGTTTTTTATATTCTGTGAATTTAGTGTACTCCGCGTTAAATATGCCTGACCGATTTGAATTTTCGCGGGATCGTCCTGTTGTATGTCACCGATGGATACCCGAGCACCAGGCATCCGCAGACCTCGTTTTTTTCGGGAATGCCGAGAGTCTTTCTCAGTGATTCATCCCTGTTAATTGCCGGCGGGATAAGCCCGATCACACAGCTTCCGAGTCCGAGACCCTCTGCCGCTATCATCGCGTACGTCATCGCGATCAATGCATTATCGGTGTAGGATGCCTCGTACATGCTCGAATGAAACAGCACTACAGACGGTGCGTCATACGTGAGCATGTCATTTCCCTGTTTTCCGCCTTCTATTACCCCCTTAATCAACGGAAGGACCTTGTTCTTCATTGAGTGAAACTGGTGTTTTGGCATCATCATTCGCATTAATGGTCCGAAAATAGGGCTCGTGAATCCCGCCACCCATTTATCAAACAGGGCCAGTATTCCCGACGTCATTTCTTTCAGGACATGTTTGTCGGAGATTACGAGAATCTCGATACTGGACGGGGGCAGCCCGATTGGTGCTGTCGATGCAGCGTCAATAATCCTCTCGACAATTTCCTCCGGAACAGGTTTGTCCTGGTAGCGTCGCACGCTTCTTCGTGACTTTAAAAGGAGTTCAAAATCGTCAAGTTCCGGGAGTTTATCGGGAAGATTGTCGAAGTCGTTGTAATCAAATCCCTTAGTCACAATTGATTCCGTCGGGCAGACTGCCATGCAGTGCCCGCACTGCATGCATCCCCTCGCGGGATCATCAACGGTGACAATTTTCCCCTGCCTTAAATCAAGGTGATACTTCGGGCAGATGTTTACACAGCGGGAGCATCGTATGCATGTGTCGTGGTTGATCGTGTTTATCTCTTCAGGTTTTGGTTTCATGTTTTCATCCTGACAGTTTCGCCGCGAAATCACGTGCCTTTTCCTGATATTCAGAAGGGATCTTGTCGGGGTATGCACAGAAAGGGACGATAAATTCGCCGGCATTATCAAGCTTCGCCCAGTTTGTGAACCTGCTGAAAGCCGGGCCAATGAGATCCGCGTTTCCTTCGATGGGTCCAATGCACGTCACAAGAAGTCCTGTCTTTTTTCCCTCTATCAATGAAATCCACTGCTCCGTCTGGTACCCGGAGACAAGCGAGAAGCACCTGTCGATCAGGGCTTTCAGCTGTGATGAGTAGGTCCAGCAGTACAGGGGAGTCGAGAAGAGGATTGCGTCGGCTGCGATCATCCGTTTAAAAACGCTTTCGGCGTCATCCTCGATAACACACGCGGGTTCCTTCGGATTTCTCCTGCAGGAGTAGCAGCTTCTGCATCCCTTAATTTCCACTTCGGATATGTTTACACGGTCGACCTCATGCCCCTTGGCGGTGAGCTCATCCTCTATCCATTCAATTACATGTGCGGTGTTGCCTTCCGTTCGGGGACTTCCAAGAATCGTTGTGACTTTCATTTTCGCTCCCGTGAGGATTTTTATTCCCCCTGAAAACAATGGACATCATTATAAACAACAGAAAAAAATGAAAACAAATATTGCAGCATGAAAGCTGCAACAAGTAGGAAAATTTATTCACTTCGCCTGTCAGCGGCGATGTCCGCCTTCGCATCCGGGACCGCTGTCAAGGCTGCCATCGACTAAATTTTTAATGGCAGTCTCGATATTTCCTTCATCGGTGATGAAGTAATTTATTTTGTTGCGTTCGAAATCCATGATGATGCGACGGCCCATACCCGCGGCTATTACACACTCGACATCCGCAAGTCCCTCCAGGACACTCGTGTGTGAGTAACCTTTCTGAACAAGTGTTTCAGTGGGAGAGTAGTTCTTCAGTGGGTAACCCTCAACCTCGCCGGCAGGCGGTGCCAGGCTCATTCCGCCTGGAAGAGGGGCATCGCCTGTCGCGTGTTGAGTGAAAGAGTTGGGTCTTAATCCGATAAATTCCGGAGACCCGTCGGTCACTTTCCATATTGAGAAGAAGTTACACCGGCCGAAATGACCTGAGATATGAGTTCCGTTGTCTGTTGAGACTGCGATCAGCATTCAGCTAACCCTCCTGGAGCTCGTTTATTCGTTTGTTGATGTACTCGAGCTCCCTGGACAGATTATCGGCCTGCGCCTTGAGAAATTCAAGTTCGCTGGCCGGATCAGCCTGTGCCGGTGCGGGTGCATAGGCTGGTGGCGGGGACTGTACAGCAGCCCATCCGGGTACTCCGGTAGCGTAATAACGATTGCGCCATCCGCCTCCTCTTCCATAGCCACCACCGTATCCTCCGCCAAAGCCTCCACGGCCACGACGGAATCCGGCTCCCATACGTCCGCCCGGTCCGACGGGATTCATCGACCCCGGCGTGTCATATCCTGAGCAGTAACCGAGTCCTCGCCCGGTTCTGGGTCCCTGACCAAGTGGTCCTGTTCTGTTTCCTCCTGGCATATTTATCACTCCTTTTGTTTCATTCAATTTTTAAAAATTCCTGCCTTTCCTTCCTCCACCTCCACCTCGACCTTTACCGCCGCCCCTGCCTCCGCGTCTTCCCGGTCCGGGTTGTCCGGACGGGTCTGTCATGCGGTTTTGTCGGCGTCTGCCTCCACGTCCGCCGCCACGTACTCCCATGCTGCGGATTATGTCGGTTCCGCCGCATGACGGGCAGTGGCTTGACGGTTTTGAGTCGGGATACGTCAGCCATTCACTTCCGCATGTATTGCAAATGTATAAAATCACTTCTTCAGCTTCTCCCGGGTCTATCCTCAGCTCGCGTCCTTCAACAAGTGCCGTTGCGACTTTATTTCTGGCTTTTTCAAGAATCCGTCCGGCAGTCTGGCGACTTACTCCGATTGTCTGACCGACCGCATCGAGAAAAAGTCCTTCATAGTCGGCAAGTCTCAGAACTTCGTACTCGTCATGCCCAAGGACAACCGGTTCGGATGTGCTGTCACCCGGTTCCGCATCGGGTTTGAGAGATGGTATCTCCGGGTTTGAAAGTACATATCGTGGTTTTCTTGGTCTGGGCATAACTCCACTTGCATTATGAGCATATGCTCAATATACGCGATAGATTGAATTTTGTCAAGGGTGCTTATCCGTTTTTCATTATAAAATCGTTTTTTCGGGCTGGATGGAGTGCGATGGCCGGTGGCCATCACGCCGGTGGTGGCCGGGAGCCCACCACTCCTGTAAGAACCGAGAATTCAAAATAAAAATCCCCCCGACGAATCGGGGGGAGTGATTTTTATTATTACAGTTGACGGAGCCTTAGTCACACTCGTAAATTTCCTCGATGCCTTCATCGAAGTATGGAAGGTCTACAAGCGGCATCGTGACAACGGTCCATGGTGACGTCATCTCGGGAATAACGTCGCATGTCTCACCGGGGATCCACTCGATCCATCTCACCGCTACTCCGAACGGATCGTCCGACGGGCATATCTCGTAGACCTCGACTTCGAAACCGGTTGTTGGTCTGGTGCCGATATGTACTACATACGCACCCCAGCCTGCATCGAAGTTGATCGGTGGCATTGGATCGCCGGCATGATACTCGTTCCAGTAAACGTACCAGTCCAGCTGGTTGTCGATAAGCGATCCGAGTGTGTCGCCGGGAACCCACGGACCACTCGCGACCGGTTCAAAGTCCCAGCAGTCGCCGTTCGGACAGTCATAGACTTCCTCATGCTTCTCGAAATGCCACTGCCAGTAGCAGTAGACCGGGGGAAGCTCTACGCCTCCGACCATCCATGGTTTTGTCTCGACCTGAAGGACGTCGCAGTTCTCACCGGGAATGAACTCGGTGTAATCGATGTAGATGTCGCAGCCTTCGAAACATACCTCGTTGATCTCGATGTAGTAGCCGGTTGTCGGTCTCGGTGGAAGCTGGATACCAAAGTGATAGATCAGGTTATCGCCCCATGGGTCCGGGTCGACTGGAAGTGGTGGAAGTTCCTGTCCTTCCTCCCAGCAGTGGACCTTCTTCCAGAAAGCCATGTAACCGTCCTCATACTGCCATCCGTACTCACCCGCATCGGCGCATGATTCATCGCCTTCGGCAAGTTTCCAGAAGTCGGTTGGAATACAGTCATTGTTGCATTCGTAGACTTCCTCATGTCCATGGAACTCCCACTGGATCTCGCAGTCGATCGGCGGGAACTCCGCGACTCCTACGATCCATGGCTTGAATTCATCCTCGATCACGTCGCATGTTTCTCCCGGGATATGAAGTGTCCAGTCGACGTGAGCCGTGCATTCCTCGAGGCATACTTCATCGATTGTCAGGTAATAACCCGAGGTAAGTTTCATCGGGACCTGGATGATGAACGGTTTCATCTCGCCACCCATAATGGGATCGGGAATGTCGGGAAGCTGCGGTGGCGGATCTCCTGAATCGGGATTGTAACAATTAAGCTTGTACCAGTGGAGGTCGAACCAGTCATTGAATCCCTGGAAGCCCCACGTGCCTGCTTCACCGCAGGACCATCCGCCATCGACCAGTTCATAGAACGGCACCGGCTCGCATGGCGGGCAGTCGTAGACAACCTCGTGCCCGACAAAATCCCAGTCGAAATCATGGATTCCGGGCTGCCACGGGATCGAGTAGATTACCCACGGGTCGGTTGGAATCTCCGGTACCGGACAGTTCGGTGCGGGAATGTGAAGAGTCCAGTCAATCCTTACGTACTCCTCAAATGGGTCAACACATGCCTCATCCACTGATATCCAGTATCCACCGGTTGAGAAACCATCGAGCTGGATAAGGAAGGGAACTTCAAAGTCCCACATGATTTCAGGCACCGGAGGCATGTCCGGATCATTGCAGTGAATTCCGCTCCAGACATCGTGCAGCATATCCGGCCCGTGGATCGGGAACTTATTCGGGGGCTCGCACGAATGCTGACCTTCGGCATTCATCCAGAAGTCGACAGGCTCGCAGCCTGAACCGCACTCGTAGATCTGCTCGCTCGGGAAATACATGACCGGTGCCTGAGATTTATTGATCAGGACCCAGTCAAACGGCTGTGTGACAACAGGTTCAACCGGACAGTCCGGTGCGGGAATCCATTCTTTAAAGAACACCCCGATGTGGTCGTTGGTCAGCCAGCAAACTTTGTAGATGTTCACCTTGAATCCGGTTGTCGGCCTGTCACCGATACCGACCGCGATAAGGTCAAACTCTTCGAAGTTGATTGAGGGTTTCGGAGGTGGAGGAGTCATTTCCGATGTGTGTAGTTCCCAAAGCATGTTGAACTGATCGGGATTCGTGATCTTGTGTGCGTATGGCTCATGAATTCCCGAGTGAAATCCATGCTTGATCTGCTCGAACCACATGTCCTCCACGCACTCCGGTGGCGGAGGCGGGCAGTCCACTTCGGTTCCAATAAAATAGACTTCCTTGTCGATCTTTGGAAGAACGACAATGTGGAAGGGATCGGTAATTACATCAAGGGGACCGCAACCGATGTAAGGCGTGTAGTCATATTCCACGAAGACCATGTCTTCGCAAGGGTCGTAATAAATATCAGTGATCGTTGCAATATGGTTATTCGTCGGCCTGTCGCCGATCCATACCCCGATCACCGTATGGTGCTCGAAATCGACCGGTGGAAGCGGTGGAGGCGGCATGATCCATGAGGTGTGCTCCTGCCAGGTGGCTTCCCACAGATCGGGTCCGTTTATTACTCCAAAATGCTCGTATGTGATTCCGGAATGTTCGCCCTTGTCGAAAGTTTCAAACGGAATTGGTTCGACCGGTTCGTTGCATGGACCACCATGCAGGAACCAGACATCGTTCTCACCCTGGTTCTGTGCCGGATCAAATGCGTAAACCGTCAGCCTGTAAGGGCCTTCGGGAGGATTACCCTCGAAGAAGCATCCCCAGATGTTATCACCGGCGGCGCCGTCGCCATGCTCACCGTCATCGAACAGCGGCACGTACGGGCTGCCGTTGAACATGCTCATGTCGGCGAACGCGACAAGGTCTTCGCTGGGTGACTGGTGATCCCAGATATAACCCGTGAGCTTGTAATGTGTATCGTCGATTGGCTCGACAATGAGGTCTTCAACCCCCGGAGTCTGTCGAGGATGCACGGTTGCATCTATCCAGAAACCTATCGGGGCAAGTTTTGGAATTCCCTCAGGCTGGTGAATTATTATCTCGCGGGTGTCCTGGTACATCGGCGGGAACACCCTGTCGGGCTGGTCCTTGCCGTATGCAATGAATGGACATCTTGTCGGTACCGGGAATACCGGTGGCAGCGCCCACATGAAGCCGTCCTGGTTCAGCAGGAACTTGTTGCCCATCGAATGAAATACTGCCCAGACGTCATAACCTGTGAAAATCGAAACGTTCCTGATTGTCGCAACCAGGTGCCAGTTGCGGTTTTCTTCATCCCACCAGAAATCCTCGAGTACTATCTGCGCCTTGTTTCCAACATTGATGTCGGCACCGCGGAAAGTGTCGACTTCCTCGACACGTACGCTGCCATCGTCATCAAATACGAACTGGAAATACCCCAGGCTTATTCCGTCACTCGACGGATTATCCGGAACAATTGTGTTCGCGGTAATTTCTGGTGCTGTAGGTGTTGCTTCTGTCTCGCCCTTCTGACATCCGGCAAGACCGGTCATTGCCATCAGCAGGGCCAGAGCCATAATGTAGCTTAAAACTACAGGCACGCGGTTCATAACTTGATCTCCTTGGATCAGTATTTTGGATCCACTATCCCGTTATTGTCTATTTTAAATGCAGAATATCCACCGCAGGGCGGTGATACTCGGCTTAAAAAACCATTCCTATAATAAGAGCAATGAATTGCCCTCCGGGACGAACATGAAATTCCATAGTGCTCCTGCTCCACACAGAAGCAACCATATAACAAATACAACATCTAACACAAAGTGTCAAGCTACATTATAAGGATGTTACATGATATCGGCCGATCTTTCTGAAGTAATCAGTGCATCTGTGATATTGGATGTAATTTAAGGGGAGTTGCTTTTGAAAAATTACGAAAAATAAAGCGCAAACTAAGTTGCGCTTTATCAGTAAGGGTATATGTGGTAACCGCAAGCAGTATGTTTCAGATTATAAGTGCGCCAGTTTCTTTTAATTAACCGAATTCGTCTCCGATCCTTCCGGAATTTCCCGGCTCTCGGCTGTGAAGACAAGCGCTGTTTCAGGAGTGAAGGGCCTGTCGAGGTCAGGATTCCTCGCTTCATCGGATGTCGTGACGGTCACGTGCGAACCCTCGGTGATCTTACCGCCTATGAGCCTTTTCGATAGCGGGTTCTCGAGGTATGTCTGGATAGCCCTTTTAAGCGGGCGCGCGCCGTACGTCGGATCGTACCCGACCCTCGCGAGGAACTCGATTGCGTCCTCCTTAACATCAAGATGGATGTCATGTTCCTCGAGACGGTTCGCGACCCTCTTAAGAAGCAGCCTTGCGATCTGCCCCATGTGCGACCGGTCGAGAGCATGGAAGACGATTATCTCGTCGATCCTGTTCAGGAATTCCGGCCTGAGCGTTCCGCGAAGCTCGGTTTCCACGCGTCCCTTCATGTCGTTGTAGTGAACGAGCTTCTCGCTGGTTGTAAGTCCCGGCGCCGGTGGTTCGATGAGGTGCGAGCCGATGTTCGACGTCATGATCAGGATCGCGTTCTTGAAGTTTACGGTCCTTCCGTGGCTGTCGGTGAGACGCCCGTCATCGAGAATCTGCAGAAGCATATTGAATACTTCCGGGTGCGCCTTCTCGATCTCGTCGAGGAGGATTACAGAATACGGGTGACGCCTGACGGCCTCGGTGAGCTGGCCGCCCTCGTCGTAGCCGACATATCCGGGAGGTGCACCGATAAGTTTCGCGACCGCGTGACGCTCCATGAACTCGGACATGTCGAGCCTGATGAGCGATTCCTCGGTATCGAAAAGGAATTCGGAAAGGGTTTTGGCTAATTCGGTCTTGCCGACACCTGTCGGGCCGAGGAACAGGAAACTACCGATCGGACGGTTCGGATCGTTGAGACCCGCGCGTGCACGACGTACTGCCTCGCTGACCGCATTGATCGCCTGGTCCTGCGCGATAACCCTCGCGTGAAGGTTGTCCTCCATCGTGAGAAGCTTCTCGCTCTCTGTAAGCTCCATCTTCGTGACCGGGATTCCGGTCCACGTGCTTACAACCCTAGCGATGTCGTTTCCATCGACGACGGTGTCCTGCGGACCGCGTCCGGCACGCCATTTGTCCATGGCTTCCTTCAGTTCAAGCTCGACCTTGGCCCGTTCCTGCTTGATGTGAGCCGCCTTCTCCCAGTCCTGCATCTTGCCGGCAGCTTCCTCCTCCTTGTGAAACTCGCGAATCTGATCTTCGAGTTTTTTCATCTCGGGAGGAATGTAAATGGCGTCGTAATGAACCCTCGCGCATGCCTCGTCGATCAGGTCGATAGCCTTGTCGGGAAGGAACCTGTCGGAGATGTAGCGATGCGAGAGATGCGCGGCCTGATCGAGTGCGTCATCGGTGATCTCGACCATGTGATGCGCCTCGTAACGGTCCTTGAGTCCATGGAGGATTTCTATGGTTTCGTCGACGGTCGGCTCCTCGACCATGATCGGCTGGAATCGTCGTTCGAGAGCCGCGTCCTTTTCGATATATTTTCGATACTCATCGATCGTTGTTGCGCCGACGCACTGTAATTCGCCTCTTGCGAGCGCAGGCTTCAGCATGTTGCCCGCGTCCATCGAGCCTTCCGCCTTACCCGCTCCGACGACCGTGTGAAGCTCGTCGATGAACAGAATTATCTGGCCTTCCGATCCGCGAATCTCATCGAGCACCGCCTTTAAACGGTCCTCGAACTCGCCGCGGAACTTCGTTCCCGCGATAAGCGATCCCATATCAAGCGCGAGCACCTTGCGGTCGGCAAGGGTTTCGGGAATCTCGTTATCGACGATTCGCTGCGCGAGACCCTCCGCAATGGCGGTCTTTCCGACACCCGCCTCGCCAATCAGAACAGGATTGTTTTTCCGGCGACGTGCAAGTACCTGGATGACACGACGGATCTCCTCCTCGCGTCCGATTACCGGATCGAGTTTGCCCTGACGCGCTTCCTCGGTTAAATCACGGGTGAACTTCTCCAGTGCCTCGTACTTATCCTCGGCACTTGCATCCTCTGCCTTCTTCGTGCCCCTGATTTTCTGAAGCGCGGAAAGAACATCGTCGCGTGAGATTCCCATCGACTGGATGATCGTCCATGCAGGTCCTTCCTGGATGTTCATCATCGCGAGAAGAACATGCTCGTTTCCGATATAGGTATCGCCAAGCTGTGACGCCTCTTCGAGTGCGAGATCGAAGGCACGCTTCATCCTGGGGGTGACGTAAATCTGTTCACCGGGCGGCATCGATGCACCGGATGGCGCCTGACCACGGTAAACCGATTCGGTCGCCGATTCCCTGATCTTGTGGATATTCTTTTTTAGCTTTTTAAGAATGCGCTCGATCATCCCGCCGTCCTGAAGGATCATGGCGAGAAGGAGATGCTCGGTATCGAGAGCGTTCTGGGTGAGGTCAGCGAGAATGGACTGTGCATTCTCGATAGCCTCACGAAGCTGGTGGGTAAATTTTTCAACACGCATATGGAAAACCTCCGCCCCTTATATTTACTGCATTAGGCGCAAGTAACCTTATAGCAATACACTCATATTTACCATGAAAATGCACCGAATGCAAGGATTTACCTGCATTTCATATGGTAAAAATCAAATTTTTAGTATTTTGGAAAGACAATTTCCATAATCGTTTCAAGCCCTAAATATTCGGCATTCCGGGGTAGTCCCACGGTGATACCCATCCGATTTTCCACTCACCGTTTATTTTAACAAGCTCGAAAATAAGAAAATCCACTTCAACTTCGGCTGATATGTCATCAAGGATCGGTGTTTTAATGTCGCGTCTTTTAACATTCTCAAGGGTAACAACTTCACCTGAATCCGGAACAGTGTAGGTAAAGAGCTTAGCGATATCATCGGACGACTGAAGCCACTCATCACTGAATGCCTCGAGGCAGTACGATCGTGCCTCTGCCAGATCACCATCATGGACCGCATCGATGAAATCGTAGACAACATCCTCGTGCGGACCGTTGTGGTCCGGCTCTTTCCCGATCGTGAAGAAGTAATAAAACCCGATCGTGAGCAGCACTACCGGGACTGCGACAAGAACAACTGTAAAAATAATTCGTTTCATAAGGTGGTCATAGTAATAATTCAGTCACGCTCAGTATAGTAAATATCGTAGATCAGCCAGTTACCATCGCGTTTGACAAGAAGGAATGTAAACGGCAGCGCGAAGACCCGTGCCTCTATACCGGTTTCAAAGTCGGTCATGAGGTCTTCGAGGGAAACCGATTCAAGGTAAATGGTCTCGGAGTATGGGAAATTCGGAGCTGTCAGGTTGGCTTTCGCGGTGTCTATGTCGATCAGAATACGTTCCGCAAATTCGAGAGTAGTCAGTTCCCTGGCATCGTCGAGGTTGGCATCTGCAATAGCCTGCACGTAGTCGACGATAACCTGCTCGTGCGGACCGTCATGGTCACTTTGCTGCTGCTGGCACTGGATCATCGGAAAGCATCCGGACTGGCAGAGCATAAGAACTGAACACAGTATCGTTACAGGAAGTTTTAGTTTACTCATATCTGTTCGCCGCCTCCCTGGGATCGACTACATACACAACATGAAGGATAAACCGTATCGATGAATGGTTCAATGATGAAATCGGTCATTTTTTGTGCGACCGGATGATCGACGTGTGGTAATATTTTCAAATCCCGGAGAATGGAAATGAAAGAGCTGCTTGAAACTGACAGGTTGATTCTGAAACCCCCGTCAATCGAGGACGCCGAAGCGCTTTCGATTGCAGCGAACCACGAGAAACTCGCCGACTGGTGGATAGGCGTCCCGTATCCGTACACGCTCGATTTCGCACGTGAGACGCTGGAGAAATGGACCGATCCGGATCAGACAAAAAACACGCGAAGGTTCTTCGTCCGGCTGAAGGAAACATCCGAAATGATCGGTGTTGTCGATCTTAAATGGATTTCGGAGAAACACCGGAAGGCCGAGATCGGATTCTGGATTACTCCCGGTCACTGGGGAAAGGGCCTTGCGACAGAGCTTGTCACCGGGATGCTTCACTACGGGTTTGAGGATCTTAAACTTAACAGAATCTGCGGAATAGCCCTTAAACACAACCTTGCGAGCATGCGGGTGTTGACAAAGGCGGGACTTCGTCACGAGGGAACGCTTCGGGATGAAATTGTTTTCCAGGGGGAACCGTGCGATACGGAGTCTTTTTCAATAACTCGGAAAATGTGGGATGAAGGAGTCAAACCTCCTTTGAAACTGGAACTTGAAACAGAGAGGCTTATTTTAAGAACCCCGGTAATCTCCGACGCGAAAGCGTTAATGGAGGTCGCAAGCGATCCGGTTATTTCGGACAACAGCGCGCATATACCGTATCCGTTCACGATCGATGACGCCCACAGGTGGATTTATGAACAGGCACATAACGCGGCTCACCGGGATGCTGTTTCGTGCCTGATATTTATGAAGGAAACCGGGGAACTGACCGGTGCGATATGGCTGAGGTCAAACCTTCGTCACCGTAAGGCTGGCATCGCGTACTTTGTGGGAAGCAGGTTCTGGAACATGGGAATCGCGACCGAGGCGGTAGCCAGGATGGTCGACTACGGGTTCGGTGAGCTTGGGCTGGAGAGGATCGGCGCGAGTGTGATTATCGGAAACGACGCTAGTGTCAGGGTTTTAACAAAGGCCGGGTTCATGCACGAGGGGGACGCTATGAAGGAGTGGTGGCGCGAGGATCGCCCGCTCCACTGTCACCACCTGTCTATATTGAAAAAGGATTAATGATGTTTTGAAAACCGGGAGTCAGTTCTGCATGCTCCCGGAAATGAACTTCACCCACCAGTATGTCAGCAGAATACCCGTGGCAGTAATGATTAATCCGATACGAAATGAGTAGCGGTTCATGCTTCGCGACCGTTTGTCATACGTTTCGTAAATAAGCGCACGCCATGACCTGAACGTGACAACTGCCCCGGCCATGATAATGAGAAAGAAGAGAAATGTCGGATCGCGAAAGTACATGCGGTTGAACCTTTGTAAGCCGTGTTATGAAAGGATTCCATCGTAGACGCGCGCATTCTCGTTTTCAGGAAAATCCTTCGGGAGAATTTCCGAAAGACGCACAGACTGCCACTCATCAAGATGACGTTCGAGGTCTACAAGAGGTTTCACAACGAATGCCCGATCCTGCCAGTCGGGATGGGGAATACGCATGTTTGGACCGTTTGATTCGTGCTTTCCGTAGAAGATTATGTCGCAGTCGAGGGTGCGGTTGTCATGGCCTTCGCGATGAGATTTCTCGCGGTCTCTCCCGCATTCATTTTCGATCCTGTGGCAGAGATTAATAATTCCGGTCGATGTGAGCGTTGTGTCGAGTGCGATCGCGGCGTTCAGGAAATCAGCGGTATATATGCCATCACCGACAGGAGGCGACTCGTAAACCCGGCTGTGCCCGAGGATTGTCACGTTCGCAGCCCGACGCCAGAGGTCTAGGCCCTTCTGTATCCAGCCCAGCCGGTCGCCTATGTTACTTCCAAGTGAAATCAGAACGCGTACGGAATCCATGACAGTCGTGGAGTATAATTGAATTAATGAAGGGTTTCTATACTGAACTGACCAGGTTTCTGCTCGCGTTTGCGGGGATAACACTCCTGTGGGCGATGTTTAACGAGTGTCCGGAATGCGCCGGGGGCATACACCGTGCGGGCGAGTGGATCGAGGCAATCGCTGTCGGTCTTGCGGGAGCGGGATTTTTCACGCTTTTGAGGGTAGTGAACAGAATTAAGATTATCCAGGATAGTGTTGAGCCGGATTGAGGTTACGATTAACCGGATGATGGAATGCGGGATGCGTCGCGGCAGGCTTTTTTAAGCGCTATGTAATCCGCGTGCGAGATACGCGAGTCGGAGTACTTAGCCTTCTGGTACCTGTCGACGGCATTCCGGATCTTCCCCGACCACTGTCTGGAGATGCCCGACGCGAGAAGCGCCACATCCATCTCGGTCGCGAGTTGATCTTCATCCACACCGTTTTTTATGAGTTTCTTTCTCATTCGTTTAAGCCAGAGCTGACCCAGCCTGATCGCACTTCGTTTATCGAGAGTCAGGTCGGTTATACGCCTGTACTGGACAAGTCCGATAAGAAGTCCGAATGCGCCGAGAAGCAAAGCGTATGAAAGAAGCTGGTTCTCGCGAAGCATTCTCGTGAATGGCTGGATCGTGTCGGTGTATTCAAGCTCCTTCTGACTGGCGAAAATTTTCGAGGAGTTGTACCAGTATCCGAGGGTTGGGAGGACCGTGCCGTTTATGAATCCCTTCGGGTCGAAGACGTAGAGGTTTTCTATCGCGTTGTTGAACGAAAGCCATCCGCCCGCGGCGGTTTCGCCGAGTCCAGCGAGCCAGCTTACGGGTGTGGGGTCGAATTCAACCCAGCCGATATCCGGCCAGTAGATCTCGGTCCACGCGTGCGCGTGACGCTCCTGTACCTCGTAGCGATTAGTTAAAATACTGTAGTTCCCGGTCGAGTAACCCGTTACAACCCTCGCGGGGATGCCGATCGTGCGGCACATGACAGCAAGCGATGACGAGAAATATTCACAGTGGCCGCGTCTCTGTACGTAATCGAAGAGCCAGTAGTCCACAGCGTCCTTCTCGGATGGAACCGCGGATGGCGGATTGAGGGAGTATTTGTATTCGTCATCGAGGTAATCGATCAGCGCTTCGACGCGTTCGTAGACCGTGTCAAGCCCCGCGGTGACCTCGAAAGCCTTCGCGCGGACCCTCTGAAAATCGTACGCGCGCTCGTTCCAGCTGTCGTTGCTGGACTCGGGAAGGCTCGTGAATCTTTCGTAGAATTCCGGATCTAAATCCCTGAGTTCGTAAATATTGTAGTCGTTCGCGAGAAGTTCGCTCTCTACCGCGAAGTGTTTCCTGCTGACGATCTCGTAAACCTGCCCTGCAACCATGCTGTCTGCGGATGGCGGAGGTGTGATTGTGAAGGTTTCATCGATGAGAACGGCGGGAACCGGAATAGAGATCTCGATCGGCTGGTAGGCTGTGAATACGATTCCCGGAAGGTTCGATTTCAGGTAGTAGGTCTGCCTGACCTCATTTTTGAGAGCCTGCGGATCAAGCGCGATGCCTTCCTGTTCGAGTTCGTAATCCACAATTCCGTGATACTGGGTACGGTTCGCAGCCGGTGGGTCGAGCGACCATGTCGCGCTCTTTATATCTTCCGACTGGGTCCATCCCCGTCCGGTGTAGATATCGAAACACTTGCCGCGCCAGTTTGACGGCAGGTTGCTCTCGACCTCCATCACGACCTCGGTCGAGGTTGAATCCTCTATAAGACGGCCCTGCGCGATGTTGAACTCGGTGTCGAATCCGACGTAGCGACGGGTGTCGCTTCCGGTGTTCATGCCGGTGAGATATCTCTGCTGGCTTGATGAGTTCGGAGTGATTCCGCTGTTACCGAACGCGTTGAGGAAAGCGGAGTTCGCGCCGGGGGTCTGTGTATGATCCACCTGGAAGTAAACGCAGCTTGACAGTGTAAATGCGAGAAGCACTGCGGGAATACTTGCCTTGATTGCCGGGCCGACAAAACGTGAGAGCTGCTTCGGGGATTTCCGGGATGTTGGAACAGGGGCGTAATCCTCGAGAAAATCATAGGTGTATTTCAGGCGGGAATTGCGCATTGACCGTCGAGGCAGCCGTGCAAACTCGTCGATGCTGGCCATGAACATCGCGAAACCGAGAAGGAGGAGAAATCCGAGTAGGCTGTATACGAAAGTACCGGAGAACGACGGGATTGCCGAGAAGACCATCAGTGTAAGCGATATAACAAGTGGCGGGAGGAAATCCTGCATCCGGAACAGCTTGAAAGCCCTCAGGACCATCATCACCGACAGCATCTCGCCGAGGTACGTACCGAACGACGTGTGGTCCTGGTAGATTTTGTAACCGTAGAAGATGAAAACGACCAGGCCCGCGAGGTCGAGGACGATTCCGACCGTTACATAATGTTTCGTGTTCAGAAGGTAGCCGGTCATCATGGCAACTGCCAAAAGCCCGATCAGCCACGGGGCAAGGAAGTCATTCGGTAGAACGAGGTATACGGTATTAAGCGCGATCGCGTACAGGCCGAAATAGGCCAGGTAGACGAGAAAGTGCGGTTTGTCCTGTCTGTCGCGCATTTTTTTAAACCGGGATCTAAGATCAGATGATCTGCCCTGTACTCGAACTCTATATTTTACCATGAACGAGGCGAAGTTCAGGTACATTTAAGAGTAAAGGTGATTATGGGCAGGTTCAAATCCCGGAATTTCAATCGTCCGATGATTCAGTACGCGTGACTCATAAGTCATGACCTGTGGTGTGCGAGCCATTCGACGAGCATCGCGCGTCCGACGAGGAATACGAGAAATACGGAGGCCGCAATCTGGGCGATGTTCCCCGCGGTGCATGAAGTGCATTCGGCAGTCATTCTGACTGCTATCGAGGAACTGCCATAGATCAGGTTGAGAAGGTATCCGAGCCCGAGCGAGGAGACGGCTATCGATGCGAGGTAGATGAAAAGTGAGCGACGTCCGAGAAGTTTGTACACGACCGTCATCGTAGCCATATTAGTCGCGGGTCCGACGAGAAGAAAAACAAGCGCTGCACCCGGAGAAAGCCCTTTCAGGATAAATGCGGCGGCAAGCGGGGTGGATGATGTCGCGCAGACGTAGACAGGGATGCCGATCACGAGCATCAGGAGCATCTGGAGGGTGACGTTACCGAGGTAATTTTCGATAATTTCCGGCGGAAGGGCATACGACACAATTCCGGCGAGAAAAATCCCCACGAGAAGCCACTTGCCAACATCGGCGAGAAGGTCGTCGAACACAAAGTCGAGGCTTTCTTTCAGTCTCTGATGAAAACTAAGCTTCTCGTTGTTTTTCTTAGACGCGCTGCATTCACCAGAACATGAACATTCGCCTTCGCTCTCGACCGGTTCGGGAGGTTTACGGTCGCCGACGAAGATCTCAAGGAATCCGGCTGCGAGGGAAGTGATAAACGCCGCGACAGGTCGCGCGACGGTCATAATTGGATCCATGAGCGCCCAGGTGATCGCGATCGAGTCGACACCGGTTTCTGGTGTCGATATAAGGAACGCGGATGTGGCTCCCTTCCCGGCCCCCTGTTTCCTGAGGCCCATTGCGGCGGGGACAACTCCGCAGGAGCACAGGGGAATAGGAATGCCAAAAAGCGACGCCTTGATTACAGACGATGGACCGTTTGTCCCAAGGTGCCTGTTGACGAGTTTGTCGGGGATGAAAGCCTTGACGATCGCGGCAACGAGAAATCCGAACAGCACCCATGCCGCCGACTCGTTGAGAATTTCCCACGATTCCCGAAGAACCCCGGTGATGATTTCCATAAAGCTTATATTCAAACTTACTGCTAACCTTCTTTCACATGCCTGAGGCCGTCATCCAGGAGGTGGCGCACGTGGTCGTCATCGAGCGAGTAGTACGCCATTTTTCCGTCCTTCCGGAACCTCACGAGTCGCGACATTCTTAAAAGACGAAGCTGATGCGAGACGGCCGATTGCGACACTCCTGTAACCGCAGCTATATCGCACACGCATAGCTCCTCGATTGAAAGCGCCATCAGGATGCTGATGCGTGTCGAGTCTCCTAGAGCCTTGAATAATTCTCCAAGGGTGAAAAGATCGTCATCAGATCCCATTTTCGCGCGAACACTTTCGACGGTTTTTTCGTTCACGCATGTTATCTCGCAGTTGCCGTCCGATTTTATTTCGTCTGAATGCCTGCTCATATGTTCAAATATAGCGTGGAATCTGTCTCCAGTCAATGGGTGCCTTCGTTTTTACGGATTACCACTCGGAATCGGGGATTGGGGTCGGTTTGCACGAATGGGTCGGGAGGGGTATTATAAACTACCTTACCAGTACCGCAGAGAAGGTGACCCGAAACATGCCAGACAAACAACTTGTCGGAGCGATTCTTGCAGCGGGAAAGGGTTCCCGGCTTCAGCCCCTTTCGGGAGCGTATCCCAAGCCGCTTTTGCCGATCTGCAACAAGCCGATCGTGGGATACCAGCTCGATTACATGCGCGAGCTCGGGATTAAAGAGGTGTACATGGTCGTGGGCGAGCTTGCGGAGATGTTCGAGCGACAGCTTGGCGACGGGTCATCGTACGGTGTGAAGATCCATTACCTGATGCAGGAGTCGCAGCTCGGAATCGCGCACGCGGTGATGAAGCTGGAGAAATACATCACCTCGCCGTTCCTTCTGTTCCTGGGCGATATTTTCATCATATCCGACACTCTCGACGACATGATCGCGAAGTGGAAGGAACACAACGCGCATGCGGTGCTCGCCGTGAAGGTCGACACGCCGGATAACATCAAGAGGAATTTCTCGGTGGTGCTCGAAAACGATGGCCGCGTCACGCGTGTGATCGAGAAGCCGCGATATCCCGCGAACGACCTGAAGGGCTGCGGGATCTACATGTTCGACGTCAGCGTGTTCGACGCGATCCGTCGCACGCCGCGCACCGCGATGCGTGACGAGTACGAGATTACCGAGTCGATCCAGATCTACATCGGTGACGGTCACCCGGTGTATGTGTCGCACGCGCTGAAGGACGACATCAACATCACGTTCCCCGAGGACCTCATCGACTGCTGCATCCGCGAGATGAAGCATCGCGGGGTGGAGAAGGTCATCGGGTCGGACGCGTTTTTCAGGCAGGGCCCGGAGGTTAAGTGGTCGGTGATCGGGGACAATGCGGTAATTGACGGCGCGGGGCCGATAGAGGAGTGCGTGATTTTCCCGAACACGCGGGTTAAGCACGAGGGACCGATCAGGCGGATGATCGTAACACCGGAATTCGAACTGCAGTTCTGAGGATGTAGCACGGTTGGGGTACTTTTGTCATAGAACGTCCACGAGTTGCGGAATGTCATCAACTCCTGCACCAGAAGCAAGGTTGAAATGCTCAACACAGATTACATGGTCAGGAAACCCATCAAGGTCAATGTCTTCTCCGGGGGATTTTTTTCCATAACCAATCAGGTAATACCAAGGGGTAACGTACGAAACCATAATCCAGTTGTCACCCTCTACACCGGTAAGCTTAGAACCGATGTAAGTAAAATTACCTGCATTGTTATCACTGTTGAAATTAACCGGGATCATAGGCTCCCCGGTCCATGGATTCGGTGGGAATTCTTCAAGATAACCAAAATCGATAAGGTCGGTTGCATCAAGGGGGGCAGCCTGATGATCATAGATATAGTCATTAATTTTTGATGCAATATATTGAAGATTACCCTTCAGTTCCGTTTCTCGTATTGACTCTTTTTGCGCAAGACCAGGAATTAAGGGTGAGATGAAATATATACCAGTAAGGCCAGCAATTAATGTAAGATATCCAGTAATCTTTAAAAGAATAGGCTTTGTGGGTTTCCTGAATTTATCAGCATGAAATATTGCCACCAATGGACCAATTACCGGAATTAATACAGCTAATACGAAAAGCAGAATGTAAAACTTCGGTTCCTTTGTTGTTTTTTCTTCACTACCATTTTCTTTCATTTGATCCAGGCTCCTTTCACTTATACTGTTAGTCCGGCATGCTGGGTGGCGAGACTCAGATTGTGAATTCCTTGCTTTTGCCGAAACCTGCAGCGAAGGCTTTCTTAAGCTTATCGATGAAGAACTCGTTCTCATGCTGGCTGCCGATACTCACGCGCGCGCATGTAGGTGCGCCGAAGATCCATCCGGGACGCACTATTACACCTTCGTTGAGAAGGAAATCGTTAATCTCCTTCGCGTCGTAACCGAAGTCGACCCAGATGAAGTTAACCTGCGTGACGTTGTATTTCAGCTCGAGTTCGTCGAACTGGCCGTAGAGGTATTTTCTTCCGTCGAGGATCACCTGGCGACTTCCTTCCATGTGCGCAGTGTCTCTGAGCAAGTAGCCCTGCATCGCGACATTCAATTCGAGTCCGGTTTCCCATATGCCCTGCCTAGCGTTGCAGGGACCCATTAATAATTTACACAAATTCAATAACGAATCAAGTGATGTGGGGAGTATTGTTACCCGGCAACGCTTCGAAAGGTCCCGGTGGAGTTAACCGTTACTATTATCGCGATGAGGGTATGCGGTGCTCGCTGCTTTTCTGCAGGCTTGTGGATCAGGTAACAAGATTAAAAGGCCACCGTCACTGTTGGCACGTTTAAATGTGGCCCGGTCTTCAGGGTTAAGTATAAAACGTAAAACCCGGAGACCAGTGTCTCCGGGTTGAGATTACTCGTAATTCCGCTGCGTTGGCCTAGTAACGGCTTCTGCCGCCACCGTAGCCACCACGACTTCTATCTCGTCGTGGCTCTCTCGGGCGTGCCTCATTAACAGTAATCGATCTGCCGTCTACTTCAGTACCATTCAGCGCATCCATTGCTGCCTGGGCCTGTCCTTGATCCGACATCTCCACGAAACCAAAGCCTTTGGAACGGCCTGTATCGCGGTCAATTATTACAGTGGCTGAATCCACTTCGCCATGGTTCGTAAACATGGCGCTCAGTTTGTCATCATCGATGTCATAACTGAGGTTTCCAACGTAAATTTTCATTTACTCTCCAGTTTATACCTCGGGGATCAGTTTTTCTTGTTGGGAATCTGTCCTGTGGGAGGTAAGAATATATTTGCATTGTAGAATATAATTATGGAACTGTCAAGAATAACGGCAGGCTTACCTTCCATGGGGAACCAGTTCAAGTATTGAAAATGTAAGCAGGTACCAATAAGGTAAAGCAGAAATGCTCCGATTTACTGTTCCCCTACCGGTGTAAAAATCTTTTTTTTTCGGGCTACGAGACAGTTATTACACTGTTCAGATTGTGAATTCCTTGCTTTTGCCGACGCCTGCCGCAAACGCTTTCTTCAGCTTATCGATGAAGAACTCGTTCTCATGCTGGCTGCCGATGCTGACACGCGCGCATGTCGGTGCGCCGAAGATCCACCCGGGACGCACGATTACGCCCTGGTGCAGAAGGAAATCATTTATCTCCTTTGCGTCGTAACCGAAGTCGACCCAGATGAAGTTACCCTGCGTGACGTTGTATTTCAGCTCGAGTTCGTCGAACTGGTCGTACAGGTATTTTCTTCCGTCGAGGATTACCTGGCGACTTCTTTCCATGTGTTCGGTGTCCTTCAATGCCGCGAGAACCGCCACCTGTGCGAGTGAATTGACCGAGAACTTGATGCGGAGGGATTCGAGCATCTTCGCGAGTGTCGGATGCATTACACCGTAGCCGCACCTGACACCTGCGAGGCCGACAATCTTGGAGAAGGTTCTCAGTGTCACGAGGTTGTCATATTTTCCGGTTTTGAAAAGTTCGATGCCGTCGCAGATGTCATCGTCATCGACGAACTGCTGGTAGGCCTCATCGAGGACTACTATCGCCCTTTCGTTAACATCAGCGAGAAACTTCTCAACAACAGTTTTTCCCTCGTATGAGCCGGTCGGGTTATTCGGATTGTCGACCCAGATAATTTTTGTTCTGTCGGACATGTGATCGACGAAGTTTTCAAGTGCGTTTCGCCAGTCGGGATGTCCGACGCCTATCTTGGTGGAATCGTACATCTGGGACATGATCTCGTAGATCATGAAGGATGGCTGTCCCATGATCGCCTCATCGCCGGGATTAAGAAGTGTCTGGGCGAGCAGGTAGATAACCTCAACCGCGCCGTTTCCGACGACGATGGATTCGACCGGTACGCCGTGCAGTTCGGACAGTGCCTGCTTAAGGTAGAAAACCGAGTCCTCGGGATAGAGCCAGAGGTTCTCAGCTTCCTTTTTAATGGCCTCGACAGCCTTCGGGGATGGTCCGAGTGTGTTCTCATTGGAGGCGAGTTTTACAATCTCGCCCGTGAGGCCGAGTTCTCGACGGACCTCATCGATGGGCTTGCCCGGAACATAGGGTCTGACCTTATGGAGATGGGGGCGAATAAAGTCTGAGATTTCAACCATTTTAATATGACCTCCGAAACCGGATTGCGGGAAAGGGGTGACATTGTAACACTCTTTAAATTGGTATAAAACTCATTGGGAGGGTGATTCCGATTAATTGTTTTTAATACATTAAGTAAACAGTGAGAATAAATCCGGACAATATATATAGATGTTGGTTACTATGCCGGGAGACTTTATCAATGGGATGGCATTTTAGACTGCTTTCACAGAGAATACTAATAATTGCACTGGCAGCCCTGCTGGTACCATCGCAGGCCAGGGCCGAGGATTCCGTATACACAATTGGTATCCAGGCGGTTCACAGTCACGAGCTTTGCGAACATCGCTGGCAGGCTACAGCCGATTACCTTACGGACAGCATTGAAGGATGCAGGTTCGAGATATCGACCCTGATGGATGACGATATTGTCAGTGCTGTTGAGAACGGCGAGGTTGATTTTGTCATAACCAATGCCCCGCTTCATGTCGATATAGGTGTGCGTTACGGGCTTAGAAGGCTCGCGACGATGGTTAATTATATTGCGGGAGAGGAAATAAGCGATGTCGGCGGGGTGATATTTTACAAATCAGGCAGGGATGATATCACGTCGGTTGAGGATCTTTACGGAAAAACTGCCCGGGCGACATGCGGGTACAGCCTTGGCGGGTGGTTATCGGTCCAGCGGGAGCTTTATGAGCTTGGATTCGATCCCGTGTCTGATTTTGGCGAGTTGGATCTATCGCACAACAAGTATGAGATCGTCGAAGCAGTTCGTGCAGGTGAGTGTGATCTCGGGATAGTGCGTTCCGGAATACTTGAAAGGTGTGTGCTTAACGAATGGTGCTCGTCGGATGACTTCGAGATACTGCTTCTTAATTCGCCCGATGACCCGGAGTACCCGTTTGTAAGTTCTACAAGATTATATCCGGAATGGACCTTCTCGTCAGCTATGGACACTCCTGAGCCGGTTGCGGCGCAGGTTGCAGTTACACTTCTGGAGCAGCCGGTGGATTCGGACGCCTCGAATGCAGCAAATATCGCGGGATGGACCGTACCACACAATTATGAGGTTGTACGTGACTGCCTTGAAACTCTTAAATATGGACCTTTCGAGGAGTTTGGCAAACCCACGCTTAAGGCTTTTTATTCGGAGTATGGGCCGTGGCTAATTATTTGCGGAGTTCTTCTCTGCCTGTCCGGTATTTCTGCAATGCTTCTGCTTATCTGGAATCGCAGGCTGCGGTCGATAAAGAGGAATATAAAAGCCGAGTTGAAAAGAAGCCGGGAAATGGAAAGCGCGCTTAGAAGCAGTGAATCGCGTCTGAGCGGGATAATGTCGTCCCTTTATAAGACGGTAATTCTGGTCACGGACCATGATACGCTGATCCAGTCAATCTGGGCTGATCCGGGACTTGAAGAGAAATACGGGTTGATCGCAGCGGATTCCCTAGGAACGAAGCTTGCAGATATACATCGTCCGGAGCATGGCGAGAGGATCGAACGAATAACGGAAGAAGTATACGATACAGGGCAGCCACAGTCGATCGAGATTCCATGGGAAACACCCGGCGGCCTTGCATGGATCCATGCTTCGTTTACTCCATTCCGTAACGAGCAGGATGAAACGACAGGAGTGATAATTTTCGCACGGGATGTCTCGGATCAGGTACTTGCCAATGCAGCTTTAAAGGACAGCGAGGAGAGGTACCGTATCCTTGCGGACAATGCGGTAGATGTTGTCTGGTCTGTTGATATGGAGGGGAGAATTACATATGTCAGCCCATCATGTTACGAGCTGACAGGTTACATGCCGGATGAATATATCGGGAAGAGCGCATTTGAATTTCTTGACGCAACCGATAAGAAAGACGCGATTAATAAGTTCCTGCAGGATATAAAGGATGTGAATCAGTCTCTTCGGACACCGATTCAGGCGAGGTGTCGCAGGAAGGATGGGTCATTTGTCTGTACCGAGACTGTTGCCAGGGTGATTTTTAATGATGAAGGTAACCCATGCGGAATGCAGGGCATTACACGTAACATCACCGCGCAAAAAGAATATCAGGCAGAACTTGAAGAAGCCAGGAATGCGGCGGAAGTTGCAAGCCAGGCGAAGAGCGCGTTTCTTGCGAACATCAGTCACGAGATCAGGACTCCGATGAACGGGATCATAGGGCTTGTACAGTCGGTTATGAGCTCCGATCTGAATGACATGCAGAGGGAGCATCTCACCGATGTACTTAAGAGCGCGGAATCACTCACGGTGATTATTAACGACATTCTTGATCTTTCAAGAATCGAGGAGGGCAAGCTCCCGATAGAAAAAATCCCGTTTAACCTTAAGGAACTTGTGGGTGATGTGGAAAGGTTGTTCGAGATTGCAGTCCGCGATAAGGGCCTTGAGCTTTCATCCGAGTATGATATAGACCTTCCGGAGGACTTTATCGGGGATCCGTTGAGGATAAGGCAGGTGCTGACCAATTTTGTAGGGAATGCAGTCAAGTTTACATCCGATGGTCATGTGAAGATTCGGCTGAAATGCAACTCGTATACCGGATCGCATGCCGAATTTACAGCAAGCGTTGAGGACACAGGGATAGGGATCGAAGCGGACAGGCTTAAGTATGTCTATGAGAAATTCACCCAGGCGGATGAGACGACCACCCGGAAGTACGGTGGTACCGGGCTTGGGCTGACAATTGCGAGGGAGCTTGTGCAGCTTATGGATGGGGAGATAGGTGTGGATAGCGAACCCGGTCGTGGGTCGACATTCCATTTCACACTGTCGCTTCCGGTCGCGAAATCGCTTGAATCGTCGGATCCGTCGAAAACTGACCGTGTAAATTACAGGGGAGATTTTCCGCAATATAACGTGAAAGTGCTTGTGGCCGAGGATAATCCGGTCAACAGGCGCGTCGCGGAGCTTCTTCTCGGCAGGATGGGCTGCGATGTGCATTTCGCGAGCGACGGGGATGAAGCGGTGAGGATGTTCAGGAAGCACAGGTACGACATACTGTTCATGGACTGCCAGATGCCGATCAAGGATGGTTACGAGGCGACGGCGGAGATAAGAAAAATCGATCCCGAGGGTGCCGATGTGCCGATAATCGCCATCACAGCGTATGCAATGCGTGGCGCGAGGGAGAGGTGTGTCGAAGCGGGTATGGACGGATACATATCGAAGCCGATACACGTCGAGGAGCTTCTGGAGACGATGGCGAGGTGGCTTACCGAGGAAAGTGTGGAATATGCCGGGAAGTGATCGCGGGAGCCGGGGGAAGTCAGTCTCTTTTCAATTACACCGGAATAGTATATAATTCCGTGTTGCAGAATCGATAATCGGGAACCCCGAGGGTCGATACCTGTGAAAAAGCGATTTTAACAGGTTCGGGGAAAGTTTGTATTGACAAAAATCCAGTGTTGTGTTACATTTCCCGTTTGTCGCTATACGCAATTTTGGGGATAATAGTACATCCTCATTCTTTTCGTGTGCATAGAGGAATCCCAATTGCGGAGCGGGATAGCTGAACCTTGAAACCTCTGAATGAGCGAATGCGCGTGAGCCTGTAATCCGGTTGACTAAGTGCGTGCCGACGTAGCTCAGTTGGTAGAGCAGCTGATTTGTAATCAGCCGGTCGTCCGTTCGAGTCGGATCGTCGGCTTTTTTGCGTGGGGAGATGCCCGAGTGGCTAAAGGGATCAGACTGTAAATCTGACGGCGGACGCCTACGGTGGTTCGAATCCACCTCTCCCCACCACCGCGCGGGAGTAACTCAATTGGTAGAGTCCCAGCCTTCCAAGCTGGTTGTTGCGGGTTCGAATCCCGTCTCCCGCTCCAGAGCAAAGACAAGGCCGCAGGCCTTCATGCCCATGTAGCTCAGGAGGTTAGAGCACTTCCTTGGTAAGGAAGAGGTCAGCGGTTCGAGTCCGCTCATGGGCTAAAAACCTGAAGAAATCCGACCCCAATGCCGGATTGTGGCACTGAGGGTCATTTTATGTGCCGTAAGGCATAAAGGAAAAAATTACATAACCATCCATGAGGCCCGGGGCCCGGAGGATCATCGAAATGGCCAAGGAGAAATTTGAAAGAACGAAACCGCACGTCAACATTGGAACGATTGGACATATTGACCATGGAAAGACGACGTTGACGACAGCGATCACGAAGGTACAGTCGTACCGCGGGATGGCGG
>Ga0272441_10001165_pt1 | contig 56310 bp, 47 predicted proteins | sample SSMProp6N_FD_193582 | JGI IMG/M metagenome (GOLD analysis project Ga0272441, IMG submission 193582) | Marine sediment archaeal communities from Little Sippewissett salt marsh, Falmouth, MA, United States - SSM-Prop-6N | ecosystem: Environmental > Aquatic > Marine > Wetlands > Sediment ...
TAAGAGCTGCGTCAGAGGGTTATGCTTTTTGGCAATTTGAGTTTGTGGGATACAGAAGAAAGAAATAGTAGTGGATAATTAGTGGCTCAGAACTCAAGATCTTCAACATCTAATTCAGCCAAGGGTTAGATTCTTCATTGCCACATAAGAATTAGAGTTACCTTATTTTTTTATTTTCCTATATCATGAAGTATTCGTTGAGATATTTCTGTACATTGTTCTATGATTTTCCACTTGTCCAAAGTCAAGTGTTTCTTATTACGATAGACAAAGGTACCATTAACAATTAAATCACTAACATCAGAGCTTGATGATGAATAGATTACATTAGAAAGGGGGTCATTTTGTGGCCATGAATGACTCTTATCTAAGGACAATAATGTCAAATCAGCAACAGAATTCTCGGAAATTCCAGTAGAATTTACACTCATTGCTCTCAACCCATTTATTGTTCCTAATGTAAGAACCTCTGCATTGTTTAATACTTCAGAATCGTTAGATAAATATTTCTGCAGCATGGCTGTTGTTGTTAATTCTTCTAGCATACCAAGGTCATTGTTTGAAGCATTTCCATCTGTACCTACAACTACATCTATTCCTTGTTCTAGATACTTGTAGATAGGGGCAATTCCACTGGTCATCTTCAAATTGGATTGGGGATTATGCAAGACAGTAATTTTTGAATCTTTCATGATTTTCCATTCTTTGGGTGAAGTATGAACACAATGTGCTGCCAATATCTTTGCCTGAGTTAGTCCAATGCTTTGCACATATTCAATAGGAGACATACCGAATTTCTCCTTTGCTTCATCTACCTCTCTTTTAGTTTCATTCAAATGAATGTGAATAGAGATAGAATATTTTGATGCTAAATTAAGGACCTTTAACAAATATTCTTTGGGAACAGTATAGGGTGCATGTGGTCCTAACCCATATTTTACTAATCCATCGTTATTTTTACATTTTTCTTTTAATAAGCTGGAAACATGTTTCCATGTCTTTTCCAAACTCCCCGATTCTGGGGTATTGTCAAAAATTGATGGACACAATAATGCGCGTATGTTTGCCTCTTTCGCTGCTCGTTCTATGGATTCAGCATAGAAGTATTGATCAATAAAACCTCCCACACCTGATTCTATTGATTCCAAACACCCTAATAAAGCCCCATAATAAGCATCTTCTGCAGACACTTTCATCTCAAATGGCCAAATATATTCATTGAGCCACACCATCAACTTCCGATTATCACAAATACCACGAAGAAGAGTTTCTGGTAAATGAGTGTGACCGTTGATTAGAGAAGGAATTGCTATATGGTTGGATTTATCTTCCTTATCATGACCTGAGAGTAATTTCCTTATCTCCTCTTCCTTCCCAACAGCTATTATTTTGTCTTCTTCTATTAGGATAGCCCCGTCCCTGATTAGTTTCTCACATTTAGAACCAGCAACTATGTATTTACATTTAATGAATAAATCACTCATCTACGTTCAAAAGAAATCCACAAATAAAAAGAAAAGTCTTTCCCTTCCCAAAATAGTTCTATATACTTTCCATCTCAAAAATCTTTGAAAGTCTAAAATCGCTTTCTATAACTTCTCTAACTTGTCTGTGGGGGACTGTCAAATGAATCCTTTTTGATCTGCCACCTCTCCCTTTACTTATTACCTGAGCTGTGATAATCCCTAACATATCCAACTCATTAATCAAATCTCCGACACGTCGAGTTGTTAATATATCGAGTCTAACCAATTTGCATATCTTAGAGTAGATCTCATAAACATCGCCTGTAGTTATTTCTTCGGCCTTTCCTTCTCCCATAAATATTGCTTGTAAAACAGCTTTAGTCTGAATGGGTAAAGAAGTTAAAACTTCAATTACGGTGTTTCTTTCAATGACTTGCTGAGCTTTACGTACATGAATCTCTGTAACCGCTTCATCCCCATTTCTTTCCGCTAGTTCAGCTGCTACACGTAGTAAGTCAAGTGACCTTCTTGCATCTCCGTGTTGTTGAGCTCCAACGGCAGAACAAAGATTGATTACACCAAATTCTAAAACACCTTTATGAAAAGCTACTTCAGCTCTTTGTGTGAGTATGTCTTTAAGCTGTTCTGCAGTATAAGGTGAAAAAACTATTTCTTCTTCACTTAAAGTACTTCGGATTCTAGGATCAAGAGTTTCTTTGAAGTTTACATCATTTGTAATCCCTATAATACTAATTTTAGAAGAATCTAAATCACTGTTCATACGTGTTAGAACATATAATGATTCAGTGTCTTTTCTATACAACATATCAACTTCATCAAGGACAGTAACATGAAGTGTGTCTAGCTTGTCTAGAGCTTCTTTGAATTTCTTATAAACAACATCGAAATGCAATCCAGTAATTGGAACTTCTATTCCTATGTCTTCGCATAACTGAGTCACTATCCTATACTTCGTATCGACATGTTGGCAATTCATATAACTATATTTAAATGCCAAACCTCTAGATTCTGCTCTTTCCTTCAATTTAGATAAAACCTGTTTGGTAACAGCTGTTTTTCCCGTACCTGTTGTGCCATAGATGAAAATGTTTGATGGTGCTCCTCCTCTAAGTGCAGGAGCTAAAATCTTTGCTAATTCCTCAAATTTATCATCTCGATGAGGGAGGATATCAGGAACATAATGAGGACTTAATACTTCCCTTTCTCTGAAAACCTTTGCATCTGCATCTAGATATCTATCAAATATTTCATCAATATTAGAGGTAGGTTTTTCACCCATAACTCATTCATCTCTTTACGGTTAAATATTAAGAAACTTCAACCACTGTTTAACTTTGTCGATAGATGACGTCTAAAAGAATCATCAAGATTATTAATTAATTTAATACAAATCTAGTAGTTTGAAGCCAGTTTAAACAATACTTTGGGTCTGCCTCTAGTGCTACGTGGAACTGATTCTTTCTCAATAATTCCGTCAGAAATCATTTTAGCTAAGTTGTCATAAAGGGTCGAACGAGGAATATGTGTCAAAGCAACGAGTTCGTTACGTGTAAGAGGTCCGTGTTCGTCAAGCAAATTAATCAGAAGGTTTTCTAATTCTATCTCTTGATCTATTTCATCGGAGTAAACATAAACACGTCTACTGCTTATAACTATTCCTTGTATGTCGGATTTTTCCTTTATTTTCTTTGTGAGCATGTTTTTGCTTTGTTGCATTCTATCACTCTATTTCGCTATCTACATGTTTAGAGGATTTTTGTCGATTAAATAATTCAATATAATCCACAGAATATCAGCGTAATATCTAATAATTTCTTTCTGATTAAAGTATTTATACTCGACAATAAATGGGAATCGAGAAAACAAGCCAGATTAAAGGTGATTTACTGGACATTATTAGTGATATAGACAAACAGATACAACATTTATCTCGCCAAGATCCTATCTTTGGGTTCATCAGTCCTAAATTCGTTAAGTGTGGAAAGAAAAATTGTAAGTGTCATTTCAACACTAAAGACCTACATGGACCATATTTTTATCTGAGGCTTGAACCTGAATACAAGTATAATAAGTATCTAGGAAAGGAAATTCCTAGGAATATCAAGGAACGTGTAGACATAGGATCAACTATCAAGAATCTAGAAAAGAAACGTGGAAAGATTCTTGAAACAGTATCTAATTTTGATAAAATTATGTGATGAAAATACATCCATACTCTTTTGTTGTATTAATTGCGTAATACACGTTTCACAACCTCTACTGGAAAAATGTAATACGCAGCGAATACAGTAATCACAGTGACCACAAGTATTCACTTTGTAGTATTTCTTCCTAAGAACAGATTCTCTGACCAAATAGGCTTATTTCTTCGTTTTGTGAAGGAGTGTGCAGAAACCGTTCACTGCGTTCCCAAATTCGTGTGAACAAAAACAGTATCACGACAAAAAAACTAATGTTCAATAATTCATTTTCTAATTGCAAAAACTGATTTGTGAACAGAAAAAAACAACCCCTTTATTTCCACTGGAAAACAGCGTTTTCTTGAACTACGAACCGTTCACAACTTGTGAATAGGGTTTTAGAGGAAATTAACCCTCTTTACAAGAGTTTAAGCACATTTCGCATGGAATCATTTCACATACTTTTGTGAATTGTTTACCAAATAGATTAGAATCTAGTGGTCGTTGCAGAGATTTTTGGTGTATTGAGGAATTTTTCTTCATAAGTAATAATTAATATACATCCTCCCAAAATCATAGGTGGATACACATAATTTCCATAGGGTGAACAATTATGTCCGATTTAAACATTAAATTACTTGAAGAATTATCTAATGAATTTGGTCCTTCAGGTTTCGAATGGGAAGCTCAGAAGATCATGAAGAAGTATGTAGAAACTTTTGCAGATGAAATTTTAAAGGATAGAACAGGAACACTAATCTTTACTTCCAAAGGAACTTCAGATGGACCCAAGATTATGATTGCGGGTCACATGGATGAAATAGGTTTTCAGGTTTCAGCTATAACTAAAGATGGTTATCTGAAATTCCATCAACTTGGTGGATGGTGGGATCAAACCTTGCTTTCCCAACGAGTTATGATTCGTACAGTAGAAGGGAAGCTTATTCCAGGGATTATAGCTGCTAAACCTCCACATGTGGTTGATGCTGAAGAACGAAATAAAGTTGTTACCAAAGCCAAGATGTTCATAGATGTTGGTTGTACTTCTAAGGATGAAGTAAAAGAACTAGGCATTCGTATAGGCGACCCCATCATGCCTGATTCCACTTTTGAGATTTGGGAACGTCCCCGTATCACTAAAGAAGACAATGGAGAAGAGAAGAAGGAAAAGGTAACTCTAGCAGTAGGGAAGGCTTTTGATGATCGTATGGGGGCACTTATCGCAGCGGAAGTTGTTAAACAACTAAAAGCAGAAGGATCACAACATCCTAACAAAGTCTTTGGTGCATCTACTGTTCAAGAAGAAGTAGGGTTACGTGGAGCACGTACTGCTGCACAGATGATCAAACCAGATATAGGTATAGCTTTAGAAGTAGATATAGCTGGAGATGTTCCAGGGATCGATGAAACAAAAGCTCCAGCTCACATGGGTAAAGGACCAAGCATCTTGACTTATGATGGATCGATGATCCCTAATCCTAGGTTCAGAGATTTTGTAATCAAAACAGCTGAAGAGTTAGAGATACCCCATCAACTCTCTCTAGTTCCAGGAGGGGGAACAGATGCAGGAGTAATACATCTAACAGATATGGGATGTCCAAGCATAGTCATAGCTGTACCAACAAGACATATACACGCACATAACGGAATACTAGATGTAAGTGATGTAAAAAACGCCATAAAACTAATCGTAGAACTGATAAAAAGATTAGATAAAGAAACAGTGGAAGGATTTACAGAGATATAATCTAGAACCGTTAAAAATCTTTTTTTATTTTTACAGAACAATGAGCGGAGAGCAGAAAAGGAGAAATCTTACCACAAATAAAATTTTTACGTGGTAAGATAACTAAGGATTAATCTCTTCGGCTGCGTAAAACGTAAAAAAAACTTTACCCTAGAAGATCTGGGGGTATCTCTAGAACCTTTAATTCCCCATAAATTTCCAATAGTTTTTTAGTAATAGAATACAGTCTTTGGGATACGCTACCTTTCTTATTCAGCATATTTTCATCTGCTAACCTGGACAAGTAAGTACTTACTGTACTCATCTTAACTCCCTCTTTGAAAATTATCTCGTATAACTCACATATCTCATTAGAAGTAAACCAATCACCTTCAGGATAATGATTCCTTATTATGCTTGCTACTCGTTCAATCTTTGAAGCACTAATTAGATCATTAACACTTGCAATCTTTAATTGTTCATGTTCTTCTTCAGGAGTGGATCCATCAGATTTTCCTGTAACTAAGGCAAGTGTAGTTTTAAGACTCTCAGTGTCCCCTGAGGGTATCCTTATGATTGTACCATCTGGTAACTTGATTGTTACTTCTTTTGGCATATAAATCACTTAACTACTCTTATTTCACTGATCTCCTTATTTAAAGGTACATATCACGTTAGACTAGTATCTAACAGTCAAGATAGGGTTAGTACCGACAGTTAAAAACCTAAGTAATATCGTGTTTATGTAAGGCAACCCCCAGAGAGACCCCCTTTCTTCCATTAGAACCAGAATCTTATAAAAATAACTTTATTTCGAATTGAAAAACGAAACATTTATATAATTAACACTTTCTATTAATTTAACCCTATGTACAAATGTAGCATAGTTAACTATTTTTTCTATGTACAAATTAATTAAATTGCTCCACTAGAAATGAAGGGGCGTCTGTATACTTGTCGCTATTCCACCGTCAAAAACCATAACTTTAAAATTTATTATAATCCGTTTTTCACTGATACTATGGTTACTCGAGTCAAATTGTGTGTTAAATGTGGCAGGCCTATAACAAATAATACAGGTTATTGTGAGGATTGTTCTAAAGAACTAACTATTGGAGTTAAAGATCATTGTTCTAATTGTGGTAAAAGCAACCTGATGTCCCCTCTTGCTTATAATAAAAAAACTAAACATACTTACTGCAAAGAATGCTTGGATCTTTTTGTAAAACAACTTAGGCTTCAAGAGATACCTGAAGATCATATTAAACGTATCATAGATCGCGATTTTGTTCCTGTTAAGTGAGATGGAAATCAACATACTACCTTTTAGAATATTTTACATAACCTTTTGATAAATACAGATTCCTATTATTACTACTTATTAGCTTTATGCATCTATCAAAAGATTCTACATTAATACCTTGTTCTTTCGCTTCAGCTTCAATTTCTTTTACACTAACCATTTTTGTATCTTTAATTTCAATTCTTTTTAAGATAATTTCCATCACTATCTGCCTTTTTTCTATTGTGTCTATTGCATATTGATAAAAGGAAGACCATCCTTCGTTTTCATTCGTTACTTTAGATCTTAATAATGGAATGACATCTCTATCTCCCACCCCTATAATTACATCTATTATACAGTCTTTACATTTACTATAGATCTCTCTCTCTAATAATGGAATGAGAGGAGGAGCAGCTTCACTTCCAATACTCCTTAGTGTTTCTCTAATCTCAAAAAGTGCTCCATTTTCTTGCCCCTCTATATGTTCAAATATTCTAAAGAGATTACAATTCCAAGTTTTTCCATCTTTTAACTTCTTACAATTTTCTAATTCCTCGAGGAGCTTTGGATCAACGCAAGAATCTATGTCTTCAAGTACTGCAATAAGATATTTTATGGAAGGTTCTCCAATTTTTACTAAAATTCCTCCAATAGTTTCGATTGCATCTTCATACTGATAATTGAAATATCTCATCAAATATGGTATAGATACTTCTCCAAAAGATCCCATTTTTTCTAGTATTTCCATAGAAGGTGACGAGAAGCTATTTTGCTGCATCCATTTAAGCAGTTTTCTGTGTTCTTCTTCTACTTGTCTTGCCTTAGCCTTATACTGAGAGTCCCCTTCTAGCCATTCTTTCCAATCCATCAGGTCATTCTCACTTCCTTATTTGCTTTGAAGGTAGTTAATTGCTCTTTCAATCGTCGATTTAATATGTGTTTCATTTTCTGTTTCTAAAAGTTCTTCTAAAGGGTTTAAATTCATTTTAATACCTATTTTCCAAAGAGCTAAAATTACAATTATTCTTATCCTGTAATCTTTATCTTTGAGTAATTGCTTAAATCCATCCACTACTTCCAAATGCTCAACTTGATTTATTTCACCTGAATCTAATTGTTTAACCAGATATGTTACCGATATAGCTCTAATAAACCAACTTTCATTCTTTAATGCTTTAATGAAATAATCACTTTTATCTTGTTGATTCATATTGAACAGTGTTTGTACTGCCATCTCACGTTTTTCTTCTTTCTCGTCCGAAATCATATCATTGCTATCCCATAAAGCCCAACTATAAATAAGCTTAAACTCATAATCAATGCTATCACTATCTAACATTAGCACTGGAGCTAAGTGATGGTATGCTATTAGGCTTGCAGCACCTCTTCTAATTTCATCATCTTTGTTATTGTAATTGCGACTTAGATCAACTAGAGAATAACAATCTAATATCTCATTCAAAGTTCTTCTGCAGTATCCTTCTTCATGTTTATTGAAATATACCTCAAATATTTGCATAATTCTTAAAGCCACGATTAAATTTTCTTCTTCCAAATCTCTCAGAACATTAAAATATGCTTCTTCTACTTCCTCTTCTTCTACTACCTCCAACCAACCATATTTAGATGATTCAACTATAAATTCAATGACTTTTTCTCCCCCGATTTTTCCAATTGAGTTTAGAATTATTAGGATTATTGATTCAGATACTTCATAATCTTCATGGTTTCCTAAAAGGTTAATAAGAAACGGAATCGCTCTCTCTCCCAAATCAATTAAGGATTTTATTGCATATTCTTTTGTGATAGGTGTAGTTTTTTCACTTTTTGCAATTCCAATTAAATAAGGATAAATATCCTCTCCTAATTCTGATAATCCAATCAAAGCAGCACTAATTTGTGAAATGTCATCTGAGTAAATACTCTTGTTATACAGGTTTCTATAATAATCAATATTGTTTTCCTTGCCAAATAAGACGGTTTCTATTGGATAGACATAGGAATCAAACTTTTCCTGTTTATGTTCTGTTTTTGCTAATTTCTTTCCTTTAATTAACCCAACATAACCTTTCATAGGATAAGTAATATCTCCTCTATCATATAGAATCGAGATTATTTGATCAACAACAACCCCCTCTATATTTTGTTCCTTTGCTATTTCCTTAATTCTACTGTTAGATATCAGTTCTACATTTTTCTGCTCAATTTCCTGTACTATCATATCGGCAATTAGTTGAATTGTAGAATCGGGAATAGTAATAGATTAACACCTCTGATGTTCTGTAACTACCTAGAAAAGAACATTTGGCTATAAAAATCTTCATTATTGAATTAAATGTATAATTATGCTATATTTATCTCCTAACTTTCCCAGCAACGAATCCTCTTCAGAACACACAGTCTTACCACGTAATTATTTTTTCTGTGGTAAGATTTCCTATACTCGGAGAATTAAAATTTACATTGTATCTTATTTTACCACAGTGAAAAAAAGGGATATTCAAGAGACTAAGGACACCACATTGGTGGGAGAGTACCTTCGTCTCCATCTTCAGGATCGTATCTTTCTTTATACATGATAATTCACTCTTTGGAAAGGGTTACCATAATAGTCAAACAAAACTATTAAAACCCGCAAGAAAGAAGGTGACATTAAAAGAAGAGAAAAATAAGTAAAAATACAGGATTCCCTAATATCTCATTACCTTGTTTAAGTATATTTTATCATGTATTTGTTTTAGTTGTTTTTTACTTGCCATTAATGCTCCTAAATATGCTCCTAGTACTTCCCACTTAACCATGGCATTGCTTCTCTTTTTTGCATCTCTAGATACTCCAAAAGTCTAGTTTCTAGTCTGGTAAATCCATAATTACTACATTTTCTAATAGTAGTATAATGAAAAACTAACCCAAGAGGATTACCATTTCTATAAACTCCTATTTGAATGAAAGCTTCCATGAATAAACGTAATTCGAGGACTTGAATCTGATCAAGTTTTCCTTCATACTTTCTCAATAGGGTTGAAATTTCTGAATATTTCTTTAGTGAGTGTAGTTGTTGAGCAATTAGTAAATCAGCTAGTACATCCTCAATAAAGGCAGTTTTGCTTGTTCTTGTTCTTTCAGTTACTACCTCAATCCGCTTGTTCAACCTCCTCTCTGAAATCCTTCCTTTATTTTTATCTGTGAGATCAAACAATATTAGATGCTTAACCCTGTTTATGCTATAATTATCTGTCTTTAACAACTGTCTGAGTTTTGATGTGTCTAGATTGGAGTTAAGAATAAATTCACTCAGCAACATGAAGTCGCTGTAAAGGTTTTTACTTCCATTGTATATTTCGATTATTAAATCACTCATTTTTTCAGGGTTAAATCCTTTTAAACGAGAATACACATAGAATTTATTCAAATTGAGTGTGTGATGGATCTGCTTCTTTGTAGCTGCATCAAGATTTATACTAAAGAGTTCTTCCTGAAGGAGTTTTTCAGCTTCAATTATCATCCCTCTAGTTTGTTCCATCTTTCCTTGAAGAGCTTTGACGGTGGTAATAAACGAATGCATAACAAGATAATAACCAAAATAGATGCTTTCCCTGTAGACATTCTTAAAGATATTAAATGCCTCCTCAAAATAGTTCTCAGCTAGTCTTAGATTTAAGTCTATCATATATCCTAACCCTACATAATAATATGAAAGTGCTCTTAAATCAAGTGGCAGTTTTTCGAAGAAACTTCTATCACCAAAGATTTTCTTGCAAGATTCGAGTATTTTATGACCGTTTTGTAATCTTGTATAAATAGCTACTAAAAGAGATATTGATTGGATAAAGCTTCTGTGGAAACCATTTTTCCTGAAATAGTCAGCACAATTCTCGAGTATATCCACTGCAGATGGATCGTGATCACCAAACCATTTTTCTACTGCTAAAGAGTAATAACATACATTATATTCATAATCCTTAGAATTTACATATTGGTTAACATATTCAATTGAAACTTCTAATGCTCTGAGACTTCTATCTCTGTTTCCTCTAAATTTCTCCATATACCATTCTATGTTATGTGTTAATGCTAAACCGCCAGGATAATTGTTGTTCTTAGATATTTCTTTCATCTCTTGTGCTAATTGAGCAATTTCTTCTTGTCTTTCCTTTAAATGTTCAATCTGTGATATTTTGATTTCATAGAGCTTTACTAAAGATATTTGATCCTTCAGAAGTAAACACTTCTGTATAGCATTATCTATTGTATTTAATACATATTCATTATTTCTATTATTTGAAGCATAAACTCTGAAACTATTTATAAAATAAGACATGGATTCTTTGGAATTAACTTCATCAAGATCTTTGACCTTATCTCGCATAGTTAAGTCACCACAATCTAGCAAAATTAAATTTTTTATTTAAGTATGTTCAAGAAAGTTACATCTAGGTTACAGTTTGATAGTGTTTTTCAGAGAAAATAAGAAAAACCTCTATGGATTTAAGGTCTCCATAGAGGTGGGAGAGTACCTTCGTCTCCGTCTTCAGGGTCGTATCTTTCTGTATACATTTAACTCACTGTAGGAAAGGGTTACCATAATAGTCAAACAAAGCTATTAAAACCCGCAAGAAAGAAGGTGACATTAAAGGAAGAAAAGAATGAATAAAAATATAGGCTGATTATTTAATATCTCATTACTTTATTCAAGTATATTTTATCATGTATTTGTTTTAGTTGCCTTCTACTTGCCATTAATGCTCCTAGATAGGCTACTAGGATAAACCATCCCATTATCACAAACAAGAATATTAGATAATAACTTAATTTGGTATATGGTACAAGGAAATATCTGGTTATTATTGATCCAAAATACGTTCCAAATATTGTTCCTGGTATTATTTGCATCATTATTGCTCTCACTGATATTTGCGTAATCTTCTTCTTAGCTATTCCTAACTTATATAACAACTCATAATCTACTCTATAACTTAATACATACAAATATGCAAATATGACTATTTGAAATGAGAATATCAGGAATAACATCCCCCCTAGTATCCCATATACAGCTGAAAATGTCATATATTCCTTCTTATTTTCTTCTGTAAGCTCTTCTACATTCTCTAGGGTATATCCGTAACTTTCCACTATTCCTTGTACTATTGGTAAAGTTGTAGAATTCAACTCTCCTAATGCTATCATATTCGGTCCTGTTGCAGCTAGTTCAGACATTAGTTTGTTAATTGACATGTATACGGTATATCCTGCCGATAAGGTATCTTGAATCACTCCACTTATGTCGTAATTATCTGAACCTTCTATGATTTGAATTTCCTGCTCTGCACTTTCTTCAAATATTCTCTGATTCAAGGATTCGCCAATTAACACTTCTTCATTACTTGGTAATTCTCCCCATACATACAACTCTTCCTCTATAGGAAACACTTCACAGCCTACTACTGTAGCATAAGTCGTTCTATTATATCCTATTATCTCATAAACTCCCCCAGACATAGGTACTACTGCAGAAATTTCTTTCACCTCTAGATTCGTGATGAAAAATCTTTGTATTTCTAGCCCCGCTGTTTCAAGATCGTTAATTAAACTTGTTTCTAAACTTAAACTGTTAAAAAACGCTGTATCATTATTATCACTATATGGAGCATTTGTGAAAGGTTTTGCGCCTAAATTCCTTCCAAAATAATCCAAAGTTGCATTTTCTCCTATTACATAATTAATTCCTGCAAACCTTGTATCTATTTGGTGATTATAAGTTTCCATTGCTGATACTGGTCCTAAGGCAAATGAGATAATAGAAAAAGCTAGAAAGAAACTAAACAAAAGACTAGCTAATATCTTTCCTGATCTTATGTAATTTTTTGCTGCGATTTTGGAAGGGGTTTTTAGTTTGCTAATCAGTCCCTTCAATTCGAAAACACTCTTGTAATTGCTTAATTTACCTGATGAAACCTCGAAATTCTTTTCGCTAATGAAATTAAGAATGGTATAATGTGATTTAATATATGCTATTAGCAAAATACCTAGATTTGCTCCCAAAACTGGTAAGAATCCTATTTCACTCATTAAAAACCCGAAATTTAAAGAGTAGAAAACTATAGCTAGTACTATTAAGGCTATAATTACTCCCAATATCAACATTATGAGAGCTGTAATTATCTGATTGAAAATGAAGTAGCTGTATATCCACCTATTTTTTCCGCCTACGTTCTTCATGATAGCGATATCATCCTTCTGGTTTTGAAATTTCAAATCGATTGATCTTATTGTTACTATACCCCCTATTATGATGCTTGCAATGATGAAGACAATTCCTAACCATGAGTAAGATCTGTAGAACGTATTTGATAGAGACCAGTAAAGATAAGGATTCACTATTGAATACATTGCTATACTAAATACAATTGCTGAATAAGTTACAATTAGACTTATAGATGAAAATATGGAGGTTAAGATAGATCTCTTGAAACTTATCCATGCAAATCTAACTTGTCCTATCATTCTCTGTATCTCCTCTTATTTATTATACCTATTCTTCTTCTGGCATTAGTTCTTCATCGAAAAGTGGATCTTTTGGAGCCCCTTCTAAAGAGCCTATAGTTCGATATTCTATCTCCTCACTCTTTCTTCTTTCAGGATATTCCTCTTCCAATTGGACTTTTTTCTCCCCCACTTTGAAAATCTTTGTTGCGATTTTATTCATTTTTTGATCATGTGAGGAAACAATAATTGTTATGTCTGTTGTTAGAAAAAGTTCCTTCACCAGATTACATAGTTCAGCAGCTGATTCTCGGTCTAGATTTCCTGTTGGTTCATCTAGTATTAACACATAAGGATTAATTGACAAAGCTCTAGCGATTGCCACCCTCTTCTTTTCCCCTCCACTTAATTGTGCAGGGAAGCTGTCCTTTCTGTGATCTATTCCTAGCTTTATCAGCAACTCGTTAATGCTCTCTTGCTGATTGTCGCTTTTAAATTCACATAATTCTTGGAATAAAACTATATTTTCAGTGACAGTTAAGGTTGAAACAAGATTGTTTTCTTGAAATACTATTCCCAAATAATTTGATCTGAAGTCTGCCTTATCCTTTTCAGGTATCAAGTCTAAAAACAGTCCTCCTACTTGTATTTCCCCCTCATCAGGTAATAGTAATCCTGTTATTAGATTAAGTAAAGTAGTTTTACCACTTCCACTTGGACCATAGAATAATACTAATTCATTTCTATCTATTTCAAAGTCTATTTTGTCAAATATGATTATGTCTTCCCAGAAGAGTTGAAATTTCTTGGAAACTTCTTTTAACCTAATAATCTGGTCCATTTCTACCAACTACAAAAATTGCTCATTCTAACATTTATGAAGTTATTTATCAGAAGTAGTAGCGAAGTTTCGAGATGAGATTATCATTCAAGGTAAATATACCATAAGTCAAGTCCCACACGAGAAAACTTCGCTAGATTTACATCTGGGCGATATAATATAAACTCTGCTTTTAGAATCAATAAAGAAAATTGATGGGAGTGAGTATTAATACCTATACTGTACTCAAATAAACTTCAATATGTGCAATATTCAAAGTTAGATCAAAAATCAATGGAGCTATTGGATATTCAATTAGTTGAGCGAAGTTTAGAGTGTTTGCAGTTATACTTAGGTCATCAGTTCTTGTTCCTAAATCGTATGTTTCAACATATTGATTTGTTTTTTCTATCTTAATCATTGTAGCATCATTGACTATTGGGAAGTATTCTCCTTGTCCTCCTTCTGTTCTCGTAGTATTTATATGAACTACTATGAAGTTAATCTCCAACTCTGTTTCTGTTACAACTTCTATATTTACAAACAAGCTGTAATATAATTTGAGCACTTTGTATCCATCAAATGATTGGTGGATTATATTTGTCATTTGTGTAGTTCTGTTTATTGAATATACCATTAAAACGGGACTACCAAAATCATAAATCACTCCTCCTGATCCTTTGAAATTTCCATTTAATGTATAGGAAACCTCTCCTGGATTCACTGAATGATTAAATAAGTTTACTCCCCCTGTATTTATTAGCAAGAAGACCTCACGTTCTTGCGAAACATCAAGAGTCCCACTTTCCAAATTGTATCTGACAACATTTGCTGAACCATCAGGTGCAGTGATTAATTTCCTAACCTCGGAATCAAAAGATAGGAAAGCATTAGTTGCAGCTGCAAGATCACTTTCAGTTTGAAACTTTTCTAGAGATGGTACTATTTGGGAAAATGCTAACCCTAATGCACTAACCATTATTGTGAAAATTACCAAGGTAGAAATAATATTAGATACTCCTCTCTTGGATTTACATAATCTTTTCATGCAAGAATAAGTTTGTTGTTGGTCTTATTTAATTTTGTGTAAGTTCTTTGATGTTTAGCCTCACCACATCTTTTTCTACTTGAACCAAGGAATTCTCTTCTAGTATTGGTATTATTCTATTCTTTAACGTAACAGCAGGTATGGTTGTGTCTTTTTGTAACATATCGAATGTTGCTTCATGATTAGCCGAGGATGACAAAGCAACAAGCACGTCTATATTTTCTTTTTGACTTGGAATCCAATTAGCTATAACCCGTATTGTAAAAATATATCCTTCTTGATTTAATTCTAATTTGGTGATTTGTGACTCCAGATTCTGACACTTCTTTTCTAGAGGTGATAATTCCTCTAGTTTTTCATTTGCTTTCTCTAGCTGACTCTTTAGATTTTCATTCTCTTTAGTAATGTCTTTGACCTGACTGTGTATCGATGAGAGATTTATTTCTGAATCATTTATCTCATTTATCTTCGCTTTTAATTCATCAATCTCATCATTCAATCTTCTTGACTCAGAGTCGACTATCTGATCTATCTTTTGTAACAAATCCCGTATTTCCTCTAGCATAGTGATATGGGTTGTACATTTAGATAAAAAATTTTCTAAAAGCATACTGTATTTATGGAGTATAATAAACGTATTATTTATGTATTCTCAATTATTTAATTTCACTTCTAATTACTTTGTACTTCTCTTAGATTGCTTTGAGGAATAATAAGTCTAAATCAGATTTTTGTGAATGGAAAAGATGTGATTGGTGGTAATAATGTATGTTCTTTCAGGTTATAGCAGTTTTCTGTATGTGCTATCAATTCATTCTGGTTCCAATTTTTTGTATTACTTCAAAATACTAACTTTTGGATCATCAATGATGTCAGTATAACATAGTGTGTCAATTCTTAGAATTGTTAAGTCAATTGCTTAGTCGTGGATAGATTCAAAGTTAACAATTAAGTCCACTTATGATTCCTTTCTCTAATTTTAGAATCTAGTTCCTTCTTATTATTAACTAGGGCCTATTTTCTCTCTTCCTCCATTAGAACTTTCTCTGATAACCTATGGTTTTTAGGATATATTCATCCACTCAAATTCTTTCTCCCTCTACCCTTTTTTTCTGAATCTTGTTACAAAATGATTCTGTTTGGGAAGCAAAAATCAGTAATTGGATAGAATTTCTTCTAGACTTAATTCTGAGGTTTTTTCTCTTATATTTTAATCTTTGTTTTATTAATTTTGCAGTGACTAAAAACATTATAATTTCAATTAAGTTCCGACAATAATCTAGTTTAACTAAGTATATCGAAATTGGGAGCTTATGAATCGAAATTTCCCGTTTTTTGTCGGCGCAAGGCTTATTTTTCGAGAATTTTAGAGTTCTTAGCTGAATTGATCTTTTTTTTAAGTTTTTTTCTCTGTTTTTCACAGTTTTTTCTCTACTTTTACTATTTGTTTTTTGGTCTTCTTAGAAGTGCAAAAATAGAATAGATCATCCCCAAGCTAAGAATCCCAATTGAACAATATGCTAGAATTAGGTAACTATCAAGAAAACCCTTACTGATTAATAAACCTAAGAAAGCAATTGTGGGAAAACCAATAATACAATTGATAAGTGCGAACTTATTTAATTTTCTTTTTTCTTTTTCTACTTTTCCTGAATAGTTCAAAGTCACTTTAATCAATATGTATTCTATTTTTAGCTATTTATTCTCCACAATTATTTTTCTTAAAAAAATTAAAAAGAGAAAGGAGAGATTACATTAGTTCCATATGCTTGTTCCGCTTCTACTAGTCTTTTGCGCTGTTGCTCAAGATTTTCGAAGAACAAATCGGGAACATTTCTTTCTCCTCTGAATATTTTTTCTATCCTTTCAATCTTCTCTAGAAACTTTGTAACTCTAATTGAAAACTCTGCTTCATATCTTGCTTTATCATAGTTTACATCAAAGGTATCTTTGAAGAGTTTTACAAGATCCTCATATTTTGGAATATATCCTATGGGTGTTTGTACTGCTTCATACTCACCGTGCACCCTTCCTTCAGCCCAGAGAAGCCAGATTTTCTTATCTAGTATCTCATCATAGTAGTTGCCTTCTTCATCCTTTAGGAAGTAATTTGTTGAAAACACTTTGGGCAACCTTTCAGCCGCTACTCTTTTACCAAACTCAAAGTGAGCTTTCAGATACTCTCCTAGAGGTACTACAATGAAGTCAAGATTTGCCATAGGTTGATGCTTTCTTACACCTGATTTTCCTAATGTTGCAGATGTAGTTTCAGATTCGACCGAAGCTCCCACATACACTCCATGGTCCCAACTGAAACATTCATACACAGGTACTGAGGTATCACTGTCTCTTCCCCCATAAATTATCGCTGATACTTCTACACCTTTTGGATCATGTATTGCTTCATCAACATTCTCTAGTTCTTCTAATCTTAAGGTATATCTTGCATTAGGGTGTGAGAACTTGTATTCATTACCATCTTCGTCACGAAGTTTTCCTGCTGTCCAGGGGCCAAACTTAGAAGATGTCCAATTTATTCCTGTATCGGGTATAGTTATTTGGTCCCCCATGCCTAACCAGTATGTTTGACCTTCAGAGATTTGTACATTTGAGAATATTATTTCTCTTGGAGTCTTTAAACTGTTATAGATGACAGGATCATTTTTTGGACTAACATCTTTGATAATACCAAAAATACCTCGTTCTATATTGACAGCTCTTACTTCTCCTTCCTCGCATATTCTCAGATAAGCGATATCGTCTCCAATAATGGTATTCCCTGGAACCATCGCTGTGCTAGTTTTCCCACATGCACTGGGGTATGCTCCTAAGAAGTAAGTCTTTCTACTCTTATCTAGAGGCCATACCGCGCTAATGAACATGTGTTCTGTTAGCCAGTCTTCATGAACAGCTTTGTTAATTGCTAATCGAAGAGCCAACTTCTTTAACCCAAGACTGTTTCCCGCATATTGGTTGTTAACTGAAAGAACACGATTCTCCATTAAATCAATGTATATTCTTCTGTCATCTACATTTTTTGTTACATGAGTATCAGTTAATTCCCCAGCTGAATGTATGAAAAAGAAGAAATCTTCTGACCCTTCTAATCTTTTAAACTGTTCATATCCTTGTCTGTACAAGAGATCTTCTGAATGTGCAACATAAGCTGAATCAGTTATTTGCAAAGCACAAAGGGAGAATTTTGAATTAGTAGGACCCAAACTGAAAAATCTGATTATAGCGGTTTGTCCTGCCATTACTCCATCCATTATTTTCAATACTTCCTCTAACCCTTCATCCCGATCAATTGTATTGATATGTTTTCCATATTTCTCTTTTTCATTAGCTGGAACTAATAATCTGGTATTTGCTTTATCTCTCGCTTGATCATAAAATCCATCATAGTGTACTGTATGACCTTCTATTGCTAATTTCATTTCTTCTTCATTATCAATAGCCATTTGACGAACAAGAGCTATATCTTCTGCTGAGTCGTTAATAACTACAGCCTTCTCTGGCTTACATAGAGTTAGAAACTCTTCAATTACTCTTTCAACCTTGGGATTCTTAAGAGCTTTAATTTTTTCTATATCCTTTTCATTTATCCACTTCTCGAGATTCATCTAAAGTAGTCACCTGAAACATAACTTGATTATATAAGACACCTTCGCGGAAAAGGTGTTATAAATCTGTCAGTATGACATTAACCGTTTTTCAAATGATTTAAGAAAAAATGTTTATTCATCTTCGAATAATTCATCATACAGTTTCATTGAGTGACTTATAGTTTTGAAAGCTTCTTCTTTAGAATCCCATCCAACAACCTCTACTTCTTTTCCATGTTCAAGTCCTTTGTAAGTCTTGAAAAACTCTGCAATTTCGTCTAAGGTGTGAGGATAAACATCATCTAAATTATAGACGTTTTGAAAGAAAGGGTCTGTTGATGCAACTGCTAAGATTTTATCATCATGGCCTTTTTCATCTTTCATTCTTATTATCCCTATAGGTCTAGCTGTGAGAACACACCCAGTAAAAGTTGGTTCTGAGATTAAGACCAGTATGTCCAGCGCATCTCCATCTTCAAAATATGTTTGTGGAATTAACCCATAATCTCCAGGAAAATGTACAGCTGAGTGTAGAACACGGTCTAGATATAAGACACCATCTTTACCCAATTCATACTTATTTCTGTTATTCTTAGGGTTTTCAATGATTGCATACACCTCTTCAGGAGGATTGGGTCCAGCTTCAATCTTATGCCAGAGGGAATTATTCTTTTTCATTTATTGTCATTTAACTAACATTGGTATCAGATAAAAACCTTACCAAATAATGAAAAAATGAATAAAGACGTTTTATCTTCTTTCTTGAGGTATTTTAATAGTTTCTCTTAACTATTATGATAACCCTTTCCTATGATTGAGTAAAATGTAGACTCCTTAAATTCACAATCGTCTCCATTTTTCTTTTTATTTAGATATCAATTTAACCAAGTAAGCATCTCTCGCTTTTGCATTTCTAAATATTCCGTAAGCTCATAAACCCTGAATCTCTTTATAAAAAATGACATAGATTTCACGGAAGTAATAGAATCAATATCTTTTACCTTATATTCCATAGGTAGGACACCAGCAATTGATATGAAATTCACTTTTCTTTAAATATAGTTCAAGAAATTACAGCTAGGTTACAGCTTGTATAGTTTAAATAGTTGAGAAAAGAAAAAGGAGACTAGTAATATTAAGGAGTCCACAAAGGTGGTAAAATATCTTCGTCTCCAGGTTCAGGATCATATCTTTCAGTGTACATGATAATTCACTCGTAGGAAAGGTTGTTATTTTAGTTGAATGAAGCTATTAAAACACTTCAAGAAAGAAACTGCCAAAATAAGTGCTTTTACTAGACTTGATTTGTAATTCTCAAAAAAATTGTCTTGTAAACTCAAATTAGCTGACAAGAACTCTCCTAGAATCTGACGAACCGATCTCTATTTTACCTAACTACGCTTGAGCAATTAGTGATTGTGGGCTAAACATCTCGCCGTAGCTCGACGCGTACACCCCAATTCTATCAAACGGATCTTCTTTCCGCGCTCTCGTCTGTATCGAAGGTTGCTGTCACCAGACCCCTTATAGTGATACAGAGTGGGCGACTCGTTTCGAGAGTAGCTTCGAGCATAGATGCATTCCGCTCTTATCTACGAGGGCTTAGCTACCCGGCAATGCCCGGAAGGACAACCGGTACACCAGAGGCCCCAGCCGCCTGTTCCTCTCGTACTGTGGAGGCTTTACTCTCAATCGCCCGCCAGCACCATCAGATAGAATCCAACCTGTTTTGCGAGGATTTAGGCCCGAAATATTCCGCTCGTGGTAATCGGGATTCCCTTTCGGGGGTTTACAACTACCAGAACTTTACCATACTTGGACGAAGTTAGTTCGAAGTATTTTCATACTTCCATCTAACCCCATTAATGCCTAAACCCCTCTCACAACGGTCTAAACCCAGCTCACGTTCCCTTTTAATGGGCGTACAACCCCACTCTTGGCGGCTGAATCACCACCAAGCTAGGAAGAGCCGACATCGAGGTAGCAAGCCGTGAGGTCGATGTGAACTCTTACCCACGACAACTCTGTTCAGGGCTGCGCTTGCGCAACTGCATGCACATCGGTTAAAAGGATCTTAGTTGTCACCTGGTATCTAACGACATTAGGTAGTTACTTAATCCTTTACCTATCTTGTAGTCCTCACGCTTATTTTGGCTCTCCATCTTTTTCTAGGGATTTAACTATTTATTCTAAATGGATTATTTGACAGAAATTAGATTCACTCTGCTCAAGTTTGTAGCCTTAAATGGCGAAAACTTTCTTTCCTCACAACATTGGAAGAAGACAGAAGCCTTGCATTAATTCACTTTTTATCTATTCTGCCTCAGAAAAGATGGAATTATCAATATAAGCGTTATAGACAGAGAGCTTCTATTCGTGAGATACACTTCAAGAAGCGCAGTTACCCCTGGAGTAACTTTTCTGCCACCTCCGCCGCCTACTAATGGCACTGCGAAGGATCGCTAGGCCCTGCGTTAACATCTGCGAACCTTATTGGTTAGTTCACAGTCAACCGAGCTTTTGCCCTTGCACTCTTCACCGGATTTCTGTCCCGGTTGAGCTCGGCTTTGGGCCCTCTTGATATCTTTTCAAGAGGCTACCGCCCCAGTGAAACTGCCAGGCAGGGGGTGTCCCCCTCGCAAGAGGTAAGTCGTATCAATGCACAAGGTCAGTATTTCAAGTTCGATTACTCCATATCCCGGAGAATATGGGATCAACATCTCCTGACTATTCTATGCATGCACACCAATACAACAGCCCCTGACAGCAGTAAAGCTTCACAGGGTCTTCTCTTCCCGATGGTGCGCTCCAGACTGTTCGCTGGACTGTGGGTTCAGTAGGCTTAGGGTGGAGACAGTGGGCACCTCGTTGGTCCCTTCATGGACGTCTGTAATTAGCAGACAAGGCATTTGCCTACCTTAAGAAGCTCATAGTTAGCTCCGGCGTTTACTGGGTCTTAGCCTGGTTGAACCCAGGTTTCAAGCACCAGCACCGGCCAGGATTCACTAACTGTACTAAGGCTTTCGCCCTTGCAGTTAGCTATGTTTTTATTAAACAGTCGGGTGCCCCGAGTCACTGCGACCTGGTGAGGCATACACCTCTCCAGGCATCCCTTATACCCAAGGTACGGGACTAATGTCGACTGATACAGCATATACAGATTATCCCAATAAGGATTGAATGTAATTCATAACTCCTTCAACAGATCCTAAGCTATTTATCCAATAACCTTCTCTGCTAAGTTCTTTGCATTTGATTGCAAGATCTAGCATTTCGTTTTTTGTTATTCCTTGAAAGTTGCCTCTTTTTACTTTAGCTTCTTTCAGGAACGAAATCTCATTTCGAAATTTTACAAAACTATCGTAGGTTTTGAAAGAAATTCCATCTTGTTTGTGTAGTATGTCCCTAAACCCGAGACTTCCAAGAATACTACTGACTATTCTTTTTATTTCGGGATTAGTTGAGCCAACTTTGACTTCAAGACTCAATTGAAGTTTTCCGTTGTCTTTTCTACGGTATGCTGAAATTGAAACACCTCCATCACATGAATAGAAGTATTTCAGGAATTCCCTTTTTTGCTTAGGTGTAGAAATTATATTGTTGTTTAAATCTATAATGGGATATTTATTACCACTGTCGGCAATGCATATCTTACAAGATTTCCCATCGTTACACGTGGGATGCTGATAACAAGGTCTTGTTCTAAATGTGTTACAAACATCATACAACTTTGTAACAAGTGCCTTATTGTAGGTTCTTGCTCTCAATGAATTATGATGTTTATCGGTTACCCAAATTAATGGGACACCATCGACTATTTCAAAATCTTTTATCAGACGATTTACCAATGTTTTGTTTTCTGTAAATCCAATTGAATATCTTCTTGGATCTACGTGACCATCTGAAAGTAGAACAGCAACAAATCGATGCATCTACCTTCTAATGTTGAGTTTCATATATAAACTCGGTAAAATTCTACTGGGTTAATCTGTAAGCTACTAATATCAATTGCCGAATTCCTTCACCCTAGCTCCCCTAACACGCCTTAGCCTTCTAAGCTAGCCACACCTGTGTCGGTTCTGGGTACGGACACGCGTAATCGCTCTCTTTGCTTTTTCATGGACTGTTGGGATTGATGGCAGCCAGCAACCTATGGCCAGCCTATTCATCTATTCTTCTGGTTCTCACCTTAACGGTTCTTCCCAGAGTTCTAAATTTAACTAGGATATTCTCCTAGGCCACCTACCCACCAGTGTTAGCTCAGAGCTTGTGTCGCCACGTCTATACGCATGGTACAGGAATATGAACCTGTTTCCCTTTCGAACGACTCGTATTAAGATCGTCCTTAGGACCGACTAACCCTTGGCTGACGAACAGTGCCAAGGAACCCTTGGGCTTGCGGCGGTGAGGATTCTCACCTCACTATGCTCCTACTACCACCGAGATCTGCAAATCTAATCGGTCCACTGGGAATCACTCCCCAGCTTCTACCCAACCAGATCGCCCCCCTACCTGAGACTCTTTCGAAGTCCAAATGGGTATCGGGACCCGGTTTAGCCCCGTCCATTTTCTGAGCCCAAAAACTCGATGAGTAAGCTGTTACGCTTTTTTTAACGGATAGCTGCTTCTAAGCTTACCGCCTCATTGTTTTCGTCGTTGGACGTCATTCTGTTTAACATTTAACCGGGATTTAGGGCCCTTAACCCATTGCAGGGTTGTTTCCCTTTCGGCCATATCCCTTGCGGATACGCGCCCGTTTGCCGCCTTCTACGACGCTTGCAAGTTCGGAGTTGGAAGGGAGGGTGAGGATTTCACTCCCCAGAACCTCCCGTCCGTAGCTCTACCTCACAAGCAATCTTCAGCGACACTATCCTGTGGTGATACTTCGGGGGGAACCAGCTATCAGCAGGTTAGATTGGTCTTTTGCCACTATTCCCAACTCAGACGAATGAATTGCATATCAATACCGCTTCAGGCCTCCACGCTCCTTTCGAAGCGCTTCACCTTGGTCAGGAATAGATCACCTGCTTTCGGGTCTTACACCTGTGACTTCACGCCCTTATCGGACGTCGCGCCTCGCCGAAGCTGCGCGCTGGTCGCTTTCGCTACGTCACCGCAAAATGCTTAGACTTGCCACAGACATAAACTCCTCGGCCCGTGTTTCGAGACGGAACGGATGACCCTGGTCCTCTCAGTTCGTACTACCACCTCACGATGGGTTCCTTCACCGAGACTCTACCCTTTCGAGCCATCCACGTCTGTTACCATGTAGTTTCAGGTACTTTTCACTCTCGTATTTCGAATACTTTTCAACTTTCACTCGCGTTACTAGTGCGCTATCGGTCTGGGGGAGTATTTAGGCTTGGGAGTTAGTACTCCCATATTTGCGCGACATATCCAAGCCACGCTAGTCTTGATACTACTAAGCCGTGTGCTTACATTTACGGGGCTATTACCCTCTATGGCGCCCCTTTCCAGGGGTCTTCAATTTCACACGTACGGTCTATGTCGTAGTCAAAACACCACATCTACCTTAATCTTTCAAAAAAGGAATTCGGTTTGGCCTGATCCGGTTTTACTCGCCGTTACTACCGGAATCACTCTTGTTTTCTTTTCCTGCAGGTACTTGAATGTTTTGGTTCCCTGCGTTCCCCGCCATCGCTGGCTGTTACAACTTATTAGGCTGTAACCGGAAATCCGATTCGGGAATCTATGGATCGTAGACTGTCTGCGTCTCCCCATAGCGTTTCGCCGCTTACCGCGCCCTTCATCGGCTCCCCAGCCGAGTCATCCACTACATGGCGTATGCATAGTGTAGGTTACTCTAGAAATCAGTTTTCGCCTTCTAGGAGAGTTCTTGTCAGCTAACTGAATTGTATTCAGTGGATAATCATAATCCTGGAGGTGATAAACACGCAAAATATTGCGCGAGTAGGGTTTTAATTCCCTTTCTTTATAATTGTTCCGTTTTTGAACATAATCGCAATCGTTAGATCACGTTCCTACCTGTTAGGGTAAGATACAACAGATGAGCAAATACCAATACTGTATTCGCAATATGAGTAAAACTAGCTGCAAATAAAAAGGTGTTGTTCTGTGATAATTTTTCCTCTAATGTTACGGAAGATTTTTAGTGACTGAAATCTATCCTTACTTGACTTATATGGATATCAATGAACACCTACCTAAACTCAAAGAACTTGCTATCGAATCAAGTAAACAAGCTTATGCTCCTTATAGTAACTTTCAAGTTGGTGCTGCATTATTAATGAATACTGGTAAAATCTTCACTGGTTGTAATGTCGAGTTTTCTGATTACCTTGCTCTTCATGCCGAAGTAAACGCTATTGGCTCAGCTGTAAATACTGGAGAGAAAGATATTCAAGCAGTAGTTGTTTACTCTACAAGTTCTCCCCCTGTATTACCATGTGGATCATGCAGGCAGAAAATATTTGAGTTTTCAAATATGTTTAATCATGATATCAAGGTTATTGCCTTTAATAATAAGAACGAGAAAATTGAGATGTTATTGAGTGAACTCTTGCCAAGTGGAGAAATAAAAGTAGACAAAAAAATGATTTGATTCATTCTATTATTTCATAATACATACAAGAACCGCATAACCAAAATTTCTTCACTTCTGTCAAATCATAATCATCTGGAAGATAATTTTCTCTCTTAATCATAGTTGATCCACATTTTGGACATTCTTTTGTTTCATCGTCGCTCATGACATGGTCACGTTCCATTACACTTAAGCTAATTAATATTTTGCGAAAGTTGTATATGTAGGAAATTAATTTTAACCTGTCAAAACCTTATTCTAAGAGCAGGAAATTTGTTGAACATATTTGATTTTGACGTTATTGGAGTGCGTTTACCTTTGCAGTATTACCCTATTAGTATTGATTCAGGGTGCCTATATTGATAGATTTGGGAAAAACGTACTACAAAATTGACAAGATTCCATATGGTGACCATAGAGGTGATGTAAAAATCATCACACTCTGCTTGGTCAAAACCATGCATCATCACTCTCGTTGGTAATAATATTGTATACTAAACCTAATTAAAGACCACAAGAAAAAATGTGCCATTGAAGGCTATTTTCCACTGGAAATTGACCCGGGGTCTATTTGGTTAACTATAGATATAGTTTGTATTCGTCCTTGCTTCTTTAGCTTGGACATCCAAGTAATCTAGCAACCTATTCTCCAGTTTTGTTAACCTGTATAGTCTGCATTTCTTAATCGCTAGATATTGATTCATCGGTCCCATTAGATCCCCATTCTTGTAAGCACCAATTTGGATGAAAGCTTCCATAAACAAGCGTAATTCAAGAACTTCTATCTGGTCAAGACGTTTTTCGTATTTTCTTAACAAAGGATAGATTTCTGTATAGCGTTTAAGTTTGAAGTATTCTTGTGCAGCAAGAAGATCAGCAAATGCCTTCTCCTCTAAGGTCATCCTGTCTTCAACAGGTCTTCTTTGTAAAGTAGAAACGAGTTCTATAATTTGATTCTCTTTGTTATAGCTCTTCTTTGCTATCAGGAAATCGAGAATGTGTTCAACTCTTTTAGTACTGGGAGTGTTTAGTTTCTTGATTCTTGTTAATTGCTTCTTGGAGAGATTAGCATTAAGAAGGAATTCGGTAAAGAACATAGAATTGCTATAATATTTGTTAATATTTAGTAGAATTTCTGTTGTCAGTTCCTGTAAATCTTCAATTACCACACTTTGCAGTCTAGATAAGATATAGAATTTTGTTAAATTAAAAATATGTTTCATTTGTTCCTTATTGAAGTTATCTAAGTTTCTTGTTACAATTCCTTCTTCTATTAAATCTTCTACTTCTTTTATCTGATTCCAGGATAATTCAAGTTTTCCTCTTAATGCATATGTAGCGGTAAGATAGGATAGAGTGGTTATATAATAACTTGAATAGATACTGGATCTATAGATTGGTTGTAAAAGTTCTTTTGCTTTTAGTAGATATTCTTCTGCCCTTTCAAGCTCAAATGATAATTCTTGACTAAATCCCATACAGAAGAAAACTATTGATTTAATTTCGTTCGGTAGTTTATCTAGAAAATATCTCTTCCCTACAATTTTCTTTGCTATTTCCGCAGATTCCTTTTTACTTTGTGTTTGTTGGTAGATTATTGTCAACACTGACAGACATTGAGCAAAACTTCTGTGAAAACCATTTTCATAGAAATAACTGGAACAGTCCTCAAAAATAGATGCCATACGGAAGTCCCTTTGAATCAACCATCTGTTAAAAGCGTAGGAGTAACTACAAATATTATCTACGTAGTGATCTGAGCTCTTCGACCTCTTGAGAATTTCCATAGCTTGTTCTATTTTGTAACCACTTTCTTTTCTGTTCCCCTTTATTAGCTCTAAATAACCTTCAATTTGGAAAGAAAGGGCTATACCCTCTGTATAATTGATTTCCAGTGCGCATTGCTTCATTTTTTGTACAAGTCTTTCTACAATTGGAAGATTATATAGGGAGTGATACAATTGTTTGATTTTAAGTTCGTATATGTCTACTATCAGTTTCACATTGCTTGAAGTTCTGCACAATTTCAAAACATTATCTAGAATCTCGAGTATTTCTTCTGTTTTCTCGTTTGCACATAGAACACGCAAATTCATGAGATTCGAAGAAACGACTTCCTCACTTAACTCATTTTTAAATAAGTTAGCAATTCTTTCCACCTGCATCATAACTCTCTCAAACACTAATATGCAAATTCACTTATAAACTAGAGAAAAATCCAATTTGACAAAATAAAAAATGAAATTGGAAGAAGATTCTAATTTGGGGTCCACAGTGGTGGTAGTAATCCGTCATCTCCTTCATCAGGGTCATACATCTTAATCATATTTACTCACTCTTGGGAAAGGGTTATCTTAATAGTAGAAAGAAGCTATTAAAACACCTCAAGAAAGAATATGACACAAAAGGTAAGACATGGAGATAGTTTAATTTGGAAACCATGCAGGAGGTAGTATGTCTCCGTCTCCTTCGTCAGGATCATATCGTTCGCTGTACATTGTTACTCACTTAACCAATTAACTGGAACAAGATACTTAAGCACCCAAAGAAAATAATGACAATCAATCTTTTTTTTCAGAAACTCCACCCCGCACAAAGGAGTAAAACAATCTTACCACAGATATTTACTATTACGTGGTAAGACCACTATTCTCTTTGCAGACCCCGGGCCTGTATTATAGTTGTATTATTGTAAGCTCGGAAGAAAACTGTTCTATGTATAACATAACAAGGGTAGTTCTAACTACAATTCCTCATAGTCTAAACATTCATAGAAGCAATCTACGATTAACTTATGCTTCTTTGTATGGGTTGAACTTAATTGCATGTCTCTCCTAGCTTCATTGATAAATCTAGCAACGCTTTCTTCTTCTTTCAAATATACCAGAGTATAACTCCCACCATTTCGTAAAATTTCTATTGGTTCTATTCTCCTTTCCTCTAATTCTTTCCTGACATACATTAAATAACTAAATGCAAAATCTTCTATTAAGAAATAATCTGATCTGTCAATATCACTTTTTTTTGCATTCAATTCCTTTCTTTCTATTACATCCTTCTCAACTTCATCAAGAGGTCTTTCTGACTGTGCCATCCATTGTACAGACAGATTTGCTAGAATGCTGAAATAATCCTTAACATCTAACTCAATTTCCTTTTTGATAGGTTCTCCATTATAGGTAATATTGGTTAAAAGAACTTTATCAGAATCTTCTTGAATCGCTTCCATTTCAAAATTAAGACAAAATGGTGGCCAATAATCATCATCACCAGTTAAGCAAGGACCATTTGATTCTAAAGAATCTTTTAGACATTCGTGTAAAACCAAAGGTATTTTGTTACGATATTTTTCGATTTTATAGATTTCAATAAGGAGGGTTAGCATTCTAGTGCAATGAAGTTCACTCATTCGAATAGGTTCATTCTCAATGATTTCATCATTTATGATAATAATGACTCGAGGTGGAATGGCATGAATAAATAGTGGTAATTCCAATTCATATCAACTCTAGATATTTTCAATTAATGATTAGAGAAAAGGAGAATAAAAATGTGTTTGATTCTATTTAACTATTAAAATCACAAGACTATGACAACGAAAAAACCTCCAAAGAATACAGGAACCCCGAGACTACTTCAGCTATAGAAGATGAGAGAATAAGGGAAACAATATATTAGAATTAGCGAGAAAGTGACTTCTTTTTTGAGCATAATAGAGATGAGTAGGGGACAAGTACTCTGACTACGGATGTTAGAGACAACTAATCCCCCTCATCAAATTTACTAGAACATAACATGTTAAAAAGTTAACCTAGTATCTTCTATATCCGAATCAATTATGAATTGGTTTCAGTTTTGTGTTCTACTTCTTCTTTGTCATCATATTTCTGTTGGTTTCTTAAGAGAATGTTTAGGATAAATAACACAAAACTACGGATGTTAGAAATTATGAAAAGAATAAAAGAATCAAAGACATTATTGTTAGTAATAGCAATAATTATACCACTCCTCTTTATTCATTTTAGCAATTCTTCTCTTGTTACTGCTGCATATTATGGAACTGTAAACCAAGATGGGACTGTAACAGTTGAAGGAACCACTAATGGTGTAGAAGGAGTGAAGGTAGAATTACTAGAAGATCTAGTTGTCATAGCAACAGACTATACCAATGCTAATGGAACATATGAGTTTACATGGACTAAAGTTAGATTCAAGTTATATTCAGTGCGTTGGGATTATATAGGATGTTTTGATGAATCAGAAGCAGTTTTCGCATCAAGCTCAGAACATACTCAGGACTTGACTATTGAAGGTCGAATCGCATTATTCATGTGGGCATCAGATGTTGGAAATCAAAGTATGATAGAAGACGAATATGGCGATTATCTTGAAGAAGAGCTATATTTTAGTGATATTCTGTACCATGAAGATCCAAACAATTGGAAGGATAGCATAGAGGATTTAGATGATTTAGAAACAAGCGAATCTCTAGTATTTATCCACTTATTTGGTCATGGTGTTCCATACAATGGAACAGATCAGGAATATGGAGGAGAGACTCAACTTTCCATTAGTTATAACCCTGTACGCTATCTTTATAGTGGTGATTTTGCAGATGAGCTTGAAAATCTTGAATCAGAAAACATAATTGTGATAGTTGACTCATGTTCGAGTGGAGACTTTGTTTACGAATATCAATTGAAATCTTCAAGAAATTCGGAAGATATCTTTATTATGGCAGCTACTCAATATAACTACACATATAATGCAACATATGAACATCAAGCTGCTCAGTGGTTTGGCGAAAGTTTCGAGTACTACGATGAAAGTGAAGATTTTAATGGAGCATATGGTGCAACATTCACACATTATTTCTTTGAAGGACTCGCAGATGGCAAAACTGATTATGAGGCATTTTCCTATTCCTATGAAGCAACATATAATTATAGTTACACATACTTCTACTACGAACCCTTAGATATCCATCTAGAACAAAATGCAACATATGAGGATCAACTAACTACGACTTGGTTTGGATAGAAAACTCAATCCAAGTCTTCATTTTCTTTTGTCAAATTAACAATAGAAAGCAAAAAGAGATGGTAAGCTCTACTGAAAAATTAACATCAGTTTTATATAATTTGATTAACATTAGAATATGAAATGATATATTGTAAGTGTAAGGTGTATTAATGAAAATTTCAGATAAAAAGTTGATTCTGTTCATTATGGTGATGATGTTTCTAAATTGTGTAATGCTTACTAATGGACACTTTTTATTGATCCCTAATGAAAAATCAGCATGTTTTCAAAATATATTATCTAAAGAAATATCTACAAAATCATACACTGAACACAGTCCAATAAGTATAATATCAGATAGCAATTTCACAGATTATGGTTTTCCAGGAGAGGGAACAGTACAATCGCCATTTATTATTGCAAACTATAACATAACAACTGATGCTTTTCTGGGAGTTTACGTTTTCAACACAACCAAACATTTCATTATAAGAGACTGCTATATCGATGCATATCACTATGGAATCGCTATAGAAAGAGCTGCTACTAACAGTGTAACTCTGGAAAATAATGAGTGTGAGAATCACATTTATTCAGGAATATATCTTACAAGAACACACAATGTAACTATACAAGAAAATGAATGTACTAATAATGATAATGGCATACATCTTACATATTCCAATTATGCTGAGATAATTAATAACTTTTGTATGTTAAATGAAGTTGGAATTGCACTCCTATATTCAGATTATGCTACTATAACTACTAGTGTATGTACTCAAAATGCTTGGGGAATTGCCCTACTAGTTTCGGAGTATTACTTTATAACAGAAAACATCCTATTTCAGAATACTAAAGGGATGGAAGTCAACCAATCGAATAACGGATCAATATCTGACAACGAAATAGAAGGATCAATTGAGGGATTACAAATAGACACATGCACCTCAGTTCTAATACTTAAGAACGAATGCCTAGTAAACACATGGGCAATAACTTGCTTTGATTCGAGTCTAATAACTATTAAAGAAAATAGATGTCATTCGAACATTGAAAATGGTATTTTTCTAGATGAAACCACTAATTCTAGTATCCTGAGCAACGTATGTTACAATAATAATTGGGCAGGAATAAGATCCTCCATTTGTGAAGATGTGTATATAGCAGGAAATAATTGTACAAATAATGGAGCAGAAGGGATTCGTTTGTTTTACGGGAATTTCAAGCACGTTCCACCTGCTACAGTTATAAATAATTATTGTCAAGATAACAACATCGGTATAGGATTATATACAGCCTATTCAGGACTAATTGCAAATAATACATGCAAAGTGAATAATATTGGACTTTATCTAACTGAATCGTACTACAATGAGATAACCAACAATATCATCGAAAATAACATAGAATATGGAGTAGAGATAGATGAGTTGTCAGTGAAAAATGAGATATATCAAAACGATTTCATCTGCAATAATGCAAATGGAACATCTGATGGAAACTCGCAAGCCTTTGATGATGGAGTCTTAAACAAATGGTATAACGAAGAAACCAACATCGGTAATTACTGGTCAAGCCTTGAAGAAGAGCAAACAGAGTATTATATTGATGGAGATGCAGATGCTAGGGATCCTTTTCCACAGAAAGAACCTTTGAATCTGACAGAAACAGATGAGGCAACTGGTTACACAGTTTTTAGTATGTTAGTTCTTCTTTTCTTATCTATAGGAATAGCAATTGTACCTAGAAGAGGTATGGACCAATAGAAATTGCATTTAGGACATGAAAACTCAAAAATCTGAGTATAGCATGAATTTGTAATTTCTTAATCTTTAGTAAGTGTAGAATACTGTGTTAATCCTTCTTCTATAAACAGAACAAACAATTAATAGGTAGAAAATCAAGAAGAAACCCCCATTTACTTCAGAATAATCACTCGATTTCAAATTACCAGAATATACTGCAGGTTCTGATAATGGAAAATAGTCTACGGAATCCGCTTTTCCTGTTAAACATAATTGGAAGATATTCTGTTATTACAATGAGAGTTTTCCAAGAATAATTCAAATGATTGAATCTTTAATCTGCGATATTTCCGTGAAAGAAAAAGAAGTATCACCTGATTCTATCTCTAATTGGAAAGAGTGGTTAAATAATAATTGGCTCGAAGAGTTAGAAAAATTAAAACACTATTTTATTGAATAATTTTTTGGGACAACTGAAAAACCTCCAAAGAATACAGGAACCCCGAGACTACATCAACTATAGAAGATGAGAGAATAAGGGTAGTTGAGTTATATCTGTAATTCTTAAAGTTTTTAATTTCAACTGTAAATGTAATTCGTGTTCGCTCTAGCTTCTTTAGCTTGGATATCAAGATAGTCTAGAAGTCTGTTCTCTAGTTTAGTAAACCTGTAGAGTCTACATTTCTTAATGGCCAAATATTGATTTACTGGACCCATTAGATCTCCATTCTTGTAAGCTCCTATCTGAATAAAGGCTTCCATAAACAAACGTAATTCGAGAACCTCTATCTGGTCTAGACGTTTTTCGTATTTTCTTAGCAAAGGATAAATTTCTGTGTAACGTTTGAGTTTGAAATACTCCTGTGCTGCAAGAAGATCAGCGAAAGCTCGTTCCTCTAGAGTCATTCTTTCCTCAGCAGGTCTTCTTTGTAGTGTGGAAACAAGTTCCAGGATTTGATACTCTTTATTGTAATTCTTTTTAGCAATTAGGAAATCGAGAATATGTTCAACTCTTTTAGTACTTGGTGTGTTTAACTTCTTGATTTTTATTAGTTGCTTTCTGGAAAGGTTAGCATTAAGTAGGAACTCACTAAAGAACATGGCATCTCCATGTTGCGTTTCTATCTTCTTTATTATCTCTTTAATTAAATCGCCTAAATCATTAAGTTGAACATTGTGTAATCTAGAGAGAATGTAAAACTTTGTTAGGTTGAAATCATGTTCAATTTGATTTCTACTAAAGGGATCTAGGTTTCTTGAAATTATCCTTTCTTCTATTTGATTCTCCACTTCATTCATCTTATTGTATGATAGTTCCAATTCTCCTTGAAGAGCATAACAAGATGTTATATGAGCAAGACATCGTAGATAGTAACTTGAGTAGATGCTGCTTTCGAAATTTAGCTTCAATATACTTAGAGATTTCTCAAAGTAATTCCGAGCTTCAACAAAATTCAAGTTCAGTTTATACCCAACTCCCATGAAATAGTAGAAAATAGACCTTATTTCCGTTGGTATATCATACAAGAGATTTTTAGAATAAATCTGTTTGATCAATTTCATTGACTTTCTTTTGCTTTGAGAGTACTGATATATTATGATTAGAACACCTAATGCTGATATTAAACCATGATACATTTGATTATCGAGGAAGAACCCGAAATTTCTCTCTAATATCACAACAGACTGTAGGTTTCTTTTTTCTACCCATAGTTCAATAGCATATAGATATGAACAAACATTATAGATAAATTTGTCATTGGTACCCGATTTAGTTATCAAATCCATGCATTTTTCTATAGATTTAGAAGCTAGAACTTTGTTTCCTTTCATCTTCTCGATAAACCATCGATGAGCATAGAATAAGAGTAAACCATCCACGTAGTTCTCTTTCAATGATAAGCTACGAATTTGATTATTAATCTCTGTGATTAACTGCAAATTCTCTTTTTGGTGCTGCAAATGAGTGATTCTCAAGCTGAGTAGATTAACTAAACTAAATACATCTTCAAACTTCTCAGCAGTTGTAATTCCTTCTTTTACTAAATCTAGAACAGCGCTTTTACTTCTATTATTATAAGAAATTATCCTCAGTTCTCTAACCTTCTTTTGAAGATCCGAGATTGAATTAACATTCTCAATATTCAGAGAAAATTCATCACACATTTCAATCCTGCTCTAATAATGTAATGAATACAATTGATATATAAAGGCGAGAAATTTCGTTTAATCATTGGAATATGAAAAAAAATCTTATGTGACCTTGTTTCTAAGGCCACCAGACAGGAGGTAGAATATCTCCATCTCCTTCATCAGGATCGTACATTTTCATCATTTCTACTCACTCTTGAGGAAAGGGTTATCATAATAGTCAAACAAAGCTATTAAAACACCTCAAGAAAGAACGTGACAAGAAAAGGAAAGAATTGAAGAAGATTAGCCTGGAGACCACGCTGGAGGTAGTATTCCATCATCTTCCTCGTCAGGATCATACATTCCTATCATATTACTCACTTAACACTAATGCTACACTATTAATCGAAACAAGTTACTTAAACACCAAAAGAAAGAAAGTGCCAATCAACTTAGAGTTCCACTGGAAATTGACCCGGGGTCTATTCTTCAACTATAGATATAATTCGTGTTCGTTCTAGCTTCTTTTGCTTGGATATCAAGGTAGTCTAGAAGTCTGTTCTCCAATTTAGTGAACCTGTAGAGTCTACATTTCTTAATAGCTAAGTACTGATTTACGGGACCCATAAGATCACCATTATTGTAAGCTCCTATTTGAATGAAGGCTTCCATAAATAAACGCAGTTCGAGAACTTCTATTTGGTCTAGCCGTTTTTCGTATTTTCTTAACAAAGGATAAATTTCTGTGTAACGCTTGAGTTTGAAATATTCCTGTGCTGCAAGAAGATCAGCAATAACTCGTTCCTCTAAAGTCATCCTTTCCTCAGCAGGTCTTCTTTGTAGTGTGGAAACGAGTTCCAAGATTTGATTCTCTTTATTGTAATTTTTCTTTGCTATCAGGAAATCGAGAATGTGTCCAACTCTTCTAGTACTTGGAGTATTTAATTTCTTAATCTTTATCAGTTGTTTTTTGGATAAATTAGCATTAAGAAGGAATTCAGTAAAGAAAATTGTATTGCTGTAATATTTGCCTATCTTTAGTAGAATTTCTTGTACTAGTTCTTGTAGATCCTCTACTTCTACATTTTGTAATCGAGAAAAGATGTAGAATTTGGTTAGATTGAAGATGTGTTTTAATTGTTGTTTATTGAAGTTATCTAAACTTCTGATTGTTGTCGCTTCCTCAATTAGATCTTCAGCTTCCTTCATTTGATTCCAAGCAAGTTCTAGTTTTCCCCTAAGTGAGTATGTGGCAGTCAGATAAGAAAGTGCTAATGGATAATAACTTGAGTATATACTCGTTCTGTATATGGGTTTTAAAATCTTCTTTGCGTTTAATAGGTATTCCTCGGCTTTTGCAAGATTATTAGATAGTTCTTGATTAATACCTATATAGAAATAGACAATAGCTTTTATTTCATCAGGAACATTATCTAAAAGCTCATTTTTTCTAAGAAACTTCTTAGTTATCTCAGTTGATTGTTTCTTGTTTTGTGTTTGTTGATAGATTATTAGCAAGACCGATATGCACTTGGAATAACTCAAGTAAAAACCATTCCTGAAGAAGTATTCAGCGCATTCTTCAAAAATATCTATTGAAGATACATCTCGGTATTTCAACCATTTTTCAAAAGCAAAGGAATAATTGCATACATGATATTCATATTCACCAGATTTCAAGTAATTGAAAACGTAGTGCATAGATTTGTCTAGTGCTTCTTGACTAAACTTCTCATTTCCTTTGACTTTTTCAATGTACCATCTCTTATAATATGAAAGAGCCAGTCCTCCCTTATATTCAATCCTATCAGAGATTTCAATCATCTTCTGAATTAGTTGTACAATTTCTTGATGTCTTTCTTTAATTAACTCAATTTGAGATATTTTTATCTCATACAATTTAACCATTGATTTTTCATCATGAAGTTCATTACATCTTTGCAGTGTTCTCTCAATAATATCAAGGACATTCTTATCGTTTCTATTGTTAGAAGCAAAAACCCTGAGTCCTTCTATAAAAGAGGACATGGATTCTGCTGAGTTAATACTATCAAAATCTTTGACCTTATCTTCCATAGTTAAACCACCAACAAATGAACGAAAACACTCTTTTAATTTAAATATAGTCAAGAAAATTACAGCTAGGTTACATCTTTACATATTTCATTAAAACAAAAATTAAAAGGGCATTATGGATCTAAGGTGTCCATAATGGAGGTATTAATACATCGTCTCCTTCATCAGGATCATATCTTTCATTGTACATTTTAACTCACTCTTAGGAAAGGGTTACCTTAATAGTAGAACCAAGCTATTAAAACACCTCAAGAAAGAACGTGACACAAAAAAATGATAAGAGGAGTTTTTGTGGATTCAAGGCCACCATAGTGGAGGCAATATTCCATCGTCTCCTTCATCAGGATCATACATCTTAATCATAATACTCACTTAGCAACAGTGCTATACTATTAATCGAAACTAGTTACTTAAGCACCAAAAGAAGAAAGTGACAACCAACATCTTTTCAGAGACTCCGACCTCAGCACAACGAAGAAAATCAATCTTACCACACTATTAATCATTTCCGTGGTAAGACTATCGTTCTTTTTGCAGACCCCGGGTCTGTATTATCTTTGTATTATAATTGTAAGCTCAAAATAGGCCTTCTCTAAGTATAATAAAACTGAAGGGTTTCTCGTTACAGTTCTTTATCTTTTAGCCATTTCCGCATTGGTTTCCAATAAGCTGTTTCCCATCCTGCTTTCCAATCAATACTATTGAAAGGTTCTATATCAGGAATACTAGTAAGCTTAAAATGAATCAATGTTCCTTCTTGATCTTCTTCAAAATCGAAATGAACTTCAGCATAATGATTCTCTGGCCAATCTTTTCCTCGCCAAGTATGAACTATTCGTTTGTCTTGAGCTAGCTCTACTAACTCGCCAAACATAGAGTTTTACCAGTTACATTTTCCCCCAATACTTCTATCAATCTGAACATGAGCATTAGAAAACTCTTGATGTTTCTTCTCATCTAGAATTAATTCATAGATTTCATGGGGAGAAGTATTGAAGTGAATACTGATTTCAAAGTCCATAGGAAAGAGAGGAAGAATTGGATATTTATAGTTACATGGAACAGAAAACAATCTACAGAATAATCATCTAGTCTTCTTGCAGACCCCGGGTCTGTATTACTCACGTATTACAAACGTAAGCTCAAAAAAAGAACTCTTGGAAAAAGAAATTTTTTTGAGACAACTAAAAAACCTCCAAAGAACACAGGAACCCCGAGACATCTTATCCACAGAAGAATAATGAGAATAAGGGTTGTGGGGATCTGAGATCCCCAAACGTAGGAGGTGATCCATCCGCAGGTTCCCCTACGGATACCTTGTTTATCGAGATTAGTGCCCGCAGCACTTATCCTTACGACTTTTGCATCGTCACGAGACCCAGTTTCGACTGAACAGTTAACTCCTCAGCCTCAACCGAGCCTCACTTCGTTGCAACGACGGGCGGTGTGTACAAAAAGCGGGGACGTATTCTCCGCGCGCTGATGACACGCGGATACTAGGTGCTCCATGTTCATGAGGTCGGTTCCAGACCTCAATCCCTACTGCGAACGAGTTTCGAGTTCCGCTTCTCCTTTCGGAGTCGCCTCTCATTGTCTCGTCCATTGTGATGCGTGTGTGGCCCTGGGGATTTGGAGCATACTGACCTGCCGTGGCCCGCCCTTTCATCCATCTTCATCGATGGCGATCCCCCTATTGTCCTCAGCCAAGCCGCAGCTTGCTCTTAGCAAATAGGGGCGCGGGTCTCGCTCGTTTACTCACTTAAGAGCACACCTCACGGCACGAGCTTGAGACGGCCATGCACTACCTCTCTGTCTTGTTCGTGTAAGGTCTTCAGCCTGACACACATACGACAGTCGCCCCAGGTGAGTTTCCTCGCGTTGAGTCGAATTAAACCACACATCCCGTACCTTGTGGCGCTTTCCCGTCAATTCATTTAAGTTTCAGCCTTGCGACCGTACTCCCCAGGCGGAGGATTTAATAGTTTCCCTTTGGCACTGACCAGGCCCTTAGCCATGGCCAACACCTAATCCTCATCGTTTACAGCCAGGACTACAGGGGTCTCTAATCCCTTTCGCTCCCCTGGCTTTCATCCATCACCGTCGGAGATATTCCAGTGAACCGCCTTCGCCACTGTGGGTCCTGCAGGAATCAACGCATTTCACCGCTTCTCCTGCAGTACCGTTCACCTCTCCTATTCCCTAGGTTAGCGGTATCTCTGACAGCCTACAAGTTGGGCTTGCAGATTTAACCAGAGACCTACTTACCCGGCTACGGATGCTTTAAGCCCAATAATCGTCCTAGGCACTCGCAGAGCTGGTTTTACCGCGGCGGCTGGCACCAGCCTTGCCCTCTGCTTGCTGTTGGAGCTTTAAACACTCCATCACAGCCAGGGTTCTCCCTGGCACTCAGATTCGCGGTCTCACGCTTTCGCGCATTGGGCACAATTCCTAACTGCTGCACACCGTAGTGCTAGGACCAGTGTCTAAGTGTCCTTCTCGGGGCGCTAACTCTCATTACCCCTACCGATCATCGCCTAAGTGATCCTTTACATCACTTACTAGCTAATCGGCCGCGACCTCATCCTAAGGCGAACCGAAGTTCATTTGGGTATTGGCTCCTTCCAGAATTCCATACCTATCGGGTATTAGTCTCAGTTTCCCGAGGTTATCCCCGTCCTTAGGGCAGATTGGCGACGTGTTACTGAGCCTTTCGCCATGCCTCCGAAGAGACATAAGACTTGCATGTCTATTGCGAATCTGATAGCACCTAGGTCCGGCATGATCAACCGGCTTCCTTGTTCGATTATGATACGATCTTATAGCTTTTTCATGAACTAACTTTCTTTTGCGCACATACACGTACTAGTGTTTTTGTACTACACAAAATTTTTGTTCCTAAATTCTCGTCTTCTTCTGTAGCATCAGAACGTCTCGGAGTTCTTGTTTTCCTTGGAGGTGAGTGTAAAATTCATACAGCACTATGTCTTGTTTTGCAAGGCTTTTTTAAGTTATCGTTCGACGGCTTATTGTCGACTGCAAACAACAACCCAATTAATGCTTGCAAATATAGCAATTGCATTTTCTTTTTTATTGGTTGCGATTTAAGAGTTTTTTGCCTCAACAACAACCCAAGATATAAAAGAAGAAATCCCTGACAAAGCAAAGGAGCGGATTCTGTTAGACGAACCCGCTCAAAGACATGGCTTAACATCCACTCATCAGACCCGAAAGTCTGACATTTCGTGGCAATATACTTAGATAGAGTTTACTATAAATACTTTGCTCTTTTATCCATCAGAGCGTATTACATTCTAGATTTTTCTGTCGGAAAGAGAAAGGACTTCAGGATAAATAGGACAAAGAATAAGAGTGGCACTTTCTTTCCTTTGAGATTATAGATAAAGATACAATAGCTATATTGAGAAATAGAGGGTGGTGATAAGGAAAGGATAGTATGACTACTTTTTTAGAAACGAGGGAATCCCTCTATTTCCTTTTTTTATTAGAAGTTATATCCTTTTAATGATTATCTCTTTTTGATGTCTTTGATAGCATTCTTTTAAGAAAATAATCTGTTCTAATATTTCTGAACGAAGGTATTTTATATTCATTTCACTTACTTATAATGAAATTACGTTCGTTAACTATATACCAATGAGGAAAGGTAATAGTGGGGACAGACTATGTTAGATGTTGAAGAGTTTCAAAGAAAAAGGAAAAGACTATTCGAAAATAGTGACAAAATTGCAAATCTAGCAGAATTAAAGGACTATATCAAGGATTTAGAAATTGTTTCTGCTAATGAGAAATCAGATGAAATTGCGAACTTAGTAAGAGATTTAATTCCCAATGTAGATAGAACAATAATAAACCAAGATTCTTATTTTCAACTATATAATATACTTTTTCTGCAAATCTATTCTTTTATTGATAACCTAAAAGATTGCGAGAATCTTGTAGACAAAATGGAAGCTATAGTAAAGGAAACCAAGGATATACATCAGAAAGTTATTTTGATGAAATCTCAATACCTTCTACACTTATTGAAAGGAGAAAAAGAGAAAGCTAATGAAAAAATCTCAGAAAGTATGAGATTAATCAAGAAATACAAAAAAACATATGAAAAAACCTATTACGAAACTTTGTATTCATATACATTGTCCTTTACTTATGAAGAAAAGAACTACTCAGAGGCAATAGCAAACATTGAGGAATGCCTCCAGTATTATTATGCCGATTATAATATTCTAGGACTTATAAAAGTAATTTACTTACTATTAAAACTATATTCTTTTAATGGTGAAAAAGCCAAAGTAAACAGTCTGTTTGTTTGGTTATTGGAGAAGGAAAAAATACAGGAGAAACTATCTGCATCTCAATATAGTTCCCTATATTGGGTTTTGGGTTTAACAGCATCTCTGAATTTTGAATTGGAAAAATCTATTGAGTTTTTATCTAAGGCTCATAAAAAAATTGAAGATATGGGTTCACAAGAACAAATGATGTATGAATATGTAGAATTGTTAAAACTTCTTAGCCGTTCTTATGCATACAAAGGGGAGTTTCAGAAGTCTTATGATCATCTTATTGAGTTATTGAAATTTATTGATACTGATTTCTGTAAAAGCAATTATATGCCTTGGAGATTAAAACAAATATATTTCACTGCTCATTACACTTTGCTCTTTATATTTGTACAGTTAAACAAACAATTTCAAGAATTGGATGATGAGAAATTAAAGCTAGTATATTCATATACTAAATCATTAATTGAAAAATCAAAGTTCTCTGAGGATTTATTGATTAGTTCTTCTTTGAGTGATGAAGAAATGAAGAAAATTACAGAGAATGAATTATCTCAAACAGATGAATTTCAACTAATCGTTCATCAACAATTGATTTCATTGGATGCTCACAAACTATCAGAGGATACAATAAAGAAAATATCTTTTTTGAGAGATTATACTCATTCTCCAATTTATGCTGACATCTTAATTGGTAAAATACATTTGTCCATGGGAAACTTTGATGAGTTTAAACAAATAGTCAAAAAAATTATTAAAGACAGAAATAAGGCTGATACGCCTATACTGCTTTATTGGATAAAGCTATTTGAATTACTCTATGTTTATCTAGAGAAAGGAGATAAAGAAGATATTGTTAAAGAGTTAAATATATTAGAAAATCAATGCAAAGAGAATAATTTTCATAAAATGGCAGATGAGATAATTTTATACAAAAAATTAACAATTTCAAAAAGAGCACTAGATGATTCTAGGGAAAGATTCAAGCACACAATATACTTTGATGTTTATAGTAAACAATCAAAAGAAACGGTTTTAGAGTATTTGGAAGTAACTAGTTAAAATATATAAAAAGAAAATAAAGATAGCTCAAATTCTTGAGCTAGAGGGTTCAGGGATGCCATAGTGGAGGCAAATCTCGATCATCACTTGGGTCTGGATCATACATCATTAATCACCTTGGAAAGGATTCAATAGATTCTTTTCAGAATCCCCTTTATACCCCACAAGTAAGAACATGACACACTCGCACAATAGTATAAAAAACCAACAATTTTCTTGTCGTTTTTTGGTCTTTATATAATTCCATTTAGTATCTCTTTTGTAAATTAGTAATCTTTACAGATTCTTCTGAGGAGATTCTATGACTAAAGCGAAGAATTATCCAACTCGTAAATATACATCTAAGAAAAACAATGCAAGTAAGAAAAAGAGAATTGCTAAAAAAGTTATCCCCTGGATAATAGTGGTTCTTGTTGGTGTTATTGCATTTAGCTTCCTCTTTCCTGAAATTTTAAAACTTCTAAACATTGATCCCTTAACTGCCCTTGCGGAGTTTGCAGAAAGTGTCTCTTTAGCATTAAAAGGGTTCTTCTTAACCATCTTTACAAACACAGCTGTTCTAATCTCAATAGCAGGAGTGGTTGTTTTAATTGTAGTTGTTCGTTTCCTTCCTTTCTATCCTATTGATGATGCTAATTCCCAAACCTCCAAGAAGTTGTTCATCTCCTATTTTCGTAAGGTCGGTATAATTATAGTTTCCTCAGCCTCCAAATCCAATAATAACAGCGCCTTGAGTTACGCTAACAGAGTTCATAATGCTTTTCTCAGCTGTTTATCCATGAAGAAGAGGGAGAGAATGTTAGGGATTCTTTCTCACAGCACAGGTGTCTCTTTATTCTTCCCTATAGCAGTAAGTGGTTTCTTCAGAAAGAAGGTTGAGGAGAAATTGGAGAGAGAGATAGTTTTTGTATCCAACTCTGTTTTAACACATTATGATTGCAAAGTCAAGTCTCTGAATGGTGAACAAGCTAGAAGTATGATTAAAACTCTAGATGAGATGGAGGCTAGAAGTAGGATAGAGTTTTCAAGAGAACTGGTAACCAAGTTCAATCTGACAGATCAGATGTACAATGTCTTTCTTAGAAACGAGATAAAAGATGCTTGTTTCATCATTAGAACAGAAAAACGAAGAAAGGATGCACAACAGGTTAGTTTCGATTTATTGCTTCTTGCAGAAGATAAGAAGACAGAGAATTATATATTAGATGCGAGTGGATTGGCAAAGAAGAAAAGAAAAATCCTTTCTACAACTAAATCCTTTAGCAAGCTTTTGTTCTCTCCTGTCAAAAATAAGAATCCAGTTGAAATTGAAGCCGTTAGTTCTCTTGTTCATGTCCCTCACCACTATAGAGGTGGAGCTTTACCCGTGAAATCTAAAGATGTTTCATCGGAATTATCTAATTTCGTTCAGGATAAAGAAACAATAATTGTAGGAAGACTTGTAGATGATGAAGATGTAGGGAGAGAAATTGCTCTAAACGTTAAAGACCTTCTTCTCAATGTCGAAGTATATGGAGCAATAGGTCGTGGAAAAACAAGAACAGTATCTTCAATCGTAGGACAACTTTTAGATAAAGGAATTAGTACCTTAGTGTTTGACATAAAGGGAGAATATGCTCGTACTTATTCTGACCATCCAAGAGTAGAGATTTTTACAATTGGCAAACCCCGAGCTTTGACAGTCAACCTGTTTGAAACAGAGGATGAAGATGATCTCCACAACACCCTGATGATTATTAAAGAGATGCTTTCATCAGCAAATCAAGAATTTACTTCAGCAATGGCAAATCTCTTTGAATCAGCTCTTCTTCTGACACATAAGTCTCCCAAAAGAAACTTGCAGGTTTTTGTTGAAAACATCTATAAAGTCACTAAACAACTCCAATCCACTACTAACGTTACTTACTTGCAACAAACCATAGATGCTGTATTGAACAGATTGAACTATATCTTCAATCCAATTAGTTTTAACATTCTATCAGTAGCGAGAACAACATTAGATCTTTCTGTTTTAGATAGAGGGAAGAGTATAATTCTAGATTTAAGCCAACTACAAGTTAAAGGTGGAAGACCCACAGATATTTTCTTACTTTCGAATCTCATCCTCAAAATGTTGTACAAACATGCTTCTTCAAAAGAAATGACTCAAACTCTTCGATATATGGTTGTCCTTGAAGAAGCAATCAATATAATCCCTAATTTCTATCATACAGAAAGCTCTGCATCGCTGATTACTGCTGAAAACAACTTTTTACTTGGGAGAAGTTTAGGTATTGGACACATAACTATCTCCCAATTATGGTCAAGTGTCAGCAACATTGTTCATGGTAATTCTGCTACCAAATTTATCTTTCGCTCAAGTGAGAAGACCGATGTAATTGCAAATACTTTGAATTTAGATGAGGAAGAAGCACGAAAAATCCAGAGTCTCCCTACACAACACTGTTATCTCTTCGCTGAAAACTCTGATTCTGCTATTCGAATTAGAACATTGGATTTAGAGAATACTCCTATTAGTTACGCGGAATATCAGTCTAAGATGCTTAAGAGATACGGTAGAAGTGATTTTCCACTTATGTGGCCAAATTTCTTGGATATGAGATCAGCTATTTACCAGCAGACCAACCAGAAGAAGAGCAAGATTTCCAGATATACACCAATTAAATATGTGGAATATCCCCAAGAGAATCTTGATTATTACCTTGAAAAGGAAGAAGCAGAGATTGAAGCAATTCAGAAACCTAAATATGATATTGATCAAGATGCTTTGGATTTAATAACTTCAGCTGGACTACTTCCAGAGAATATTATTTGTGAGCGATTGTGCCCTATAGCAGGAGACAAGAAAACTTGTTTAAAACAAAATATGGCAGCAAAAGTAATCAACTCCACAATAATAAATGAATGCTCCACAGAAGCAATAACTGTTTTACTGAATGATGAGAGGGAATTGAATTCGATAGTATCTGCAATATCTATAAAGAAGAACCTTGAATATAATGAACACCTCGTATTTTGTACTGTGAAAACCTTAGTTCTTGATTTAGTTTCAGACAATTTACTTACACCAACTGAAGCCTTGTTAGTCTTACAGAGATTCTCTCCCAGAATTCAGAATGAAGTCCGTTCTTAGTTTAAAGGTAAAGGACTTCTCTCATTTTTGATAAGATTTAAAAACAAACCCCTCTGTTGTATCTTAGTTCTGACCACGTTGACCGTTGTTCGTGGTTTCAACGGAAGTGGTAGAGGCTGATATTATGGAAGAACAAGAACTAAAAAGTGCAATAGAGAAGATGAAAAAAGATTCTCCTTCTCGTAAATTTGTTGAATCAGTTGATGTTGCTATCAACCTCAAAGACATAAACCTTCAGGATCCTTCAAAAAGGTTTCAAATGGAAGTACATCTTCCTCATCCTTTGGATAAAGAAGTGAAAGTTTGTGTTCTTGGAGAGGGTAGTCATCTAGTAGAAGCAGAACAAATTGCTTCTCGTGTTATTAACAAAGATGAGTTAGACAATATAAGTAGAGAACCTAAAATAGCTAAAAAGCTTGCACAGGAATACGATTACTTTATTGCGACAGCATCTCTGATGCCAACTATAGGTAGAAGCTTAGGTAAAGTATTAGGCCCAAGAGGAAAAATGCCAAAGCCCGTACCTCCCACTGCACCTATTGAGCCATTGATTAAAGATTATCAATCCGTTATACAAATACGACTTAGACAATCTCCTGTTATTCATGCTAGAATAGCCACGATTGCTATGGATAACGATGCTATCGCAGACAACGTTTTAGCTGTTCTCAGAAATGTTGAAAATAAACTTGAGAAAGGCGTAAACAACATTAGATCAATCTATGTTAAGACAACAATGGGTCCCGCAATAAAAGTAAATTAGGTGGATAAATGTCAACTGTAAAGGTTTCAGAAAGAAAAAAACAAATCGTTGAAAACTTAGTAAATGATTTATCATCCTTTCCTATTATTGGTTTAGTTAAAATTGACAATATCGACGCAAGTGTCGTTCAACAAATGCGTAGAGATATGAGAAAGGAAGCAAAAATTGTCATGGCTAAAAACAGCTTGATGAAAATTGCTATCGAACAACTAAAGAAAAAAGTCAAAGGAATCGATAAATTATCTGACTATATAGTGGGTTCTTGTGCATTTCTACTTACCAATACCAATCCTTACAAGTTAGCAACTTTTATGGATGAAAACAAAGTTCCTGCACCAGCAAAGGTTGGTCAATTCGCTCCTAATGATGTTACAATTCCTCCAATGAATACGGGTATCCCTCCTGGTCCTGTAATTGCTGAATTGCAATCTTTAGGGTTAAAAACCAGAATTGAAGGAGGACAAATACGTATAGTAGAAGCATCGGTTGTAACAAAGGAAGGAGAACGTGTAAATAGAACAGTTGCTCTTCTCTTAAGAAGACTAAATATCAATCCATTTCAAGCAGGATTGAAATTTGTTGTTGCTTTTGAAGATGGAGAAATAATTCCTGGTGATTCATTGGTCCTTGACTATGAACAATACAGGCAAAATGTGATGTGGGCTTATCAATCAGCTTTGAATCTAGCGGTAAATGCTGGTTTTATTACAAAACAGAGTTTATCTATGATTCTAATCAATGCAAACCAGTATGCCTTAAATTTAGCAGTTAATGCTGGATTTCTTACAGAGAAATCCTTACCATTAATACTTTCTAAGGCAATTCAAGGATCACTTTCAATTGCAGGTGCAATAGCTAAAGTTGATCCAAATGCATTGTCTGAAAAAGCTCGAGCAAAGTTTTCAGAAGTTCAAAAAGCACAACCGAAAACTTCTAGAGTAGAAGAGAAACCAGAAGAACCTGAAAAAGAGGAAGAAGAACCCGAGGAAGACTTGGGATTAGGGTCATTATTTGGATAGGTGAAAAATATGGAATATGTATATGCAGCATTAGTACTACATGAATTAGGACAAAAAGTAACTCAAGCAAAAGTTAAAGGAATTCTTGAAGCTGCTGGCGCAACAGTAGACGAATCTCGTGTCAAAGCCCTTGTAGCAGCTTTGAAAGAAGTTGATATTGAAGAAGCTTTGAAAACAACTGTTATGTCAGCTGCACCCGTTGCCGCTCCTGCCGCAGGAGGCGACTCAGCAGCACCAGCAGACGATAAAGAAGAAAAGGAAGAAGAACCTGAAGAAGATACCGATTTGGGTCTAGGCGCTCTATTCGGATAATCTATCTTTTCTCCTTCTTATTTTATTTTTATTAATTTTTATTTATTTTTTAAAAAAACATTGAAAGCATCAACGATATTGTCACATTTCTCTAGGGCGTGATATGTCTCTAGGTGAGAGAACTCCGATTCTTGATTGATATTGGATCCAAGGGAAGCCGTTCTTGCTCTTCTGATTTCTCCTCTTCCATCAATTGATATGATTAATGTATGATCATCAGCATGCATTAAAACAAAGTTAAACAATTGACTATCTCTTAAATCCTCTAATTGTTTCTTTTCTATTTTACATTCTAGCATTTTACCACAATAATCACAAGTGAAGGTTTTGTGGATGTATTGATCACTTTCTGTCATTTTAATGCACCGTTTTACATTAGAGGCTTGGATATTTTGATAGTAATTCTTCAGTTAAATTCTCTTCTTTGTTCAGAATTTTATCTACAATAAATTCAAATGGTTCAGAAACATTTCCTGATAAGAGGCCACTAACAAGAAAGTGTTTCTTTATACCATAATTTTTCATAAAATCATGTATGTCCTCAATCGATACTTCAACATCTTCTAAATCAAGTTTATTTCCCACAAGAACTTCTGGTACCTTTGGGTAAAAATGGTTAGCCAAATAATTTCTTGTTAAATCTACGAATTCATTAAGATAAGCAAGTGTCTCAATATCTGTTATATCATACACATACATTACACCTTTTACACCGCGTAGAAAAACATCAATCATAAACCTGAATTGTTTCTGCCCTGCAAAATCCCAGATTTGGAGTGTAACAGTTCTTCCTTTGTGTACAATTCTTTTGACTGTTATATCAACTCCTTTGGTCATTGAGATTTGATTAGGATCATCCATCTCACCTGAATAGCTTTTAGAAATGGTTGTTTTTCCTACAGAACCTAACCCTAATACAGCAATTTTAAGTATGCTCTCGTTCTTGATATTCAGTGGAAGTGTAGCATTCATCATAATCATATCCAAAGAATAGATTTAAAACACCACATTTTTTTGTGGTGATTTACTATACCCCCCAACCATTCCATGTACTGAAACTGCAGCATATACTGGCTTATGGTTGATTAGAGAGAATTCGCCTCCAGAATACAAAGTCATGAAGGGAACATCTGGTCCTAGTGCTTCTCCTATCATCCTATTCTCTTCTTCTGTTTTGTCTCCTGCTATTAACAACCTATTACTACAATTTATAAACAGCCCAAAGACAGGATTGTCTATGCCTTGTGCTGCTGAATTAGCACATTGATAAGCAGATTTCTGAACACCAATACCTGATTGTGTGCAAAATTCTGCAATTCTATCGCTTTCATCTAGAATTTCTTCAGGAATTGTTGCTATTACTCCGTCTAGACTTGGATGGCATACAGAGACAAACGGTAGATTTCCTTGATCCTTTGATTTAAGAGTAGATAAATAAAGTAATGAAGCATACGCTGTTCCTTTGAAAGCTTCTTCATATATATCTGCAGGAATATCTATTACGTTTAGGAATTCTTCTTTGGAAGGTTTATTGTTTATTGTATGAACATAACCGCTACTTTTCAATCCTTTTGAAATCTCAAAGGTCTTTGATCTGTTTGATTTATCAAAAGTCCAACTATGTCCAAAGTCTAACTTATCTGACGAAAAGGTAGTACCTACCATTCCGTTACTGAAGATATTATTACCCTGAAACTGAAAACAAGAAAGCATATCTAAATCAATTGTTGCTCCACCTAGAGTATTACGTACTCCACTATCTAGAAGTTTCTTGAGGATTTTATAAGCGAATGAAGTTACTCCATGTCCGTTTTTTCCCATGTTTCGATTGATTAATTTGCCAACTTGGTTAAACATTCCTCGAAACATGTGGGCAAATCTCATATCAAGCATCTTCATACCCTCAAAAGCATCAGGAGGGAAGTTTGGTCCAGGTGTTAGAAAGAATCCTGTTTTATTCTTCTTTTTATTTTCCTTAAAGAGTTTAATAAGTTTATCAGCACCTCTATCTGGGTTTATTCTTATATTGGAATAAGAAACTGGAGGCTGAATATCTAACTCTGAGGATTTAAACGCAATCAAAGAACACCCTTGGGTTGTAGGTGTGTCGTTAGAAGTCGCAACAGCTGGAAATGTGCCCCCGATGATATTATTAGTGCCAGTTTCTTCACAAATCTTTGCCAATGCTTCTTCATAGCTTCTTTTCTCTCTGTAGTTGGGGGTATAAGCTGCAATCATAAAGTCTGGAGTACCGTTAATATTTCCTATAACATCGTTGATTATTTGCTTAGTTGCGGTATGGATTGATCGATGACTTGTTGTTCCTGTTGCAATTTGCATGAAAATACCTCACATATGATTCGCAATTAAGAGAGCTTTTCTCTTTGATTCAATCGATAATAGGCTAATATTGGCATTTTTAGTGCTAATAGTTGTTAAAATGGTAAGATTATCTACAACATAGAAAATTACACAGAAATCATTTAACTCATATGTGACTTTATTGAGATTGCTTGATTTCATTTCCAATGACACTTTGTCTACGTTTGCCTTGCACCATTGAATTGTTCTAAGCAATTTATGGGAATATTCTTCTTTGAATGAAGAGTCAACTACATTTCCATCGATACGAAATAGAATAGAGGCTTCCACTTCATCCAGATGAGTTAAATCTTGTAATTCGGAGTTAATCCCCATCTTAGAACTCATTTTCTTACCTCTTGCAGAATTTGCTTATCTGTTAGAACTTCCACTAACTCCATATTTTGTATAGTATCTTTTCTCTCTCTTTCACCAAGAAGATTCTTTGCTATTTGAGCTATTATCCTCTTTTTAGGATCTTTATCCTTAGAAAGCTGCTTAACCTTCTTCATAAGCTCTTGATAACGAACATCATAAACTACGGGATCCATGGAAACCATTTCTACAGAACTGGTATCAATAACGATTCCAGATCCATGAACAAAATTCAATGGATATATTCCTTCATGGTGTGGTGTTTTACGTGATTTTATAATCTTACAAGTCCGGTTATATTTTCCTCCCAATCCCAAATTTTGAATATGAATAACGCTGTCTGATAAGTAAATTGGGACTCTTGTTTCAGTGGCTCCGATATCTGTTTGCCCAAACGCGTTAGGTTCTTCAATAGTTTGTAGAACTGTTCCTAAAGAACTCAAATGTTGGTATATCTTAGTCAATACCTTTCTTTGTTCTTTTTCGCTAGGAAATTCCCATAATATAGGAGTTAATGGATCCAAAACTATTCTTGTATGTTTAATATTCCTATGTTTTAGTTTTTGAGCTAAAGCTGGAAGAATATTTGTCATAAATTCAACAATTTTTTCGCTTTCAACTAAGTGGATTAAATCTTCAGCATCATTTGTTAATCCTCTTATATCTATGCCTAGAGATTCAGCCTCGCTAATTAATTTGGAAGGTGTTTCTTCAAAAGAAAGATAAAGAGTATGGTCACCATTCAGCAAACCTTGATATAGATATGCTAATGCAAAAGTGGTTTTTCCAGTACCACTGCTGCCCACTATTGAATTTACTGAATTTTTAATCATTCCACCTTGGAGAAGAACATCAATACCCTCTATTCCAGAGGAAATTCTTTCGGTGTTAATCATTGATATCTATATTTATATCCAAACAAGCTAAATAAACTCCACAATTTCCTTAATGCTGCTAGACGCTTATTTTACTTGAAATTTCTGGAGATTTTAGATTTTTAGAAATAGCATAAAGAGGAACATTTTATAAGATATTTAATTCTTTTTTTTCGAGTAGTATGAGTTCGTTCTTTCAAACAATAAAATCGCTTTTTGCCTCAGATGAAAAAAGATTCACCTCTCTCCTATTGGAAGAGTTAGAAACAAGCAGTTTCATAAATATTCGAAAGCTCGATTCAAGATTGAGCTTAGATAAGAGGTATATTTGTATAAGAAAACTACAAAGTTCAAAAAAGATATCTGGTGTTTTTCTTTCTGATAAGTCATTCTTTTTCTCAATTCCAGATGAGGAACTAACTGAAATCAGAGAAACTCTGAAGAAAAGGGGACAACTTGTTTTAACACCTTTTAAAGATCGGTGGTTAATTACTGAGAAGATTTTAAGTCCATTTCTAATGCACTTAGAAAAAGGTCTTCTAGGCCACGACAAATTTTACACTCTAACCTTTCTTAAAAGTGAGATACTTTCCCAATTAAAAAATGTTGAAACCTACAATTTAGAAGACCTAGTTAAATCCTATGGGGTGGAAAAAGAAAATATAATGGAATTGGTTGAAAAAATGATTGGAGAGAAAGAACTTTTTGGAGTTTTACAAAATCAACACCTTTATGTTGATTCTAGTAAATTTGAGGAAGAGCTTTCTGAGTTCTTAGAAGATAATTTTGAAGATTCATTAGAAATGGATTTTAATTTAATATCAAACAAATTGAAAGTTTCAGAAAAAGATATAGAAAGGTTCCTGGTGAACTACGTCGAAAAAAATCCACACAAATTAGTAATATATCCTTTAGAAAAGAAAATACGTTTCAAGAGCTAGTATTCACAATCCGGGAATATTTCGATTTATTTGTTTTTTTGCTGTCTACTTGCAGTCTATTATCTGTCGAAATCTTTAAAATAGTATGTTCTATCTCGAGTTTTAGATAAGTATGGCACGAAAGTTACCGTGGATATTTCCAGGAATAAGAAGACCAAGTTTTAGCCTACACCAGGTTTCTATAAGAATTCCAACACGTATTCCAAGAAGCGTTTTATATGTTTTAATCTATGCTGTAATCTTCTATATATTTGCTGGAGGAGCCTATATGCTTGTTAATAAAGATACTTTGATTAGTATAGGACAATATGGAAATACTCCTCAATTTATAGCTAGCTCATTACATTTACAATACTTAATAGAAGGTTTGGTAGCTGGATTTATTTTTTCATTCGCTGCATTAAGTCTCTATCTTTTTGACCATGCAACAAAGTATGCTTTTGACGTTAGCACAGCACAAAAAGTAGAATTAATCGCAACTGTACTTATTGTTATCTGGTTTGTTGCTATTCTATTATTATTCAGAGCAAAAACAGGTTAATTTAACTCTTTATTACTTTTATTCCCCTATCAGTTATTGTATAATATTCTTCTTCATTTTTGTGGCTTGCTTTCCACAATTTCTTATTTATATGTATTAGGGAAACTTCGTTATCAACATAATTTCTAAAAGAGGATTCTGCGATTGGTCGCAACGTACTCCCTTTAACTCCCTTGAATGCTGTCACTTGGTTTGTGAGTAATATTGGGATCTCATATTCATAACTTATCATTCTCAAAAAAGCTAGTTGTAAGTTCAGTGTTTTGGGTAACTCTTTTTCCTCCTGTTCGATTTTACTAAATCTAAAATGGTCTGTTATACCATTAATTGCTATAAATTGGTAATTTGAGTTCCCTAAGAAATTTTGAACTTTCATTACTGTTTTCAGTTGTTGTTTCTTATCTAGAAGGCTAATTACAGTTACATTTTCCAGTTTAATTCCTGAATCTAAAATTATTTCTTGTAATCTTTGAGCACTGAAATTTGTTTCACAATCCAGTATTAAGACCTTTTTTCCATTCTTTATTCCTTTACATGTTTGATAAAGTATAGTTGTTTTTCCTGAGTTTGGTGGTCCTGATATGTGAGTAATACCTTGTGGAACAATAAATTTCTCAAGTAAATTTAAAAGCATTATATCATCATCTCTTTTGATAGCTTAAATATTTATTTTCAATATTTTAAGTCTTTTACGGTGAAAACTATTTTGATTTTTCCATTATTTATAGATTTATACAAAAATCAAATATATAATGAGAGACACTGTGACCAACCCTAAACCTTTGAAAATCTTATTTAGATGAAATCTAAGACTCTTATCAATGATGGTTTTACACAGTCTTTCAGTTGTAAACAGCAAACCAACTATTAATCCTACCTTAGATATGTACAATATAACTAGATACATAAAATCTAAAAAAAACTGTAATGTGCTACTACCTATATCCATTACCATTAGTATCAATATTTTTTTATTACTAAAAGTTATATACCCCACAAAAAATCATTGTTTGTATAAAACCATTTTATGTAACCGTGTAAGTAACGGAGAAATTTGTGGACGGTAGGAGGGTCGTGTTGTACTAGCTTAGAGTGAGTTACCAATAGATGAAGCTCTAAGAAAGACAGAAGTAATTATACAGTTACACAATGTTATATCAATTGCTATCTGCTTATTCGACAGATTTTTGGCATTCTTCCCTTGTGCTCGTTCTTCTTCATTAACTCTCTTATTCTTCTAACTTGTTCAGAATTCAATTCTATGTTCTTGATTAATATGCCTTCCTCAATCTTGTTTTCAATACCAAGTAGAAACATATCTAGTTTTTCATAGGAGACACCGATTTCCTTTTCATCGGTTTGACCTTCCCATAAACCTGCAGTGGGTGGTTTTTCAATTATTTTTCTATCTATTCCTAATTCTTCGCATATTTTATAGAGTTCAGTCTTGTATAAATCACCAATTGGCCACATATCTGCTGCTAAATCCCCATATTTTGTACCATATCCAATTGCAAGTTCCGACTTATTAGAGGTGCCAATTACTAATTTACTCTCTAAATTAGCTATTGAATACAGAAAAACAGCTCTTATTCTTGCTTTAAGATTTCCCCTAACCATTTTATCCTCTTTTAATTTAGGTAAAATCATGAATATTTCATTCAAAGGATTTGAAATATCTATAACTCTAAGTTCAATTCCAAGCTGTTGTGCAATCAATTTAGCATCTTTAGTGTGTTCATTTGCTAGTTCAGTCTCAGGTAAATGAACTAAAGTGATATTTTCCCTTCCTATAGCTAATGTGGTTAAATATGCAACAGCTGCTGAATCAATGCCCCCACTTAAACCAATAACAGCACCTTTCACAGAAGCATTTTCTATTTCAAGCTTGATTTCTTCTGCAATTTGTTTTATAGTTTTTTTTTCATCTTTTAGAAAAGTTCCCATTTTAGTCAAGTTAAATTCTGAAATTATGTTTAATAATTTTCTTTTATACGTAAAAACTTCCAGAATAAAAGATGGAGCCCCGAAGGGGGTTTGAACCCCTGACCTCTGCCTTACCAAGGAAGCGCTCTACCAGCTGAGCTATCGAGGCAAATTAAATCAATTCATCTAAGATATTTTTTAAAGATTATGTTATCATTTCTTATTTTCACCTATTTTTCCCTACTTATTTTCTGATTAACATTTATGAATTCTAAAAATCCACAAAGGGCGAAAAGTCTAAATATACTTTCTTTAAATTCCTAACAAATTGTATGATTTGGGATAATATGAAAGATCGTTCACTAGTTTTCATCTTAATTTGCTTGCTAACTATATCGAGTATCCAACCGGCCTATTTAGCTACAGGACAACAACCTACTGAAAAACAAGTACTAGACTATGTTATTCTTTATGATGAATCCCATGGTCAATACTTTAATAGATCCTTGATGCAGACTGCATTGGACTCTTTATCAAACATCACTGTTCAAGATCCAGAGGTAGAAATCAGAATCAATGTATTATACCAAGAAAATGGAACAGAATTCAATTCTACAAATCTCCAAGGTATTGATTTATTATTAATAACTAATCCAGGAATTGGGGATGAGAATGCATTTACATCTTCTGAGCGAGAAGCGGTTTTAGATTATGTAGAGTTGGGTGGCTCATTATTTCTTCTATGCAATCCTCTAACACAAGATGAAAATATAACTGGACATACTGAAGCTTTTACAAACTTATTATCAACAAGAAATAATCTATTAACATCTGCAAGATTTTCATCTAGTCCTGATCAAATTCGCTCTCAAGTCATTATTGATGATTTCAATTCAACTTACGCTAATGATTCATTTATTACGATAAATGAATATAATGTCACAAAGAACATCTTAACATCTCAAATAGATTATTTCTGGCAAGAGCTTGAAATAGATAATGTTACAATCTATTCTACTCCAATTAGTCTAGGGAGTGAGAGAGCTGACGATGATGATAATGGTGTTGAACTAGCTAAAACTCCCTCAACCTCTTATTCAGTTGATGAAGATTATACCATCTATAGAGACACAGTAAATGGATTCCTTACTTGGTTATTAAGTAAAGAATTAGGCGATTCTAGACTGGTTCTTTCTGGTTCTACAATAATGTTTAGTGACTCTACTATATCAGAAAACTCAACATGGATTGAAGAAAATCAAAACCTTGATTTGTGGAACAATTTGGTTCTCTGGCTTTTGAAATATACTCCTCATCCCGTAAGAGATCCGCCTGCAATTTGGGTTTTTGAAAATTATGCTTTAGTTGTTGCAGCACTTTCAGTTGCTATTTTTGGTATTTCAGTTCTTATTTACAAATACCGAAGTAAAAAGCGCACTTCAATAAAAATATAGATAGTAACCCCCTCTATTCTCTCTTTCTTAATTTATTTCTTTTTAAAAAGTGGTGTATAAATATCGAAGTTTTGATATTTTATCTGATGGATGTTCAAGACAGTACTGATATTAATAATACTATTTTACAGTTGATTGATTCACTGGTATATGGTGAAATCAACCCAAGTGACTTTGGAGTTAGAATCAACCAATTCTCCAAAACTATGTCCAAAAACCTATTCCACGATAGTTTCCCTAAATTTAACGCAAGCTTACGTACAAAAAGTACTGATGTCTTTGTTAGATATTTCTTTAATGATCAAGAATATCCCACCAACGATCTTTGGAAGTTTGTTGATTACAGAGATTTTTGGGTGCAATTACGAAATTTTCATGACTACATCTATAATAAAAGTATGATTCTTAGTGACGTTGTAAACTTTTTAGAAGAAAATCTTTATTCAGCAAATAATTTGCTAAATCTTAGTTTTCTTGAACAACGGGTGATAGAACAAATTGATAAAACACCCTCTATTCGAAATAAGGATATAGCCGAGAAATTTCATGTTTCTGAAAAAGCAATAAGTCATTTAATGAATGGTTTAAGAAATAAGGGCATAATTTTAGGTTCTTCAATAGACTATAACTCATTAGATTCTTTTGAATTTTTTACTTTGGGGTCAATTGAAGAATATTCTGAGAAAGCAACCATTTTGCATGAATACAAGTTATTTCCAAATTTTTCTCTAGGTTATGGTGTAGCGTCTGAAAGAATTACTTCCCCCACTTGCTATGTGATAATAAATAAGCGAACTGTTTGCAATACGAGAGTTCTTAATATGGGAATTTCTCTCAAAGATTGGAGTAAACACCATAGAAAAGCAGAGATCTCTCCTCTAGTTCAAAAAGAAGAATCTTCATATTATATTTCCCCCTTAAATAAAGACTACATTCTTCAACTAGCTAGAAATTGTGAAATTAATTTTAAAAGACCAAAAATCAAGGACATAGCAGATAATTTTGAAGTTTCAATTCGAACATTATTTAGGATAAAATCTAAACTGATAAGAATGGGTATAAT
>Ga0272441_10001166_pt1 | contig 56246 bp, 50 predicted proteins | sample SSMProp6N_FD_193582 | JGI IMG/M metagenome (GOLD analysis project Ga0272441, IMG submission 193582) | Marine sediment archaeal communities from Little Sippewissett salt marsh, Falmouth, MA, United States - SSM-Prop-6N | ecosystem: Environmental > Aquatic > Marine > Wetlands > Sediment ...
TCGTAGATTTTGTTCTCATTTGCCTGTTCCTTTCTCATTGGTTTTTCGACGATTCAATGATAACAGGAGCAGGCTTTTTTTCATGCAAGTTTTTACATAAAATCATTTCCGCAACAGGAACTAATTAACATGCGAAAACCGTATTTAATGTCGTTAAGTAGTGCCGTTATTTCATGATTCCTTTTGGCTTCTTTCTACTTTTTACAATCGTTTGAAGTTACTCATACCGCAGCGCCTCCATCGGATCGATCTTGGCGGCTCGACGCGCGGGAAGATAGCTGGCCAGAAGAGCCACGCTGAACAAGAGGAATGATGAGCATGCGAAGGTCGTCGGGTCGGTCGGACTGACGTCATAGAGAAAGGTCGAGACCACGCGTGTCAGAGCCAGGGCCCCGATCAGCCCCATAACCACGCCGCTGGTCGTTAGTTTGCATCCCTGACGTAGTATGTCTGCCAGGACGTCGCCCTGTGTAGCCCCCAGCGCCATGCGGATGCCGATCTCGGACGTACGCTGGCGCACCGAATGGGCCATAACGCCGTACAGGCCGAAACTGGCCAGAACGACCGCCACCGCTGAGAATACCGACAGCACAATGACCAGGAACCGGCGGGGCGCCAAGGTTGCGGCGACGATATCTGCCATGGTCCGAATCTCACGAACGGCCACCGTGATGTCCGTCGTCCGGATCGTTTGACGCACAGCATTTACCAAGGATGCAGGATCGGACGCAGTGGCCACGATTAGCGAGAAACTGTTCGTTCCTATCTGCTCCACTGGAAGAAAGGCCTCCAAGACAGGATCGGCATCCAGACCGGCACTCCTGGTGTCGCAAGCCACCCCTGCGATTTCGACGGTAGCCCCGGCCCATCCAAATTCAAATTTCTTGCCCACCGGATTCTGGCCCGGCCAGAATCGACGGGCCAGGGTCTCGTTGATGACGGTCACGCGCGGGGCGTCCCGGTCATCGTGTTCGGTGAAATCTCGGCCGGACAGAAGCGGAATCCCCATCGCCCGGAAGTAGCCGGGGCTGACGATACGCGCAGTGACCATGTGGCGACCGATCTCGCTGCCTTCCATACCTTCCGGGATGATGTCACTGCCTTTTCCAGTACCGCATAAGGGCAAATCGCTGACCAGGGCCGTCGACCGCACACCCAAGATGCTTCTGACGCGTTGGAGCAGCAGCGTGCGGGTATCGGGACGCAGGCTCTCCAGTCGCAGAGTCAAGAGATTCTCTGTTCTGTGCCCCGGATCGATCAGCAGCAGTCGGGAAAGGCTATTAATCATCAGGAACGAACCGATTAGCAGCATCAGAGACAACGATATCTCGGACGCAACAAACAGACTTGCCATCCGGTGTCGCACGAGTCCAGGGGTAGTGCCACGGCTTTCGGCTTTGAGTGCATCACTGACATCGATCCGACAAATCCTCAACGCCGGGATCAGCCCGATCAGAATGCCACTGAACAGGACGATACCCAAAGCAAAAGTCAGCGTGCCGGTATCCAGACCGATTTCCTGAAGCCGCGCCAGATCCCGCGGGACCATCGCCCGGAAGACGCCGATACCGCTCCAAGCCAGGAGGATACCCAAAACGCCACCTAACACGGTGAGGAGCACACTTTCGGTCATTGCCTGGCGGAGGAGTCGCCCCCATCCGGCGCCAAACGCCGCCCGCGTAGCCATTTCTCGACGGCGCGTCAGGATGCGCTCCAGAAGGAGCGTGGTCGCATTGGCGCAGGCGATCAGAAGGACGCACCCAGCGGCCCCACCGGCCAGCAGAATCAACGAGCGCGTTTCACCGACGACATAGGCATGTAACGGAACGACGTTCACACCGGGGGCATGGTCCGGATTCGAGTATCCCGTTCGACCGACCCATCGGGCGATCCTTTCCATATCCGCCTGAGCCTGCTTGAGATTCACATCGGATTTGAGTCGTCCCACAACGTTCCAACGCAGGCAGCCGCGTCCCCCCATATTGGTTTCCGGGAGATCCCGGTCCACAGGGATCCAGTAGTCAATGAGAGCATCGGCTCCGGCCTCCAGGAATCGGATACCCGGTGGCATGACGCCGACGATCGTATATGTCTGCTCGTTTGAACCGAGTGTAATCGCCTTGCCCAGTACGGCTTCATCGCCCTGAAGGTGCTGCTGCCAGAAATGATAGCCAAGAACGACATGGTGATGGTTGGGCCAGGCCTCTTCAGCCGTGAACGTCCGGCCGACAAGGGTTTTCCAGCCCAGGAGTTCGAACAAATTCGGTGACGCACACAATCCCTCGACGTGGTCAGTTCCATCCTTGTGCCGATACGTTGTCTCCTCGGATCGTAGGACAGCCATCTCCTCGAAAGCCTGGTTCTGTTCCTGCCAGTCCAGGAAATTCATTCCGGAGACGCTGCCGCGTTCCATACCGATTTGAGGGTAATACGTAAACAGCATGACGAGGCGATCCGGATCTCTGTACGGCAGCGCGCGAAGCAACACCCCATTGGCAACACTAAAGACCGAAGTGGCCGCTCCTATTCCCAGTCCGAGAATCAAAACGACCGCGATGGAAAAACCGGGATTCTTTGCCAGCATGCGAGAGCCAAATTTAATGTCGTTGAGTAGTGTTATCATCGATCCGTTATCCTCTTAGTTTGCCTTGGTATCTTCACAATCATTCATATCGCAACGCGTCCATGGGATCGGTCTTTGCTGCCCGCCGGGCCGGTATCCAGGCGGCCAGAACAGCTATCGTAAGGAGCAAGGCAATGGATCCAGTTACGGTTAGGGGATCATAAGGTTTAATGCCGAAAAAGGCACCGCGCATCAATTGGGTCGCGGCCAGCGCCAGAGGCATGCCGATGGCCGCGCCGATAGCTGCGAGCACAAGCGCCTCGCACAGGATGGGTCGGGCTACATCCCGAGGTCGAGCGCCGAAGGCCATGCGGATTCCCATCTCGCCGGTACGCCGCGCGACGTTGTAGGCCATAAGACCATAGAGACCGATGGAGCAAAGGGAGAGAGCCAGGCAGCTCAGAATGCCGCACAGCATTGAAAACAACCGTTCCGCGGCCATGGATTCATCAATAACCCCCTGTTGAGTGGTCACTTCTTCCAAGGGGATGTTTCGATCAATCCGGGCGATGCGCTCGCGTACGGTCGATACCAGGGACATCGGTGGAACGACACTGCGTACGGCAAAGGTCATACGTCCTCGTTGATGTTGAGAACTTGGAAAATACAAGGTGGAAGGCACTGCATCACGTAGATTCGAATAGGCTGCATCACGGCAAAGGCCGACGATCTGGTATTCGTTGTTTCCCCGTTTGATATGTTTTCCCAGGACGTTTTCCTGAGGGAAGAAGGTATCGGCAAACGTTTCATTGACTATGGCAACACGACCGGCACTGGGATTATCTGAGGCGTTAAACTGTCGTCCGGAGAGGAGATGGATTCCCATCGTCTTTAGAAAATTATCACTCACCGTAAGCATATGGGCCTGTCTGTTGGAACGCGTAAGATCGCTCACTCCGGGGATGTCAAAGCCGCCACTCTCCATACCACCGCTGAGAAGGCACCTGCTGGAGAAGGCCACCGAACGTATGCCCGGAATACCCACAAGGCTTTGGCGTGTTTGTTCGTAGAAACCAGCCAAATCCTGGCCTTGATAGCCGGCCTGGCTCGGATTCACGTGGAAAACCAGAAGATTTTCCACGTCAAAACCCGGATCGACCCGATCCAGGTGAATCAGGGTTTGGATGAGAAGGCCGGTCCCCAGAACCAGGAACACGGATAAACCCATTTGTACAACGATCAAGGCCCTGCCGATACGCAGGCGGGGTGCCGTCTGCGTGCGGTTATCCTTGAGACCTGTCAGAGGCTGCACGCGCGCCGCCTGCCAGGCCGGGATGATTCCACAGAGGAAGGTGGTCACACCAGCCACGGCCAGTGTAAAGGCCAGTACTCGGACATCTATGGAAACGTCCAAATGCAAATTGGCTTCCTGTCCAAGGATGAAACGCAGCAAAGCCGTCTTGATCCAGAGCGAGAACAACAAACCGATACCCGCGCCACATAGGGACAGCAGGAGACTTTCCACGAATGCTTGGCGCATGAGATGCCCACGCCCGGCTCCCATCGCTGCACGCACGGCCAACTCATGGCGCCGGGATGCACCACGGGCCAAAAGAAGGCTTGCCAGGTTGGCACAGGCAATGAAAAGAATCAGAGCGACCAAGGCCTGTAAGGCCCACAAGGGTTCCGCATTCTGTCGCCCGCCAAGTCCACGCTTACCGTCCTGTAAGAGAATTTCGGGCTGAGTCAGGCTGTCACGCGATGTCTCCAAAAATTGACTGAACAACAAACCGAGTGAGGTATGGGCCTGGGCCTCATTGATTTCGAGGTCCCGCCGCGCCATGATCTGCACCCACCAATGCTCGGTCGAGGCTGGGGAGCAGCCGGGTTTCAGTTGAGGCTGAACCGCCACGAGGGAAATATATAAATCGACAGGATCCCCAACAATCGGCGCCACATAACGCTGCGGTAACACACCCACAATCGTAAATACGGTCTTATTCAGAGCGACGGTGCGTCCGATCGCAAGAGGATCGGCTCCAAAATAACGCTCCCAGGCACGATATGTGATCACCGTCACCGGCGCGGATTCCGGCCGATCATCCTCCGGTGTAAGCGTACGTCCAATGAGGGCCTGCGCACCGTAACCTGAAAAGTAGTTTCCCGACACCATGAGTCCATTCATCGTCCTTGCCCCGATCGGTGTCAGGGCGGTTATGTTATCTATAGTCGAAAAGGCAAAGACGTCCTTAAAGCCCTGCGCATGATCCCGGAACGAGGCATAGGCCGGATAGGGGAACGAACTTGAGCCTATTCCGCCATGAAAGTTCGAATAACTACGGCCCTTCCCTTCAAAGTCAATGACACGCAGTTCCTGGGCACGGGGTACCGGCAGGCTGCGTAACATGACCGCATTAAGAAGACTGAAGATCGCCGTATTGGCACCGATTCCAAGAGCCAGCGACATGACCGCTACGGCAGTAAAACCAGGACTCTTACACAACTGACGAAGCCCATAACGCATGTCAAGCCATATTGCCTTCATTGGTGTTCCTTCCAAATTCTTTATTCACTCTTAATTATTCATAGCGAAGCGTTTCCACGGGATTCAAATGAGCGGCTTTACGCGCCGGAAAAAAACAGGCCAGCATGGCCACGCCGAGGAGCAATATGGGAACCAGTACAAAGGTGGCCGGATCGTAAATACTGATGCCGTAAAGCATACTCACCGCGCAGCGGCAAAGAATCAGAGCCCCCACCAGACCGATGACCAAACCGATGATCGTCAGGATGAAAGCCTTCTTAATCATCAGGCCGAGGATGTCTCTATCATTCGCTCCGAGGGCCATGCGAATACCGATCTCATTACGACGCTCCGTCACGGCAAAGGCCATCACACCATAGAGTCCGACTAAGGCCATAACCAAGGCCACACAGGCCATTACCATCAAAAGAATCGCACAGAAGCGTTCGACCGAAATCGAATTCAGCACGAGTTGATCCATCGTTTCCACGTAAAGAATCGGCTGGCTCTCATCAACATCCCAGATCACTTTTCGGGCGGCACTGGCCCATTGAATGGGATCGCCGGTCGTACGAATGAAAAAGGTCGTGTTGTATCTACACTCCTGGGCGAGAGGCATATATACAAAAGCCGAGTAGTCGTCGCTTTTTAAAGTCCTGATCTTGACATCTCCCACCACGCCTACGATCGTTCGTTCGCGCCCCCAAAAATGGATCACCTGACCGATCGGATCCCGACCGGTCAGATAACGTTTGACAAGCTCCTGACTTACAACAACCACACGCTGACTTTGATCATTATCCTGAGGTTCGAAGGTACGTCCCTGCATCAGGGGGATGCCCAGGCATCGGAAATAATCGCAACTGGCGATGCGGTGTTCAGCGGACGGCGAACCCTCTTTCCCGAGAATCTGGAACGAGCTGTTGCTGTTCGACGGATTCATCGGATGCATATCGATCGCCCCGGCGGTTTCCACACCCGGCAAAGCAGCTAACGTCTCAACGACGCGATTGAAAAATTCTACTCGCCTTCGCAAGTTACTATTTTCTGTGGTGTCGGGACGTACTACATGCAGGGCCAGGAGACGGTCGGCACTAAATCCCGGATGCGAATTTTGCAGTTTAACAAAGCTTTTGATGAGCAACCCCGCCCCGGTTAGAAGAATCATGGCCAAAGCGATCTGAGCGACAACGAGCGTTCCGAGTGTACGATGACGCGTTCGACCGTGCGAGACGCTTTGACCTGTTTCCTTCAACGTATTGCTCAGACCATGCCGCGTGCCCTGCCATGCCGGCACCAAGCCGAACAACAATCCGGCGATAAGGGACAAGCCCATCGTGAATCCCAGCACGGGCAGATTCACCCGAATTTCCTCAAAGCCAGGAAGCACACTTCCACCAATATCCTGAATTCTCGGCGCAATCAACTGGAGCATGTGCAGACTCCAGAAGGCCAGAATAAGACCAAGAATACCGCCAAAAATCCCCAGCAAGACGCTTTCAGTCAACAACTGCCGGATGAGACGTATCCGGCCCGCGCCTAACGCCTGACGGATCGCGATTTCCCGGCTGCGGGCCGAGGCCTTCGCGACAAGCAGGTTGGAGACGTTTACACAGGCAACCAGAAGTAAAACAGTTACAGCGCCATACAGAACGAAAAAGGCCGTGCGTATACTATCGACCAGCATGTCGTGAAGCGGTTCGATACGCACGCCTTTATTAACGTTTGTGTTCGGGTTCTCTCTGGCAATCTGTGCAGCAACCTGATCCATCTGGGCCTGGGCCTGCGCCATTGAAATCTCCGGGTTGAGACGCCCCAAAATAGTAAGGTAATGACTGCCGCGGTGACCTTTGATCAATTGATCCCGCTGGAACGGAATATAGACGCGGACCATCTCTTCAATAAAGCCCATCATCGGTCCGGCTACGCCGATGACCGTATAGGGGGCGCCGTCAAGGGTGACCGTCTTACCGACAATATCCGGATCCGAATCAAAGCGGTCGCGCCAGAGATTATGGCTCAACACGGTAACGTAGTGGTTCCCCGATTGTGTTTCATCCGGACGGAACCGGCGTCCCAGGGTCATTCCAGACTTTAAAACATCGAAAAAGTTCGCTGTGGTGCGTAAGCCCCGTAAGGCCAACGGCTCACCCGATCCGGTGAGATTCAACTGGCAACCGTTAAAGGCACACAATCCTTCCATAACCTGATTACGTTCGGCCCAGTCGATGTAGTCCGGTCCGGAAGCACTCCCCGTCCCGCCGCTGGATTTCCATAACGTCTGCACGAGAATGAGACGCTCCGGATCGTTAAAGGGCAACGGACTCAACAAGACGCTGTGCACGACACTAAACAGGGCCGTGTTGGCGCCGATCCCCAGTGCCAGCACGACCACCGCCGTGAGGGTAAAACCCGGACGCTTTTTCAGCATCCGCGCCCCATAACGAATATCCTGCCAGATCGTCTTCATAATATGCTTCTTCCTATATTCTGTCTCCCGTATTCTCCTTGTAATCACTCGTATCTCAGCGCTTCCATCGGATCGATCCTGGCTGCCCGCCGGGCCGGGACATAACAGGCCAACAGGGCCACTGCGATGAGGACAACCGGGACGACCGCCATTGTCAACAGGTCCGCCAGATGGATACCGACCAGGAGGCTGCGCATAAGCGGAACACAAAGGACGGCCCCAAGCAGTCCCAGGATGATGCCCAGCAGGATTAAGCGCAGGCCTTGACGCAGTATCAGCCACAGGACCGAAAGCGGATTCGCTCCGATGGCAATACGTACGCCCATCTCTTGAACGCGTCCATTGGTGACGTATGAGAATACACCGTATATACCTCCCATCGCCATCACTAAGGCCGTGCCGGCAAAGATAGCGATGAGTGACGAATAGAGACGTCGCACCCACAGGGAAGTACGAAGTTTACTCTCCATCGTTTCGATGCCAAAGACGGGCAAGTCGGGATCGGCGCGACGAACGATCTGGCGAATCGAGGCAACAAGATCCAGAGCATTTCCCCGGCAATGGACCGTCGCGATCATTTGCCCGCGTTTGTTCTGGGCAAAAGGAAAATACAGACCGGGGATCATGGGACGTTCGAGGCCATAGTGCATGACGTTGCGCGTGACGCCGACCACGGTAATCCACGGATTCTTGCTCCCACGATAACGAAGACGTTTTCCCAAAGGATCCTGGTTGGGCCAAAACCGACGGGCAAAGGTTTCATTGACAATGACCGCCAGAGAACCTTCATCGATCCCGTCTTGTTCGTTGAACGGGCGGCCCGCTAAAATCTTAACGCTCATGGTGTGAAAATAACCGGGGAAGACGATACGCTGTAACACGACAGGATCGGGATCGCCGGGCCGGGGAGAGGGGACGTTTTCAATGTCATAAAAATTGCCTTGGTGACTTCCCAATGGAGGTAAATCCGCGGCACTCACGCTGATGACGCCGGGCAAGGCACGCACCTGCTCTAAATGGTTCTGGAAAAAGGCAAGCTTACTACTGCCTTCACGATACTGGGCGTCCGGTAAGGCAATCCCATACAATAGAAGTTGGTTCGTGCGGAATCCGGGATCCTGCTTTTGCAGCCTGCGAAAGGCCGTAACCAACAATCCGGCCTGGATCAACAGCACCAAGGTTAAAGCGACCTCGGCGACAACCAATAGGTGCAAACTGCGACGTTTCCCGGGAGCGGCGGTGGCATGCAGGCCCGACAGATTGAGGGATTCCCGCGAATATCCTTTGATTACTGCGAAACAGGTAGGCAAGGCGCCGAACCCGGCAGTGAGTAATACCATCCCGCCCATGTAGAACCACATCCGGATATCGAAACGAAAGGATAGCCATTGCGGCGGACGATCGACCAGCGAATCCAATAGAAAATGAAGACCCCGGTACCCAAAATACAGTCCCAGCAACCCCGCCAGACAGGACAGCAACAACGTTTCAGTACCGATCAAACGAACGATCCGGCCCGAAGTGGCGCCTAAGGACAAGCGAATCCCCATCTCCCGCCACCGGGCCAAGCCGCGTGCGAGAATTAAGGCCGCCACATTACTGCAGGCAATCAACAACACCAGGATCACCGCACTCATTAAAATGATGAGAATGGGGCGCGTATCTCCGAAGTAGCGCTGCGTCAAGGAGGTCAGACGGGGAGAGGTGTTCTTGTTGGCTCGATTGGATTCGATCAACGCCTGATGAAGGCGATTCAAATCGGCTTGGGCTATTGCCAGAGTAACGCCGGCTTTCAAACGCCCTATCCCGCGCAAATGCCAACCCGAATGCTTTGCTGGATTCCTGGCTAAAGGCACAATCAGTTCGCCGTCGATCGGGGCGGCCTGATGTTGTGGCAAAACGCCAATGATCGTGTAGGCCTGGCGGTTTAAATGCAACGTCCGGCCCATCACATTTTCCTGGCCGAAGACACGTTGCCACAGGCCGTAACCAAGCACAACCACCTTGTCTGCCTCCGGGCGGTCTTCTTCAGCCGTAAAGACACGTCCAATGAGGGGCTTAATACCCAAAACCGGAAAGATATCATACGTCGCACACGTGGCCCTCACGCGCTCGACTATCTCGCCGTGACGCATGCTGAACCGGGTGTCCTGCCAAACCGTCATCGCTTCGAATGTCCGGTTTTGCTCTCGCCAGGCATGAAAATCCGGATAGGCCATCCCCGTATACTCCAGGCTCCAACTCGGCGCGGTTTCGTCCAGGTCCACCAGACGCCCCGGCTCGGGAAAGGGCAAAGGACGCAGGAAGAACGCATTAAAGAAGCCAAAAATCACCGTATTCCCGGCCATCCCCAGTGACAAGGTCACGATCGCAATGGCCGTAACCACTGGCTGACGTATCAGCATGCGACAAGCAAACTTGATGTCATTGAACAAAACGCTCATTTGATTCGTCCTTTTTTTGAGTTTCAGGTTATTGGTCTCTCGTTCTTTGCTCATAACCAATAACTAACAACTCACATCGAGGTTTATTCATACCGCAGCGCGTCCATCGGATCGATCTTAGCGGCCTTACGTGCCGGTAGGTAACACGCACAAAAGGTCACTCCGGTCAACACCAACGAGACCATGATTAAAGTCAAAGGATCCGCATAACTAATCTCGTAGAGCAACGCCGATAAAAACCGGCTCATCACTATCGATCCTATCAATCCCACACCTACCCCGACAAAACACAGCACCAATCCTTTTTTGATCACCATTTTAATGATGCTGTCTATATCCGCCCCGAGCGCCATCCGGATTCCAATCTCCTGGGTTCTCTGGTTCACTGAATAAGCCGTCACTCCATAAATACCTATAATCGCCAGCAGTAACGCCACCAAGGCCATGATAGATAACAGCAAGGCGCAAAAACGTTGAACAGATAAAGAATCGTTGATCACCTGATCGATTGAGGTAATTCGAGCAATTGGTTGTTGCGGATCAATCTTCCAAATTTCTTCACGAATCGCCCGATACAATGCCGCCGGGTCACCCTGCGTCCGGACCATCACCTTCATAGTGTGCGTATTATAACGGGACACGAGTTCGTACATCTTAGGCGGATGACCTACCACATTTAATCCCTGCCCGTTCGTTCTGACATTACCAACTACTCCAACGATCTCCATAAAGTCCGGACTGGTGATCCTCACCCGTTGTCCGATGGGATCTTTACCTGGTAAATATTTGTCCACAAATGACTGATTCACCACTATGACCGCCGGACCAACTGTATTGTCCTGGACAGTAAAATTCCTCCCCAAAAGCAACGGAATACCCATCGTTCTGAAATACTCATGACTCACTTGCCGATGACATGCGTACTGATACACACCGGGCGGCATCGGCTTCGACTGGATACTGAATCCATTTTGGTGCCCTCCCGTCAAAGGATTATGATTTGTCAACGCGACCGATTCGACCGATGGTAAGGTTTTGATGGCATCTTTTATTTCATCAAAAAAAATCGTCCTTTGTTGTCGATTTTGATATCTGGGCTGAGGCGGCAGTTCCAATTCAACCGTAATTAATTTGTCAGCATTAAATCCGGGATCAGCTTTTTGCATCCGGTTCATACTGCGAATCAGAAGACCTGCTCCCGTCAGTAAAATCATCGCCAAAGCCAATTCCGAAACGACCAGTGAATTCAGAATCCGATGCCGGGAAATACTGCTGCTTACACTTTTACCACTCTCTTTGAGAGCTTCGTTGAAATCGGCTTTGCTGGCCTGCCACGCCGGCGCCAAGCCAAATATAAGCCCGGTTACTACCGACAATAGCAAGGTGAAACCCAGGACCGTCGTATCGACAGAAATCATCTCGAATAATGAAGCAAAATTCTGTTCGCCAGGTAGCAGAAATACCAGACCATCCAAACCCCAAACTGCAAAAAGCATGCCCAGCAATCCGCCCAACAGCGCCAATACGACACTTTCGGTTAACACCTGTCGAATAATATCGGTACGTCGTGCCCCAAGCACACAACGAATGGAAATCTCTTTGCTGCGGCTTCCGGCTTGGGCCAATAAGAGATTGGCCACGTTAACACAAGCAATGAGTAAAACAACACAAACTGCCCCGTACAATATGATAAAAACCAGTTTGACATCCTCAATCAAAACCTCGGGCAGCGGTATCAGCCGTGCAATTTTATCTTTATTACTGTTGATGTGTTCCCGGGCCAGGCGTTGGCTGATGGTCCCCATTTCCGCCTGAGCCTGTGCCATAGTGACGGTCGGCTTTAACCTCCCCAGAACAGTAAGGTATTGATGGCTACGATTGCGCCTAAGTTGCTCATCGGTAATCGGCACCATTATTTCCGCCATGTCTTCGATGAATCCCAGGTTTTTCGCCGCGATACCAATTACCGTATAAGGTTCTCCGTCCAGGCTGATTTGTTCTCCGATAAATTCCGGATTGGCGTTGAATTGGTCTTCCCAAAACTGATGACTTAAGATAACCACTCGATTATTTCCGTCAATCGACTCTTCAGGTAAAAAACCTCGTCCCATTGAGGGCTTAGTGTCCAGCAGATCGTATAAATCAGTCGTAACCCGCCAACCCTTGAGCGTCTTCGGATTTTCAATTCCCGTCAAATTGATTTTAGCTTCCATCTCTATTGCAGTTAATTCGGAAAACGCCTTATTCTGCACTTTCCAATCCAGATAATCAGGTCCGGAAGCTTGGGTATCAAGGCCCCTGATGTCACAACGCACCAGCATAATCCGATCCGGCTCCGTAAATGGTAGAGGACTGAGTAAAACGCCGTGGATCATAGTGAATAAGGCACTATTGGCGCCAATACCCACAGCCAGCACCAAAATTGCTAGGCTATTCATAAAGGCATGTTTGCTCAGCACTCGAAAGCTGTATTTGATATCGGTGAAAAACGCTGTCATCTTGTGATTCCTTCCTTTGGTTCTCTATTGAGCGTCCAAGGCAACCTAAACCTCCTTGATTCCAAAAGCTTTGAACTGTCTGCGCTCTGCCTCATTCACGCTTCAGAGCAGGCCTTTTTAAGAAAAAAGGCTACTGCAACGAAAGCGATTATTTAGCTTCCACATTTGTTTGAGCAAGTGCATCGTTCTGTTTTTCGACCGTGTTTTCATCGTCGACGATTCGACCGTCAAATAAATGCACTGTCCGATGGGCATAGTGGGCATAGCGTTCGTCATGGGTGACCATGCAGATTGTAGCGCCTTCGTTGTGAAGCTCGGCCAAAAGGTCCATCACAGCCTTACCGTTGGCCGAGTCGAGATTTCCCGTCGGCTCATCGGCCAACAGAATCGACGGCGTCCCGGCCAGGGCCCGCGCCACGGCCACACGCTGCTGCTGACCGCCGGAGAGCTGGCTGGGGTAGTGCTTCATCCGGTGCGCCATGGCGACACGCTCCAGAGCGGTGTGCACGCGTTGCTGTCGTTCGGCCTTGGGCATCTTACGATAGGTCAGGGGCAGTTCCACGTTCTCGTACACCGTCAGATCCCCGATCAGGTTGAAGCTCTGGAAGACAAATCCCACTTCGCGGTTTCGGATGCGCGCCCGCTGCGAGGCCGTCAATTCCGCAGAAGGAGAATTATTCAGCCAATAATCCCCTTTCGTGGGGGAATCCAACAGGCCCATGATCGACAGCAGCGTGGATTTGCCACAGCCCGAAGGCCCGGCGATGGAGACATACTCCCCCTTTTGAATCTTCAGGTGCACGCCCGAAAGAGCATGGGTCTCCACTTCTTCCGTAATGAAAACCTTGTGGAGATCTTCGATCTTGATAAGTGCATCGTTCGAGTCTGTCATTATTCTTTCTCCGAACAGGAAAATAGTTATTGGTTACTGGTTGTTAGTTTTTGGTTTTGATTGCTTGAGTGATTTTTGCAGCCCGGCTATCATCCGTGCCACTTGATCTGTTGTGATTAAAATTGCTTGAACGACGCCTTTATTAACATATTGAAGTCGTTCCGCAAGCTGTACAAAAGTTTCAACTTCCGCCAAAGATCCCTGAGCAATCGAAAGATGATGTACAAATTCTTTAACATACTGGCGTGCTTGACCTTCAGCAATATTAGCAGGAACGGACACAGCCGCCCTTTGGATTTGACTGACAAGTCCGTATCTCTCATCCGAAGGAAACCTTCGAGCCAGTTTGTAACATTCAAGAACCAAATCCATTGCTTTCTGCCACACGTCTAAATCTCGATAACTATAACCTGCCATAATACCTGCCCTTTTTTATTTTATATTCCTATTACTCATTTCATATAGCAGATTAAAAGCACTCGTTCTTTACCACCAACCAGTAGCGAATAGCCAATAACTAACAACTATTTAAGGCGTATCTTATCCACCGTATCCCACTGGGAGACATCAGAGAGAATAATTTCTTCGCCAACAATCAAACCGTCGAGCACTTCGATCGTACTCACGGAGGTCTTGCCGAAATGCACGGGAACGCGTACGGCGAATCGGCCGTCTTCAATGAGTTTAAACAACTCGACCTTACTGTCCGCGGACGCAAGCACCGGCCGGCCGACGTAGAGAATGTCAAGCAACTGTTCGATCTCTATTGTCCCGACCACCGACAAATCCGGACGGGCCCCCGGCGGTAATTCCCCTTCCAGAGATACATCCACCGTTACATTACCTTCCATAACGGTCGGATCGAAACGCGAAACCTGACCAGACACAAGACCATTATACGTGTCGATCTCCGCGGCTAATCCGATCCGTACGTCTCGAGCCTGTCCCTGGGGGATTTGAAGACGCGCCATCAGCTTGTTCGGATTCGTAACCCGCGCCACAATCTGCCCCGCTCCGATCTGCTCACCCAGTTCAATGGGAGTCTGAATCGCAGCCAGAATACCCTTTGCCCCCGCACGCACGTTTAATGAATCATATTCTTCTTTTCTCAGATTATACTGAGACTTCGCCTGCTCGAGCGAAGCTTCTTCCAGCACCATTTGGGCCGGTTTGGTCTGGTTTAGAAAAACGTCAAATTGCCTCTGCTCGACCTCTAACTGCCTTTCACGCTGCTCAACGTTACTTTTCGACAACCTCATTTGAAGCTCCGAAATCAAGCCATCCTCATATTGCTTTTTGTCCACTTCATACCGAAGTTGGGCATCATTGACATCCGCCTGGGTCCGTGCAATACCGGCTTCATACCCCAACTGCTGATTGAAAAGACTGGCCTTTTGAGCATTATAACGCGCTTGAGCCGATTTGAGTTGCGTCTGAGCATCTTTCCAATTCAATTCCAATTGGGGATTGCTCAGTTCAAGAATCACCGTATTTGGCTCGACGGGCGTTCCGGGATGAATCACAATCCGCGATGCTCGCCCGCTCACCCGTGAGGTTACGACGAGTCTGTCCTCCGATACGAGCGTGCCCACACCCCGCACCTCAAGGATAATATCACCTCGTTTGACTTCGTCGATGAGGAGTGTTTGACGCTCCACGGACGGCGCCGCCGGCTCGAGGCGAGACAGGCCCAAAGTGATCGCTGCAATTGCTACTAACGTGATAATCGCGAGAATGACACGAATCACGAGACGTCTGACTTTTCGAGATTTTCTTGGTATATCCATGCTCAGTCTATATACAAGTCGCGTGCCACAATGATTTATTGCATAATGGGGCTTCTTGGGAGGGAAAAGGGGATCTGAAGCTATGGGAACTCGATACGATGTCCGTTTTTAGAAAAAACGCGCTCGATATCGAACAGACGTCTCAAGATCTGTGCCCCTGTCGATGCTCGGCAGGCAGTCGCAGCAAGGCCCGGCAACCGGGCCCGTCCGAATGACCGATCAGCGTCAGGTCCCCCCCATGCGCCTCGGCAATCTGGCGGCTCAGAGCCAGGCCGATGCCGGAACCCTGGGGCTTCGTCGTAAAAAACGGCACAAAGGGATCCGTGGACGTATCGAGGCCGGGCCCGTCGTCATCGACCCATACTTCAAGAAAAGTCCCGGCCATTTTCCAGGTAATCGTTACGTATTCATCCTCTCGTCGGGCCGTTTCCAGGCTGGCTTCCACAGCGTTGGAGATAATGTTGATGAGAAGCTGGTCGAGCTGGCTGCGGTCCGCCAGAATTGTCAGGTCAGGACCCGGTATGATCGCCACGGACAAGCGCGTTTCCAAACCGATGACATGCCGTATCCAGGTCTCGACCCTCATTTCGTGAAAGGTCGGCTCGGGAAGACGCGTCAGCCTGGAATACGAAGCGATAAAACCGCCCAGCACCTCGGAACGCTCGGCGATGATCTCCAGACCCTCTCGAACGTCCGCCTCCCAGCCCGTATCGCGGGATTTCTGTTTAAAACAGGTTTGAAGACTCTGGGCGACGGATTGAATGGGCGTCAGACTGTTGTTAATCTCATGGCGCAGGATTTGAATCAGGCGCCTCCAGGCCTGACGTTCCTCTTCGTGCAAGGTTCGAGTCATATCGGACAGAAAAACCAACTGATGGGACAGACCTTTCTCCCGGTAAGCCGCTCGACGTAATTCCCACCGTCCCACACCGCCCGGAAGGGAAAGATCGACAATGCGCGGCGTCGGGCCTTTCAGGCAAAGACCGAGTCCGAATTCTTCGGCGTGAGAGCCGATGATTTTTTGTTCGTGCAGCTTGAGCAATTGCCGGCCGCTGTCATTAATCCATTGTAGAACACCATTTGAGTCAAACCCGAAAAGGGCCACATCGATCTCCGCCAAAATCTTCCGTAGCAGAGCCGTCGATTCAACGACGTCGAACCTCTGCCCCTGTAAGAACTGAACCAAGCGATTAACCTCCCAGGCCAATTCGCCCATCGAATCGTTCCCGCAGGCGCCACGAAGTCGCATGGAATAGTCCCCTTCGCGCAAGGCGCCAAGAATGTTCAAAATCGTACGCAATGGAAAGGCCACTTTGTTTCTTACGGAAAAAGCAAATCCAATCCAGCATGCCAAAACCAGAAGCGTCAGGATGAGTTTGGTGGATAGTTGAAACGGATGCGCCCATAAAAAGATGAGCGCCATCAGGATACCGGCCAGGCCGCCCATCAAAGAAAGAACTGTAATCTTTCGTTCGAATTTCATCTTACGCTTGGAATAATGGAATAGTGGAATGATGGAATATTGTAAGAGCACCAGCATCACAACCCATTATTCCAGTATTCCAATACTCCACTATTCCATCCTATTCGATCTGATGCTTCTCAAGTCGCCGATATAGAGCCGCCCGGCTGAGGCCAAGGGCTTGGGCCGTCTTGCTAATATCTCCATCGTGCCGATCGAACGCCCTACGGACGGCCCACCGTTCAATCTGATCCAACGTCATATTCTCAAAATGCGGACCGTTCGTATTCTCCGGCTGCAAACCCAGATCGGCCGGACCTAACAGAGGATTTTGCGCCATTAAAACGGCACGTTCGATGGCATGGTCCAGTTGTCGCACATTCCCCGGCCAAGAATAGCCCATCAGTGCTTCGAGAGTCTCCTCGCTGAAACCATTAATGGCTTTTCGATATTTCGCTACGTATCCCTGCAAAAAATGGTTGGCCAGTAGGGGAATATCCTCCGGTCGCTTTCGCAATGGCGGCACATGAATATGCACGGTGTTGAGGCGATAAAGCAAATCCTGCCGAAAACGACCCGCAGTGACCTCCTCGTCGAGATCGGCATTGGTCGCGGAGAGAATCCGTACACTCACGCGGCAGGTCCTGGACGAGCCGATCGGTTCAAATTCACCGTCCTCCAGCACCCGTAACAGTTTCGATTGCAGGTTAACGGGCACCGCCGCGATTTCATCCAGGAATAACGTCCCCCCGTTGGCTAATTCAAATCGGCCCATCCGATCCGTCTTGGCATCCGTAAAGGCACCGGCGACGTGACCGAATAGCTCACTCTCAAAAACGGTCTCCGGCACACTGGCCGTATTAACCGTCAATAATGACCTCTTTCTCCGCAGGGAGGCTCCGTGTAACGTCTGCGCCACGACGCCCTTCCCGCACCCATTCTCGCCGGTAATGAGGACATTAGCATCGGACGGTCCCACTTTAGCGATGGTTTCCAGCACCGGCCGCATCGCGGGAGATTCTGCGATGAGCCTTTTGCGGCCGGCATCTTTGAGATAGTCAATCTCCTGGGAGAGCTTCCGGCTCTCGCGCAGGGCACGTCCCAACTCGATTTGCGTTTGCAATACGGCGAGCAAACGTTCGTTCTTCCACGGTTTTTGGATGAAATCACGAGCCCCGCAACGCATCACCTCCACCGCAAGCTCTATACTACTCCAAGCCGTCATGACAACCACCGGCAATGACTCATCGATTTGACGGATGCGCTTGAGCAAATCCAGACCTTGGCGACCCGACGTTTCGCCCCGGACGTAATTAAGATCCATTAAAACGACGTCGAAATCATTCTTGTCGACCGCATCGATGATCTCCTCAACGGATGAGGCCGTCGTCATCTCATATCCTTCCGGCCTTAGGAGCAAACGCAGAGCCTTGAGCACGTCCGCCTGATCATCAGCAATGAGGATACTACATGAATCCACCGTTTTCTGCATGTTGAGTACAGTCCTTAACGATCCCCGGTTACTTTTTCAGACACATTTATGTTTCCGTGTGAATATTTAAAGCAAGCTCATTTGAACTAAGATACCGTACATTTTTTGACGGATAAATCAAAATCTTTAAATATTCAGCGCCTTCTTATCAATCACAAACGTACCCGGCTGATGGATTGTGGATAGTGATCGGACGTATCGACGATGATTCACAATATCTGAAGAATGAGGATGGTGTATCCGTTTTGAGATCCGATCACATGCAATTATTGATGATATTCATGATCCGGTCAACCAACTCTGCGTGATACTTTTCCTCTTCGGCAAGGGTGCGAAAACAATCGCGCATCTCAAGCTCGGTCACGCACGGATCAAGCGAAACCTTGAGGTAAAAGTCATGAGCATCCTGCTCGATGAGTTTCATGGTATTGAATTCACCGAGGAGTTTTCGTTGCGTCGCAGTATCCATAATGAGGGTCCAGCTTCGATTGTAAAGTTCTGATGATCGCTCTATGCCGCTGCGTATCGTCCAACAGAATGAACAGGTATTTTCGGATTTCTTCAAAAACCTCATCGGTGACTTCTGCCGGCCAGTTCTCGCGATTCATATAGTCCCGATAAATACTATGGGCGATCTCATCTTCCATGTCCAAAGCCGACAGAAGAATCCCTGAGATCATTGCAGGCTCTTTAGGAGGCGATGCAGCTTCTTTCATTTCCATACCGCTCATTCGTAATGTTATGTCGTCTGATATTTCCGGTCGTGCGTGGCTCTGACCTTATTTAATGCGATCCAGAAATCCGACTCTTCTTTCGGTGATTCCTGGGCGACGCGCTGCGATATTTCGGCCCCATACGTCCTCTGCACCCACTCGATGAGGCTGTCCAATCTGTTATTTTTCTCCGGCATACGGCACACCTCGCATGTCAACAGGTTCATCTGATCGTATGGGTATGTCGGCCAGTTCGGAGGACGATATAAGCAGGATAGAAAATTTATGGAGAAAATATGCGGGATCGTACAAGAAATCAGATGACGTACAGACCTATCTCTTCCGCGTGATACCCCGCCCCAGCAAAGGAAGAACTTCATTCGCTTGAGCGGAACCATAGTTGAAAACCGTAAAGCCGCCCGTCGCAAGCCGGCGCGTCATATTGATCTGCTCGATGAGCTTACATATATCCGTCGAATCGCTCCAGACGCTCAGGCCGATACCGGGATAACACGGCACCTTGCCAGCCCACGGAAGCTGCTGGGCGACCATCCGCTGGAAATGGCTGTCGGAGGCCGTATAGTCCATGGGACACACGAAATCCAAATACCCGCGGTCGCACCACAGTTTCCAATCCTGTCCGATGGTGTTCCGGTCCACCGGCCAGTTTCTAAAAACCGCCGCGGAAACCCGGACGTCGGGCCTGGTCTTTTTCACTCCTTCAGCCACGGCGGCCACAACCTTCGTAATCTGCTGTCGGCGAAAGTCCAGCCATTTTTCACTCAGAACCTCATCGTTGCGTACGCACGCGGACCAGTCGGCCAGCGTCTTGCCGATCACTTTCTCAAAGCGTCGTCGGCAACCCTCGCAAAAACAGCCGTCGTTACCGGGATAACGGATATAATCAAAATGCAGCCCGTGGACGTCATACTTTCGCGCCACTTCAAGCATGGATTCGATCTCCAGGTTCTGATTTTGCGGATGCGACGGGCACAACCAGCGGTCATTCGCCGAGCCGTCAAAACCGACTTGTGTCCGGCCCTGGCCCTTCATTTTAACGACGAAGCTTCTATCCGTTGCCGAGCCCATGTTGTAGTTCACTTTCCAGACGTGACATTGCACGCCGTATTTTTTACACGCCGTCAGACACAGTTCGATCTGATCCCCCTTTTCCTCGACGGCCGGCGACACAGGCAGAACGTCACTATGGTAGAACGCCACACCGCCCCAAAGCATATTCGGCAGGATTGCGGTAAAACCATTATCAGCCAAAAGCTGAATGGCTCGATCCCAGCTCATACCGTCCACCCCGAAGGCACTATGACACCAAAAGGCTCGATGCTCTCCGGACAGAGGCTTCTGGGCCAGACAATGCGCTTCGATCAAAGATTCCTGAGATTGCTCGGCGACCCCAATGGCATCGGAGTACTTACCCTCAGAAATCAGTTCGCCACTCCGGTCACGAAGCCGATCGGCTTTATGGAGCGCTTCAATGGCACGAAGATTTCCCGCGGCCGTAGCTGCTATATTCTCTTTCGCTAAGTCGTAACGTTCAAAAGGCTCCAGTTGACCGATTCGGTCGCGACACCCCTGCGCCGCATCCCGCCACAACTCGGGCACGAGATATCCAGCCATCGACACGAGTAAGCGCAGCTTGGCGGATGAATCATCGGACATGAGGACATGCGTCAAAAAAACGCAGTCCCGCCCGGCGACAATGGCGGCTTTGCCGGTGGATTGATTATCCTCGTCAAACCACCATGCCACGACCTTGCTGCGCCCTTCTACTGCGAAGGTATCGCGTATATTCCACGAAGATTGCCTGGTTACAGCCGGCATTCCCTCAAGTGCATCCCCGGCGGGACGAATCGACGCGAATTGACCTTCATAGGCCCGACGAATATGCGAACCGACACGAATAGCGACCGTCGATTCAAGCCGCCGGGGCAGCGTATAACAAGAGATCAACTTGCCGCCCGTTTCAAGAAACGTTTCAATGTCATCGACCAACCCATCCGGCACAACCGGATTGTACGGGAGAATGAGAAGCTTGACGCCGGCCAACCGTTCCGACGTAACGTCGAGATCGCTCAGGACGACGTGTGAAAGTCGAGCCCGGTCGAGAAGTTCGGTCACGACGTTGGCATACTGCTTAATCGCATTGAGTTCCCCGCGTGCCTGGTGTGCCGCGGAATCGTTGCGAACAACAATAATCTTGCCGCCCGCGCCGAAGGTGCCCATTGCGGCAATATAAAATTCCGTATCCTTATCCTGGCCGCGCCAGGCGGAAATCCGAATCGTATCGACCTTGCCCCATCCGGCGGGCTGACCTTCGATCCCGGCAGCATTTTTATAAATTTTGACGGGAGTCCAACCCGTAGCAGCCGGAGCATCGAACGGAATTCTGTACCATCCATTCCCGCTATGCAGGTAGAGCGTAAAATAAGCCACCGGCGATGTGTCACGACAGAAGAAAAGAAATTGCAAACCCTTGCACATCGTCAGGTCCAGCGCGAGTTCACAATCCCAGGACGCCCGATCCATCCTCGTGCCCTGAAAATTACAGGGCATTCGCAAAGCCCTTCCACCTTCGACGTCCACGCATGAAACCGGTCGGCTCCCGGCCATGGGCTCCCAGACCACCGGCTGCGGAGATGAAAAATCATCAGCGATTTGATAGGTTATCTCCGGAATGGACGGCAAACGTCCCAGGCTGACCAGTGGACTCATACAAATAACGGAAAAAATGACCGTCCTTCGACTGAGCATAAATTATTCTCCCCAAATGAGGTATCTCGATTCCACCGTTCGCTTCAAGGATTATTTAACCTCGAAACGTCGGCTGGTGGCGTACACATGGACGCCGAAACCGGCAATGCCATCACGAAACCTCCCGCCCGTAACCCACTGCGTCTCCTCTGTGTAGAGGCGATAGAGCGTCTTACCCTCTAATTGCTTCGGCAGCTCCCTGATTGTGAAGGAGACGCCTTGGCTGTGCTCATTAACAGCGATTAACATCCAATCTTGCCCAGTCTTGCGAAGCATCAGCCGGGGGCCTTGCCCGTCAACGGAACCATACGTCTCGTCCGCGACAGCAATCGGGGTCTGTCTGGGGCGAGTCCCGACGATTCCGAATTCCAGAGCGCGAAGCTCTTTGGCAACTTTCATAATGTCACGCCAGAGCGAACTGTCTTTTTCAATACTATGCGTCCCCCAGTAAAGGATGGCGTTCGCCCCGTGAACGATCGCATCGTAAGCCATGAAACGCGTCTTTGAGTACGTCGGGCGCCGTCCTTCTCGCGGATCGGGATCATTCTTGGCGCTTTCACTGATGTCGCGCCAGCCGAATCCTTGCAGCACCATCCAAATCGATTTGCCCGGCGCCGCCGCTCGCATCCGGTTGGTATAAGCTCCCACTGAACTGAGGTTTGTATCCTTCAGGTCGCTATGGCCCGAGGTCGGATTAAACGGCACCGGATAGATATCACACCCCGCCGCATCGACAGCCGCGTTGTATTTTCGCAGGCTTATGACGGAATTGCGTGGAGCGTGATTTTGCCAGATAATATGTTGAGGGTCGAATTGCCTGACAACTCGACACCCCCGGGCGATCGCCTCGGTCAATTCATCGGCTTGTTTCGGACACCGTGACATTTTCCAATTCGGATGGGGATTTGACACGCCCAATTCCTTCCAAAGCGTATCATAAACGACCTCGGCCCGTTTCCACAATCCGCGTTCGTCATAATCATCGGCCATTCGCAATAACGACATCCATTTCGTCGGATCCCCGCCGGGCTGTTGACTCCCGGCGTTCTCGATATGCGTGCGGAGTTCCCGTTGTTGCCCTCCGAAGATCCAACGGAAGCGAGACCACCAGATATTCCAGAGCGCTTCGTCAGGCAGTTCCCACACCAGCAGAGAGGGATGATCTTTGAACGTATTGATGATGTGCGACAATTTCTGCTCGCCCTGAGGGTCATCTTCTATCAGTTTGACAGCCGAGCCGAGGCAAATCCAGGCATAGAGACCGTGTTTCTTCAGCCTGTCGAGCGTCTTAGCATCCTGAGGCACGCGAACCAGGTTGAAACCGTTGTCGGCGATTTCCCGAAGCCCCTCATCGTCTTTCGGCAACTCATACAAGCCGATAATCAGCCGGGCAGCCCCATCAATCTTCAAAAAACCTTCCGGGCAAAAAGGAGACCTTTCAAAGCCGCCGGAATCCGCTTCGGCTCGTCCGTGTTGCGGGAATAAGACTAAAGAAGACAATACAATCGAATACAACATAACACGAAGGATTTGAGCATTACGCATGGTGAATTCCTCTAAAAAATCACGACTCACTTTTCCGTATTGGTACTTTGGTGCTTTGATCCCGGGCGGCCCAAAAGGTCGCGTACATGAGGAAAATCGGAGAGGGGGGGATTCGAACCCCCGGTACGGGTGTATACCCGTACGACGGTTTAGCAAATCTTTGCCCGAAAATCATAACTCCCTATCTAAAAAAGAACTTATAGAAAAACCCAAAACTGACTTGCTTGATTTACCCATACGCAACTACGTCACACGCCAAATTATAAGGGATTTTTTGAAGTTATCAAGTGAAGAAAAGCAGACCATTCTTAAGCTTTTAAACGAGGTCGATAATGTCACGGAAAAAGCAATTACAGATATCGCCCGCGAGAATCAAGCGGTTGGCGTTTGAATATGACTTGATGATTCTGGCGGAGGAAGCGAGCGGTCTGGACCTGGCGGAATTACTCGAGCGCGATGAGGACCTGGCGGCGGCGTGGGAGCGGGGGCAATTGCTGCGCAGGCTCTACCGGATAGGCAAGGAAGTGTATTGTCCCTCGACAGCGGCCAAGGCCCTGGGAATATCACAGGCCGACTTTTCACGGCTTATCACGAAAGACCGGGAGGGCCGGGAGGTATGGACAGAAGGACGCTCGCTCCTGGGTATCCAGATCCGGCGGGGGATCTTGAAATCGGTCGAGAACGGAAAACTTTCGGTTCATAAAACTATAAAGCTTCTGAGCGGTTGTTTCGATTTAACGCAACCCTCTACCGATCCCCCCGATGACATTCATCACGTCCATCCGTCGGCGCTTGCGAAGCTCTTGGGCATCTCTCGACAGACCCTCAATGTCTGGCGAAGAGAAAACGGTCTTCAGCGAAATCCGGATGGGATCACTTTCGATCTTAGAGTGGTTTTGCCCTGGTTACGAAGATGGTATCAGCGGCACTCAGTATAAGGAGAAATGAAAATGGCAATTAATTCAGATGTCACAACCACCTATAAGGCGATAGACAAGAGTCGATCAGCGACGACGTCATTCATCACTGGGATGAAGCGGGTCTCGTCGTCGGTGCTAAACTTGAAGACCGCCATCGTCGGGGCGGTGGGCGCGGCGGGCCTCGGCTATATGATAAAAAAGCAAATGGAGGAAATTGACGCGGCGGCGAAAATGGCGGATCGTCTCAACATGGCGACGGAGGAACTCGTCGCCTTCCAGCATGGAGCGGAGCTCTCCGGCGTCGCCACGTCGTCACTGAATAAGGGTCTTGAGATATTCAGCCGTCGCCTGGGTGAGGTCCAGATGGGCACGGGAGAGGCTCAGCGTGCCCTGGACTTGTTGAATCTTTCGGCCGATGACCTGGCGGACCTGTCCCCGGATAAAGCTATCTACGAAGTCGCCGACGCCATTAACGAGCTTGAAACCCAAAGCCAGAAGGCAGCGGCCGCCAACTACCTTTTCGGACGGTCCGGACAGCAGCTCCTCAATTTGTTTGATAAGGGATCTCGCGGGCTAATGGCCTATCGTGACGAAGTGGATAAGCTGGGCCTGAGCTTTTCGAGAATCGACGCGGCCAAGGTCGAGGCGGCCAACGATGCGATGACCCGCGCCCGTCGGGTGTTCACCGGCCTTCAGCGAACCGCGACGATTGAGATCGCTCCCTACATCGAGCGAGCGGCGACGGCGTTCACAGAGTTTGCCACCTCCGGCGAGGGCGTCGGCGCCAAGATGATGTCTGTCTTCGAAGGTATGTCCCTTGGAGTGACGAAAGTCGGTTCGCTGACTCGGACGTTACCCGCGTATTGGTATGCTGTAGAGGCGGCGAGTCGCCAGAGCCTGGCGGCGGTCTATGATATGGCCGGGGCCATGACCAATCTCGATGAGCTGTTCAAGGGCTTAAAGCGGCCGGGGTGGGAACAAACGTACAAAGAATTGGCCGCAGGCCAGCGAACGAAGGCGGCCCAGCTCATGGAGCAAGGCGGCAAGGCGTTGGCGGAGGCGATAGAGGCCGAGAACCGCGTGCAGCAATGGTTCGATGATGTGCGGAATCGCCAAGGCCGAACCGCCGGCTCGAGCGCGATGAGCGCGGATGCGGCGATGGAGGCGATGTTCCCCGGCTTTAGCAAGATGAAGGCGGAGATCTCTGCCGTGGCCGGCGACAACGCATGGTTCGGCCTGGGCAGGAAAGTGTCCGCTTCTTTCGATCAGGCCGGCACGGCGGCGAGAAAATTCTTCTATGAAGTTAAGAGCAGCGGTCTCGATGCTTTGGATACCACGGTGAAAGCCGCCGAGCAATGGAGGTGCAGCCTCGATGCAGCCGAGCAATCGGCGCAGACCGTGCGCGATCGGACGGCGGCACTGGCGCGGATGTACGATGCGATGGGGATCTACGACGAGCGGGCCTACGCGGTTCGAATGTCCCTTCTCAATCAAGAGGTTGCGGAGTTTCGCAAGCTCAAAATATCCGAGACGGATATTGCCCTCTATCAGCTCGAGCGCCAGCGCGAAGCGCTCGAGGAACATGCGAGGCGGTCCCAGGACCTCCTGGCCGGCATGAACGCGGCGTTTATCGCAATGGATCGGGGGCGGATGACGCTCGGCGAGTTCGGCTACCAGGCGGCGCACACGATGCGCGACGAGATGGCGAATATGTTCGACGCTGTCACGCTCGAAGGGGCGTCATGGCGAGACGCGATGACGAGCTACTTTACCGACGTCGGCCGGGCGTGGGTCCGGATGATTAACGAGATGGCCGCCCAGCAGATGTTCCAGAGCACGATCCAGCCGGCCTATAGCTGGCTGACGTCGGCGATCACCGCCGGCGTCACCGGCGGCTTCACCGGCGGATCGACGGCGTCGGCACCGACGCTCGGAAGCCCGGGAGTCACAGGGCCTCATGTACTTCATGGCGGCGGTATTGTCGGCGTCACGAAAGCGCCGACGCGGCTGGTCGATCCGTCCGTGTTCGCCCATGCCGAGCGGCGTCACGCGGGCCTGCGTCACGACGAGGTCGCGGCCATTCTGACGAAAAGCGAGGTCGTCGGCACGCCCGAACAGATCGGCGGGATGGTGCATTCACTGTCCAGCCCGAAAGGGGAAATCCATATTCATTTGGAGAATCAAAGCGGTGCAAATTTAGATATCACAAAAAAATCCGATCTTGTAGATGGGGAGAACCGGATCATTAATCTAATTATCAACTCGCTCGATACGCACCCCGGATTAGTTCACGCGGTCCAAAACGCGGCGATGAGATAGGGCAAGGACACGATCATCATGAGCGATCAGTTTCAAGAGGAATCGCGGCCTTTGGGCCGGATAGACTTTATCAATAAGACCTGTCATAGAGTGGTTCCGCGATGTCTCGGGACCACCCTGCAGGACGATGGCACGCTCCTATTGAAGATCGGACTGTTGGAACGCAAGGATAGTCTGAGGCTTCCGAAAGACAAGCGCGCCGGCGGCGAAACGATACCGTCCCCGATCCACCTATCGGATGACGATCGGCAGCGGCCCATCGGCCGGATCGATGTGGCCGACGCGACGAGCAAAGAGGACCTCTGCATCCGGTTCGCCGGCGACGAGCTGGTGGACGGCGAAAGGCATATAACACTCGAACTGCTATACCGAAAGGACCTTCTGAAAGCCGCGAACGCAGAGGACATCGAATCGCCGCCCAAGCCTCCGGAGCCGGAGCCGCCAAGGGTGGCGTAAGAGAGAATACGATGGACACAATAACCTGCCAAGTGAAGGGATGCTCGAATCCCGCATATATGGGCTGGCAGCCGACGGGCGAACGCCGGGGCGTTCAAATCTGCAAGGCTCATGCACTCAGGCACAGAGATCCCCGCGACGGATTTAATCTGTTCGATGCGTTCAGATTCACAAGGCGGGTCGTTAGCCGTAAGCCTTCCCAAAAGAAAGCGGTCCACCGCGCCGATCGGCGCGGCGACGACGGCGGCCGCCATCGTCAATCGAGGGCCACGGCCCACTCAATCAACAGTTCAGGACGGGAGGAATCGCAAGAGAGACAAACCGTCCCCGGCCGACAGGCTTCACCGCCGGCAGCGGGCGAGCCGGGGCCTGGGCAGCGGCAATGTGCCGACTGCGGAAACGAACGGCAAGCCGGCCATAGGTATTGCCGGGCCTGCTCAGCCAAGCGGGCGAAAGAGTCGAATCGACTGCGCCAGCGCCGCCACCGAAAGAGAGCCAAGAACACAGTCTCAGCGTAACGCTTTTGTGCTTGCCTGGCGGCGGAGGACCTACGGGTCATAACCGATTCAAATAAGCCAGCCAGCCAACGCTCGTCAAGCACAGGCCCTATGCCAGAGCCTTCATTGAAAACAGAGCGGGTCCTCCGGCAAGCGGCGGTTTGCCGGTGGGGAATAGGGCGGGCTTTTCAAGCGGATATAGGATTTTTATTTTCAGTTGACAGGAGCGGTGGTCGCGCCGTCGCCGACAGCGCGCGAACCGAGGCAACTGTTGCGACGAAAAGTCCCCAAAAAGGCAACCGCAAAGACGAAAGGTCGCTCGTCGGTCAACCGGCCCGCGGCCAAGGGCCGCGCCGGCTGCCGTCCGGGGGCGGCCCAAGCCATCCTCGATGCCGAACTGCAAGCTGCCCGTGGATGAGCAAAAAGCCCTGGCGGATAACATTCAAGGCCATCCGGCAGGTGGAGACCGCCGCCGGCGCGCAACAGGCTGCACAGCAAGGATACCCAGGCCGCCGCCGCGCACCAGGCGTCGCTCAAGAACGCCCAGGCCGCCGCCGCGTGCCACCAGGCGGCCCTCGAAGACGCCCAAAACTGCGCTGAGATCGTCTTAGAAGCCGAGGCTCGATTAGGGGAAATTTTGGCTAAGCAAAACCCTATTTACGAGCCGCCAACCGTGGGTTCCAAGAAGGGAACCCACGGTAATACACCTAAACAATCAAAGTCTTTACCCGACGGTATTGACAAAAAGATGAGCCACGAGCTCCAGCAGATCCACAAACACCCCGACGTTGTCGAGCGCTGCAAAGCCGAAGCCCGGGAGAAAGGACAGATCGTGACCAGCAGGCAAGTTCTAAAGAGTGTGCGCAATGAAGCGGCTGAGCATCCTGATCGCAAAAAACCGGGTCCCGTGCCCAAGCACTATTATTTAACAGGGCCGAGGTTGAAGAGGCCGCCGCGTGCCATCAGGCCGCCCTCGAAGACGCCCAAAACTGCGCCGAGATCGTCCTGGAAGCCGAAGCGCGTTTAGGGGAAATCCTGGCGAATAAGCGTCAACAAAGACCAATAACCGAGAGTTCCACAAAGAGAACTCTCGGTAGTGTATCTCAACTTCCCGATGGCATTGACAAGAAGATGAGCCACGAGGCTCAGCAGCTTCACAGGCACCCGGCCGTGGCCGAGCGCTGCAAGGCCGAAGCCCGCCAGAAAGGACAGATCGTTGCCGGCCGAACCGTTTTGCGTCACGTCCGCACCGAGCGGTGAAAATATTCCGAAAAATATTCAGACGGAAACCGTCAATTCCGGGGGGTGTAGAACACCTCCGGCGGACAGATCGGGCCGTAGAGGCGATCCTCGTAAGCCGGATTCCGGCGACGCGGCCGCGTACGGGCGATTTTGCGATTAAACGGCCTCACAGCGTCTCTATGGCCCGATCTGCTCGGGGCGTCTTATGCCCAGGGGGGCTTGAAATCACATAGCCACGGTGCTTGCCCGCCTCCCTACAAGGCTGTCAAGGGGCAATCCGGCCAAAACCAGGGCACGGAAATTTTTTCAGAATTTTCTTTGACGATCTGGTCTGGGTGGATATTCTGTACGTATGAAATCTGTACAATCAATTCCATTGAACAATCGGAAAATCACGGCCGGGGTGAGTCTATCCGCGAGGACGGCTGCGCACTGTACAGAGCGTCATAAGCCCCGGCCACTATTTTCTCGAAAGGAGAAAAACTATGGAATCTGTCAAAAACAGCCAAGTGAGTGAGGAACTGCAGGGCATGGAGGCGGGTCAACCACAGATCGAGAATCGCGAAATCTCTGCGGCAACGGCGCGACGCCTGGCCGAGCTGTGCGTAGAGATGAACGAAATCTGTGTGGGATTGCTAAGGCCGGAAAAAGCCCAAGACATCGAGGATCCAGGCGGAGCGGATGAGAAGAGTCCGGGGGCGGAGATTGCGAGATACCTGGACGGTTATTTGAGCCGAGAGCCGGTCTGTGAAAAGGTCGCGATTTACGTCTTGACGGACCTGGCCTCGAAAAATCCTGCATTGGCAAAAATGATAAGGGAATCGCTGTGGGATGATGTTCAGCCCTTCATCGAGGAGATCGGCTGGGAGAAAGAACTTAAGGAGGATATCGAGATCATTCAGGATATCCATTCCGTGATTCACTTCTGGCGGCTGTACAAGGACCACCTGGACGCAGATGGAGCCGAATTAGCGGCTGTCCCTGTTGGGGCCGAGTAAGTGTAAAGTTGATCGTGACAGGCCGGGCTTGAGGATTTGTCGGCCCGGCCTTTGACAAAGTGATGGAAGCGTATGATCTGGCCGAGCAGTATATCTCATCGAAAGGAGGTGACGTATATGGCGGGCGAAATCTTAGGACTCACACCCAAGCTACGTGGCGTCCTTCGCGCGATCGACAGCCGAACGCAAGGGCCAGAGGGCTGCGTTGCCGCGGCGGACGGATCATCGAAACCGGGAGCATGTACGACTGGCTATCCGCCCGGCGAAAGCGCAGGCACTTGACCTTTTTGAAATGGAGATTTAAACTCTGTTTGCCGGGTCGCTCCCGGCGAACAAAACACCGCCTGGCCGGACCGCCGGATCCACCTACGCCGGCGGCTCAGGCCGGGCCCGAAATGTAGGTGACATCATGGCAAAGAAACGCAAACCAGCAAGCGCACCGAAGCGGAAGAAAAAGCCCGATGAGAAAGCGGCCAACAGGCCATTTACGATTTATGTCCTTTGGCAGGTGAATGTCATAACCAAAGCGTCTTTGGAACTGGCCGATCATATTGATGTTGTGGGCGATAAGAAATCCACTCTGGATAAGATCGATGTGCTGAGGGAGGCTATCGTCTATATGACAAACCAGATCAGGGACCTACCGGAAAGCGCGAAGAAAACCGAATTGCACGATCTTCTTAAAACAGTCCTTGAGCAGATTCTACCCTATTATCAATGCACAAAAAGCAAGCCCGATCTCCCCAAGAACGCATTGAAACTCCGGCAACTTGCCGAAAAAATGAAAGCGTTCATCGAACTCAACGGAGGCTGTGCCGGCGACTGGCCCATCGAACGCTTGACCGATGAGATAAGAACGTTAGCCGGTGACTTGAAACACTACAACAGCATAAGTACTGAAGCCGGAGGGAGGGCGTCGTCTTTGTCCTGGCTTGTCTGCGAACTTTGGGGTGAACTCTATGACAAGCGAAACGAATTGACAGATGACGAATTAAAAGCAAAGGAATATCTTTTTGCGATACGCGCTGCTCTCCTTATGGTGAGCGATATCGGATACAAGAGACGCGATCAACAACCCACTGAAAAGCTGAGAAAAATAGCAGACTCACTTGAACACTTCGCAAACCGACTCGATGAAAATCCCATTGTCGCGAAGTACCGGCAATTCTGGCAGCGGTTCAAACAAGAAGACTGGACAAAAACTGAGGGCAGTGATAAGAACGAACAGAATGATCGTGAGCCTTCAAACGCGGCCGAGTTCAAAGATAGGTTGGGTGCAAAGACGCCAGAAGTAGAACACAATGAAAAAATGTCACGGCCCCTTTTCCCGAAAAAATGGGCTTCTATTTTTAATGTGAGTACTTCCACGATCCGAAGGTGGAAAAAGGATGGGACCTATCCTTTCCAAAAAATTAGCGAACGAAAATGGGCTTTGCCCATCAATAAGTTACCCGCTGAATACCTACAGAAATATGAAGCCGTAGCCAAGTCTTAACGCCTTATAGCAAGCCAAGTATCGCGTTTTACCGCGTTTTAGAGAATCATATCCTACCATCCTATTGCAAGCAAGCATCACAAATTCTATTTGTAATTGCATGTTTGATGAAGGATACATTACGTTAGAACATCTTTCTGGCAGATTGAACCTGCCTGAAAAATTTCTACGGACACTTGCAGAGAATGGCGGTATCCCATGCCTGAATGTAAACGGGCGGTTTCGCTTCGATGAGCATCAAGTGCGCGATGCACTAAATCGACAAGCCAGCCAGAGAGTTATGAGTAATGGCACAAATTAACGATAGTACGTTGTTCGATGCGCCGGTCGCGCACCGTGGCGATCCAGTGACAAGCTACAAAGCGGGCGACCGCGCTATTAAGTCCGAAAGGCTCAAGGGGCAAATGAGGCTGGTTGCGATGGGCGTCACACGCTGGCCGGGCAGGACAAGCGCCGAGCTTGCTGTTGTGATCGGCTTGAACCGTTACGATACAGCGAGACGGTTGCCCACTTTGCAGCATCGCGGCCTTGTGAAAAAAGGAGCGTCGCGCCTATGCAAGACCTGTGGCAGTGAGTGTGTCACGTGGTGGCCGACGGCGGAGGCCGGGCTTTTTGGTGGAGGCCGTTGACGATGTCACTGGAGAGAAATAGCGGGATTAATGGGTTTGCAGTGGAAATGAAAATGCACAGGTGGGCGATGGAGCCGGCGGCGCTGCAGGCGTTCATGGACGCGCTGGCGAGTCTGCCGGCGACGGCCGCCCTGCCGGCTATCGACGTCGCCGCGCCGCGGAGGGGATTGAAAGTTCACAACGGAACGGCCGTCATTGCCGTCTCCGGCGTGCTATTAAAGACGTTTCCCGCGTGGCTGCGCCTCTGGGGGATCGTCGGCACAGGCTACGACGAAATTCGGGCGCAATTAGATGAGGCGATGGCCTCGAAATCCGTCAAGGCGATCGAATTGCACGTCGCCTCGCCGGGCGGCGTCGTGGACGGCCTGGCCGATACGGCGGATGCGATTCGTGCGGCCCGACAGACCAAGCCCGTCACAGCGGTGGTGGAGGACCTGGCGGCGTCGGCGGCGTATTGGCTGGCCTCTCAGGCCCAGGAGATCGAGGCCAACCGCACGGCGGAGATTGGCTCCATCGGCGTTTATACGGTCTATGTGGACCGGTCGAAGGCAGACAAAAAACGGGGCCGTAAAATCATCGTCATTCGCTCGGGCGAGCATAAGGGAATGGGCGTGGACGGCGTCACCGACGAGCAGGTGAACGCGGTCCAGGAAATTGTTGATGCGTTGAATACTCAATTTGTTAACGCCGTGGCGGAGGGCCGAGGGCTACCCTCCGAGCGGATCCGCGCGTTGGCGACGGGGCGGCTCTGGCTGGCCGACGCCGCGAGGGAATACAAGTTAATCGACGTAGTGACACGTATGGAGATGAATCCGCTTCAGGACAATCAAGGAGGCTTAGCGATGGACGAAAAACACGACAGCTTATCGGCGGTGGGCGTAATGCAATCTCGCCGGCAACCCGCAACGAGGACGTTCGTCCAGGCGGCCAAAGCCCTGGCTCAACAGACGGGCATGAAGCTGGGGGACGCCTTCAAGAAAGTCGCCTGCGAGCAGCCGGAACTGTATGACCGGCATATCGCCGCGCTGGGGATCGTCCGGCCTACAAGGAACAACCCATGATCTGCCCGTCCGGAAAAACCGAGAAACAGTTCTTCGAGTTGCTTCGCTACGGAGAGTTATTCTGGTTGTACCGTGACACGCGGCTGGTGGGACTCTCAACGGCATTACTGGATAACGCAGCCTTTAGATCCCTGGACGATACAAGCCAAGTCCTACTCGTCACGTTGTGGCTCTACGCCGGTCGGACGGGCAAGCGTATCTTCCCCGCCCGACCGGCCTGGCTACAACAGTTCCTCTCCCTATTCGACGGGACGCCGGATCTGGGACCGCTGCTTAACGCCAACGATGAATATGGCAACCCAGCGCCCTTCGTCCGCTATTGCGATCCACCCAGCCCAAACGAGAAAGGAGCATGATGTCACGAACCACAAAAAAAGATCAGAATGAAAGAAATCCTTGGGAGCTTCATCTTGACCAACCTGTTAATCTTAACCGCCGAGAGATCGAAGCCTTGAATGAGGAGATTCAGTACCTTATCTACGAAGCAATGCAGGAACCCAGAAATAAGCTCAGGATGGATTTACTCCTTTTGTGTCGTCTGGCCGATATCGGCCGGCAATACCTGGAAAGCCGGAAAATCAAGTCCCTTATAATCGACAGCAAAGAATTGCTAAACAAGAACCGAAGGAAAGACAGTGGCGGCTAAAAAAAGAACATCATCATCAAGTACAACAACGCCGAAAGCGAAGGTCTCTACCCGCAGAGCGGACAGCCGGAAATCCGGCTCGGTCAAACTTGGCTATCACATTTTTCGCAACGATGATCGATATGACGTTCTCACACGCAGCGGGCATGTTTACCAGGGCAACCTACCTTACGTGCGAGAACACACCGGCAGCGATGAGGAAGGCTCAAATTATCTGAATCAGTTCACTATGATGACCTGTAAAGACGGCCCGGAATTTTGTATGTTGTATGGTTGTTATCGCTTACTCATTTGCCTGGGGGCCCGACAAACCCGTCCATACCGAGGATGGCTTCTCGGCGCTGATAAGCAACCGTTTACAGATTCTCAACTCGGACAGTTGTTGAATATCCCCACCAAACTAATGACCAAGATTTTAAAACGGTTCTTATCCGTCAAACTCATTGAGAAAATTGAACTGCCTGATTTCGAGTCGATGACTGATGAACCTGAAGGCGAGGATGCCACACAAAAGAAGCCCAAAAAATCCGAGGGCAAAACGAAAAAGAAATCGCCGAAATCCAAGAAGAAAACCCGCTCGAGCGCAGCCGAGCGCACGCCAGCGCACGAGGTGAACGAAGTGCGCTCGCCTTTAAAAAAACAAAAGAAAAACAAAATCGGAAACAAAACAAAAGAGAAAAATAACCCGGATCGGATAATGGGAACACAAACCAAAGCGCACGAGGGGCAACGGCGAAATGAAGGGCAATCGAAAGCCGAACGGCAATCCGAAACCCGAAACCACCCGTCCCCGGCCGCCGCCCCTACCCGACCCGAAAACCCGACCGACCCGATTGACCCGACTCCATCCGACGCTTCTGAGGGGGCTAAAGTGATTGCATTCCCCCAAGCCCCCTCAAGCTCGGATAACGCCTCTCCGCCCGGATCCCGACCGACCTCCGTACCATCTGGCCGTGCATCGTCCACCGCCCATCGTCCAGCATCCCGCCCGGTGTCCGCGCGTCGAGGCCGTGGCGATCCCGTCGCCGTCGGTGACGTCATGGGAGATCAACGGCACAGATACGACGCCGAGGCGATGGCCTTCGGTGAAGCGATCTTCACTGAGTTGGGCCTGGACCGGACGTTTAGCCGTGGCAGTACCGAAGGGCGAAGCGAGATTTGCAGTTATGCATCGACATTTCGCAAACTCACCGCCGGTTTATCGGCGCCGGTCGTGACCACGATCAAGAACCGGGCATTAGTTCATGCCGCCAAAGTTCGGCGGAACGCAAAACGATGCCGGTCCCCGGGGGCGGTTTGGATGAAAGCCTTCCAGGGCATGTGTTTGAAGTATGCAACTGAGGCAGATGTTGCCGCTGGATAAGATTAGGATGTTTACAAAAAACAACAGCCGAATAGCTACTGTAAGGTCTTGTCAGGTCGTGGCTTACGATGTTGAAATTGCTTATGAACTTTCAAAAATCGGATAAACGAAAGGCCATTTAATGAACGTAAATAGTGTAACATCAAGCACTTATCGCGGGTCCTTCCCAGGCCACCCCCCTAAACCAGTGGGGAATAGGGCACTCTTTCCGAGGCCGTTTATTTTTTTTATTTGGCCCTGACAATAGTAGCCTCTTTTAACGCAAGTACTTATGAAGCATGAATTTAGGAGACAGAAAAATGAGAAACGAAATGAACCCAGACGAGCGTAAACGGGCCATCAAGCGGGCCATAGACGCTTACGGCGAACAGGTGAATCAAGAGCAAATCGCGCGTGCAAACAGCGACAATCGGCACCTGCGGGCGTGCCTCGATGCCCAGGAAAAAATCCTTGGACGGCTCCGAAAATTCGGCGTAACGGGTTTTGCAAAGACAGGCGCGGAACCGGCGCCGCAACATCGGTCTGCTGCGCAGCCGGCAGCGACGGCGACGCCCGTTTCACGAACAAAATCCGCCCCAACGGGGATACTATCTTTGGGCGGATCGTCTGCCATGAATCAGGTAAGCGGTTCGTACATCCCGTCATTCTTCCAGCATGGAGTTTTGTGTTAAGCAAAATGAAATCGTAAACATGCCAATCAAAGGATACAACTTATGGCAACATCGACAAAACAAACAAAGGAAAAGCCGTCCCGCGAACTGGCGGCGGTCGAGGCCGCCCTGGCCGGCTTCAAGGACGAATACCAGGCGTTGCAATCAGACGTCGAGGCCGCCGAGCGCGAACTCGAGCGCCTCATAAAAGAAATCTCAGAAACCCAGGCAGAACGCGAAGCCCATTTCGATGAGTACGAGACCCTCATTTCGGAAGGCAGCCCCGACGAAGCCAATGAATCTCTACGGCGTGTCGGCGAGGTCAGGAAGCGAAAAAAATCGCTGGAACAAAAGTTCGCCACGTTCCGGGCAAAGCAAACGGCGGAGCTGCGCCAGCGCAATAGTGATATTGGCGAGCGGGCATCTGAGACGGTATTTCACGAGGTTCTGTTTGACCTCCGCCAGCGACTGACGGCGGCCGAGGCGGCGAATGGCCAAAATGCTCAACTCGGAACCGTAATCGGCGGCCGGATCGATAAATTAACGCAACTCACATTGGAGTGATTATGTCCACTATTCGCGGAAAAAAGGACGTCACGCGGCATCGGGAACGGACCTGGTCGTTTCCGACGGTCACGCGTTGCCCTCGCTGCGGCTCGACGGATACGATCTGCCGCCGAACGGACGTCCAGAAAGGCGTTCAATATCGCAAATGCCGCATGGCGGTATGTCACTACAACTTTTGTGTCCGAGGCAAAAAGGTATAAAAATCTCCTGTTGTCGCCTGGGGCGGGCGACTGATTAGCCGCCCGCCTTCGGGTATTTAAATGAAGCGAAAGCATCATGAGCAGTGTTGTCTTCTATTTGTATTTTGTTTTGGCCGGCCTGGCCCTGCCGTTTGTCCCGGCACTCTGCAAATGTGTAATTAACCTCTTTCGTAAGTTAAGCAATGATTGAACGCGACGATCACATTATACGAGCCGTTGAGAGTTTAGAAGAATCCTACGAGGCCGTGCGAGAACTCCTGGGTAGTGCCTTCGACTCGGCCACAAGTGACATTCGCGGGTATTTACTTACCTTGATGAACGAACAGGACCTCTCGGCACTGGCGGCCGGCGGAGTTCTATTAAAGCGTTTGAGGTCCACCGGAAAGCTATCGGCGTGGGATCGTGAGATCGTTTTAGCGTCCGTCTATTCGCTGTATCTGCCGCGCGGGAGCGTGGATCCTCCCGGCGGACCCATCGCGCCGATCGGCGCTGTGTGCAGGAATTGAGGCAAATTTCACAAGGACAGTGTTAGTTCTTTAGGTTGGCATTCAAGAAGCCGGCTGCATAGTTCAATGAATGAAACGTTTGATAAAGAATGTTCACCATTACTCTTAAACGCATCCAAGGCCGCGCGGTTGCTCGGGGTTGGTAGAAGCACATTCTACGAGTTGCTTTCGGAAAGGCAAATCGGTCCGGAACCTGTTACACTTGGTTCACGCTCGTTTTGGGAACGTGGAGCCTTGGAAGCCTGGGTCGAGGCTGGCTGCCCATCCCGCGAGCAATGGTTGAGCGAAGAAATCGAACAGGGAGTCCGAGCTATGCGTATATGGAAGCCGACATATCGGAGCAAAAAAACAGGGCAACTGAAACACGTCGCCAAACACTGGGTCCAACTGAAGGATCACAAAGGAAAAGTGGTCCGTTTTCCAGCATCCGAAAACAAAGAAATGGCAGAAATCATTGGGCGAAAGATACAACGTTTGGCCTGCCATCGTGCAGCCGTAGAACCCCCGGATGTGGACTTGATTAAGTGGATCGAGCAAATTCCGGAACGGTTAAGATCGCGTTTGGTCGAGGCAGATTTAATTGAAAAACACAGGGCCGAATCGGTAAAATCCCTTCACGACCATTTGGATGATTTCAAGCAATCACTCTCGGATAAAGGGAACACTCGACAACAGGTGAATCAAGTCGTTTCGCGAGTCAAAACCATTATCAACAATAGCGGCTTCAAAACATGGAGTGACGTTACCCCGAGCGCGGTTCAAAGATGCCTGGCAAACTTGAGGGACAATGGTAAGGGCATATCCGCACAGACAAGCAATTTCTACCTGCCGGCGATCAAGCAATTTGAAAAATGGCTTCTTGCAGACCGGCGCATCCAGGAGACACGGATTGAATACCTTAAAGGTTTGAATGTTCGGACCGACCGGCGGCACGATAGACGATGTCGATTTTACTCGATCTGACTTGCCTCTATACTTGCCTACAGAAGGCCCAAAACGGTCCATTTCGCAGACAAATATGGACAGAATTGGACACGACCGGACAGTTCATGGGAGTAACTCAGGCGGTAGAAAATCGGGCTTTAAAGGCTAAAAACGGCGATTGCAGGGGAAAATCGGAGAGGGGGGGATTCGAACCCCCGGTACGGGTGTATACCCGTACGACGGTTTAGCAAACCGTTGCCTTAAGCCGCTCGGCCACCTCTCCAGGATACGACTCAACGATCACTGATCGCTTAATCGAACACCAGGATAAACCCAATATGTCGGGTTTTGCGTACTCTACATCGAATCGGCCGGAATTGCAACAAAAATAAGCGAACAAATTTCCGGAATTATTGCATCGATCCCCCCCCCTTGCTCCTTAGTCCCGACTTAATGCCTTTTCCTAAATGGAGGGCTTTAAAGATGCGTTCAACCAAGGGCTGATAAAAAAAAACGCAGCTCATTATAGCCACTCCCTGCTGCGTTCGACCTTGCCTGGCATGTGTCCACAACATCTTTGCTCTTACTCCCAAGAGAAACATCCTTGCGTTTCATAAGGGAACTGATATTCTTTCGATGATCGCGATAATCGATTGTCCTGATGACTGTAACAACCTCAGGTATCTTAAACTCATGGATATCACTCGAGAATACCTGGACATCCGTATGGTTCGAGATAACCTCGACGCGATCCCCGACTATGGCGTGCCCGCCGGGTATTCGATCCGATGGCACCAACCGGGCGACGAGCAACTATGGCGCAACATTCACCTGTTAGCGGACAAATACACGCAAGCGACGCCGGATCTTTTCGTGAGGGAATTTGGAAGCAATATTGCAACGCTTGCAGAACGCCAGTGTTTTCTCCTGGATAGCACAGATTCTCCCGTCGGAACCGCTTCCGCATGGTTTGATGATCGGAATGAACAAGGCCCGGGTCGAGTTCACTGGGTTGCGATCGTACCGGAAGAACAAGGCAACGGTCTGGCGAATACGCTGCTTTCGATTATATGCCGCAGACTGCGAAAACTGGGGCATCGCAACGCCTACCTGACGACTCAAACCGTCAGAATCTCCGCCATCAACCTTTATCTCAAATTCGGATTCATCGCGGCTATTGATTCAGAGCGGGATATACACATATGGAAGCAACTGCAAAAGCACCTGAAGTACGCCGTTGATGTGTAGAGTTTCAAACTCGTCGCATGCAGAATAAAAGAAAACACGCCGGGCCGTTGCCCCTGCCCGGCGTGTAAAAGATTCAATGGTCTTACTTGCGGGTTAGGGAAAAAACCATCGCATCGCCGCCTGATCCAAAACCATAGGGACGATACATCGAACCCGGCTCGCTCGCCGCCAAGGTTAACTTGTTTCCTTCAAGCCGATAAAGACTGAGCGAGGTTTCACCTTCATATTCCGACTGCGAACACTTGGTAATCTTGAAATCAACCTGCTTCGGATTCTTCTTCGTGTTCAGCTTCACGGTGCCCGCGTAGTATTCGGAATCCGGTCCCTTGACCTCTACTTTACCCTCTGAGATCGTGAAGGTCCATTCGCCGTATCCCCCACCGGCGGTCCCAACCCAGGTGCCGTCCAGCTCGCCGCCCTTCTTCGCCGTATCCGCTTTCTGGCGTTTGAACGTTATCTCTCCGCTGGTCTGCGAAGCGCGGTAGCCGCCCGACTCGACGGGATACTGCTTGACCTTAAAGCTGTTGTTATCGACTTTGATGAAAACCATATCCATCGTCTGTTTTGTCCCGTCGGGTTCGACCCGCTCATTCCTGTTGACCGCGCCGTCATAGTCCTCTCCCCAGGTTCCATTCCACGTGGCGCCCATGTTGTCGGCCCCAATCTGGACAATCTCTTCGCGGGACGAGACAAACATGATAATGCCATGATACTTGAAATCGCCCATTTTGAGGTCCACGCACATGGCGTTCTTGTCCAGTATCCATTTGTACTCAAGATCGACCTGAGTCCCATCATCCGCGGCGGCGGCCCATTTCCCGATCATCCAGTCGTAGCCGTACTGGGCGACAAGGTCACCAAGATTCTCCTGCGCCCCGGCCGGAACTGCAGAAAACACTAAAAGCCCCGCAACGACCAAAGATATGCTTCTCACACTCATTTTCTTCTCCTTTCATGTAACTCGTCTTTCAGGCATCAAAGGCCTATATTCGCTATCAATGAATCGGTCTGGAAGAATACCCGATTTCGTATCTAAACGCAAGAGGAAAAGCCTACAACTCCCGACCGTACTCCCATTCTTGACTTTGACTATCGATGAACCACGCCTGGATTGTCGCTGCCTGATGGGATTTATTTCAAGAAAACCCACTGTGACATCGTAATCTGCCCACTCGAAGAATATCTGTTTCAAAACAATCGTACTACCTGATTTCGAAGGGCAGACTCTTCATATTCGGGTTATCTGCTTATTGACCCCAGGATGAGGATTTAGTATAAGAACTAAACAAAATAATAATTCATAATTCAAAGGATTCGGATAATTATGAAACGATGGATTTTCTTTTCCGCACTATTCGCACTGTTTAGCTCCGGTTGCTCCAATCCAACTTCACATCGTCAGACATTCCATCTGTATATCCTTGCGGGTCAGTCGAATATGGCCGGGCGGGGCAAAGTGGAAACACAAGACACACAACCGCACCCGCGTGTTTTTGCTTTGAATCAGGACGGCCAGTGGCAGCCGGCGACCGAACCGCTCCATTTCGACAAACCTAATATCGCCGGCGTCGGGCCGGGCCTGGCTTTCGGCAAGGCCATGGCCGAATATAAAAAGAAGGTCAGAATCGGCCTGATACCCTGCGCCGCCGGCGGCTCGCCCATCGCCTCCTGGACTGAAGGGGGATACCACAGCCAAACTAAAAGCCATCCGTACGACGACGCCCTCGAACGGGCCCGGATCGCAACGCAGAGCGGCGTGATCAAAGGGATTATCTGGCATCAGGGCGAATCGGACGGTAAGCCGGAGTTAACAGAGGTATATCAAGCAAAACTGGAGGAACTGATCGCCAATTTCAGACGAGAATTAGGCGACGACGATCTGCCGTTTGTCGTCGGGACATTGAGCGATTTCTATATCGCGCGAAATCCGAACGCAAAAACCATCAATGAAATCTTCGAGAGATTACCGCTCACCGTCAAGAATACCGCTTGCGTCGAAACATCAGGGCTCACCCCGAAAAGCGATCTCACACATTTCAACGCGGAATCCGCACGAGAGTTAGGCAAGCGATACGCCGAATCAATGATTCAACTCGAACAGGGAGACTGAACATGAGAACCAACATCACACGACGAGAATTCACGAAAACCATGCTCGGAGGTCTTGCCGCCGCAGCGTTAAGTCCCCAGCGTCTTATTCAGGCAGCTTCATCGAAGAACAAGCCGCTTAATTTTGTGTTTTTCCTGATTGACGACTTCGGATGGATGGACATCGGCGCCAACAATCCCCACTGCTTCTACGAAACACCGAACATCGACCGCCTGGCGCGTTCCGGCATGAATTTCACCAACGGCTACGCCGCCAATCCGGTCTGCAGCCCGACGCGCTTCAGCATCATGACGGGCAAATATCCCTCCCGTTTTGACGCGACCAACTGGTTCAGCGGCAAGCGGTCGGGACGTTTCAAGGGCGCGCCGCTGAATGACTGGATGCCTCTCAAAGAAGTCACCCTGGCCGAAGCCCTGAAGGAGCATGGCTACAAAACCGCGTTCCTCGGCAAATGGCACCTCGGCTCGGAAGAGAAATACTGGCCCGAAAATCAGGGGTTCGACATCAACGTCGGCGGTTGGGCCGTCGGGTCCCCGCGCGGCGGCTATTTCGCGCCCTTCGAGAATCCCCGGCTTGGAGATTACCCCAAAGGCTCACACCTCCCCAAGGTCCTCACCAACGAATCGCTGAAAATACTGGATCGATACAAGAACGATCCCTTCCTGCTCTACCTGGCTTTCTACTCGGTCCATACACCACTCCAGGGCCGCGAAGACTTGATTGCCAAATACAAGGCTAAGCGACAAAGACTTCTGGACGCCGACGAACGAGAATTCGCACCCGAAGAACAGGTCTGGCCCACGCATAAACCGCGCCAGGTGCGCATCCGCCAATGTCACGCTGTTTACGCGGCGATGGTCGAGGCGATGGACGAACAGATCGGGCGAGTGCTGGATAAACTGGAAGATCTGGGCATTGCCGACACCACGGCGATTTTGTTTATGTCCGACAACGGCGGGCTCTCAACCAGCGAAGGCTCCCCGACGTCGAATTTGCCCCTGCGCGGCGGAAAAGGCTGGCTGTACGAAGGCGGTATTCGCGAGCCGTTCCTGATTCGCTGGCCCGGCGTCGCCCGGCCCGGCTCCCATTGCGACGTACCCGTGATCAGCACGGACTTTTACCCGACGATTCTGGAGATGGCCGGCTTGCCTTTCAAAAACGAGCAGCATTTAGACGGCGTATCACTGGCCCCCCTGCTCAAAGGCGGCACGAAGATCGCCCGGGACGCCCTCTACTGGCATTACCCCCACTATGCCAACCAGGGCGGCTTTCCCGGCGGCGCGATTCGGATGGGCGACTGGAAGCTCATTGAACGCTTCGAGGACGGCCGAGTCCATCTATACGATCTCGGACGTGACATCGGCGAACGTGAGGACCTGGCCTCGCACTATCCCGAACGCGTTGAGCAGATGCGGAATAAGCTACATGCCTGGTACAAACAGGTCGATGCGAAATTCCTCGAACCTAAAGATGGCGGCCCGCTTCCCTGGCGTCCTTAAGTGGCGGGGGCGTCGCGCCCGCGTATCAACGCTATTGCCCTTACGGAGATACGACAAGTAAGTCAGCTCTGTCGCCAGGATATAGGCCGGATATCCGCGATCTTGGATTCGTCCAGTTCGATCCCGAAGCCGGGCCGGTCAGGCAATTCCAGCAAACCGTTCACGGGTCTTGGCGGATGCTTCTCGAATGCGTAATAACGACTCATTTTTTGAATCAGGTATTCGACAAGGGGACATACCTCGACCGGCTGGCTCGCTACGACATGCATCGCCGCGTGGATACTGTGGCCATGCGGGATAACATTCACACCATGCACCGACGCCAAGGTGCACATCTTGACCAGCTCACTGACGCCGCCGCACCATTCCGGATCGGCCTGGACGACCATGATGGCGTCGGCCTTGAGAAACTGATGCACGTCCCAGCGCCCGTAGAAGTGCTCCCCGGTGGCCACCGGGATCGAGGTTTCACGACTCAGCTCGATGAAGGCGTCCAGGTTAGCCGTCTGGAACGGTTCTTCAATCCATCGTGGATGATACGCCTCCGCCCTTCGCGCCCAGGCCAGCGCATATTGAAGGTCCCATTTCCAGAAGGCGTCGAACATCAAGTCCACATCATCACCGACGGCCTCGCGGAGCAGCCGCACAACCTTCACATCTTCCGCGACGCCTTCGGGACCGAACTTAGGACCACGGTCCCGCACGAACCACTTTTGATGTCGATAGCCCTGCTGTTTCAATTCTTGGGCCTTCGCCTGCAAAGCCGATGATTCCTGTGAAAATCCCAGACAACTTGCATAGGCCTTGACCTTCTTACGCACACCTCCCAACAATCGATAGACGGGCAATCCGAAGAAGCGGCCGCGAAGATCCCAAAGCACGTTATCGATAGCGCTGAGGCCCATGATATAGTGACTGCCGCGTGAGTGCCGGCTGGCCCGGAACATCCTATCCCAATAGGCTTCATAGCCCAGCGGATCCTGTCCGATGAGTGGGCGTTTGAAAAATCGATCGACGAACATCGCCGCCTCGTTGTCGATCGGTCCGTAAAGACCGAAGAGTCCATCATTCGCATAGATTTTCAGATAAACAGCCCTTCTTTTGTCCTTACCGGTCACCTGAAGGATCTCGACCTGATTGATTTTCAAGTGAGGATCTCTGTCGGAACGTACTAATCCAACTGCCGCCCCGGCTGATGCGATTCCTGCGCCCCGACCTAAAACATGGCTCGCACTCAGAGCCGTCACGCCGGTAAGAAAACTGCGTCGTTTTATCCCGTTAACCATCTGCCTCTCCTTTCGTCGGGAAAAATCGGTTTTATTCTACATTGGTCATGTAAATGTTGTGTGTGTCGCCGATTTTCGAGTTGTAGAGAACCCACTTGTCATCAAGGCTGAAAACCGGATGGCCATGACTGTGTTGAGTCTTTCCGGGCACACGGCGGCAGAGTCGGCGAACATGCGCCCGCCCGTTTCCGTGCGTCATCAGCGACATGTAGTTATGACCGTCCCTGTCATCCGGACTCAGGTATCCACAATCGCCGACGATTAATGTGTTATCCGTATTGGACTGGATATGTCCCGGCCTGCGACCCGGCAGCAGGAACTGTCGTATCCACGTCCCGTCGGGCCGGATGAAACAGTTGTAGTATTCCGTCCGGCCTTCTCGTTCGACTTCGTACTGAAAACCTACATCACCCTGCCGCGTGAAATACTCATGGACGCAGAATTCCCCGGGACGCTGTATATACAACGGCTCGGCTTTTCGGCCTCGCCGCTCGGACACGTCCACCGTCCACATTCGCTGTTTGACATAACTGCCCCCCTCGTGACAGAAAAGAATGAGGTTAGGCCGATGAGGATGGATCAACACATGACTGATCCATGCTCGCTCACCCCATGCAGCCGTGACCTCACCACTATCGGTATTGATCCGCATGATCATACAACTCGGATGCTGATAGTAGCGTTCGGCCATCGTGGAGTAGATCCGGCCCGTCTCGGTGCTGACGGCACGGTCCTCGCGATAGGCGAAGGCCACATACCTGCCATCGGCAGTGCAGGTCGGCAAAGAAGGCCGTGTCCCATCAGGTACGCGATAGAGTTCTCGATCTTGCATCGTGCCAAAGCTGCATGACCGAAGAACCGGTCCGTCGAAGTAGAAGAGTCGGCCCGCCGGATCGACACATCCCATGTTCGGAGAAATCCGGTCGCCATCAGTCAGTTGAACCAGGCGTGCACTTGGTATATCAAGCAAATGATACTGGAACCGGCCGGAACGGTTCGAGGCAAAGACTAACTTGTCCGATCCACCCTCAGCCAAAAAGGACTCGGAGGAAAAATAGATATGCACGTTGTCTGAACCGTCCGCGGTGAGCCGCCGGACACGAGCACCGGTCTCACCATCTTTGAATTCCTTAATTTCGCCGGTCACGCGTTGAGTAGCCCCCCGACCGCCCGCTGTTTTCGAGTTCGTTCGAATAGACGATTCCTGAGGCTCCGGCCCCCCCCTGGAAACATTGGCCCTCACGATCATTCCAAATCCTAACGCCGCGGCGCCTCGCAGGAATGATCGTCGACAGACTACCTCCTGAGGTCGGGATGTTAGCATTCTGAAACAACTTTGCATGTTCGCTCTCCTGTTTTAGATGCTTTGTTGTCTGTCTATCAGGTTTGTTATCTCTTTTCAGTCTATAGCACCATCCCCAATCGTTAATTTTCAATAATCCAAAGCATTCCCCTTAAGCAGGTTGTCGATATCTCTCGTGACGATCTCTGCAATGATTTGTTCCTGCTTCGTAGGCAACCTCTGCGGTTCTTGAGGACCGGTTGCAGATTTGGCTGACTTCGAACCCGGGGCTTTCGCACGTTTACCCGGTCCTTTTCTTCGCACGGCCGAAAGCTTTCGTTGTTCGGCCATGATTTGCTCAGCCAGATCAAATTTGGGAATTTCCATCGGCTTATCCATCAAAAGATCAACCTTTTTTTCTATTCTTAACTCGACCATACCCGCGCGCGTAATCGGCACGACAGCGTTGCTCGGTTTCGTCGGGATCTTCACCAATCTCTCTAACCAGAGCTCTATGCATCGCTTCGACGCGCTCGCGGTACTCGTCCCGAACCGCAAGATTGTTGAATTCACCGGGATCAGACTGTAGATCATATAGTTCCCGTTCGGCGGGATGGTCTGCGTCAGCGGGAGTATGATAGACATATTTGTATCGACCCACACGGATCATGGCGAAACCGGAGGCGATATTATGGGCATAGTACTCCGTAACGGCTCGGTCCTTCCACTTAGCCCCAGGGTTATCGAGCCAGTTAAGCATGGAGTCTCCATTCCAGTCATCCGGAACATCGGCGCCGCCCAGTCCGGCGATCGTTCGTACGACATCCACAAGCGAGCACGCTTGCGTTCGTCGTTGGGGACCTTTCCATCGCGCAGGCCAACTAACAATCAGTGGCACTCGGCCGGCATGTTGATACATACAGTTTTTCCACCATAGACCATGCTCGCCCATATTCTCGCCATGATCCGTGGTATAGATAACAATCGTATTATCAGCAACCTCGGTATCGGCAAGAGTTTCGAGGACTTTGCCGATTTGGTTATCGATCCACTGTGTCAGACCGTAATAAAGCTCCCGGCCTTTGCGGACGATATCATCCGGGACATCCTCGACGTTAAAGCCGATCCGAAGGTGTTTGTAGTTTCTCGGTTGAGATTCAAGATGCCCTTCGGGGATTACGGGCAAAGGAATCTTACCCTGATATTGTCGCCAATACTTTTCCGGTACGATCAAAGGGAAATGCGGAGCAAGGTAACCCGTCAACATGAAGAAAGGCTTATCGGTAGCCCGTCGATTTTTCAAGAATTCCATCGTCCCGGCGGTAACGGCGCGGTCGTGTTTGAGAATGTTCGATTGATCTCCCGTATGAAAATCATCGAAACGTGAGGACATCCCCGGCTTGGGTGTCAGATCCTCCGCCTTCCTGCGACTGCCTTTTCCCGTCTTGGTCGAGTTATTCATATTGCCACCGATTTCTTTGAATCCATAGCGACGGGTTCGGTCATAGTGCATTTTGCCGCATAGGATCGATGCATAGCCGGCGGCATTCATGATTCGCGGCAACGAAGGATAATCGGCGTTTGGAAGCCAACAATTATTGCTCCAGGCGCCGACGCGAGAGGCATATTTACCGGTTGTGAAAGACAAACGCGATGGAACGCACAGCGGAGAATTGCAATAACAATTCTCGAATGTAACACCCCGTCTCGCCAGACAATCCAAATTCGGAGTCTGGATAATATCGTTGCCGCAACAACCCAATACGCCGGCGTTGTGCTCGTCCGACATGATGACAAGGATGTTCGGTTTTTTTACAGATCCGCCTTTGCCGAACGTCACGGCCGGCACCATAAACGAACCGGCGGTAAGACCTGCGATTTCAAGGAATTCTCTTCTATTCGTTTTATTCATATTCATCCTGTTTTTTACAAACGTTTTGCGTACACATAATACGCACCGCGGGATGCTTCTTTGTCATCGAGAAACCAGGTTTGAAGTCGTGTTTTACCGGCTTTAAGCTCAATCCGGAACGTCACGGCTTTCGCATCGTCGCGAACCCGTTTCGTCTGATCAATATTCGCGACTTTAAGCCGGGCCTTCGTCACGGAAATTGCTTTGCCGCCCGGTATTGCCGTGTTGATGGGGGCATCGACTTCCTCGGGCCAGCGCCGCAACTCGAACTGATAGGCCCCACTGCGTTCGATCTCGACGGCCCAAAAACCATCGGCCCGCATCCCATTGCGGACGGCATTCTGATGCCACGGCACTTTCGAACCGTGCCAGTCGTGGGACATCAGCCGGGTCGGATTTTGTTTGTCCGAGCCGATGATGATTTCACAATACTCATCGAAACGTTCCGAAACGCCCGCCCACCAGTTTTCGTAAGCCTCTCGGAGCGTCCCAACGACCTGCGGATGCACACCGGCGATATCTTTCTCCTGACCGGGATCGGCCTTCATATCGTAAAGCTCTTTGCCGTTGATTAACCGCCAGCGATCGGTCATCACCGCGCTCTTGCGCCACTTCTCGGGGTGCTCGATGCGCTGCGAATCCGTGACCAGCGTCCGGGCGGGCCATTTCCCATCGTTGCCTGTCAGAAGTCGCGCGATACTGTCACCGTCAAAGACCACGCCGCGCGGTTGCTTCAATCCACATAGATCGATGAAGGTCGGCAGTAGATCGACATGAGCCGTAAGTCTTTCGATGTCCTTTCCGCTCTTCAGACTGCCCGCGGGCCAGCGAACAAAGCACGGGACTCGGTGGCCGCCGTCGTATTCCGAGCCTTTTTTGCCGCGCATCCCGGCGTTAAAACCGTTGCCGGAAGTCCCATTGTCGGTCATGAAGATCAAAATGGTGTTTTCCTCCAGATCCAATTCTTTCAATCGACGCGCTAATCGGCCCATATTGTCGTCGATATTGGTAATCATCCCATAGAATCGGGCCTGGTTTTCCGGCAGCCCCTTATCCAGGTACGGCTTCATGTACGCTTCGGAAATGTTATAAGGTCCGTGCGGCGCATTCGTGGGCAGATAACAAAAGAAAGGACGATTCTTATTCGCTTCGATGAACTTCATCGCCCCGTCAAACCATACATCCGTGCAATAGCCTCTAAATTTCTCCGGCCGGCCGTTATGAAAATACGTATCGTCGAAATAATCGTTGCCCCAGTAATCGGGTCCCTGGCCGACGCCTCCCCCGCCGTGAATGAGGACTTCGCCGAATCCTCGATCCTGCGGCCGGAACGGGTAGTTGTCCCCCAAATGCCACTTACCGAAGATGCCGGTGCGATAACCGCTTGCCGAAAAGACATCGCCCATTGTCAGTTCGCCTTTCCGCAAGAGCGACCGGCCCATGATGGTATGCCAGACACCCGTTCGATTGCAGTAATGTCCCGTCATCAAACCCGCGCGGGTCGGCGAGCAGGTCGGACCGACGTGGAAATTGGTTAATCGCACGCTTTGGGCATACAGCGCGTCCAGATGGGGCGTTTTGATAACGGGGTTGCCGTGACAACCCAAGTCGCCATAGCCCTGGTCGTCGGTCATAACCAGAATAACATTCGGATGCTTGCCCCGGGGTCCTCCCCGGGCGGCAGATGGAGTCAGAATTCCCGTTGACATCGCCGCGATGCCAACGGTTTTTAGAAACTCTCTTCTCGTCGTGTAGTCCATGTCACTGTCCCTTTTCTATTGATTCCTGCGTTCCGGTCCCAATGAAAATTGCGTAAAATCACCCGGCTTCAATTGTTCTATCAAAGAATGAACATCATCCACCGTTACTTTTTTTATCGCGCTGACATCCTCTTCAATCGCATGGTACGCGTGTAAGTACATCCAATTGAATCCTAAATCGACGAGCCGGCCCATCGGCAATTCGTTCTTAATGACGAGCGTGCTCAAGACTTTGTTTTTAGCCGTCCTTAATTCTTCCTTCGTGATACCGTCTTTCACCAGACGACTGAAAATACCTCTTACCGTATCGAGCACCCTGGTTACCTTTTCGCTGCTGCAACGGATATAGCTGTAGAATGCGCCCGTCCCATCCATCGGGCCGAATTGCATCGAAGCCGACTCCGCCAGAGCTTTATCCACCAACTCCCAGAAAAAACGCGAGCCCACATCATCACCGACGATGGTGCCTAACAGCGAAGCCGCAAATCGCCTCGGATCCTGCGCTGAGATACCGGCGCTCATCAGACAAATATGCTCGCGCGTCAGATGGGCTTTCGCAATCCGCTCGACGGCCCGGCTCCCCTGACAATCGGCGAGTTCTCGTTGAACTGTTTGGCCATCCCGCCATTTTCCGCACGATTCTTCCGCGCCCGAACAGATGTCATCCCAATCGAAATGCCCCGCAAAGGCCAGGACCATGTTATTCGGCGCGTAACGCACTGAGAAATAGTCCCTCATTTGCCCCGCTGTCAAACGGTCGATGCTCTCCTCGCTGCCCAGGACGCTGTTCCCGCACGGATGACCGCCAAAGTGCAACGTTCGACACCGGTCCATCACGTCAAAGGCGGGCTGGTCCTTGTACATGGCGATTTCTTCTTTGATGACGTTCTTCTCAATATTAAAATCTTCGTCCCGCAGGGCCGGCCGCATTAGTTCGGTCCACAGCCCTGTGACTTTCGCCAGGTATTCCGGCAAAACCGCCGCATAATAAACGGTATTCTCCTCGCTGGTGAAGGCGTTAAATTGCGCCCCCGTTCGGTCGAAGGCTTCGTTCACCTGGAGCGCATTGAGATTGTGCGTTCCCTTGAAAAGCATGTGCTCGAGAAAGTGAGAGACACCGTTGATCTGTTCGGTCTCGTCACGAGAACCGGTCTTCACAAAAAAGCCCACGGCGGCCGACTTAGCGGAAGCATTCACCTCGCCAATCAAAACCAGCCCGTTGTCTAATCGCTTCGTCTTAAATTCCATGCGCTATCCTATGGTACTGTCACTTGCTTCGGGCCGATGGTCACAATTGTAAAACCGTCCAGAGGATGGTCCCGTAAAAAACCAAAGACCGATTCGGCGCTGGTTTTCTCGATTTTGTCCTTGATTTCATCGAGGCCTCGAACTCTGCCCAGGACGTAGTAATCGCTCCCAATCGCGCCGGCCCGGCTCCCGGACGATTCACTATGTAAAATCAGCGCGCTCTTCAAGCCCACTTTGGCCCGCGCGATTTCTTCGTCACGGATGCCCTCACGCAATCGATGAAATTCACCGACAATACAGTCCAGCGTTTCCTGCGCCTTGTCCGGCGTCGTGCCGGCATAGGCCATAATACCCGCGGCGTCTTTCAGGCTATGGTATCTCGCCCCGATCGCATAGCACAGACCGCGTTTCTCTCTGACTTCCGTGAATAACCTGGCGCTCATCCCGCCCGAAAGAACGGATATCGCCACTCGGGCGTTGTAATAATTCGTATCGGTCGGTGTCACGGTTTCCGTCATCAAGCCGATATGCACCTGTGCCCCGTCATTGTCGATATGCGTATATTTGCCCTTTCTGGGACCCAATGGTATCGCTTCGCCCTCGTTCCGCTGGTCGGATTCAAACAGCCTTTCTAACTGACGACAAACCGCATTGAAATCGTATTTGCCGGCAACGGCAAAAATCGTCTCTGACAGGTTGAATCGATGGCTGATGATCTGCTTCGAAATCGTGGTCGTAAGGTTTTTAAGCTCGGGAATATCCCCGATGGCGCTGCGTCCCAAAGGACTTGGATAAAACCGCTCCCGAAGTCTAAGCATGACCTTCTGCCGGGGATCGTCATCCAGCGAAAGCACTTCATCAATCGCCAATTGTCTGGCCAATTCAAATTGATCGTCTTTCAAGCTGGGCCTGAGAATAATATCCGCGTATAGATCCAACGCCGGCGCCAGGTTGCCGGCTTCCAGCGCCGCCCCGATGGTGATGTGAGAACTACCCACCGAATGCCCGCGAGCCAGCCCCAGCCCGTCGAGGGCATCGCTTAATTGCCGACTATTTTTATCGCCGGCGCCACGGAAAATCCAATTGACAATGACGTTTGAGGCCCCGCAACACCCCTCTGGGAGGCGGGCCGCCCCGGCCGGAAGCATGAAACCAAAGGCCACCGATTCCACGGCGTCCATCGGCTCGCCCAGCAGGACCATTCCATTGCTCAAAATATGTTTATCAGCACCTTCGATCATTCATTTCTTCCCAGAATACACAAAATAGCATTCATCCGTGTCCGTTACTTCCTCTCGACAATCATGGCGATTTCCACCGTTGCATTAAGCGGTAGTTCAGCCACCCCTACGGCCATTCGTGCATGTTTGCCGGCTTCATCAAATATTTGTTGAAGCAGCAGGGAGGCGCCGTTGGCCACCTGGGCCTGGCCGGTAAAACCGTCGGCGCTATTGACAAAAACTTCCACACGAACGATCCGACGAATTCGTCCAAGTGATCCCAGCTCATTTTTCAGGGCCACCAGAGCGTTGATGACGCACAACCGGGCCGCTTCCTGCGCCTGATGCAGATCAATATCGCGTCCCACTTTGCCGGTGAATAACACCCGGCCTTCGCGTATGGGAAGCTGCCCGGCCACAAAGAGCAATTTTCCGCTTCGTACGACATTCACGTAGGCCGCGACCGGCCGAGCGATCTCCGGCAAAACAATCCCCAGATCAGACAGCTTGCCGCCGATCAACTGCTCCTCGGCAGAATAGGACGTTGTTGGAGTCGAATTACATCCGCACAAGCACGCGAGGACCGCCAACACGAATGCGATGATGATTCCGCATCTCATTTGTGACCTCCTTTCGTAATCCCAACCATCCTTCTTATGATTGGATTCTGTTACTATTCGACAAAACGAAGCCGGATTCTACCAGTAAGTGCTTCCGTCTTCAACAGCAAAATCCTCGCGGCGAGAGCGTTTTGTTCTCGGTTTGGCTAAACAAACCGGCGGCGATGGCAGGATGATGAAAGTATAGGCCCCCTTGTTGTGAGTATCCGGATAATGGTACCTTGAACGCAGAAATGAATCGATATGGATCACTTCCACGACGAAACCGCACTGCTCGAAAGCCGCCTTCGCCTCGGATGCGCTCAGCGTGTTCCAGTGATAATCCCCCATAGCCCTGACGACATGTCGGTCGCCTTCTTGCATATTAAAAAAACCGGCGCAGATGCCCCGCCGCGTAACGCGACAAATCTGCTCGATGGCCACTTCCATCGCTTCGATCGATAGATGCTCGAATAAATCATGCACAATGCAATAATCGAACGCCTTGTCCACGGCATCAATCTCAAGCACATTGCCAACCTGAAAGCAGACGTTCGGAAACATCTGCTTGGCGTTGCGTATGTTTTTTCCACACAGGTCGAATCCCGTATAATCAAGGAACCGACCGATACCATAGGCGTCGATAAATCGAAAGTCGTTGGCCGAGCCGCACGCCGGCTCCAGTACGGAAATGCGTTGTGATGGTTCACGAACCAACACGTCCCGCCATATCGCCTGAAAGGTGGACAAGAGATACACCGGGATCGAGCCATCGGCCGTTTCGACCGACCACCCGCCGAGCACATCACAGATATAATTGGGCAGCGCCAGCGCGGCAAAGGTTTCAGATATATACGAAGGGATTTCCAGCCCCTCGGCTTCATCCTCGCCCGTCAGCAGTGCATCGAGCACGGCCTGGAGCCGCCAGGCGTGAATTGGATTCTCTAGAAGACGGAGAACCCAATTCATCACCAGGCTGAACCGCAGCTCGTGTTCCATCAGACCATCGAATCGGTCGCCAAGTAATTGCCCGACAAGAAAGTGACGCGTCAGGATACTCTGCACGTTGATCCGAGGGTCTTCCACATCCTGAACGAGATAATCGCGCAGAACCTTTCGATCGTGCCGCATCCAGCATTTCGTCAGGCGCCGCGTCTCCTGCTCGAGATTCTCTTTCACGAATTTCAGTCCTTAGCACTGTCATCCCTGCGCAAGCAGAAATCCATAAATATAGCCGCATTAATGGATTCCCGCTTTCCGGGAATGACAGCACACGCCATAAACTAAATCGCAATCGTCACTATATTGACGATTCGACCAACGATTTTAGTTTAAGGAAAATGCATTTTCTTCTCGGATCTTCAATAATCCCCAAAGAGCGTAAAAAACGCCGTCCAACCCAATGGCCCGGCGGCGTTTATTTTTATTCTTTAGCTCAATCGCGATTAGTCCGCAACCCCGGTTTCCTTGGCGCCGACGATGACACAAATGGTTTTGCCCTCCATTTCGTAGAACTTAACCATCATCGTCAAAACTTCGCAGGTGTCACCATTGATACGAATCTCAGATGGAACGTACCAGAACTCCCCTTCTTCGTAAACATCACCCGTGATAACATACTCATTGGCCCACGGTTCGGACTCTTTCCTCTTTTTGAGCAACTCCCAGTGTTCCGGTGCATATTGGAGGAAAAAAAGATCGAGCTTACAGAGCCTTTCAATGTCCAAGTCGATCAGCGCCTTTCCGGTTTGCCTGGCAATTTCCAGGCACGCCTCCGGCTTGGTCATGCCATCGGCGACGAGCCCCGAATCCGGAGTCACCCAGCAATCGAAATCATTCCGGACAATCGTTGCATCAGCGGGCACATTGAATATCCCCTCGGGAGGGTCCTCGTTGTATCGAATCCAATCAATATTCCTGAGCGTCAACGCTTGCCTACTCACCATCTCCATCGGATCATCGTCCCGGATCGTCGAGAAACTGATCGGTAGTTTCGTCTCAGGATCAACAAGAAACTGCTGATCTCTTTTGGGGGTATGGATACGCACGACGATGGATTCCTCTTCATGAGATATACTCACGGCGTCCATTTTGCCGGCCGCCTTCATGGCGTCTTTGAAGAAACTATTGAACTTGATGATCCACCTTCGGCCTCGTTGGTCCTGACTAATGGGAAAGACATAATGGGTTGTTCTATTAAAATGAAACAATCCATCGGGACTGTATATTCCCTCCAGATGACCGCAATTAGACATCCACATGTGGGTGGGCACGTCCGGATTGCCGTCAAATTGCAGCCAGCATTCGAACTCCCCCCGCCAGTAAAATTCCCCCGTCATGTGAACGGTCTTCACCTTCTTGATCGCATCGATCGTTTGATCGAGAGCATAGGCCGGCGTCGCCACATCAATTCGGGATATCGATATGATGGCTACCGCAACAAGGATAATAGCCGCCGCCGCGGTTAATTGAATACTTCGTCTTTTCATGATATAGCTCCAAATATCGGGGTGGGTATCTCCCAATCCTTGTAGTTTTTCTCGTGCTCCTGCGAGAATACGCTCCCGGCTGACGGCATCCCTCGTAATTCGTATTTCCTTTGCCATCCGCTCTATGTCATTTTCAGATTTCATAATCGTTCTTCCTTTGCAAAAGGGCCTGGAGTTTTTCAATGGCATAACGATATCGACTCCGAACCGTATTTACCGATATGCCCAGAAAATCGGCAATGCGCGGAAATCTCATTCCACCCCGCACGTGCAGGACAAAAATCTCCCGTTGCTCATAAGGCAATTGTGTTATGGCATTGAAAAGCTTAGCCGCCTCTTCATCTTCGATGAGCCGGGTAACCGGATTATTCACTTCTACATGATTCCCGGATTCGGCCGATAGCCCCTCCGGCTTCCTGGCTCGTTGACGCAGGTAATCCCTTGCGCGATTGGCGACGCAGCAGATCAGATAACCTTTTAGGTTAAAGCGAACCTTTATCCCTTTCGTATCACTAACGAGTTTGACGAAAACATCGTGAAGACAGTCTTCAGCGGCATGCACATCAGATAAAAGAGAAACCGCTATCGCCAGTAAATCGTCCAGGTATTTTTCGTATATACGCTGTAAAGCATCCGGATCCGCTGCACGCAGTTGTTTCAGTAGATGCTGATCTTCCAACATATTGTCCCTAAATGCCATAACACGATTGAACGTCCAACCACCGATATGACGTCTTAGCCATCAAAATCAGTCTAATGAAAATAAGAATTTCCTGCCAGAGATGATTTTGGGGCGTGTATAAGAAAGGCCGAGCGAAACCGGCCCGGCCATAACATATCCTCTGCCGTGCGAGTTAATCTGTTATCTGCTTATGCCCATATTTTCGAGCTTCCCGGGCCGGCAAAATTCCACGTGACCATCGTCGAATAGAACATTTGTACCGTTGCCCTTTTCAAACAGCGCCTTGTCGTACGCAATCGCAACGCTCGCCGGTTCGTCAATAGAAACCGTTGTTCCGCTTCCGATGTATTCGACACATTCCGCGATCCAGGCCGGCAACACTTTAGCATCGTCGAACTTCAAGTCATTTAGGCTCGCGGGCAACCTTCCGGCGTTGTCTTTATGATAGACAGACAGGGTGAAACCCAATGTTTTCAATTTCTCAATAGACTCCAGCATTCGACCAAGATTGTGAAATTCTGAGGTCAACTGGTCGTAAGTGAGTTTATAAGCGATTACATTATCCCGCTCTGTTGTCAGCATGTTTGCCGGAAACACTCCGGCAGGAAAACTGACACGTTCCTCCTCGTATGATGGGTGATATATCTGAATCTTCAATGGGCCGTCTTCGATCTGTTTGAGTTGCTCATCCGTCAGGTAAGCGGAAAAGAAGCCCTGCTTATCAACATCACTGAGTTCTTCTTTAATACCCCCGCTGCTCGATGTTGCCGGGCTGTATCGTAATATTGTATAGACCCGCGCCCCCGGCCAGGGTGCTATTTCGGGAACGGCCGGCTTGCCGTTTTCATAGATCATCCGACCGTAGTAAACTTTCGGACGAACGATTTTGAATACGCCGGCTTTGGCACGATCCTTCGACAAAAGTCTAACCGGGAACCTTTGGCCTCTTAGAACTTCGTGATGATATCGAGGCTTGGAAATCATGATCGTTATCCAAGCGTCGCCGGAATTAAGTTGCTCTAAGCTTTTATCCGGTATCAATGCTGTAAAATATCCATTTCCATCAACTGTCGCTATCGTTAGTCCTCCCATATAATCCTTGCCCCCCATGGCGAGTTGAGTTTCAAGCCTCGACAAATCAGGCACAGCAGGGAATGGCACTTCCATAAGCTTCAAGCTCCTTTTAGCAAACGTGCTTTGGCGATGGGACGCGGTTCGTTCAGATAGACCAGTTTCTTGGGGCGTCTCTTGACGGCTCGCGGCTCGATTCGATCCGGTC